>JABAHS010082843.1_pt2 | contig 59679 bp, 49 predicted proteins | sample 7062111 | NCBI WGS metagenome assembly JABAHS01 (sample SAMN14534600, study PRJNA622989) | marine sediment metagenome | biome: marine biome [ENVO:00000428]; feature: marine pelagic biome [ENVO:01000023]; material: deep marine sediment [ENVO:00002113]; isolation source: pool of 4 deep marine... | reverse complement strand
CGCACCGAGCCGGCGGCGTCGTAAACGGTGAAGTAGATCCGGCCGCGCTCCGGCAGCTCGCTGATCTGGCCGGTGAGCGCCGCGACCGGGACGGCCACCGGGATCACGTCGAGCGGCGCCGGCATGGCCAGCGAGCCCGGCGCCAGCCGCTCGACCCGTACGCCGAACGAGCTTCGCTGCGCGAAGCGCGGTAATTCGATGCTGTAGAACTTGCCGATTGCGCGCTCGGCCTCGAACTGGGCCGGCGCCGCCGTAGCGCTCAAACAGATCAGGGTGAGCGCCGGGAAGATCGGCGCGAGGCTTCGCCGGATCGTCATCGGTCGCGCCACTCCTGTACCGCTATTCGCCGGGAAACTCCCGAGGGAGGAACGTCATCCTCACGAAATCGTACGGTGGCCAGGGACCGGTCAGGTCGAACTTGAACTCGGGATTCTCGGCGTCCAGCTCGTCGACGTATTCGACGAAGCTGACCCAGTCACCACGGTTCACCAGGAAGGCGGCCGAGAGGACGCGCGTCTCGGACGGCGGCAACGTGAAAGCGGCCCGGGAGCGGCGGCGCAGCGCGGTGTAGAAAGTCGCGGCGCGGTCCGATTGCTCGCCCTCGCTGGCTTCTGGCCGGCGGGCCGAGGGCTGGATGTGGAGCCGCATCTCGAAAGCGCCATCGAGGTAAGCCAGAGCCTCCTCGAGCGCCACGTGCTGGTCCTCCAGAAACTCGATCACCTGCTCCCTCTCCCGGAAGACGATGCCGTAGGGCGCGGGCACGACCGTGCAACGCCGCATCGCTCGCTCGATCGTTCCGCTGTGCTCGCGGATCGAATCGGGGTTCCACTCCGGCAGGCGATAGGGCACCACATGGATCAGCGCGGCCAGCCCCCGGTGCTCGATCAGCTCGTCCTCCGAGGAGACGGCCAGCTTGGCCAGCGCCCGTTCGTGGCCGCGTACCCCTACCACGCCACGGAGCATGTAGCCCTCCGCTTCCGCCCCGGGCGTCGGGTCGGCGCCGCTGGACCCCTCGGCCGTTACAGGTTGCTCGAGCTCTGCCATTCGTCGGTCAACAACAGGTAGATCTCGTCTTGCGGGTTCGGCGTCGTGACTTCCGGTCCCTCCGGCAAGATATGGACGTTGATCTCGGAGCGGATGCCGAACTCGCCCTCGAAATAGACGCCGGGCTCGATGGAGAAGCCGATGCCCGGCAACAGGATCCGTTCGTCTCGCGTCTCTACGCCGTCGATGTTCGGGCCCAGCCCGTGGACCTCGCTGTCGATCGAATGGCCCGTGCGATGGTTGAACCGCTCCAGGTAGCCGGCCTGCTCGATCACGGCCCGGGCCGCCGCATCGACGTCGCAACCGCGCAGATCCTTCCCGTCAGCAGCGAAGGTCTCGCGGGCGTAAGCCACCGCCGCCTCGCGGGCGCCGTGCACCGCACGCCAGGCATCCCGAACCTCCTCCGGCAGCTCGGTGCCCATGAACCCCATCCAGGTCTGGTCGGCGTAAACCGAGCCGGGCTCCCGGGCCCAGAGGTCGATGAGCAGCACCTGGTCGCGCGCCATGGTCGAAGCCGTCGCCGGGGTCGGCTCGTAATGGCCGTCCGCCGCGTTCGGACCCACGGCGACGATGGCATCGGTCTCGACCAGTCCGGCGTCCGAGCACATGTCGATGATCGCGCGCTTCAGCTCCCACTCGCTGAGCGCTTCGCCTGCGGTGACCGACTCCGCCGCGCGCTTGAACGCACGGGTCGCCACGTTGGCCAGGATCCCCGAGGACTTCCGATGGCTCTCCAGCTCCGCGCTCGTCCAGCTGGCGGCGAACCGGGTGGCCAGCTCACCCGACTCCACCAGGTTGACGCCGGCACGATCCAACAGGTCGTGGATGCCTGCCGGCAGCCGGTCGAGCTGCGGGATGCGATCCATCTCGGAGTACTCGACGGCGATCTGGAGACCGGGGTTCAGGATCTCTGCCAGCGTCTTTTCCAGCTCCTGCCAGGTGAAGTAGACCCGAATCGAGCCCTGCCACTCGGACCACGGCGGCCGTTCCAGCGAGTGCGCCACGGCCACCGGCTTGCCCTCCACGGGGATCAGCACGAAGTAGCGTCGGCTCAGCGGTTGGGACAGGCCGAGAACGCGGCTGGCGATGGGGTTGATGGCGTGATAGTCGTAGAGCAACCAGCCGTCCAGGCCCGCCTGCCGTAGCGCCGTCTGGATGGCTTTCAGCCGCTCCGGTTCGATGTATGCCCGCTGTGCCGTGTGCGCCATGTTCTCTAGCTGCTGTTTCGGTTCGGTAGGGTCGTGGGTCGCTGCTCCTTCACTGCGTCACTAACGCGCCGACACGCTTGCCCGTGATCAGCGTCACCCCGATCGTGCGCTCCTGACCGAGCAGGCTGCGGATCTCGTACTCCCGTTTGATCGCGCCCTTGAGTCCCCGCCAGCCCCAACGCCCCCAGGCACGCTGGAGGATCGAGACCTTGTCGATCAGGGTCGACAGTTCGGCCAGGCGTGTGAATGTGCGACCGCGGATCAAGAAGGGAAAGGCCTGGTCGGACCAGTCCTCCAACTGCAGGTCATCGACGTTCGCCTCGCGGAGCGCCTGTTTCCACTCGACCAGCACGAGCGGTGCGGCGCCCAGGTGCTGGACGAGGATCCGTCGCCGCTCCTCGTCCACGTGACCGGTCCAGTGGAGCGCGATGAGAACGACGTGTCCACCCGGTCGGGTGACGCGACCCAGCTCTCTTACCGCTTTGAGCGGTTCGGTGCTGGAAGCCAGGCCCAACTCGCCCACGCTGAGGTCGAAGACCTCGTCCTTGTACGGCAAGTCCTCCACCGGCGCGCCCTGGTAATGGACCTTCGCCGAGAGGCCGGCGTTCCGGGCCCGGGACTCGGCGACCTCCACCGCCGCCGGGTCAGGATCGACGCCAGCCACGTCGACCGGATAGTTCTCGGCGAAGAAGTTCGCCACAGCGCCGCGCCCGCAGGGCACGTCGATCATCGACAGGGGGTCCTCGGCCTCGGACAGACCGGTGAGCGTGGCGATTCGACGATAAAGGACCTGATCGCCAGGCGAGAAGCCCCGGGATCGGCTCATCCGCAGGAGGTCGATCATGGAAGGTCCACGCTCGGGGGCCTGCGGTGAGACGAGGGGTGGGGCGGCGTCACGATCGTCGCCAGGTGGCATGGGCGACAGTATAGGTGGGCCGTGATGAGGGGTCAACGTCGAGGCCTCGGGGTCCCGGCAAGTCCTCCCGGCTGCCGTTTAGCCGGGCCCCGACGACCCGAACCGGCTCAGCCCCGGGTCGGTTCGAGATCCGGCAAGCCGGCGAGCCCTCTCAGGTGGGCCAGACCGCAGTCGCGCAGCCCCTCGAGGTTGTAGCCACCTTCGAGGGTGGACACGAGATGGCCGTCGCAGCCGCCCTCCGCGACACCCTTCAGGTATTCGGTCAGCCGGTAGAAGTCGTCCGGGGTCAGGGTGAAGCCCGAGAGCGGGTCCCCGTAAGCGGCGTCGAAGCCGGCGGAGATGAAGATGATGTCGGGTCGGAAGGCGGAGAGCGCCGCGTCGATCCCGGTCAGCAGCTCGCCGACGTAGCGCCCTGCGGGGAGACCGGGAGGGAGGGGGAGGTTCAGGTTCGTCCCCGTCCCGGCCCCGTGACCGCGATGCTGGCGGCTACCGGTACCCGGGTAGTGCGGCGCTTGGTGGAGCGACAGGTAGAAGACGCTCGGGTCCTCGTAAAATATGGCCTCGGTTCCGTTGCCGTGATGGACGTCCCAATCGACGATCAAGGCGCGGTCCAGCCCCTTGCGCTGCGCGTGCCGAACCGCGAGGGCCACATTGTTGAACAGACAGAATCCCATCGCCCGATCCGCGGTGGCGTGGTGGCCCGGCGGTCGCACGACGCAGAACGCGTTCGCCACCGAATCGGACGCCACGGCGTCCACGGCGGCCAGCACCGTGCCGGCGGCGGCGCGCGCCGCGTCCCAGGAACCCGGTGCGACGGCCGTGTCCGGGTCGATGAAGACGATGGAGTTAGATTCGGCGGCCCGGACGGCTTTGCTCCTGATTCGCTCGATGTGCGCTTCCGGGTGAACCAGCGCCAGCTCCTCCTCGGTGGCGTGGCGGCCCTCGAACTCCTTGACCCGACCGCACATAGCGGGGAGCGCCGACTCGATGGCGCTCAGCAGCGCGCTCGTACGCTCCGGCCGTTCGGGGTGACCGGGGCCGGTCAGGTGACCGGCACAGTCGGGGTGGCTGAAGACGGCTGTGGGCAGCCCGGAGACAGACCGCACGATTCTCCGATCCTCTTTGGAGGTTCCGCGCTCAGCTTCTGAGCAGCCTCTGGAGCAGGTTCGGATGTCTGCGCCAGAAATAGGCCAGCATCGAAACGACGGCAACCAGGTTGCCGATCAGAATCTCCCACCAGTTCACCGACGCCAGAACCGGTCTCACGAAAGTGAGGACGTAGATGTAATAGACCAGCTCCAGGAACACCACCAGCAGGAACGCGCCGGGGATCAACAGGGGCGGCGTCCGCTCGAAAACGCCCAGGGCGGCGGCGATCAGCAGGCCGGCGATCACGAAGGCCAGCCCGTGCACGACGGTGTAGCCCAGCACGAGGACGACCGTTGGCTGCGGCATACCGCTCGAGTCGGCTACGGCGCCGGCTTCGAAGAACTGGGCGCCGAGGACAGCCGGTGTATAGAAGGGTCGCCCCGCCAGCGAGTCGACGGCCAGGAACCAGATCGCGACGGCGGCGGCGCCGATCACGCCGCCGATGGCGCCCTCCCATGCCACCCTGGTGAGCGAGTATTCGACATTATTGATTCGATCATTTGGCTCGTGCATAGCGGGCACCTCGGGTTGGGGGGCGATGTGGCCGCCGGCCGATCAAAGAGATGATGGCGCGACTCCCGCCCGGCTCCGGTCTGTCGTGTCAGGTCAAGTCCAGAGTCGGCATGCGGGCGCGTAGGAACTGTTCGCAGTCGCGAATGGGATACAACAGAACATGCCAGCGGGCGTCGGGCAAGGCGAGGGGCGCGGTCTCGGCCAGCAGCCAGCGGCTGATCTCGTCTGCGGCCGCCACCGTCTCCGGGTGAGCCCGGCCCTCGATTCGCGCCAGCGCCCAGTAGATATCGTGCCCGGCGGCGGCTCGCAGCCGGAGGTACCAGCTGTAGACTTCCCCGATTTCGGGGCGCAGCGGCCGGAACACCGACGAGCGCTGTCCGCCGCCCATGCCGAGCACGGCGGCCATCGCCTCACCGCCGAGGAACTGAGTCCGGTGGCTCTTCACCAACCCGATCGCCCGTCCCGACTCGAGGAGCTGCGGCTCGATGGCCAGGCGCCCGTCGACCAGAAGCCAGCCGTCGTGAGGGCCGGCGTCGGACCAGCGTCGCGCGAGCTTCCGTTCGATCCGCGATCGATGACGTTTCACCGCGGTCCGCCCCGCCTCGGCGAGACGGATCGGATGGGCGTCCGAGCTCTCGACTTCGCTGTCGACGAGCCCGCGTTCCGGCAGTCCGATCTCCAGCAGCCGATCGGGCGGCAGCAGGTTGTGGGGGAAAGCGAGCACCTCTTCCTCGATAGCGGACCAGGTGCTGAACGAGCGATCGGTCCGGCGACGGACGACCGCCGCCACATAGCCATGAACCAGGGGAACGGTGCCCACGTAGCCGACGAGACGGGTGTACTCGATCCCATCGAGGAAGAACTCGAGACGCGAATCCGCCGCGCTGCCCACGTTGCGGATCGCAACCGCGCTTTCGTCCTCGATGACTTCCGCCTCGCCCATCGCCGTCGGCTCCGGGGGCGGCTCGTGTTGCGGCCCTCCACCCAGCACCGGGCGCCAGTCGCGGCCCAGCTCGGGCCCGAGCCGCGACAGGCGTCGCCAGAGAGGCGCGGGCGCACGCTGTTGATCCGATGCCATCGGGGCTCTACTTTCGCGAGTCGTCGATAGCCTTCTGCCAGGCACGGGTTTCACGAGATGAATACTGCTTCGCCAGGCTCACAACAACGGCCGGCCGCGGCTCTTCGTCGCTTGGCCGCTCTGGCCATCGCCGTAGCGGTGCTCGCCGGCTGCGACAACGTGGAGTGGGGCGGCGTTCGCGTCGATGTGCGAGAGCCTGTGTACGAGCGGGCCGATACCGCGGACGCCCTGCCCGACAGCCTGGAGCGGCTGGAGCCTCTCGAGATGCCGACGGGCCCGTTGCTGTTCCACGTTCGCCGGCTCGATACGATCGGCCATGCGACGATCGAGCCGGTTCTGGAGCTGGCCGCTGGCGGACCTCGTGAAGTCGGACCCGAGCGCGCCGAACGGGCCGAGGAGTACACCGCCGCCTTCCTCGAGCGCTACTACGGGTCCGATCACCTGTACGCACTGTTCCGCGACGGCGCCCGCGTCGGCACCTTCTTCGTCGGTGAAGCGAACGTCGCCGGGTCCGGCCTCTGTGTCGTCCTTGGGGCCGAGGGCCATGTGGAGCTTCGGCCGCCGCTCGATACGCTGAGCGAGTTCGTCGCCTGGCATCACGGTACCCGGTTCGGCGGCGACAGCCTGACCGTTCCGGCGACGCGCCGTGACATGGCTTCGCTGTCGCAGATACTGGCGCGGCGCGGCGTGCAGGAAGGCGATGTCCCCGGCGCCTGGCGGATCCGGGCGCCGGCGGACCTGCGCGCGCTGAACGTCGGCACCGGCGACTACGGGCTAGCGGCCACCTTCGTGGTCGGCGATTCCCTCGGCTCCGGCTCGCCCCCGGACTCGGCCGGCTCGGTCTTCCTCGTCGCCGATTACGCCCCGGCCAGCGGCTTCTTCACCCTCTTCTTCGACGCCGATTGGTACGGGCCCGGCGGCAAGCGGGCCCTGCGTTGGATCGATGCGCTCGATCTTCTGGGTGATCAGCGACCCGAATGGCTGCTTCGCGGGTATGGCGACGCCAGCAACTGGTACGAGCTGGTGGCGTCGCGCGATACGACGTGGGGGGTGGTGTGGACCAGCCGTCGCCCCGTCTGCGAGGCGCAGGCGCCCGAGGTCGAAACAGCTGCGGACGCGGGCCGCTGAGATCGAATGCCGGACATCGCGCCTCGATGAAGAAAAGGGCCGCCACCTCGGGTGACGGCCCTCTTCACATCGTCGCCTTCCGCTATCGGCTACTGGCGCACCAGCGTCATGTCCAGCGTGGCCGGGTCCGGTATCCCGTCCGGTGGATCGCTGAGGTCCACCAGTTCGGCGTCAGGCACCGTCACGTCCAGCGTGTTGTTGTTGTTCGTGAGCGCGAACGTGACGTCCAGCGTGTCGGCAGGGTCGTCGTCGTTCGTCAGCTCGCCGGTGTTGTTGCCGGTGATGGTGAAATCGCCGGTGATCGTGTCCGAGATCTGCAGCACCGCGTTGTTGATGGTGAACTCGTAGCTGGCGTCCGACTGCACGCTGAGCGTGATCACGGTGCCCAATCCGATCAGGTCGAGCGGGCTGCCGCCTTGAGGCGTCAGGGTCGCCGCCGTCGCGGCCCAATTCCCCACCAGGTCGGCGATGGTCGGTCCGGTGACGCCGTTGTCATCGTCGTCGCAGGCTCCGAGGGCGACGGCTCCGGCGAGCGACAATACAACGGCCATTCGAGTCAGTTTCATGGTCTTACCTCCTCGGTTGGGCGTCCGGTTCGGCCGAACGCCGGTTGCCGCGATCGTTCGCAACCGCGAATCAGTCATGTGATGCGCACGTCAGAACGGTTGCCTGACGCGCAGCGATATCATCGACCCGATGAACGGGGCGCCGACGATCTCCTGGTGCAGCTTGCCGAAGCCGCACCCGTCGTCGATCGACGGAGTGGTCGTGCTCTGTCCTACGCACGCGAAAAAGTTCCTGAAGTCGAGGGCGATCTCGGTCCGTGTAAAGGTCGGCAGATGATACGTGATGTTTCCGTTCAGCAGGAAGAAGCCCGGGATCGAGCCCTCGAACACGCCGGACTGGACGGGATAGCCCTGCACGTAGCGGCCCTTGAGCCCGACGCCGAGTCCGATGCGCGAGTTCTCGTAGCGGACACCCAGCGAGCCCTTGTTCTTCGGCGCGTTGAGCGCGATGTCGCCGATGCTGTCCACCTGCTCGTTGCCCAGCCCCTCGAAGAGGTCGTCGCTCACCCACGAGTAGCTCCCCTGAAGGCTCCAACGGTCCGACAGTAGCAGCGTCAAGCCCAGGTCGGCGCCCCAGATCTCGACGTCGCCGAAGTTGCGATAGGTCAGGAACAGGTCCGTGGGGTTCCCGGTCGGCGCCTGCTCCCACGTGGCCGTGGCCAGCGGAATCTGGCCCATCGCGAACACGACTCCGGCGGCCTGCTGCGGGCTCAGTCCGGCCCCCTGAAGGATTGGTGCCAGGAACGCGTTGAGGTCGGCCGGGTCGAACATCGCGTTCGGTGTCTCGAAGCGGAGCGGTCCGATGAAGTCCTCGATCTTCTGGAAGTAGATGTCGCCGCCGATCAGCAGTCGCTCACCCAGCAGGCCCTTGTAGCCGAATTCCACCGTGTTGGTGATGCTGGGGACCAGCGGCGGCACGTCGACCGCGGCGACGCTCAGGTCGGAGATCGGGTCCCCGAAGGAGAGCGTCTCCTGGCTGAACCTGCGGACCACCGTGCCGACCTGGGTGGAGGACGGATCGACCGTCGTGAGCAAGCCGATCAGCGCGGAGGGCAGCGTGTCCTCGCCGACAGCGCGCAGCAAGGGGTTCAGGCTCGCGACCGCGGCGTCCCAGTAGGGCGTCACGTCGAGGTCGCGGAACGCGGTAGGATCCGGATCGAAAGGCGAACGAATGCAGAGGCCGCCGCCGCAGTCGCGGCGGAAGGTCAACCCGGTCTCGCTGGGCACCCCCAAGGCTCGCACACCGTACGCGGTGAACGGTCCCAGGGTGGGCGACGACTGCAGGTCGAGGGAGAGGTTGATGCTGGTTGGCTGGCTGAACGCGCGGTTGTAGGTGAGCCGGAAGTTGTGCTCGGGCGTCGGCTTGAAGACGACGCCGGCACGCGGCGAGAAGACCAGATCGTCCACGACGCTGTGCCAGTCGAGCCGCGCCGCCGCCACCAGGTCCCACTTCGGCGCCAGGTCGCCTTCCCACTGCACGTAGCCGCCGACCTCGGTGATGTCGTCGTCATCCTCGTTGCGGCCGTGGATGCTCTGATTGGTGCGCGGGACCGTCCGGATCAGGTCCACGCCGTAGATGAAACGGTTCGCCGCCCCGAGCTCCGAGGAGTGCTGCACCTGGCCGGCGAAGAGGAACGAGTTGTCGTCGAGCGGGGTGCCCTCCCGCAGAAGAAAGCTCTCGCCGGCGTCGCTCATGTTGATGTACGCCTGGGCGAAGAGCTGGCCCAGCTGGGCACGGCCCTGCGCGTACCAGTACGTCCAGTCGACCGCCTGGGCGGTGCCGATTCCGGTCATCTCCAGGCTTCGCCCCATACGTGTCGCGCCACCAGCGAGGACGAAGGTCGAGTTGTCACCGACCCGGAAATCGGTTCGGGCGTCGACGGCCCATCGCTCGGCAGTGAAGTCTCGGTTCCCTATCTTCAGCGTGTCGGGATTGGCGCCTGCTGCGATCGCCTCCTGTCTGGCTTGCTGCTCCGCCGGATCGATGTAGTGCCAGTCTTCGCCCTCTAGGTACATGCCCGACAGCTTGTAGCCGACGTTCTCGCTGATCAGGTTGGAGGTGCGGAATACGCCCTGGAAGATCCCCTCGTTGCTCGAGTCCTCGTTGTTGCCGTCCCGGGCGGCACCCAGCACGCTGATCGAGCTTCCCTGATAGTCCAGGGGCGAGCGCGTGATGATGTGCATCACGCCCTTGTCGACGTTCGGCCCGTAGAGCGCCGAGCCGGGCCCCAGCACGACCTCGATCCGCTCGATGTCCTCGTCGGTCGACGGGATCAGGTTGTAGGCGTTGAAGCGGAGCGAAGGGACCGAGGCCCAGCGGTTGTCCTGCAGAACGAACAGCGAACCGGAGAAGACGTTGTTGAAGCCCCGGGCCACCACGTTGTGCTGCTGCACCCCGTAGGTGACGTTGTCGACTCCCGGCAACCCCACCACGTGCTCGGCCGGTACCGTCGCCGGCTCTTCCTGGACCTCTTCCGCCGTCACCGTATGAACCGCGGCCGGCGCCTCCAGCGCCTTCTCCCGGTCCCGCGATGCGGTCACTACGATCGGGTTCAGCTTGAACGCCCGCGAGATGAGCTCGATCGTTCCGAGCGTCACGTTCTCGTCTCCCACGCCGACCCGGTCGACTCGATGCGGCTCGAAGCCGAGCGCCGTCACCAGCAACGTGTACGTCCCCGATCTGACTCCGGTAATCCGGAAGGTACCCTGCTCGCCGGTCACCGCCGAGTAAGCGGCGGTCCCCGTTCCGGTCAGGAGCTCCACCGACACGCTCGGTAGCGGCTCACCCAGTTCGGCGTCGACGACGCGGCCGCTGACGCTGACCTGAGCGGGCAGCGGTCGGGCGGCGCCGAGGCTCACGAGCGTAAGCAAAGCCACAGGACCACAGGCGAGCCAGCGGCCGGTGGGGCGCCGGAGCCAGCTGAGAAAGGACGGACGCTGAGACATCGCTCCCCTCCGTACAAGGATGGTGATGAGGCTGATAATGGCTCTCAAAGAAAGCCGTTGTTCTCCCGGTATTGATGCCCGCTCGTGCGTATGTCGTTGAGTGAGGGGATAAACTACACGATTTCGTTACGCAAGCTAGCCACCCAGGCCCGGGACCCGGCGTGCCAGGGCCCGAGCGACGAACCGAAGCCGTTCGGGCCATGGCAAGCGCCCCAGGTTGGTGCGGACCACGCCGCGGGTGAAATAGGTGGGGGTCGAATAATCGACAGCGGCCTCGACGACGACACGGCGACCGGCGTCGTGGCCCGCCAGCGCCTGGCGCAGCACCTCCTCCACCTCTCTGTTCCGCGGCAGCGGAAGGTAGTCGGCGCCCGTCGCCCGGGACAGCGCTTCCAGGTCGTAATCGGGGAGGCGGCTGGCGGTCTTGCGGGCCAGGGCGGTCTGTTGGAACTGGGCGATCTGGGCGAGCTCCTGGTCGCGGAGTACGATGACCGTGAGGGGCACGTCGAGCTGGGCGGCGGTGAGGAGTTCGAGTCCGGTCATCAGAAAGGCGCCGTCGCCGGCGAGTGCGACGGCCCGGCGGCCCGGGCAGGCGAGTGCGGCGCCGACGGCGGCGGGCACGGAGTAGCCCATACAGGAATAGTCGACCGGTGCCAGGAAAGAGCGCGGTTGGTCGAGGCGTAGACATTCCATGGCGAGGAAGGTGCCGTTGCCGCTGTCGGCGGTGAAGACGGCCTCGGGTCCATACAGCGCCTGGACGGTCTGCAACAGGAGCGGGGGCGCGACCCGGCCGGTCTCGGGTGGGTTCGACCAGCGGGCCTGAACGTCGTCGTGACCCTCGGCGATCGAGCGGCGGAGCGCCGGGTCGGGATCGCGGTCTGGGAGCCCGTCGAGCAGCGCCGCGACGAAGGCGGCGGCGTCGGCGACGATCTCGACGTCGGTCGGATAGTTACGGTCCAGGACCTCGGGGTCGATATCGACGTGGACCAGCGGGCCGGGCGGCTCGAGTCCGTAGCTGCCGGTTCCCACCTCGGAGAAGCGGCAGCCGATAGCGAGGGTGAGGTCGCACGATGATGCGGTCTCGCGGACGAACGGAGGCGCGGCCGTGCCGAAGCCCGGCCAGAGCCAGAGCGGGTGTCGCTCCGGGAAGACGCCCTTCCCCTGGAACGTCGTGGCAACCGGCGCCTCGAGACGCTCGGCCAGCTCGACCAGCCGTTCAGCGGCGCCGGCGGCCCCCAGCCCCAGATAGATGAGCGGACGACGGGCGTTTTCCAGCAGGGAGCGGACCTTTGCCAGCTCCCGGGCCGGTGGCTCCACCGGGCGGTCAGGCTCCGGTTGCCAGCCCTCGAAGTTCGGGTCGTGCCGGAACAGGTAGAGGTTGACGGGGACCTCGACGAACACGGGTCCGGCGGGCGGTCGGCGGGCGATCCGGCAGGCGCGTCGCACCGTGGCGTACAGATCGCGGCCGTCTGCGGGGTGCAACCGCGCCTTGGTGACGGGCGCCACCATAGCCGTCTGGTCGACGTCGTGGAGCTGGTAGGCCTTGTCGCTGTCGGTCCGCACGCCACACGCCAGGACGAGGAGCGGGATCCCGTCCAGGAAGGCCTCCGCGATGCCCGACATGGCGTGGGTGACGCCGGCGCCCGGCACCAGGTTCAGGCAGCCGAGGGCTCCCGATGCCCGGGAGACGCCGTCGGCCATGAACGAGGCCCCCTGTTCGTCGGTCACCAGGACGGCGCGGACCGCGTCCGAGCGAGAGAGCGCGTCGTAGAGCTCGATGTTGTGGGTGCCCGGGATCCCGAAGGTAAACGGGATCGCTTCGTCCTCCAGGGCACGGACGACGATCTCAGCCCCGGTCAGCGTTCTGGCCATCCGCGGCCTCCGGGGAAGAGCGGAACATCGAGCACGGAACATGGAGCACGGAACATCGAGCACGGAACATTGAAGTCACTGCCGATCGTTTGGACCTCGAACAACGGAGGTTGAATGATGTTNNAAATGATGTTCGATGTCGGATGTTTGGTTTTCCGCGTTCAACGATCGCCGGTCCTTTCGACGTTCCGTGCTCCATGTTCCGTGCTCGAATGTTCACCCGCCCGACGTCGATCATAGCCAAATGCCTCCCGGCCCGCACTCATGCACCCGCCAACAGATCGCGCCCATTCTGCCGTATCCACTGGGCGACCCGGTCGGCCAGCGCCATGATCGTCAGGTACGGGTTGATCTCCACCGAGTCGGGGAAGAGGCTGGCGTCGGCGACGAAGAGCCACGGCACGCCGTGCACGCGGCCGAACGAGTCGGTCACCGAGTCCCGTGCCGTGAGACCCATCCCGCAGCCGCCCTGAAGGTGAGCCGCCGATACGGTCACGTCGCCAGGCCGGAACCGGTCTTCATCGATGAGATCGTCGAGCCGTTCCGCCCGCTCCGCCTCCACCGTAGGCGGCCTGGCCGCCGGTACGTGGACGCGCCGGGCACCGGCGGCAAAGAAGATCCGCGCCGCCGCGGCGGTCCCGCTGGCCAGCGCCCGCTTCACGGCCGGAGTGAAGCGATAATGGACGACCGGGTGGCCGGCGCGATCGACGGTGACGCGGTTCTCGGGCGCCGGGTGGTCACAAGCGAGGACCAGGATCATCTGCAGGCGCGGGAACGCCTCCATGAACTCGGCGTGCGGCGCCCCGAACCCGGACAGGCTCTTCGCCGTGGTGAACGGGAAGTACATGCACGTCTCGAGGACGTAGCCGTCGCTCTCGACGAACTGGTCCAGGTAGTAGCTCTTCGGGTGACCGACGAAGTTGGTGATCGGGCGATTGTGCTCGGCCACCAGGATGAGCGCCGGGTGGCAGGTGAACCCGTGACCCAACCGCGGCAGCGCGGCGCCCAGCCGCGAGCGGAGGAGCAGTGCCGGACTCCCCACCGCGCCGGCGCAGACGACGACGATCTTGCCGTGGACCCGGTACGTGCCGGGCTCCCAGCTCGACGGCCCACCCTTTTCGTCGACTCCCCGCGGCCGCACCGTGGCCACGACCGACCGCTCGTCCAGACGTTCGACCTCGCAGCGCGTGACGACCTCGACGCCGCCCCGCTCCGCTTCCGGCAGCTGTACCCGGTGCGTGCCCTGCTTGGCCAGATTAGGACAGCCCAGGTTGCAGAGGCTCGAGCCCCGGCACCCCAGCAGGTTCACCGGGAACTGCTGAACGTTGTAGCCCAGCCGGCGGCAGCCCTTGACGAACAGCTGGTTGTTCTCGTTGATCAGGTCGTCCGTCAGAAAGTGGACGTTGTTCTGCTCCATGAACTTCCGGGAACGCCGCTCGATCTCTGAATGGCTGAGACCGGGAACGTTCCAGCCGGCGATGACGCGAGATGGCGCGATGAGCGATGTGCCGGTGTAGACGACGGTCGAGCCGCCGTAGGCGACACCCATCGCCAGGGTGAGACCGCCGTCGCTGGTGAGGAAGCCGCCGCCGTCTTCATAGAGGGCCTGCGCCATCTCGATCTCGCGGCCGCTGAACTCGTTCTCGGCCAGCTTGGGCCCCTTCTCGAGCACCACGATCCGGATCCCGTCGCGGCAGAGCGGCGCGAGCTCCTGGGCCACGGTGCCGCCGCCGGCGCCGGAGCCGATGATCACGATGTCGTAGCCCCGCTCGTTCATGGCCGGAACGCGTCCCACCCATCGTGTCGGGGCCGGTAACCGATCGCCCGGGCGGCGGCGTCCCGGCCGTAGTAGCCGAGCAGTGCCAGCGTTCGTACGCCCCAGAAGCCGACGCGGATCAGATCGATGGAGTGATCCCGCAGGCGGGCCAGGACGCGGGCACGGCGCTCATCGTCGAGAGAGGTGAACGGCCTGCCGTAGCGAAGCGCGGGGAGCCATTGAACCAATGTCAGGAACAATCGCAGGCGGCGCTGCAGGGCACGAGGCCTCTGTTGCAAGGAGTCGATGACCAGACGCTCCACTTCAAGCCATGCTTCGCCGTCGAGCTCGGTGGCGGCCGGAACCACGGTCGACACGATGGCCCGGAAGACGGGAGGCAGCAGGGACGGTGCCGCGCCGGCGGATGCCGCCGCAGCTTCGGACCTGGTCTCCATCTCATCCGCAACGGATGGCTTGTCGGATAGCGCCATCCCGTGAAGATAGGCGTGGTCCTCCCGGCATCAAAGGTGCCGGAGAGCGGCCGTGTCGCCTCAACGTAACGAGAATCGTCTTTCGGAGTGGACCCGGGGGCCGGCGTGGCGCTACTATTAATCCTGTCGAGTCTCAAAAACGGGAGGTTGCCATGTCCGTGCTGTCGCCTTGGATCGGTGGAACGCGACGGCTGGTGGGGCACGTGGGGCAGTCGGGGCTTCTGTTCGGCCCGATTCGTCGGGCCATAGTGGAGCCCGCGGCCCCCGCCCACGACGAAGCCGTGCGCCTGCTGCTGTGCTATTATGGCAAGCGGGCGTATCAAGCGGGGCTGATCGCCGGAAGCTGCGGCAACCTCTCGGCCCGCCTCCGTAACCGCCGGTACATCTATATCACGCCCCGTGGCGCCAATAAGGCGCGCCTCCGCGCTTCCGAGATCCGGATCGCCGATCTCGAGGCGCCGGAGCACCGGCTAACCGACGTCAGCATCGAGTTTCCCCTCCATCGCGCGTGCTACCTGGCCGGCTCGGGCATCGGGGCCGTGATCCACACGCACGCGCCGGCGCTTACCGCGCTAGGCATCCGGGAGATCGACCTGGAGGAGGTGCTGCCGGTGGCCGCCGCTTCGCTGGGCGGTGTCGTCCGAATCCCGTATCACCCCGAGGGGTCCCTCGAGCTGTCGGAAGCGGCGGGGGCGGCGGTGGCGCGGGGGGCCAAGCTTCTGCTCCTCGCCCATCACGGGGTCGTGGCGATCGGACGCAACCTGACCGAAGCGTTCGAGCTCACGGAGTTCGGGGAACTGACCGCAAAGACAGCGCTGCTTGCCGTTGGTTAGATCGTGGGGTGGGAATCTGAATCGTGAATCTGATATCGGGATTCTGATTGGGGGAAGCTCGAGTTCTCTCCGAATTGTCGAAGCGGGTTCGGGGATTCGGGGAAAGACGAAGTGGTCGCGGGTGGACCCGATCGGGCCGCCCATTCCAACCTCCCCGAATCACCGAATCACCGAATCCCGGAATCCGCTTCGACAATTCGGAGAGAACTGGACCTTCCCAAAATCAGAATCCCGATCTCCCGCTTCTTAACCTCCTAACCTCCCAAACCCCAAATCTCCAAATCCCCAAATCCCCAATTCCCAATCACGAACTTCCCGCTGCCGCAGCTGCACCCCGCCTGCATTCCCACCAGTGGATCAGGGCGGGCGCGACGGTCCACTGGATCCAGAACGCCCAGATGATGCCGGCGACGGAATCGATGGCGTAGTGGTTCTGTGTGTAGACGGTGGAGACGATAACTCCCACCGCTCCCACGGTCAGAGCGTAAGCCGCCGGCTTCGAGAGCCAGCGGAACCCGAGTATGGCCATCGTGGTGGAGGCGGCGACGTGCGAGCTGGGGAACGAACAGCCAAGCGCGGCGCCGCCGCTCTGGAGGAGCTGCTCGATCCGGTAGAAGAGCCCGGCCTGGTGCGGTCCCTGGAAATGCTCGGTGAGCCAGTGGGGCCCGTCCACGGGGAACGCGATGTAGACGACGAAGCAGGCCACGTAGATGAGCACCACCCGGAACGTCATGTCACGCTTCATCGCGGCCGTGCCCCATAGGAGTGCGTAGAGAAGCGGAACGATGACGGTCAGGTAATAGACGAAGTAGGCGAGATACATCAGCTCGCTGAACCATAGATCGTTCAGCGAGGGAAGGAAGATCTGGTCGAGGTGGGTCCCAAAGATCGCCCGGTCGAGCTCGCCGATGACGCGGTCGAAGTTCGCATCGTGGAGCAGGCGGCGAATCGAGTCCAGCTCGATCCACCAGGCCGTGATCCAGAGCAGCGGATAGATGTCGCGCAGGATCCGGACCGGCCGGGTGAGCCGCTGCGGAGTGCGCCGCAGCAAGACCGGCATGGCGGCGGCGGCGGCATGCACCAGAAACAGCAGCGCGGCGAGGGACCACTGGGGGATCAGGATCGCCCAGACCACGGCCAGGACCGCATTGTAGACTGCTGCGAGTCGGTCGACCAGTCGGACCCCGTCTATCTCGAGGGTCGCCGTCGCGCCAGCGGCGCGGACCTCCCGATCGGGCGTTGTCAGCGCCACGTCACCCAGTTCGCTCACGTTTCACGTGCGTAAGGTCAGTGCGTCGTCGGCGGCTTCTTCGGCACGGTTTGCACGAAGGCCCCGTAGCGTTGCGGCTCCTCCAGCCGGCACGACCAGGCTAGTCGGCCGTTCCAGACGGTCATGTCGGGACAGCCGTCGCACATGTTCTGGCGACCGTCCGGGAGCACGTCGATCGGCTGGATGATCATCACCGACTGGAAGTGAATACGCTTCAAGGCGTTCAACGGGTTGCGGGCAGCCGCTCGCAGGTACGAGGCGGCGGCGCTCCGTAGCCCGTGGTCGACGGGCGACAGCAGCAGGAGCGAGCGGCCGCGGCGCAGAACCCGCGGACCGCTGTATGCCAGGTATCGGCCATGACGGAAGTGGTGTGTCGTTTGCGCCAGTTCCATGAAGCGGGGACCGACGTAGCCATCGATGCGCCCCGGACGCCCCGGCGCTCCCAAGCGGCCGGCGAGCAGCCATTTGAAGGAATCAGGCCGTTCGGTGCCGTTCAGGTACGCACAGGGGGCGAAATCGGGAAAGCGCTCCTGGATCGTCGCCAGTATGTCGGTCGACTGGATATCGGTCCGGGCCGACGCCGGGGTCGCATACGGGACCTCGCCCAGCTCGACCCGCTCGCCGCCCACATAGTAGTCGAACGGGCCGCCCAGCATGGCGGAGCGGAACGCGATGAAGACGACGACGTGCACGATGTCGATGTGCTCCTGGGCCCAGGCGACGATGTCCGGCACGGACTCGAGCGTGTCGTCGTAGACGGTCGAGTTGAAGGCGCAGGAGAGGTCGCCGACCTCGGCGATCATCTCGGCGAACTGAAGCCTCAGCGCGTTGAGCTCCACCTCGCTCTTCCCATTCCACCCCCGGCGCCGCTGCTTGCTGTCGATATGAAGCGTCAGCCCCTTCAGGCCCGCCCGCTTGAGCTCGACCAGGAGCTCGCGCGACAGGGCCAGTCCGTTGGTGTTCAAGATCGGCTTCAGACCGCGCTGGGCGATCATGGCGACGATCTGCGCAACGTCGGGATGGGTCAGCGGGTCGCCACCGGCCACCGATATCCCGTCGCACGTGCGAAGCGAGGTGAAGACGTCGAGGTCGGCCTCGATCTCGGAGAGCGTCTTGTGGCTCCGGGGGTCGTTGGTGCGATAGCACCCTTCGCAATAAAGGTTACAGGCGGCCGTCGGCTCCAGCCAGGAGATCGCGTTGTCTGGCAGGCTCCAGGGCAGGCGGTAGAGGGTGCGGTGATCGAGTCGAGCGGTCATAATGGGCGCTCCGGGTGTTCAGCGCGGGTCGCTGGCGCGACGGATATCGGGGACGATCGGATTATCGTTATCTGTCGGTTGCCAGGCGATTGGGTGGATGGGGGTGCGGCGCGCCTGGACCATGGCGGCGGTATCAGGAAGTGTGAGCCGGCAGTTGGCACGTCGCGAAGCTAGTCGACGGCGCCGGCGGTAGCAACTGCCGGCGCGCTCGGGGGCCGATGCCCGCTTACGATGGGCGTCGATCGGGATGCCAACGCTGGGGCCGGTTCGGGCGTCTAACGTATGCGAAGACGAGAAGGATGGCCCCAATTCGTCGAGAAACCGGGAGTGGTAAAGGACATACAGCATGGCACCTCGAATCGCGCGAGTCGCCCTGACCGCGCTACTCGTGACGTGTGGCGGCGTCGCCCCGCTGCTGGCTGAAGAAGAAGACCCCGAGAACAAGAAGAAGCCCGACCCGGAACCGTACCTGGCGGTAGCCACCCGGGCTACGCCGGGCACGCCGGAGATCGACGGTCGGCTGGACGAAGCCGCCTGGGCACTGGCGGAACCGATCAGCGATTTCGTCCAGCGTGACCCCAACGAGGGCGAACCGGCCAGCGAGCGAACCGAGACCCGCGTGCTGTACGACGACGGAGCGATCTACGTCGGGGTCCGGGCGTACGACAGCGACCCCGGTGAGATCATCGGCCAGCTGACGCGCCGCGACCAGTATTCGCCGTCGGACTGGATCGTCGTGAGCATCGACTCCTACTACGATCGCCGCACCGCGTTCGAGTTCCGGGTGAACCCGGCCGGCGTCGAGCGGGACATGTTCCGCTACAACGACACCTGGCAAGACGTCTCGTGGAACGCGGTTTGGGATGTCGCGACGACGATCGACGACGAGGGTTGGATCGCCGAATTCCGCATCCCGCTGTCCCAGCTCCGTTTCTCCGAAGCGGAGGAGCAGGTGTGGGGCTTCAACATCGAGCGGGTCATCCAGCGGAAGAACGAGACCGTCCAGTGGAAGCCGATCCCGAAGGACGCGTCGGGCTGGGTGAGCGAGTACGGCGTGCTGAGGGGGCTGACGGGGATCGAGCCGCCGCGACGACTGGAGCTGCAGCCGTATGTCGTGGCGCAGCAGGCGTTCGCGCCAGCCCAGCGTGGCAACCCGTTCGAGGACGGCACCGAAACCTGGGGAACGGTCGGCGGGGACCTCCGATACGGTGTGACCAACAGCCTCACGCTCAACATGACGATCAACCCGGACTTCGGTCAGGTCGAGGCCGATCCGTCCGTGGTCAACCTGTCGGCCTTCGAGACGTTCTTCTCGGAGCGGCGACCGTTCTTCCTGGAGGGAGCGAACATCTTCAGGCTGCCGCTGAACGGAGGCGGTGGAATCGAACAGCTCTTCTATTCGCGGCGGATCGGCCGCCGACCCCAGGGTGGCGCCGACAGACGCGGCGGCTACGCCGATAGTCCGTCGAACACGACGATCATCGGAGCCGCCAAGTTGTCGGGTAAGTCGGCGAACGGCTGGTCGGTTGGTGTGCTGAACGCGGTCACGTCGGACGAGGAGGCGACGGTGATCGACAGCGCCGGCGCGGTCCACCACGACGTCGTGGAGCCGCTGACCAACTACGGCGTGGCACGGATCCAGAAGGACTTCCGGGAGGGACAGAGCGCGGTCGGCGGCATGTTCACCGCAGTGAACCGCAAGCTCACCGATAACCTCTCGTTCCTGCGCTCCGCCGCCTACACCGGCGGCATCGATGCCCGGCACCGCTTCGGCGACGGCAATTGGGAGCTCAGCGGGCAGGTGCTCGGCTCCTACATCCTGGGTTCGCGGGAGGCGATCGAAATCGCGCAGAACAGCTCGGCCCGCTACTTCCAGCGGCCCGACGCTGACCATCTCAACTTCGATGCCGAACGCACGTCGCTCTACGGGACGAGTGGTGCCTTCAGCTTCGGAAAGATCGGCGGCGGTCACTGGCGCGGCTCGCTCAACACGCAGTGGGTTTCGCCGGGCTTCGAGACGAACGATATCGGGTTCCAGAGGTCGGCCGATGTCATCCGCAACAACGCCTGGATCGGCTACCGCGAGTTCCAGCCGGGCAAGGTCTTCCGCCGCTATAACCTGAATTGGAACGCCTGGAGAAGTCAGACGTTCGGTGGCGAGCGGACGTCCACTGGCACCAACATCAACGGCAGCTTCACGCTGCTCAACTACTGGGGCGGCTGGGCCGGTATCAACCGCGAGTTCGACTATCTGAACATCCGCGTGCTCCGCGGCGGCCCCGCGGTCAAGGGGCCCGGCGCCTGGAACTGGTGGGCCGGCTTCTTCAGCGACAGCCGCAAGCCGGTCAGCGTGGAGGCCTCGATCTGGAGATGGTTCGACGACGAGCGCTCGCATGCCGGTGGCATCTGGACCGGTCTCACCTGGCGTCCAGTCGCGAACGTGAGACTCACGGCGGGCCCGCGCTACAACTGGAACCACGACGACTGGCAGTACGTGGCCACCGCCAACGCGCTGGGGGCCGACAACTACGTCCTCGGCGTGCTGGACCAGAAGACCATCGCGATGACGACCCGGCTCGACTGGACGTTCACGCCGAACCTGAGCCTGCAGCTCTACGCGCAGCCGTTCATCTCGTCAGGCAACTATACGGCCTTCCGCGAGGTCGTGGCGCCGAAGGCGGACGTCTACGAGGATCGGTTCGCGCGGCTGGACGAAGACCGGCTGACCTACGAGCCGAGCGATGATCCGGATGAACCGGGCACCTATCACGTCGACCTGAACGCCGACGGCACGAACGAGTTCTCGTTCGCTGACCCTAACTTCAACTTTAAACAGCTGCGCTCGACCGTGGTCCTGCGTTGGGAGTACCTGTCCGGCTCCACGCTGTTTTTCGTCTGGTCCCAGAGCAAGACAGCGTCGGCCTTCACCGGTGATTTCAGACCCGGGCGCAACCTGCGTGAGCTGTTCGACGCCTCGGGTGACAACATCTTCAGCATAAAACTGAACTACTACATCAATCCCTGACCCGTATTTCGCTCCTCCGGTGCAGGGATTGGGCCGAGCGCCGTGACCCCGGTCACGGCGCTCGTTGCGTCGGTTGAGTCCCGCCGTGGCATGATCGTATTCTTCGATCGGCAGACAACCGAGAGGGGGGATCATGCGCTTCACTGATAAGGTGGTATTCGTGACGGGCGCGTCGAGCGGGATCGGAAAGGCGTGCGGGCTGCGATTCCAGGAGGAGGGTGCGTCGGTCTTCGGGGTTGCCCGTCGCGAGGAGCGGCTCGCCGAGTCGTTCGAGCACTACGCGGTTTGTGACGTTCGGGATGACGATCAGGTGCGCGCGGCGGTGGACGCGTGTGTGGGGGCCTTCGAGGGAATCGACTTTCTCATCAACGCCGCTGGTGTCATCGGGACGGGCGGCGTGCTCGATACGCCACCGGAAGAATGGGAGCGGATCTATTCGTCGAATGTGGACAGCGTCTACTTCGTCACGCGTCACGTCGCGCCGCACCTGATCAGGAATGGTGGCGCGATCGTCAACATCTCGTCGGTCACCAGCTTGCGACCGTACGGCGTCCTCATGCCCTACTGCTCCTCGAAGGCCGCCGTCGACATGATGACGCAGTGCATGGCGCTGGAGCTGGCACCTCATAACGTGCGGGTGAACGCGGTGAACCCCGGGGTGGTGGTGACCGAGCTGCATACCGCCTCTGACGCGGTAGCCGATTACGATGCGTTCCTCGAGCATTCGAAGGAGACGCACCCGCTGGGCCGGGTGGGGCAGCCGGAGGAGATCGCGGCGCTCTGCGCGTTCCTGTGCAGCGATGAGGCGACTTGGATCACGGGTGGGATATACTCGATCGATGGGGGGCGGCAGCTCATGTCGGCGCGGTGAGAAAGATGATAGATCGATGAGGGGCAAAGTGAACATTCAACATCGAACGTCCGACGTCCAACATCGAGAGAGTGGATTCGGGTTGGGAATTGGGTGAAGAGCCTCGCGAGAACGTACGACCTTCGGAACCGGCTAATCGAGCACTCGGTGCTGGTGTGCAGGGTGGCGGAGAGGCTGCCGTCGACCCGAATCGGTAGGCATGTGGCTGCTCAGCTTCTGTGCTGTGGTACCGCACCCGCCGCGCACCACGCCGAGGCTCAGAGTAGTGAGTCACGCCGGGACTTCATACACAAGTTGAAATTGGGTCTCAAGGAGTTGAGAGAGGCCCTCGTATGGCTGGAGCTGACAGATCGGCTCGGTATCAGCGACTCTAACTCAAACAGGGAAGCCATCGCGGAGACTGATGAACTGATCCGAATCCTCCACGCCAGCGTAGCGACCGCGAGGCGAAACGCACCCTGATCCTGCCACCATCCGTTGGATGTTCAACGTCGAACGTTGGACGTTCGATGTTCACGCGCCCTGCCCGTTTGACTGCCTGTCTAGAACGTTGCCCGCGCCGCCTCCTCCGCCGCCCCGCGGTACACCGCGTTAAACAGCATCTTGAACGTTTCGTGCGTTTGCCCGCGATGCTGCGGCCGGAAACCGAACAGGATCACCCGTCCGGCGCCCGAGCGCGCCTCGATCAGCGCCGCCTTGCCGTCTAGGAACTCGGGGTGGATGGCGTAGCCGCTCAGCAGCTGGCCGGCATCGGGGTAGCGGGCGATGGTCGTTACCTCGTCGGCGTCGTCGTCCACCAAGAAGATCGGCCCGTTGGCGTAGTAGATAGCTGTCGAGCCGGGCATGCCATAGCCCAGCGGGTGGGTCGAATCGATGGTGGCGGCGAGCAGCGAGCCGGGCGCGTAGAACGCGTCACCGGACCGAATCTCCTGGAACGACGGCTGCACGTTGCTCACCGGGAGGTCGAGCTGCTCGATGGCGAAGTCCGATGAGGAATCGAGACAGATGAGCGTGCCGCCCCCGCGGACGAAGGCACGGATCGCTGCGACGCCTTGCTCGCCCAGCCCCCCGGCATACTCGGACGGCACGGTCCCCGCTTCGCGTCCCTCGATGATCGAATTGGCCCAAATATCGGGCAGCACGATGACGTCGTATCGTTCCAGCAGGTCGCCGACGCGGATCTCGGCATCGTGGACCGTGGTGTAGGGGAGCGACCAGGAGTCGAACAGCCAGCGCGTCCAGCCCTCGTCCATCGACGAGGTCCACGGCTGGTAGAGGCCGATGCGGGGGGTTTGAACTTGAGCGGCGGGGGCCGACCCGTCGAACCCGCGCGCCGACAGCCCTTCGGTACGGGCCAGCTCCTCCAGGATCTCCCGGGCTCCCTCGCCGGTGACCAGAGCGCTGCCGGCCGGCCAGAGCTGCCCGTCGTGCCGGACGGGCTCGGTCAACAGGGCGGCCGTGCCGCCCTCGGTCAACACGCGGTTGATCGCCAGGTTGGCGGCGTTGACGGCGTAATCGAGGATGAAAGTCGGGCCCGATCCGGTCACCGAACCGGCCGGAGCACGGAGCGGGCCGTCCACGAGCTCCAGCCGGGCCTCGAAGGGCGATCTCGCCTCGAAGGTCTCGACTCCCATCTGGAGCGGTAGCGTCCAGCCGGCGGCGTCGTAGGGCGCGTCCGGGGGTCCGCCCGGATAGACGCGGCGGTCGGGATAGACCTGCCGTTCCAGGAGGTCCTTGGCGTGGGCTCGGTACGGCTGCGCCATCAACACGACATGGCTTCCGGCGGCGTATTCTATCCCATCGGCCTCGAACGCCGCGGCCGCCCGGTGCACCTCCACACCGCCGCGCTGCAGCACGGCCAGCATGGCCGCGGCGGTCCCCGCATCGCGCTGGTCGGCAGGAACGACGAAGGCGAAGGGTGGCTCGTCCGCACCGGCCTCGAGAGCGCGCTCGCCGAGTCTCACGTAGTTGCGCAGCAGCTTCTCCCGCTGCACCGCCGCCAGCTCGATCACCGCCCGCGCCGCGATCAGCTGGTAGTCGATGATGTCGCGGATCCGCCACCAGCCGCCGGGCCACGGGTTCGGGTAATTCACCCCGTGCTCCGGCTGACGCAGGTCGTCGGGCTCGAGGAACACGGGAGAGGCGAGGCGCGCGCTGGCCGCTTCCGATAGGATCCCCACCATGTTGTGCCGCGCCGGCGATGTCCGCAGGCCGCCGTGCCACCAGAGGTCGAAGCGCTGACGGTTCACCACGCCGGCTTTCTTTTCCGCCTCCAGATCGGTGGAGATCTGCAGCCCGAAGAGCGAGATCTCCCGGACCAGCAGCGGATCGATGTTCGGGTTCGCCGGATCGTCGAACGGTGGGACGAAGAACCGAGCTCCCCTGCCGCCCATCTGATGCACGTCGTAGACGAGTTCCGGCCGCCACGCATCGTACAGCAGGTCGTTCAGCATCTGGGTCTCGACCTGCGTCAGCATGTACCAGTCCCGGTTGTTGTCGTGACCCACGTAATGGTGATACAGCCACGGCATCCGGCTTCCCTCGTACGGCGTACCCAGCGTTCGCAGATACCAGTCGGTCACCATCCGCTGGCCGTCCGGATTGACCGACGGGATGAGGAGCACGACGACGTTCTGTAGCAAGCTGGCGAGCTCCGGATCGGTGGCGAGGGCGTAGGTCAGCTCCATGCCGCCCTGGCTGGAGGCGATCTCGGTCGAATGGATGTTATGGGCGATGAGCACGACCGCCGGCTGGCTCTCGAGCAGCGCGTCCAGCTCGCCGTCGGCGAGGCGCCGTGGATCGGCCAGCTTTGCCTGAGCCGTCCGGATCTCGTCCAGCCGGGACATGTTCTCGGGTGACGTCGCGGTGACGAGGACGAACGGCCGGCCCTGGGTCGTCCGACCGAGCGTGTCGAGCCGCACGCCTGGCGCCGCTTCCGCAACGTGGGCGAGGTAAGAAGTAATCGTCTCCCAGCCGGCCAACCTGAAGTCAGCGCCTACCGGGTGTCCGAGATAGTCGTCGGGCGGTGTGGGCGCGTCGGTGCGAACAGCCTGAGCGCGGAGGGTGGTGGCGCTCGCGGCGAGCATCACGACGAGCGCTGGGAACAGCCTGAACGTCTTCAACATCTGAACCGATCCGTTCGTTGTTGGGGAGACCGCGATACGAGAGGGAAAGTTTACGGTCGAAAGCGTCTGGGGGAAAGGCGGGACTCCCCGAATTCCCGCTACCGACCGAGCTGGCGCCACACTTCCCTCACCGCCAGCTGGTCTTCCGTCGGATCCGCGACCTCGATCAGCCGATAGACCGGGGTGGGCACGATGCCGAGCGTCACGTGAACGATGGACCGGGCGCCGAAGCGTGAGATCGTGAACTCGATCCGGTCGTCGGGGCGGTAACGGGCGAGAAGATCGTAGAGTGCCGCCAGCCCGGTGACCTGTACGCCGTTCACGGCGAGGATCTCGTCCCCGTAACTCAGCCCGTCGCGCCAGGCGGGCGCCTCCCGCATCAGACCCGCGAGGACCGGCCGGCCGTTCGCTTCGCGGAACCAGGCACCGAGGTAGCCGGTGCGGCGCCGCGCGAGGGTGGCGCCCTCGTCGACGACGAGCTCGTAACCGGCCAGAGCGAAGAACTCCCCGAACGGGATCTCGGCGACGCCGAACACGTATCGATCGAAGAACTCCTGGAACGATCCCCCGGCCACCGCTTCGCAGGCGACGCGGATATCGTCGGAGTCGAAGGTGGCGCCCTCTCGAGTCCGGCGCCAGATCAGCCGCATCACGTCGTCGAGGCCGCGGGAGCCGCCGGTGCGGCCCGCGATCTCGAGCTCCAGCAGGTGACCGATGACCCGGCCGTTCGAGTAGTAGTTGGTGCGATAGTTGTGCGAGGCCTCGTCGCGCCGGTAGTGGTGGATCCAGGCGTTGAAGCTGGCGTCGGCGGCGCTCTGGATCCCGTGGCCCGGAATCGCCCGGTAGTCCGACACCATGTCGACCGGGTCGCTCAGCGATTCGATCAGACCGGCACGGTGCAGGATCCGCTCGCCGTAGTACGAGGTGATCCCCTCGTAGAACCAGAGCGCGTCCGTATAGTTCTCACGCTCGTAGTCGTACGGTCGAAAGGCTGGTGGCTGGATCCGCTTGACGGTCCAGGCGTGGAAGAACTCGTGGGCCGATACGCCCAGCACCCGGCGGTAATCGCCCTCGGCCTCGAAGTCGATGTCGCCCAGCCCGATCGTCGTTCCGTTGGCATGCTCGAGACCGCCGCCGCCGGTGATCGTCAGGAAGACGAAAGCGTAACGATCGTACGGCAGACCGCCGAACAGCTCGGCGCAGACCTCCACCATGCGTTTCAGGTCCCGGGCCAGCCGGACGAAGTCGGCGTTGTGCGGTCCGAGGATGAGGATCCGGTGGGGTACGCCGTTCACATCGAAGCTGGCGTCACTGAAGCGGCCGATCAGCAGGGGCGTGTCGATCAGCTCGTGGTACGAGTCGGCCTCGACCGCGAATCCATCGTCGGTTGACAGGGCGATGCCGCCGTCCAGTCGCCAGCCCGCCGGTAGCTCGAAGCGCGCCGAGGTCGGAAGGTCCGTCGCTCCCGCGACATACATAAACAGGTTGGGCCCCAGGACGTGACCGCCGTCGGCGTAAAGGAACGACCAGCGGATCCCCGGATCGCGGGCGTACACATCGTAGGTCACGACGACCCGGTCGGCCCCTCCCGCATCCACGCGCCAGGTGTTCTTGTCCAGCTTCCGCCAGCGCAGCGGATCCCCTGTCCCGACACGCGCCGCGAACCCGATCACGTGTCGCTCGTACTCGCGGATCAGGTACGATCCCGGTGTCCAGACGGGCATCGAAACGTCCAGCTCCGAGGCGGCGTTCGAGATCTCCATCTCGACGCTGAAGATGTGGGTGGAGGGTCGGTCGACGGTGACCGTGTAGGCGACGGTCGGCGTGACCTCCTGCGCCGCGGCGGCGGCGGCGGCGTCCAGGGGTAGGACCGCGAGCGCACCCAGAACGGCGAACGATATCGATCTCGACTTGGCTGGCTTCGTAGACATCCACGGCCTCCGGCGACGGCCTCGTCGGTTCTCGCACGAGCCAGGCGGTGGCTCGAAAAACATGCACGATCGGTCTCGGAAGATCGAACGATCGGACCCGATAAAAAAGGGCGCCTTTCGGCGCCCTCATCGTTGGGACTTTACTTGCTCCGAGTCGGTCAGGCCGCGGCGAAGCTCGCCAGCGCGGAGCCCTTGTCGCCCTCGCGCAGCTCCTTCAGCGCCCGATCGCGAAGCTGGCGCACCCGCTCCCGGGTGATGCCGAGCTTCTGGCCGATCTCTTCCAGCGTGTGCTCGCGACCGTCGCCCAATCCGTAATAGAGGCGGAGAACCAGAGCATCGCGCTCGCGCAGCGTTGACAGCGCGTCGTCGATCTGCTCTTGCAACAGCCGCTCCTCGACTTCGGTATAAGCGGACGTCGCTTCCTCGCTGACGAACCGCTCCACCAGGCTCGAATCCTCGCTGTCGCCGATCGGCGCGTCCAGTCGCACCTCGCCCGCGTTCAGCGCCTCCAGCATCTCCACCGTCGCCGGGTTCATCTCCAACCGCCGCGCGATCTCCTCGCTGGTCGGCTCGCGGTCGAGATCGACCTTCAGCGACTGCCGCATCTTCAGGATCTTCGACAGCTCCGCCGCTCGGTTCAGCGGGACCCGCACCGATCGCCCATGATGCGCCAGCGCCGACAGGATCGCCTGCCGAATCCACCAGACCGCGTAGCTGATGAACTTCACGCCCTGGTCGGGATCGAACTTGATCGCCGCCGTCACCAGGCCGAGGTTCCCCTGCTGGATCAGGTCGCTGAGCGGCAGCCCGCGGCCCTGATACTTCTTGGCCACCGAGATCACGAACCGCAGATTCGCCCGGCAGAGGGCCTGGATCGCGTCCACGTCCCCCCTCTGCGCCTTCTTCGCCAGACGGATCTCCTCATCGGGCGTGATCAGATCATGCAAGCTCACGTCCTGGAGATACTGATCGAGGGCAGAGTCGTCCGCCGCCAGCCGGCTCTTGAGCGCCTGGCTCGCCACCTTCTTACCCTTTCCTGCCTTTCGACCCATTATCGTATCTTGATTTACAGTTATTTGTCGTCGTTTCGAGATATCGCGCTTTGCCCGCGCATTCCCGTTACCCCGCTAACCCAACTCGGTTCCCGACTTCCGGGTGCAACGACCGAAGTCGCCGCAGCCCATGGTGGGTGACGCTTGGTGCCACCGCTTCAGCCTGTGGGAAGGGCGGGAGTACCGGCAGGCGGGCAACCCTTTAACGTACAGACGTAAACGGACCTGTCAAGGTTTCGTGCGAGCCGGGTTCAGGACCAGCGGAAGAGGTTGAGGGCCGTTCCAAAGCTTACAATCCCCCAGGCCGCCACGATGGCGAGCTCGGGGATGCTCCCCAGGATCGAGGTCCCGTCGGTCATGACGGCGCGTATGGCGTCGTTGAGGGCGGTGAGAGGGAGGGCTTTGATGTAGGGGTGCATGACCTCGGGAAACTGCTGGTAGGCGAAGAAGACGCCGCTGAAGATCCACATGGGGAGCTGAACGAGGTTCATGATCCCGGAGACGCCCTCGATGGTACGGGCGCGGCTGGCCGAGAGCAGTCCCAGGCCGGCGAAGGAGAGGGAGCCGATGACGGCGACGACGAGGAGGCTGAGGATGGAGCCATGGACCCGGACGTCGAAGACGACCCATCCGAAGCCGACCAGAGCGGCCAACTCGGCGATCATGAAGATGAGGCGCGAGAAGGCGAACGAGAGTAGGAAGTGGCTCCTGCGCATGGGTGTGGCGAGGAGGCGCTTGAGGAGGCGCTTGCGCCGGAACTGCACGATGGTGAAGCCGACACCCCACATCCCCGCGCCCATCATGTTGAGACCGATGAGGCCGGGAATGAGGAAGTCGATGTAGCGGGAGCCGGGCTCTTCGAGGCGGCGCTCCAGGACCGGGACGGGATCGTCGCGACCGGCGGCGCGTTGCAGGGCGTTATCGGCCAGCAGGCGTGCCAGACGTCCGTCGCTCCGGGTCGGGTCGAACAGATAGGTGGTCGGCTCGCCGGGCACGACGACGAGGGCCAGCTTTCCGGTGCGCAGGCGGTTGCGAGCCTCGTCTGACGGCAGGGTCGAGGCCCGGAGCTCGGGCGCGGCATCGAGGGTCCGGGCCAGCGCTGCGGAACCGGGACCGTTCTGGACGGCGACAGGCAGGGCCTCGGCGGGCCGGTTGCGGAAGGCGATACCGAGGCCGAGGGCGAGGAGGACGGGGAAGACGAACACCCAGAAGATCGCCTCGGGCTCGCGAGCGAACTCGAGGAGCCGGGAGCGGGTGAGCTGATAGAGGGGATGGCGCGGGCTAATCATCGCGCAGGTGCCTGCCGGTCAGGGCGACGAACACGTCTTCCAGGGTGGCATGGTGGGTGGTGAGTTGGGCCAGCTCGAGGTCGCGCGCCTTCAACTCGGTCAGGAGGGCCGGTACGCTGCGGTGCACCTCGCTGACCGTGAGGAAGATACCGGCGCGCTCGCGCCGCACATCCTCGACGCCGGGCACCCGGCGTAGCCAGTCGTCGTCGGCGGTCCCGCCGGGAGCGAGGGCGAACTCGACGATGTGCTCGGCGCCCAGCGTGGCGATGAGCTCCGACGGCGTGCCCAGGGCGATCACTTTGCCGTGGTCCACCACGGCCACCCGGTCGCAGAGCCGGTGCGCCTCTTCCATGTAGTGGGTGGTGAGGAGCACGGTGCGGCCGGAGGCCTTGAACTCGAGGACCAGGTCCCACAGCTGTCGGCGCGACTGGGGGTCGAGGCCGGTGGTGGGCTCGTCGAGGAAGAGGAGCTCGGGCTCGCTGACGAGGGCGCAGGCCACCGCCAGCCGCTGCTGCTGGCCACCGGACAGCCGTGAGACCCAGGCCGACCGCTTCTCGACCAGCTCGACGATACCCATCACCCGCTCGACGCTGCGGCCGCGGTCGTAGAAGCTGCGGAAGAGGTCCAACGTCTCCTCCACCGTGAGCTTCTCCGCGAGCTGAGTCTCCTGCAGCTGGACGCCCAGCCTCTGCCTGAGGGCGTGGTCGTCTTCCCCCCAGCGCATCCCCAGCACCTCGAGCTCGCCGGCGTCGGGCTCGAGAAGCCCTTCCAGCATCTCGACGGCCGTGGTCTTCCCGGCACCGTTGGGACCGAGGAGCCCGAAGCACTCGCCCGTGTGCACATCGAGGTCGAGCCCGTCCACCGCCACCACGTCGCCGTACGACTTGCGCAGGCCGACGCAGCGGGCGGCGATCTCGGGTGGCGACACGATCGCCTCTTGCCTCTGCGGCCGTTCTAGAGGATGCCGATCAGCTCCACGTCGAAGATCAGGTCGGCGTTCGGCGGGATGACGCCGCCCGCCCCGCGCTGGCCGTAACCCAGCTCGGACGGGATGATGAGCCGCCTCATCTCACCGACCTGCGTGCCGGCCACGCCCTCGTCCCAGCCCTGGATGACGCGGCCGGCGCCCAGCGCGAAATCGAACGGCTCGCCCCCGTCCACCGAGCTGTCGAACTTAGTGCCGTCCTCGAGCCAGCCCGTGTAGTGCACCTGGACCTGCTGACCGGGCGTGGCCGTATCACCGCTGCCCTCCCTGACCACGATGTACTGTAGCCCGCTCTCGGTGGTCACCGTGTCGCCGCTCACCGGCGGCGGTCCGCCCACATCGCTCATGCTCTCCTCCACGTCGGCTTCGTCGTCCGGTTGCGATTCCCCGACGCAGCCAGCGGCCACGAAGAGAACCAGGAAAAGAATCGCAGTCCTGTTGAACATCTCCGCTCCCTGCTTTCAGTATGGGTTGTTAATGCGCAGGAGAGTATCGATCGCTCAGGAACGCCGCAAGGGAATCGGTATTCATGGGAAACTCACGTCCGATGTCGGGATTCTGACTTGGGGAGTGTCCAGTTCTCCCCGAATCGTTGAACTCGAACTTGCCGAAATCAGAATCCCGATACCCGACCTCAGATTCCCATCAATGTCGAATCCCGGAATTCCGGAATCACGAATTCCCACTAAAACATCCCGCGCCGTCGTTCCTTCATCGGGAGAATCTCGGTGCACGTCGTCCACCAGCCGCTGAGGATCGTGTCGATGAACTCCCGGGGCAGCGACTCCTCGGCCATCTCGGTGGCCAGCGCCTCGTGGTCGTAAGCGACGGGGACGAACTCGACCCGGGGGAGGGGGTCGTCGGCTTGCAGCAGCGCGTACCAGACATCGGTACGGCCGTCGTTGGCGGGCCGGCCGATGGCGCCGACGTTGACACAGAGGCGGCCTCCCCGCAGGGGGCGACTCCAGTGGATCCCGGTGTGGGTGCAGAGGATGACGTCGGCGTCGAACTCGCGACAAAGCTTCTCGATGAAGGCGTCGGGCGTCGTCGACTCCCAGAGGAACTCGTTCATCCGGCGCGGGCTGCCGTGACACAGCAGAGCGCGCCGGTCGCCGAGCCGGATGCGGCGCCGCTCGGGGAGCGCGCCCATCCAATCGCGCCAGCGCGGGCTGGTCTTCTCGTAGGTGTAACGATACGAAAGGCCGGCGAAGTGATTGTCTCTGGGGTCGGTGTACCCGCACTGGCAGTCGTCGAGCCCCCGGGCGATGGAATCGTCGTAGTTGCCCCGCAGGGTGCTCACATCGTTTTCGATCAGAAGCGGAAAGACCTTGTCCGGGTGAGGCCCGAACGCGCCCATGTCGCCCAGGCAGAAGATCGCATCGACGTCGCGGGCCCGGGCGTCGGCGATGGCCGCGGCGAGGGCCAGGTGATTCGAGTAGACACCGCCGAAGACGGCGATCCGCTCGTGGGTCGGTTCGCCGCCGCTCATGCCTCTCCCCCCAGGTGCCCCGTGTTGGTGCAGATGGCCCCGTGTAGCCAGCAGGTGTAGCAGGCGCTTCGGTCGATCTCGAACGGCCGGTCCGCCGCCTCCAGGCTATCGCCCAGGTTCGCACCCTCATCGTCGATCAGGATCGGGCAGACGTAGACCCCGCGGTTCGTGACCACCCGGCCCGACGAGCAGAGCAAGGTGGTGAGGTCGTGACCCTCCATCATCTCGGCGGTGACGATCTCGGAGTCGTCGTAACCGCGGGAGCGCAGCACCTCGCGCCCGAGGTGGATCGAAGGCAGGATCTTGATTCGCGGCCGCTCGTAACGGACCTTACGGCACGAGGCGTAGAATCGATCCAGCACCGCCTCGTCCTCGTGCGGGCACCACACCTGAGCCGCCGTGATGATGGGGAGGAAGCCGTGCTCGACCAGCCGGCCCACGCCCTCCATGGCGCGCTCGAAGGTCCCTTCGCCCCGGATCGGGTCGTTCGTCTCGGGAGACGGCCCGTCGAGACTGACCCTGAGTTCGAGTGAGTAGCGCGACCCGGCTTCGATCTCCGCCAGACGGCGTACCGTTCGCTCGGGCAGTAGCGTCGCATTGGTGAGAACGCTGGCTGGACCGACGGCCAGCGTGGCCTCCAGCATCGGCAACAGCTCCTTGTTCATGAAGGGCTCGCCGCCGGTGAAGTAGTACTCCTTGACGCCCCAGGCTCGCGATCGCTCCAGGTAGTCGAGGACGGTGGGTAGATCGAGGAACCAGAAGCTATGGTTGTCTGGAGCGCAGGAGATGAAGCAGTGCGTGCAGCGTAGATTGCACACGGTACCGGCCACCTGGAACCACAGGTAGTCCAGGCTGACCAGGGGCACCTGGGGGGCGCGGGGAGTACGGGCTGCGGCGCTTGCGATCGACATGCTGTTCAAGCAACGTGCGCCTCGTGTTCCCGGTTCCGCAAGTGGCGCGGGGTGAGGAGGGCGGGCTCATCGTAGTGTCGATTACATGGCGGCGATTGATCCGCCACGTAGGCGGGGATATCATGGACAGTTACGAGCCGCGTGGCTAGTTTGTGAGCCCCCGGATCGTCGAGCGGGCGGAGGTTTCATGAAGTGGACATATGCAGGCAGGACCGACGTCGGTCAGGTCCGTCAGGGCAACGAGGACTCCCTGTTCGCCGCCGAGGAGCAGGGCGTGTTCATCGTGGCCGACGGCATGGGCGGCCACGTCGCCGGTGAGGTCGCCAGCCAGATCGTGGCGGAGACGGTCGGTCCCGGGGTGGCGGAAGCGGTGAAGGAGGGGGTCCGGGGCGGCGAACTGGAAGCACGCATGGTGGACCTGATCGAGGAAGCCAACCAGGCCATCCTCGAGCGCGCGGACAACGAGCCGGAGAAGCGGGGGATGGGAACGACGCTGACCCTCCTGACACTGGTTCCCGAGGGCGAGTATGTGATCTACCAGGTCGGCGACAGCCGGGGCTACGTGCTGCGGGGTGGGACCCTGAGCCAGCTCACACGGGACCACACCGTGGTGCAGCAGCAGGTGGACCGTGGGGCCCTCACGCCGGAGCAGGCCCGTGATCACCCGCTCTCTCACATCCTGACGCGGGCGCTGGGAACCGAGCCCAACGTCGAGGCGGACACATACGGCGACAGGTACGAGCCGGGCGATCTGTTTTTGCTCTGCTCGGACGGGCTGAGCGGGATGGTTCCGGACGAACAGTTGGAGCGGATCCTGTCGGACAAGGGCGGCGAGTTGCAGAGCGCGGTCGACGAGCTGATCGCCGCCGCCAACGACGCGGGAGGTCTGGACAACATCACCGCGGTCCTGGTGAAGATCGAGGAGTAGGCACCGCCCGAAAGGAACCTCCGATGCGAGCCCCGGCGACGACCGGGGCTTTTTCTTGTCAGCTGGGAGAGGCGACTCAGGCTCCGAGGGCGGGGGCGACATCGTCGGCCGGCGACGTCACGAGCTCGAGTATCCGGCTCTGGTCCCGGTCGGTGAGCTCGATGCGCGGCCAGCTGAAGACGCGCAGGACGCGGGCCGCGTGGTAGAGATCGCGGCCGAGTCGCGGCAGGTCGATCAGGCCGGCCCGGCCGGTCGAGGTGAGGCGAACCACCGACCCGTCACGCGCCTGCATCAGGATGTCCAGCTCCAGCATGCCGGCTTTCGCCGGGTAATCGATGAAGAGACAGCCGGGATCGAGGCCGAGCTCGAGTGCGACGTGATCCTCGAGAGCGGCGCGCAGCCCCGGCTGCTCGTGGATCCAGGGCGCCACCTCGCGGCCCAAACGACTGAGCGCGTCGGTCAGGGCGTCCCCGGACCACTCGGCCGCTCGCTTCGGCAGTCGCCGATGACGGATCGCGGGCATCAACCGCTCCAGGGCGCGCCGGGCGCTGTCCGAGTCGCTGGCCGCGGCCAGGATCTCCAACTCCGCCAGCAGCTCCTCGTCTCCCTTCCCCACCAGGTGCGCGCGCGACGCCCACCCGTCGGTCAGCGCCTCACGGACGACCCGTTGGAAGACCACCGACGCGGCCCGGACGGCGTGATGCCAGTAGACGTTGCGGAACATCTGGTACTTGGCGAAGAGCAGGGACTCGAGGGCGGCCACGCCCCGCACTGCCACCCCCACCTCGCGGCGTCCGGTGGCGGGATCGTCCAGCAGACGGAGCGAATCGAGCAGTCGGTCCACGTCAACCTCGCCGTACGGGACACCGCAAAAGTGCGCGTCGCGGGTCAGGTACTCGATCTTGTCGAGGTCCAACGAGCCGGAGACCAGGCCCTGGAGGGGACTCGTCGACCTGCCCTGGATGAGGGCGTGGACGTCCGCCGCCGTGTCAGGACCCAGCGGAGCCAATGCCTCGGCGACCTCTGGTTCCGCCAGGAAGGAGCCGGCCAGCTCCTCGTGGTCCGCCGGCACCAGACCGGTCTCCAGCTCCTCCACGGTATGGCTGAACGGATAGTGGCCGATGTCGTGGAGCAGCCCGGCCACCCTCAGGATCGACCGTTCGCCCTCGCTCACCCGATCCAGCTCGCCCTGCTCGCCCAGCAGGCGGAGCGCCCGCCCGGTCAGATGATAGACGCCCAGCGCGTGGTCGAACCGGGTGTGTACCGCTCCGGGGTAGACCAGGTAGGCCAGGCCGAGCTGCTTCACCCGGCGCAGCCGCTGGAAGGCGGGGGCATCAATCAGCTCGAGCGCCGGCGGCTCGATCCAGATGTTCGCCCAGATGGGATCGCGGATTACGGTCATGTCATCTCAACTATAAGCTGGCGGTCGGCGCGGGGAAGGCAAGGGAACAAAGAGCGAAGGAACAAAGAACCAGGGAACAAGGAGCCAGGGAACAAAGAGCACGGCACGCGGAACGGCGATGAACTTTCCGCGCCTCGCCGTTCCGCGTTCCGTGCTCCGTGTTCTCTGTTCCCTGGTTCTCTGTTCCCTGGGCTCTCTCGCCCGTCAGTGAAGCGCCTGGTACTTCGCCAGAAGCTCCTCCTGGCTCTCCCGGCGCTCCGGGTTCGGCACGATGCACTCCACCGGGCAGACCTCGATGCACTGGGGCTCGTCGTGGGCGCCCACACACTCGGTGCAGCGATCCGCGTCGATCCAGTAGACGGGCACGTCGGTGGCCACGCCCTCGTTCACCGCCTCGTTCGGGCAGACGGAGACGCAGGCGCCGCAGTCGATGCACTCCTCGGTGATCATCATCGCCATGGTACACGTCCTCCGTGGGGTCGGTTGCAGACTCCGGCCTCGTCTGTCAGTGCGAAAATAGGGCCAGAAAAAGATTCCGCCGTTAAATCGGGCGGGCGCGTCGGCACGCGGTCGGTCGAATGCGGGGCGGTGGAGTTGTGGCATTACACCCCAAGATGGGAGGGGAACGGGGGAGATTGAACAAGGAACAGGGAACAGGGAGCACGGAACGTCTTGTCCCTTCCGTGCTCCGTGTTCACTGCTCCCTGCTCCTGCTACGCTTTCGCCAGCAAGGGGCTCTCCTCGGCCTGGCGCTCGAGGGCGTCGACCACGGCGATGGCCGTCAGGTTGATGATGTCCAGTACGTCGCTGCCGCGCTGGAGGATGTGCACGGGCTTCGGCATCCCGAGCAGGATCGGGCCGATGGCGGATGCGCCGCCGATCCGGGCCATCAGCTTGTAGGCGGCGTTGGCCGCGTTGAGGTCCGGGAAGACCAGGATGTTGGCGGCGGACTGCAGCGTGCTGAACGGGTAGCGCTTCTTGAGGATGTCGGGAACGACGGCGGTGTCGGCCTGCATTTCGCCGTCGATGACCAGGTCGGAGCATCGTTCCTTAACGATCTCGACGGCGCGCGCCACCTTGTTCGACTCGGGGTGACGGGCCGAGCCGAAGTTGGAGAACGAGATCATGGCGACCCGCGGATCGATGCTGAGTCGTTGGGCGAATCTGGCCGCGAGGATCGCCGTCTCGGCCAGTGTCTCGGCGTCGGGCGTGATATTGACGGTCGTGTCGGCGAAGAACATCACGTCCTTTTCGAAGACCATCATGTAGAGGCCGGCGATGTGCTCGGAGCCGGGAAGGACCCCGACGGTCTCGAGACAGGGGCGGAGCGCTTCGGGGTAGTGCATCTCCTCGCCGGCGATGAGGCCGTCGGCGTCCCCCATGTGGAGCATCATGGCGGCGTAGTAGATCGGCTTCTCCAGCCGCTCGGCGGCTTCGCCTCGAGTGATCCCCTTGCGCTGGCGCTTCTGGAAGAAGCGATCGATGTAGACGTCGCGTCTTGGGTGATCGAGGGGGTCCACGATCTCGACCTGGTCGAGATCGAGGTCGATCTGCCCCTCCTCGACGGCGCGAGCGATACGTTTCGGATCACCGACCAGGATCGGCATCGCGATCCGTTCCTCCAGGCAGGAGCGCGCCGCGTGCAGGATGCGGTCGTCGGTCGCTTCGGGGAAGAGGATCCGCTGCAACCGGGGCGCGTTCTGAGCCTTGACCACGATGTTGCGGGTGACCTCGCGGGCGCGGCCGAGGCGGCCTTCCAGCTGGTTGCGATACTCCTCGAGGTCGATCTCGACCCGGGCGACACCGGACTCCATCGCGGCTCTGGCGACGGCCGGCGCCTCGTAGAGGAGCACGCGATAATCGATGGGCTTCGGGATGAGATAGTCGCGGCCGAAGCCGAGCTTGTCCACGCCATAGGCCCGGGCCACCGCCTCGGGTACGGGCTCCTTGGCCAACGCGGCCAGGGCGTGGGTGGCCGCCATCTTCATCTCCTGGTTGGTGGACTTGGCGCGGACGTCCAGGGCACCGCGGAAGATGAACGGGAAGCCGAGGACGTTGTTGACCTGGTTCGGGTAGTCGGAGCGGCCCGTCGCCATGATCACGTCCTTGCGCGCGGCGTGGGCCTCCTCCGGCAGGATCTCCGGGTCCGGATTCGCCATCGCGAAGACGATCGGGTCCTCCGCCATGGTTTTGATGTCGTCGCCCGTGATCACCCCCGGCTGCGAGAGGCCGATGAACACGTCGGCGTCCTTCAGCGCGTCGGCCAGCTTGCGAAACTTCGTCTTGTGGGCGAAGCGCGCCTTGTATGGGTTCAGGTTGTCGCGCTCCGAGTGGATCACGCCCTTCGAATCGATCATGAAGATGTTCTCGCGCTGGGCGCCCAGCGCGATGTAGTGCTCGGCACAGGCGATACCCGAGGCACCCGCACCGCTCACCACGATTCGCACCTCCGAGATGTCCTTCTCGGCCACCTCCAGCGCATTGACCAGACCGGCCCCGGAGATGATCGCCGTGCCGTGCTGGTCGTCGTGAAAGACCGGGATGTTGAGCCGCTCGAGCAGCGTCTCCTCGATGTAGAAGCAGTCGGGGGCGGCGATGTCCTCCAGGTTGATGCCGCCCACCGTCGGCTCGAGCAGCTCGCAGAAACGGATTGTGTCGTCCGGATCCTCGCTGCCGACCTCGAGGTCGAATACGTCGATGTCGGCGAAGCGCTTGAACAGCACGCCCTTCCCTTCCATTACGGGCTTCGAGGCCAGCGCCCCGATGCGCCCGAGGCCCAGAACCGCGGTCCCATTCGAGACTACAGCGACCAGATTGCCCCGTGCTGTGTACTTGAAGGCCTCATCCTCGTTCTTGTGGATTTCCCGGCAGGGCTCGGCCACGCCGGGCGTGTAGGCCAGCGAGAGATCGCGCTGCGTGCTGCACGGCTTGGTTACCTGCAGGGCGATCTTGCCCGGGCGCCCCTCGGAATGATAGGAGAGAGCCTCGTCACGTCTAATCAGCATTGTTTTCAACTCCGCTCAGGTGGGGTGCCGAGCCGGAAGTGTTGCAAAACCGAGGCCACCGGGGCAAGCGGTCGGGGCGGGGGAAGTGGGAGTTCGGGGATGAGTAGTTTTAAAGAGGGGAGGGGAACATTGAGCACGGAACACGGAGCACGGAACAGTTGAACACCGCTGAGCCAACGTCCGTCTGCGGTTCAGGGCCTTGGTTTTCGTTCAATTGTTCCGTGCTCCGTGCTCCGTGTTCAGTGTTCCCTACGGATTCCCCGGCTGCGGGCTGCCCACCTCGGCCTTCGCCTCACGGTGGATCCCCGTCCAGCGCAGGATGTCCTCCATCAGGCACCACTTGGTGATCGAGGACTGGATCAGGTTCACCCCGACGAAGGCGGTGAACAGGAACCACCAGGGGCTCACCCACCAGCCCAGCGCCAGGCTGGCCAGGATGAACGTGCCGGCGATCAATCGGATCTTGTGCTCGAGGCTCATGATTCCTCTCCCTCGTTTCTGATGTTCCTCTCGCAACATACGAATTGTTCCACGTCCACCACCGCGACCCGGATGGGGTGCTGCGGGTCCTGGACGCCGGTGCAGCCGGCGACGGCGTCGACCAGGCGGCTCGCGTGGTCGTCGGGGAGCACGCTGATCAGCATGCCCGACTGGTACGGCGCCGAATCGCCGTACCAGCCACCGGCCGGCCCGGGTCTGTGACCCTCGACCGACAGACGGCTGAACGACTCGACCTTTACTTCTTTGAGCAGACGATCGACACAATCCTGATCGTCGTCAAGGTACATCAGTATTGCCAGCTTCATGATCCTGTATCGCTCGTGCTGGGGTCGTTCGATGGTATCGTCGAGACGGCCTGAGGCGCTTCGGCCCGTCGGCCACCGCGCGTGTGGACCAGGTAGTAGATCGAAGGGACCACGACCAGGGTGAGCAGCGTGGAGGCCATGGCGCCGGTGATCAGCGCGACGGCCAGCCCCTCGAAGATCGGGTCGAACAGGATGACGATGGCGCCGATCACCACGGTCCCCGCGGTGAGCGCGATAGGCCGGGTCCGTACGGCGCCGGCCTCGATGACCGCCTGCTCCAGCGCGACGCCCGCGCCGCGGCGGGCCTCCAGGTAATCGATCAGCAGGATGCCGTTGCGTACCATGATGCCGGCGAGGGCGATCATGCCGATCATCGACGTGGCGGTGAAGAAGGCGCCGAACAGCCAGTGGCCGGGCGCGATCCCGATCAGGGTGAGGGGGATCGCGGTCATCATCACCAGGGGCGCGACGAACGAGCCGAACCAGGCGACGATGAGGGCGTAGATGAGGAGCAGGGCCCCGGCGAAGGCGATCCCCAGGTCGCGGAACACCTCGTACGTCACCTGCCATTCGCCGTCCCACTTCATCACCGGCCGCTCCACCAGGCGCGGCTGCCGGGCGTACAGCTGGCCCACCGTTCCCGTCGGACGCTCGAGCTCGGCGATCTGTTCGTTCAGGTCGAGGATGGCGTAGACCGGGCTCTCCACCGCGCCGGCGACCTCGGCCGTGACGTAGATGACCCGATGCCCGTTCTTCCGATCGATGACCTGCGGTACGGTCGCGCGTTCGGCTCGCACCAGCTCGCCCAGGGGGACCAGCTCCCCGCTCAGCGACGCGACGTGCACTCCGGCCAGTCGGTCGACGCCCGACCGGTCGGCCTCGGTTACCCGCAACCGAACGGGGACGCCGGTACGGGAGCGCGGCTCGGACAGGTGGGTCACCACCTGGCCGGCGAGGGCGATGCGGGCCGAATGGACGACGGCGGCCTTGGGCACGCCGGACAGCGCGGCCTTCTCCTCGTCGATGGCGAGCCGCACCTCGGGCTGCGGGGCCCTGAGTGACCAGTCGACATCGACGACGCTGGGGTGGGCCTCGAACAGGTCCCGGATCTCCCTGGCCACCTCGGTCTGGGACTCGATGTCGGGCCCGTAGACCTCGGCCACCAGCGTGGAGAGGACCGGTGGCCCGGGCGGCACCTCCACCACTTTGGCCCGGGCGCCGGTGCCCGAGGCCCGCACGGCCGAGTCGACCAGCGGCCGGACCCGGAGCGCCACGTCGTGGCTCTGGTCGCCGCGCTCCGACTTGTCGATCAGGTTGACCTGTATGTCGGCCACGTTGGGGCCGCGACGCAGGTAGTAGTGCCGGATCATCCCATTGAAATTGAACGGCGCCGCCGTCCCCGCGTAGAGCTGGATGTCCGAGACCTCCGGCACCGCCGCCAGCGAGCGGCCGATGTCCTCGGCCAGCGCGGTCGTCGTTTCCAGCGGCGTACCTTCGGGCATGTCGACGATGATCTGCATCTCGTTCTTGTCGTCGAACGGGAGCATCTTCATCTCGACGCCCTGCAGCAGGAAGATGGCGGTCGCGGCCAGCAGCAGGACGAACACGGCGCCCAGCATCCCCCACATCCGCAGCGGCCGAGCCATGAGCGGGGCCATGATCTTGCGGTAGACGCGGTAGAGCCGCGTTCGCTCGACGGCGTAGCCCGATTCCTCCTCGCCGTCCTCGGCGTGGTGGCGGAGCAGTCGGAACGCCAGCCAGGGCGTGCCGATGAGCGCCACCGCCAGCGAGAAGAGCATCGCCACCGTGGCGCCGATGGGCATGGGGCTCATGTAGGGCCCCATCAGGCCGGAGACGAACAGCATTGGCAGGACCGCGGCGATGACGGTGAGAGTCGCCAGTATCGTCGGGTTGCCGACCTCGTCCACGGCGGCTCGGGCCGCGGCGCCGGCCGGCCGGTCCCGCATGGCGAAGTGACGCTCCATGTTCTCGGCGACGATGATCGAGTCGTCGATCACGATACCGGTGACGAAGATGAGCGCGAACAGCGTCACCCGGTTCAGCGTGTAGCCGAAGAACTGGTAGACGAACAGCGTCAGGGCGAACGTGATCGGGACCGATATCATCACGATCACCGCGCTCCGCCAGCCCATCGTCAGGGCGACCACGACGCCCACGGCGATGATCGCCAGCAGGAGGTGCTCCTTCAGGGTGTTGGTCTTGTCCCGGGCCGTCTCGCCGTAGTTGCGGGTGACCAGCGCGTCGACGTCGTCGGGCAGAAGCCGGCCGTGCAGCGCCTCGACCTTCGATTCCAGAGTTCGGCCCAGCTGGGTGGCGTCGGCGCCCGGCCGTTTCGATACGGCCAGGGTGACCATCGGCTGCAGCGAGGCGCCGGATCGGGCGTGGAAGGTATAGGTGGTCACCTCCTCCGGTCCGTCGATCACCCGGGCGACGTCGGAGACCTGGACCAGGCGGCCGTTTCGAACGTCGACGACCACCGCACCCACGTCGCGCACCGACCGAAGGAACGGCCCGGCGGTGACCCGGACCACCTCGTCGCCCCGGGTGAAGTGGCCGGCCTCCATGTTCACGTTGGAGGCGCGGAGCCGCTCGGCGATCATCGCCGGATCGACCCCGTAGGCGGCCATGCGGTCGGGAGCCAGCTCGACGCGGATCTCCCGGGGGTAACCCCCGATCACCTCGATGTCACGGACCTCCGGCACGGCTTCGAGGGCGATGCGGAGCTCGTCGGCCATGGCCCTCAGGTCCGCGTGGGTGTGATCCTCGCCCGTCAGGGTCAGGGTGAAGAACGGCACGTCGTCGATCGTGACCGTTTTGATCAGGGGCATGGTCACGCCCGGCGGCATGCGGTCGGCGTGCTTGAACAGGGTGGTGTAGAGCCTGACCAGGCTCTCTTCCATGTCGCGGCCTACCTCGTAGCGAACCGTGACCAGGCCGAAGCCGGGCTCGGCGTGGCTGTAGACGTACTCGACGCCCTCGATGCCGGAGATGATGTTCTCCATCGGGATCAGGACCCGGTTCTCCACCTCCTCCGGGGCCGCGCCGGGAAGCGGCACGTAGATGTCGGCCAGCGGGACGATGATCTGGGGCTCCTCCTCGCTGGGCATGGTGAAGACGGTGTAGAGACCCAGGGCCAGCGCCCCGGCCATGAGCAGCGGGGTCAGCTTCGAGTCGATGAAGGCGTCGGCGAGGCGACCCGCGATCTGGCTCCTCATCGGTCACCCTCCGTGCTGGCGGTTCGCGTCCCGACGAAGGGCGGCTGCCAGGCCACCTGCTGCACTTCGCCCACCGGCTGACCGTCGACCAGAGCGGCGGCCGGCCTCCGGACGATGAGCGCGTCGGGGCCCGGGCCCGCGAGCATCTCTACGGTGTCGCCGTAGCGTTGTCCGAGGCGTATCCAGCGGAGTCGCAGCTCGTCGCCCTCGACCACGTAGACGCCGGTGAGCTGTCCGCGTGTGACGACGGCATCGGCGGGGATCCAGCGGGTCGTGGCACCGGGCTCATCGAGCTCGATTCGGGCGAAGGCACCGGGCGCCAGTCGACTCAGCGCTTCCGACTCGGTCGCGAAACGGGCCTCGATACGGAATCGCCGGCTCGACCGTTCCACCGCCGGGACGACCCGGGTGACCCGGGCCGTGTAGCGCGAGCCGGTTTCCGGCAAGTAGACGTCGAGGGCGTCGCCGACGGCGATGCGGCCCGCCAGCTCGCCCGGCAGATCGGCCTCGATCTTCAGGGCACCGGTTCCGATCATCTCGAGCACGGGCCGACCCGGAACCGCCAGGTCGCCGGGATCGGCCATGCGGGCGGTGATGACACCGTCGAACGGGGCCCGCAGCAACACGTAGTTCAGCTGGGCCCGGGCCTCGCGCAGCCCCGCCCGGGCCATCTCCAGCCGCGCCCTGGCGTCGTCCAGCTCCTGGGCCGTGGCCGCCCCGTCTTGCGCCAGGGCGGCGATCCGCTCGTACGACTGTCGCGCCAGCTGCGCCGCGGCCTCCGCGCTGGACACCCGGGCCTCGATGTCACGGGTGTCCAGCCGGACCAGCGCCTCACCCTCCTGCACCTCGGCGCCGATGTCGACAGCGACGCTGCGGATCGTCCCGCTGATCCGGGTCGCCAGGGCCGCCTGTCGCGTCGCCACCACCGTGGCCGGCGCCGCGGTGAGGCTCGTCGCGGCCGCCGATGTCGATGCGACGACGTCCACCGGCTCCGAGCTCGCCGGAAGCGCGCCCGGCTCACCGCCGCAGCCGAGAAAAGCGACGGCGGTCAGGGTTCCTATGATTGAAGCTATCCGATTCATGATGGTTAGCTCAGCTCTCCTGGTTGACCTGCGATCTCACGAATTCCAGGTTCGCGACCGCCACGTGGTAGTTGGCCAGCGCGCTGATCGCGCGCTCGCGCATCTCGGTGGCGCGAGCCTCCGCCTGAAGCAGATCGGCGGCCGTGGCCAGCCCCTCCTCGAACCGCCGCCGCATCAGATCCCGGCCGGTGGCCGCCGCATCCGCCGCGGCGCGGGTCGCCTCCACTCCGTCCAGTGCGGCCCGGACCGCCCGCTCCGCCTGCTGCAGCTCGGCCCGCGCGTCCCTCAGCGCTCGCTCGTATTCGATCTCCGCGATGTGCCGCTCCAGCGATGCCCGCTGAATCCCTGCGGTCCGGGCGAAGCCCGAGAAGACCGTCCAGCGGAGCGCCAGACCTACCGTCCAGTGGTCCTCGTCGAAAGCGAAGGCGTCCGTGCTGTGCGTGGTGTATTCGGCGAACGCGTCCAGCGCGGGGACCCAGCCTAACAGTGCACGCGTGCGCGCCCGCCCGGCTGCCGCCGCGGCTGCCCGCCGCGCCTTCACGTCCGCCCGCTGCCGGGGATCGAATTCGCGTCCTTCGATAGGCGCCGGAGACGTCAGCGTGTCGGTGGGTTGGGGAAGCGTGTCCGGGGACCAGCCCAGGTGACGACCGAGATCCTGCAACGCGTCGGTCCGCATTCGCTCCGCCTGAGTCAAGGCCGCCTCCGCCGCCGCCAGCTCGGCTTCCGCCTGCAGCAGGTCGGCCTCGGTGAGCAGGCCCCGATCGCGCCGCTGACGGAACGCATCCAGCGTCGCCTGCGCCGCCGCCCTGGCGGCCGCGGCCGAGGCTTGGTCCGCCGCTGTCATCAGCGCACGGTAATAGAGGATCCGGGTCATCAAGATTGTCGCCTCCCGCGCGCGCAATGCCGACAGCTCAGCGGCCTCCGCCCCTTTCTTCGCCGACGCCCGGGCGGCCCAGACCGTCGGGTCGAGGAGGCTCCAGCGGACGCCGATCCGCGTCGACCAGTCGCCCACGGCGTCGGGGTCGTTCAGGGCGTCGATGGCCAGATCCGCGGAGCCGAACCGGCCCTGGCGGAGCTTCGTGCCGAAGGCGAATACCGGGTCCGTCGAGCGGGTGTACCCGGCCCCCAGGTCGACCTGCGGCCAGAGCGGCGCGCCCGCCGCGGTGCTGTGCTTCTCGGAGATCTGCCGCCGTGCCTCGGCTATGGCCAGGTCGCTGTTCCCGGCCAGCGCCTCGCTGATCGCTTCCTCGAGGGACAGGTCCCGGAACGCCGCTTCGCCGGTCGGGTCCGGGCCCTGGGCGTGAGCGGCGGCAGGCGCGGCGAGGAGCGCGAGTGCGGAGGCGGCCGAGAAGAGAGTAACGAGAACGGTTCTCATTACCCTATACATATTTCTATATGTATTCGCCATAAGAGATCAGACGTCGCAGTGGTGGTGAATGCAGTCGATCACGTGGGTGATCCTCGGGTCGACGATCCGATAGAAGACGTTCACTCCGTCCCGGCGACTGGCGAGTATCCCTTTGTCGCGCATGAGGTTGAGGTGCTGAGAGGCCACGGCTTGCTCGATCCCCAGCGTTTCGTAGATGGTGGTAACGTTGAGTTCCCCGACCCGGTCCAGCAAGTCGATGATCTGGAGCCGGATCGGGTGCCCGATGCACTTGAGCATCGAGGCGGCGGCCTGGACGGCCGCGAGGTTGATCCCGCGAGCTGAGGACTTCTCTGCCATGGACGTCTCCGTGTTGNNATCTATATGTCAAGGGTCTCTCGGCACTCCTTATGCTACTCCTGATCGTACTCGTATTCGGGGGGCCGCTTGCCGCATTGACCCGTCCCCGTTCGCAGCCGAAGATTAGGAAAACCACCTCGGCTCACGGAGGCGACCTGTGGACATCAAGCCGAACCGGCTGGTGCATCTGGGGTATGGGAAATACTGGCGCTCGGACCAGATCTCCGGGCTGGTCCCGATCGAGGACGAGCGAGGTCCGGGGCGTCGAACTCACGTGCACGTGATGACGCTATCGGAGCCGATCGTCGCGTCGCGCTCGGAGGAGGCGATACGTCGCGACATGGCGGTCAGCGAGGAGGAGTTCCGGGCCGGCGAGCTGCGAAACGCCGCGGCGGACCTGGTGGAGGAGCTGGAGGGGCTGTCGCCGGTCCTGGCGCGCATGCTCCACCACGAGGGCGGACTGGATCTGCGCCGCTGGGAAGGGCGGTTGCGGGCCCTGTTGGGCCAGCTTGAGAGCGACCCGGAACAGGAAGACCTGTTCGGCAAGCGTTGAGGGTGTCCGGCACAGGCCGTAGCCGGCCGGTGAAGTGGCCGGCGGCCGAGGGCGAGACCCGGCCGCGTTCACCGACTTACCGATCTCCCCCAGGCACACCGAAGACTGCACACCGCATAACTGACTGAAGACGTGACAACTCGACCGATGCACGAATGGCCCCGGTATCGTCCGGCGATCCTCCTGATGGCCGGGTTGCTACCGTTCTGCGCTATGGCGCGGGGGCTGTCCGCGCAGTCGGAGGTGTGTCCGACGGGCCGCATCGCGTCGATCCGGATCGACCGTGGCCCGGTGTTCGACGAGGACGTCGAGAACGGCATGCTGTCGAAGGTTTACTCTGCGGCGAATTGGCTTCACGTGGAGACGCGGCGGTCGGTGGTGGAGCGGGAGTTGCTGTTCGAGAAAGGGGATTGCCTGGAGCGGCTTCGCCTCAGCGAGAGCGAGCGTTTCCTTCGGGACCTGCCGTTTATCGAGTCGGCGAGAATCGAAGCGCACCGGCGTCGCAACGGCGACTACGACGTCGAGGTGAAGACTCGAGACGACTGGTCGCTCCGGTTGGAGCCGCGCTTCGAGGTGGGCGGCGGCTTCGCCCTCACCGGGATCACCCTGGCCGAGCGCAACCTGTGGGGGCGCGGCCGCAACCTCGAGCTGCTGTACCTGGACCGCAAGGGCCGCGATGACGTAGGAGTCACGTATTTCGACCCGCAGTTCCTGTCCAGCCGCTGGAACCTCTCGGTACAGGGGATCCGGACAGCCCCGGGTTGGACCACCAGCTTTTCGTTGGCCTACCCGTTCCTGGGGCTCGTAGGCCGCTGGGCCGGGTTCACCGATTTGTTGTATGGGGACCGCTGGTTCCGCTTTTCGGTGGGTGATCCGAACGATCCCGCGGAGCTGGTGCTGCCGCTGCGGGAGAAAGAGGCGCAGGTGGGAACGGCGGTTCGGTTGCTGGGTCCGCCGCGCGGCCGATCGACCAAGGCGGGGACGTACGGGGCCAGCCTCTCGTACGTCTTCCGGGACTACGGCCTCGGCTTCTACTCCGATACGGCCGCCGCCGCGGCGCTGGGCCTGTCGGACAGCCTGGCCGCGGAGCTGGGAACGCTGGTGGATCGCCGGGAGACGTTGCGTCTCAACCTGATCGTCGGCGTGCGCGGGCTGGAGTATCACGAGCGTGTGGGTCTGACGAGCCTGCGCAGCGTGGAGGACATCGCTATCGGGGCGACGGCGAATCTGCTGTTCGGGGTGGCCCTCGACAGTTTCGGCTTCGAGGACGGTCACCTGCTGATGGCGCTCGACCTTTTCGGCGGCGCCCGGGTGATTGGCGGCTGGTTCTCGCAGATCCGGGCGGTGGGGGAAGCGCGGCGCGATTACTCGGCGCGAAGCTGGCGCGACATGCTGCTCGCGGTGGAGTGGACGAACTTCTGGCAGAACAATCGACGCAACGTCGTCGAGCTTTCGACAAGCTACAGCGCCGGGTGGGAGATGACCGTCCCGTTCCAGCTGACCTTGGGCGGCCCGTGGGGCCTGTCCGCCTTTTCGCCCAACCGCTTCCCGGGGGGCGCCCGCTTCCGCGCCCGGATCGAGGATCGCTATTGGGCGGCGTCGGTGGGGCGGCTGGCGGACCTGGGCACGGTGGCGTTCGCCGAGTTGGGTCGGATCTGGGCCAACGACGCGCTCTCGGGCATCGACTCCGGGCTCCGGGCGTCGGCGGGCCTGGGGATCCGCTTCGCCACGCCGGCGGGCAGTCGGGCGTCCTATCGCCTTCAGGCGGCGATGCCGATCGAGGCCGGCGTGAGGTGGGATGACATGATCGTCTCGTTCCGGATCGACACCGCCGTGCGGCTGGAGGAGCGCCCCGTCGATGTTCAGCTGGGACGCAGCCGAGATCTGGCCTTCCGGGCGGCCGCGCCGCATGTCAGGTAGGGAGTCGGGAGTGGGGGGTGGGGAGTAGGGAGTAACTTGCACCCGCGACACTCTCTGTTTCCCACCCCCACGCCACTCCCGACTCCACCCCCACTCCCACCACCGACTCCCCACCACTTACCGTATTGCGGAACCCACCCCACGCCTCAAGGTTTGTATGACGAGGCTCAGAATACACTCGTTGCCGCGAACCGAGGTGGTTTGAAGATGAAGTATCGCGCGCTTTCGCTCGCGTTGGCCCTGGCGTTCGGCGTCGCCCCGCAGGCCATCGCCCAAGCTTTCGATCACTCGCTGCTGGACAGCGTGCTGGTGAACTACGTCCAGGCCGGTCGCGTCGATTACGCGACGCTCAAGGTCGACCGTGAGCCGCTCGACCGCTACCTGGCTCAGGTGGCGGCGGTGACGCCGGAACGGTTCGACGACTGGTCTCGATCGGAGCAGATCGCTTTCCTGATCAACGCGTACAACGCGTACACGCTGGAGACCGTCGTCGATCACTATCCCATAGAGGGAAGCGGATTTTTCAAAAAGCTCACCGACCCGAAACGCTTCGGTTTTCCCGAGAACTCGATTCGGCACATCGATGGGGTGTTCGATGGGATCGAGCACACGGTGGCCGGGCGGCGGATGACGCTCGACGATATCGAGCACGGCACGTTGCGGGCGGAGTACAACGAGCCGCGGATCCATTTCGCCCTGGTCTGCGCCGCCGTCAGTTGTCCGCCGCTGCGGGAGGAGGCGTACCGCGGCGATCGGCTCGATGCGCAGCTGGACGAGCAGGGCCAGCGGTTTCTGGGCGACCCGCGGCTCAACCGATTCGAGATCGAGCGCGGCCGGATTGAGCTGTCGAAGATTTTCGATTGGTTCGGCGAGGACTTCGCCCAGTTCGCCGACGACTCGATCGCGTACGGCGGCGACGAGGAGGTCATGGGCGTGCTGGCATTCGTCTCCCGATACCTGCGCCCGCGGACCGTGGAGTTCATCGAGGGCGGCGATTACGAGGTCGGTTTCTTGAGCTACGACTGGACGCTTAACGACCAGGCGATCGCCGCTGCCCGGTGAGCCGCCCGGTCGTTTTCGCCGCCTTCGCCCTCGTCCTGGCGTCGCCGGCGTGGGGCGATGCGGTCGCCTCCACGGGGCCGGGCGATCTGGCCCAGGGCATGGCGGGCAGGTGGAACGGGCCCCGAGCGTTGGAGCTGATAGATCGCACCGTGGAACGGCGGGCGGGCTGGACGGCCCGGGGCGGTCTCGAGGATTACACGGCGCGGGCCCGTGGGCACATCTACTTCCTCTACGATCTGGGCCGGAACACCGAGCGGCACCTGATCAAAGCGGATCTGCTGGCGCTCGAGGTGTATTGGCAGGCGCCGGGGCGGAACCGTCAGCTGATCGTCGGCCGGCAGGAGCGAAAGGTCCTACCCACCAACATCCGCTATCATCTGGACCACCTGACGGTGGTGATGGACAACTACGGCGACCGAATCTTCATGGGCGAGGGCGCCGAGGTGCGGGACGTTCTTCATCCTGCGGCCGCGGGTGCCGTGGACGTCTACGAGTACCGGCTGGCCGATTCGCTGACCCTGATGCTGCCGGACCGGGAGGTTCGAGTCTATCGGCTCATGGTCCGGCCACGTGATCCGGGTCTGCCGGGCGTGGTCGGCTCGCTGTACGTGGACCGGGGGACCGCGGACATCGTGAAGATGGACTTCACCTTTACCGCCGCGGCGTACATCGACGAGACCATCGATTACATCAACGTACAGCTCGAGAACGCGCTGTGGCACGGCCGTCACTGGCTACCGTATCGGCAGAGCGTGGAGCTGCGCCGCGAGTTTCCAGTGCTGAACTTCCCCGCCGGTAGCGTGATTCGCGCCGAGCTCGGCATCCGGGACTACGAGTTCAACAGCGGCCTGCCGTCCGGCTTCTTCAATGGCCCCTCGGTCGCCAGCCTTCCCCGATCACGGCTGGACGAGTTCGAGTTCGATGCCGGGCTGTACGACGCGCTCGACCCGCAGGTGGCGGTGACGCCGCCCTCGCTGGAGGAGATCCGGCAGGAAGCCACCCGCATGGTCAGCGAGAGCTACCTCCAGAATGTTCGACCTTTCCGCCTGGCGGTCTCCGGCGCCTCCTCGGTTCTTCGCTTCCGCCGAGCCGAGGGGCTGTACGTCGGGCCCGGCTTCAGCTTCGGTTTCCCCCGCGGCGGCGAGCTGCTGCTGCTGGGCGGTTACGCGGTGGGCGCCGAGCGATTCGAGTTCGATGGGCGGCTGACCGGACCGGTGATGGGCAGCGTCAGACTGGACATGTCGGTCTATATCGACCGGGTGGAGGACGCGGCGCCGTGGCCGGCGAGCTCGGGTGCGGTGGCGACGCTGGCGGCGGCGTTGGACGGCGAGGATTACCGCGAACCGTACTGGTCCAGCGGTGCGGGGCTGAAGCTGGGTTGGCCCTGGCTGGGTGGCCGGGCCAGCGCGGGGTTCTCCTACGAGGAGTGGGAGGCCGCCGACCTCGCCGCCGATCGGGTCGTCGGCGATCACCGGCGGGTCCGGGTGCTGGACGAGGGTGAAGTGGTGTCCTTCGAGCTGAGGCTCGAGCGACCATCGGTGGCCGGCGTGGAGGCGGTGGGCGGTGCCAGCTGGGCGCTGGGCCTCGAGGCGGCGAGCCCTTCAGTGGGTGGAGAGTTCGAATACGTCTTCGCCACGGCCAGGGCGGAGTACGTGTGGACCGATGTCGCCGGACTGGACGTTCGTCTGGCCGGCGCCGCCGGGGCCGCCGGCGGCGGCCGGCTTCCGGCCCAACGGCTGTTCCCTGCCGGCGGTCGTGGGACCGTGCGCGGCTATGACTTCCATCGCTTCATCGGCAATCTTTACGGCGCCGGTAGCCTGGAGCTGGCTCGGAGCATCGCCTATCCGATCGTGTCGGCCGTCGCCTTCGCCGATGTCGGCTGGACCGGGATCGAGGGGAACAGCGGCCGCCGGGCGGTGGAGGTCTGGAACGAGGCCGGCACGGCGGCGGAGGCCAGCGACGGCGTGCTGGTGAGCGCCGGTGCCGGCCTCGGTCTCTTCTTCGACATCATCCGGGTCGAGCTCGCCCGAGGTTTGAGGCAGGATGGGGCCTGGGAGCTCATATTCCGGGCGCGCCGGGAGTTCTGGGACTGGCTCTGACCCGGCGGATCTCGGATCTCGTCAGGAACCGCCCCGATCCAGCGGGTAGACGACCGCGTACGACACCCCCAGGTCATCCTCGCGACGGCCGGCGATGAAGTCCTCGCCGATCTGGTAGATGCGGATCCTCGGTGTGGCGACCGTGCCGAGGAACACGCCCTCGGGATTGAAGATCCCGTGCTCGGTGGCCAGCGTGGTGCGCTGGCCGCCGTGGGCGGCCCACCAGTGGCCGGTCGCATCGACGATCAGGTCGCTGTAAGCCGGCTGATGGTCCGGTAGCGAGTACTCCGACACTTCGCCGCCCCCCGCCTGCTCGCGACGCGTCTGGATCCAGATCCCCAGCGAATCGTCGACCCAGGGTGGCAGTGGGTCAGGCTCGATATCAGCGGTCACCAGCCCCGTCGTATCGCCCCCCGCATCGAGGATCGCGATCCGGTAGGCGCCGCCCAGGCCGGCGAGGATGCGGCCGCGGCGATCCACGGCGACCGATGGATAAGGTGTGAAGGGGACCGGGAAGCTCAGGCGCGGAACGTCATTCTGGGAGATCATGATCCTCGACAGCTCGACCGCGGCCGCGACGGCGGTGTCACGCACCGCGCCGGCGTCGCTGTACGAGATGATCCCGATCCGCTCGATCGACGGGTCCACCCCCAGGTGCACCCGATCGTAGATCCGTCCCTGGTCGTCCACCCAAAAGCTGGTGCGGTTGTCGAACTGCAGGTAGGGTCGCTCCAACCGGAACGAGCGGAGGAAATTCCCGGCCGGGTCGAAGACGCTAAGGCGCAGCTGCTGCGGATCCCGGACCAGCAGCTCTTCTGCGGGGCTCAACTGCATGGCGTCGATATGAAGAAACTCGCCGGGCCCTTCGCCCCGGCCCCCGATCCTGAATTGGAAACGGCCGTCCCGATCGAAGACGCGCACCTCGGGGACCTGCGAGTCAGCGACGTAGATCCGTCCATCGGGCACCACCAACACGCTGGCCACCGATCCGAACAGGTATTCTTCCGATCCGGCGACGGTGCCGATCTCGAGCCGCGGCTCGCTTCCGACGGTCCAGCGAGCCGCGCCTCCCCAGACGCCCGGGCCGCTGTTACGGATCTGGACGACACCGTTGACGGTGTCCACCTCCACCCGGTGGGACGCGCCGGGTTCCTCGCCGGCGCAGGCGGCGAAGAGCGAGATCAACAGGACGTTGCCGGCGCATCGGGGTAGTCGGGTCATGAGCTCCTCCCGGCCGTGAATGAGATCCTCGTATTTCCCGAGCGAGTGTGGCTCGGAGACCACCGATGAGATGCGCCCCTTCGCTCCTTCGTTGCGTCGTCAGCGTTCGCCCTTGCGCGCCGTGAGCCAGATGATCGTCGCTGCGATCGTCGCGCCGGTCATGTTCGCGACCAGGTCCCACCCGGTGTTCCGGTAACCGCCCACGTTGGTCTCCGGCACCAGCAGGGTGGCGACGAACTCGACGACCTCGTTCAGCGCGCTGAAGCCGATCGCCGCCGTCGCCGCCAGGACCATCAGACCGAACGTGGGACGGGCCGATCCGCCGCGGCGCCGGATGGCCGAACGGAGCCCCTGCCAGCACACCCAGGTCGTGATCCCGAACCCGTAGGCGTGGATGACCTGGTCGTACTTGAGCCGCTCGGGTATCAGCCAGAGCGTGTACAGCACGCGGCTGGGCGAGCTGACCGGCCAGCTTTCGGGCACGGTGAGCAGGCCGCCTGCCATATGGGCCAGCCCCCAGAGGCTGAGCCCCCACAGGGTGACCACCTTCAGGCTCACCGACCGGTCGACCAGCCACACGCATCCGATGAGGATCAGCATCACGGCGATGTAGAAGAGGAACTCCAGATTCCCGCGGGCGATCCCGAGGACCAGCGCGGCGGCCAGGTAGGTGAAGGTGAAGGCTGCCACCGGCAGCAGGCGGGACCCCCCAAAGCGGCCCGCTGGCGCGCCGGTCTCCGTAAATGCTGCGCTCCTGTCGTTATCGACCATGCGGCCCTCCCGGCCTCCCCGGCCCCCGGCCCCCGACGCCCCGGGACCATCGACCGGGACGGCCCCGTTTGACGTGATCGTCCGCCGGTTGGCATCCACCATGCCGCAGCCAGGCGGCGGCCACCGTCGCGGCGACTCGAGATAGCGGAGCCCGTCGGTCGGTCGTGTCGACTCCAGGATCTCCCGTTAGAAGCCCGTCAGGTCGACTCCGTTCCGGCGCCGACACGCAGACCCTCGCGGGCCATGATCTTCCATGCCGTGATGATCCCCAGCGCGAACCAGAGGAGATCCCAGACGGTCATCTGGCCGAAGAACAGCGCGAGGGGATCGGCGTCGGAGAGCAGCAGATCGGCGTAAGCCGCAGCGATCCTCCGCTGTCCCGCCGGCCCGACGCTGTCGGCGTGCGCGGCGCCGGCGGCCATGATGTCCTGCCAGAGCGCGTCGGAGATCGTGTCCTCGTAGGCCAGCGCGTCGAGTCGCTCCTGGACGTCGGGGGGCAACTCGCGTGACGCCTGGAGTTCGTACGCGGCGGCCTCCGCCATCCAGGTCTCGTCGGCCTGAATCTCCCGGGCCAGGGCGGGCTCGGTCACGAAGATGACGATCAGGGCCTTGCCGATGACCAGTCCGGCCGCGGCGAGGAGGGCGGCGAGGGCGCCCAGCGCGGGTCCGCGGGCGGTCGTCATCCGCGCCATCGCCAGCCCGACGAGAAAACCGATTCCCCAGGCCAGCCAGCCGAACTCGTACTCGGTCAGGGCGACGATCGCCGCCCACGCCGCGCCGCCGATCACCGCCGAGATCGCTCCCGCGATGAAGGCCGGGTAGACCCGCTCCTCCATCCCGCTCCCCGGTTCCGCGTCCGGGGTTACGCTCGCGCCGCGCCGCTGGTCCATGTTGATCCCCCCAGGCTACCGGCCGCACCCCACATCGGCGGTGACGCGCACCGCATCGAGCACGTCACCGGCCAAATCGTTCAGCGAGGTGATCGAATCTCCCGGGTTCGGCCCTAGCCGCACGATCACCATGTCGCGCGAAGGGATCACCAGCGTGCGCTGGCCCATGTAGCCGGCGGCGAAGTACGCGTCCCGGGGTACCCGGTCCAGAGCGCCGCCGCGGTTCAGCCACCAGAGGCCGCCGTAAGCAAGCCCCTCGTTCGCCGGTGCCGGCGTCGTGATGAACTCGACCCACCCATCGGGCAGGACCCGCTCACCTTCCCAGACGCCGTCCCACAGGTGGAGTAGGCCGAAGCGCGCCCAGTCCCGGGCGCTGGCGAAGTCGTAGCCCGTCAGGATGAAGTTCCCCCACGCGTCGGTCTCCAGCACGACGTTTCGCATCCCTATCCGGTCGAACAGCGCTCGCTGCGGGAAGGTGTGATAGTTGCCCCCGCGACCCTCGACCGTCTCCCGCACGACACGGCCGATCGTCAGCGGATCGCTGTTGCGATAGCGCCATTCGGTGTTCGGTGGGAACCGCAGCGGCTGGTCGATCGCGTGCTCGAACACATCGACCGCGTCGAAGTAGATGAGAAAGTGCTCGTTGGCCCGGGACCAGGAGCGCTCGTCGGAGACGCCGAAGTTGTCGAAATCGAGCCCGCTCGACATCCGCAGCAGGTCCTTGATGCGAATCTCGGCACGCGGATCGCCGGATCCGTGCCAGGCGGCGATCGGCGCCGGATCGTCCACGTCGTACAGCCCCTCGCCGACCAAAATGGCGAACAGCGCCGCGGTGAGGCTCTTGCCCATCGACCAGCTGATCTGCGGCGTGTCCTTCGTCCAACCCGGTGCGTACCGCTCGCCGATGATCTTCCCCTTGTAAACCACGACGATGGCCCGGGTGTTCTGCCCCTCGGCGGCCAGACCGGCGTCGAGCGCTCGCTCCAGCGCCGCCCGATCGATCTCCGGCGGCGGCGGCCCGGTGGCATCCAGGTCGCCGGTGGGCCACGGCTGCGTCGCCGGGTCGGGGAGCGTCGACGTGACGTCCACCGGGACGAAGTAGACGGAATCCGCGCCCTCTGGAAGGATCACGCACCCCTGGTCACCGAAGTATTCCGCCGTCTGGGGCGCGATGTCATCGCCCGACACGGTGACGCTTCGATCTTCCCAGTCGACCTGATAGCGGAAGTCGTCGCGCCAGCCGAAGTCGGGGAACCGAACGACGTCCTCCTGGAACACCGTCTCGGCATCCCGTTCGTAGACGCGGCCGACGACGAAAATCCCCGCGCAGATGTGGTGGGCGTTGAAGCCAGCGGCGAAGGTGCGAGCCTCGCGGTTCGCTGGGGCTTCCTGTGCGATGACCGGTTCGCCGACGCTCGCCAGCAGGGGCAGCACGACGAACCACTGCGGTACGTTCCATCGTGTGTGCATTGGGGGCGCCTCCTGTCGGGGTGAATATGACCCGCTGCGACCGATCGGGCCAGTTCGTGCTGCTCCCGGACGTGGCGCTCCCGGCTGGTGGTCTGTCGCGGCTACCCTTTCATGAGGCTGTAGAGCTGTACGTGCTCGATGTCGAGGTCGTCCAGGCGGCGACCCAGAACGTAGTTCGGGCCGATGTCCAGTATCTCGAATCCGGCCGGTACGTTCACGTGTCCGAGCATCACACCGTCTTCGGCGAACACCGTCCAGGTGTGCTGGTCATCATCCGGCTTGCGATAACGCTCCACCCACAGGTTGCCGTCGCTGTCGGTCAGCATGCGGTCGTAAGGCGGCAGCACGGAGGGGGGCTCGACACCCTCGAAGAATGGACGCATGTGCTCGGCCATCGCGGCGTCGACCGTCGCCACCGCCTGCTCGGCCCAGCGTTGCAGGTCCGCCTCGCTGACCGTACGCGACTCGTGGCCGGCGAACTCCACCTTGAGCGCCAGGCTACCGTCCCGCTCGTAGCCGTCGATCGTAAACGACTCCCCGGTTCCCACCCAGAACAGCGAGTCGGACACGGCGTAGACCGTTCGGTATCCGAACGCTTCGCGATCGACGTCTTCGATGCCAGGTCGACCTGGAACGAACCGTGGGTGGCCGCGACGTCAACGACCTCGTGTTCTTCCGACAGGAGATTCGCCACCTCGGTCCCGATCGTGCCGGTCGCTCCGATTACCATGATTCTCATCCGCCTATCCCTCTCCGTCGTTCGGTTCTTCCGCGTCCGCCGGGCCGGGTGGTTCGCCGGATTCGTCCTCTTCTTGCTCGTCGCCGTACTTGATCTCGATCACCTCTTTGATCCCCGGATCGTAGATCGAGTGGATTTGCATCATGTGGTAGGTCGCCGCGCCGCCCCGGGGCTTGTTGCACCGATAGTAGAGCCAGCCTCTCGACTCCATCCACAACAGCAGACGATCGAGGGCGAGTAGCGAGGCGGCGATAGCCGCTATCCAGAGAATGATCTTCGGCAACGGCCTACCTGTTCGCTTCGGGACACGGCGTCCGGATCAAATCGCTCGTCGCGCCAGCTCGCTGGCGTAGCGTGTTCCCAACTTCGGTGCATTCCGGGCCGCCCAATCTGTCAGCCGCGTCGTGCCGGCGGCCGACGACTCGACGTGGAGCAGGCCTCGCATCAACCCTTCGATCTCGTCGCGCGTGACGATCACGTCTCCGATCAGCTTGCTGAGGGCGACGGCAAGATAATAGCCCATCATTGGTGGAACAGAAACGATGGGGCGTCGCACCCCGAGGATGTCGGCCAGGGTGGCCGCGAGCTGGCGATAGGTGAAGGTCTCGGGCCCGATCGCGTCGATGGTGACGTTGTCATCACGCCTCGAGTGCTCGACCGCCAGCCGAGCCAGGTCGTCGACGAAGATCGGCTGCAGCCGGTAGGTGCCATCGCCGAACACGGCGAAGATGGGGAAACGGCGTAGGAACCAGGCGATGTTGTTGATCAGTATGTCGCCGCCGCCGAAGAGCACGGCCGGCCGCAGGATCGAATGGGCCAGACCCGAGTCGCGCAGCGCCGCCTCGACCTCCGCCTTGCCGCGAAAGTACTCCAGGTCCGAGTCGAGCGAGGGGTTGGTGATGCTGATGTGCACGACGCGCCGAACACCGGCCTCCGCGGCGGCGTCGAACAGGATCCGCGAGTTCTTCACCGCCTCGGCGAAGCTGAACTCCGGATGGTTGAATCGGACCCAGTAGGTGTTGTGGAGGACGTCGACGCCCTCCAACGATGCCGCCAACCGGGCCGGGTCATCGAAGTTGAACGGATGGGCCCTGACCCTGTCGCCGAACGGGTTACGGTGGTGCAGCGAGTTCGTCAGGGTGATCACCTGGTGACCGGCGTCCACGAGACGTCCGGCGATGTAGCGTCCGGAGTAGCCAAAGGCGCCAGTGACCGCTTGGGTCGAAGAGTTCATGCCTCCGCCGTCTTGCCGAGCAAGAGATCGTTCATGCGGCCGGGCCGACATGGAATCGGAAGCGCAGCCGTCGGCCGTCGGAGGCTTCGAACTCTTCGATCGAAGACGAATCGTCCGCGGTCCGCTTGATGCAACGCGTCCAGAAGTCGATGGCCGCCTCGTTCCGAATCTGGGTCTCCAGCTCCCACGGGCCGGGAAACCGCTCGAAGAAGGCCGCCGCGGCCGCCTGACCGATCCCCTCCCGGCGATGGCAGGGCGCGATATAGAACTCGGCCATCTGCATTCGGGGCGGATCTTCCGAGGCGAACCGCCGGAGCAGGGCGAACCCGACGATCAGGTCGCCCTGCCAGATCAGGAACGGGAATCGGTTCGGGTCCGTCCAGTAATCCTCCAGGTAAGCGTAAGCCGCCGCATCCACCGGACCGACGCGAACCTCGCGATACGTGCTCAGCTCGCGCAGGTACGGGTCGAGCATCCCCTCGATCGTGGAGCGCTCCGAGCGGGAAGCCGGACTCACCCGGATCTTCATCGAGTGGGGGCCGGCTTCTCACCCGGGTTCTTCGCGGCACCGATCGCCGCGAGCCTGACACCGATAGCGTCGAGAGCAGCGCGCATGCTGGGGCCAGCGCCGTCCATGCTCCGTCTCCTTCCGTGAACCTGGTATTATTCATGGTTAGCCGCTTCGTGAGATATCGCGCAAGGCTGAGAACGAGGCGGACGCCCTTCGGCGGGCGCCTCAGACAGGCGGCCCTTCTGAGCCGGGAACACGCGTCCGGGCGCACCCGTTCCAATACAGCGAGTCCGCCGACACCTTCGGTGGGAATTGCCCTGTTCCGCGAGGGTGGTTTGTGATGAGTCATAGCTCCGGGATTGCGCTTCGCCGTCGCGGTCGTGGCGCTGATGGTCGTTGCCGGGCCCGCCGAGCTCGAAGCGCTCCCAGGGCGAAGACCGGTTCATGTCGGTGACTTGCATCGGCAGAACGGGGGTGGGCAGGAGGTCAACCGCGACCACTGAGAGAGGGCGACGGGGTCGAAACCGGCAGGGTAGAAACCCGCGACCATGCGTCGCAGCGCTACCACGGATCGATGGAGTGCCGCTCCGGGTCGGTGAGCGCGAACACGATCTCGTTGCCGTCGGCGTCACGAACGATGAACATGTCCATCCACTCGGTCTCGATGACCTCGCCCGGGTTTCCGCTCCGGGCCGCCACCCGAGTTCGATGCGAGGCGAGGTCCTCCACCCGGAAGTAGATCCGCGTCTGTCCGACCCGGGCGACCTGCGTAGGCGACATCGGCTCGTGCAGGCCGAACTTGAGCGTGCCCGCGCGCATCTCGGCGTAATAGGGCTCGCCCTCATGGTTGGCGTAGCCCAGGAAATCGAAACCAAGGACGTCGCGGAAGAACGGGGTGCTTACCTCGACATCGCTGACATAAAGCACCGGTTTGACCTCTCCGGTGAACACACCATGAGCATCTTGAGGGTTCTGCTGACCTGCCGATACTACCAGGAATGGCGCGACGAGGACGATTGCGGCCATTAGTCGAACGGGCATCTCTCACCTCCACGATCAATTTTGACGGCGCGTCAAAGTCCAACAGTCGACCGGTAGGACCGGCGACCAGCGGTTGTCTCTCGGTTCCATCGGGGCCACCACCTACGCGTTTGTCGGACCGTGTGTCAGAAGGGCGGATCGAGTCATGCGGATCCAGATCTCAGCGGCACCCACCGTGATGATCCACCCGTGCCAGCTCGATATCGCGAACGCCGTTTGCGAACCCATCGCCAACGCGCCGATCAAGAAGAGGTCGACCGCCCGAATCGTCACTATGCCGAGTGCCACCGCGAGCATTCGGATCATCCATCCCGATGTCGGGCGATGTCGCGGCGACGAATCGCCAGGGCGATCGTGCCGGCGACTGTCCTGTTCATTCAAATGACGCCTTTCTCAGGCCGACATCCAATCAGGGCGTCTGATACGACACGGGAACGCTATCCGACCGCGTATAGGTATCCAGGAGCATCGTAACCAGACGGACGTAAGAGGGTCGCAGTTCCAGGAATCGGCTCAGGAACTCGGGATCTCGCATCCGCACGACGACCCGGCCGGTGGCGATATAATGCTCACCCTCCAGGCGCGTCACGCAGCTGATGTAGTGAGCGTGCTGGCGATCGCAGGAACGGAGCTTGGCATCGCGCAGAACCTCTTCGAGAGATTCATAGCCCCGGATCGCGAAGGCGCTCCCTGTGATGACGCCCAGGCTGGCGATCAGTTCGCCTTTCGAACCGGCAATGATGCGCCAGTCGTACGGACTCCAGGAGATGATGCGCTCTCGCTCCGGCCAGGGATCATCGGCGCCCGGGATGACCCGGAACACGAATACCCCCTCCTCCGGCCGGATCGCCGCGTAGCCGGTTGTATCCGGAAGCGAGTGAGTCTCGGGAGGCAGCGGCTCGTGCGAGACCGCGCAGCCACCCAGGGCGGCAGAGCATATCAGGAAGCATTGGAACAGACAGCGCATTGGCCAACCCGTGTCAGACGCGAAGGGTTATCATGTGGTGCGGAAGAACTCCGTGACAAGTTCGGCCAACTCGGCCCCCCTGTCCTCTTGGATGAAATGGCCGGCCCCCCTGACCGTCGGGTGCTCCAAACCTTTGCAGCCCGGAATCCGCTCTCGAAAGACTCTGGCGAACGGCCGGGTGAACGGATCCCCGTCGCTGAAGGCCGTCAGGAAAGGCTTTCGCCACCCACGAAAGACCTCCCAGGCTTTACGGTTCTCTGGAACCGCGGGGGCGTTCTCATGGAGAGGTACGATTCGGGGGAGTGCCCGCGG
>JABAHS010065055.1_pt1 | contig 60313 bp, 58 predicted proteins | sample 7062111 | NCBI WGS metagenome assembly JABAHS01 (sample SAMN14534600, study PRJNA622989) | marine sediment metagenome | biome: marine biome [ENVO:00000428]; feature: marine pelagic biome [ENVO:01000023]; material: deep marine sediment [ENVO:00002113]; isolation source: pool of 4 deep marine... | reverse complement strand
GCTCGCGACTGCGCGGCACGTACCCCGGGACCCATCTCGGAGGGCGCTGGTTGGCGTGCTTTCCCGGAAATCCGCGAAGAACCATTATTGCGTGATGTCCGATGCCCCCCGCGATCTCAGGGGGCGCGATCCATGAGGTGCGCGAACGAGGCGAAGACCGACCCGTTCCGCGCCCCGATGGGCCCGAGCTCCCGGCCGCTCGCGTCGCGGGCGTGAAAGAGCCGTGAGGCGCCCTCGTCGGTCAACAGCCGCGCGCAGTGAAACTCGTGGCCCCGAAAGCGGGTTCCGGCCGGGCCGAGCGCGGTGTCGACCAAGAGCTCGAGCTCGCGGTAGCCGAGGGTGAGCCCCGGCTGCTCGAAGGACGTCACGATGGGCAGCAGCCCGGCGAGTGCGTGGCGCTCCCCGCCGGCATCCACCAGCGCCTCGCCGAGCACCATGTAGCCCCCGCACTCTCCGTACACCGCAGCACCACGGGCGGCGGTGGCCCGCAGCCCGTCCAGGAACCGGCGATTGGCCGCGAGGCGCCCGGCGTGCAGCTCGGGGTAGCCGCCCGGCAGGTAGACGGCGTCGGCGCCGGGATCCGGCGCCTCGTCGGCGAGCGGCGAGAACGGCAGCACCTGCGCCCCGCCCACCCGCCAGGCCTCGAGCACGTAGGCGTAAGCGAAGGCAAAGGCGCGATCCCGCGCCACGGCGATACTCTGACCCAGGGGAGCCAGCGCCGGAGTGTCTTCCCCGGTGGATATCCGCGCCGGCCGTGCGAGCTCCGCGAGGGCCTCGATGTCCACGTGCGCTGCCAGCCAGGCTCCCGCGCGCGCGAGAAAGGCTTCGAGGTCGGGGTGCTCGTCGGCCTGCACCAAGCCCAGGTGCCGGTCCGGCAGGGCCAGGTCCGGCGCCTCGGGCAGGCATCCGAGCACGCGGATACCGAGGGGCGCGCAAGACTCGCGCAGGATCTCGGCATGGGCCGCGCCCCCCACCCGGTTGAAGATGACGCCGGCCACCGTGACTCCGGGGTCGAAACGCGCGAAGCCGTGTACGAGCGCCGCGGCCGACGCCGCCATGCCGCTCGCGTCCACGACCAGCACCACCGGCCAGCCGGTCGAGCGCGCCAGATCGGCGGTGGATCCCGCCCCGCCCGGGGCGCCGTCGAAGAGACCCATCACCCCCTCGCCGAGCACCATCTCGGCGTCCTCGCCCAGGAATGCCACCAGGGCGTCCAGTGTGGTCTGGCGCATGGTCCAGGTGTCGAGATTGATGCAGGGACGGGCGCTTGCGGCCGCGTGAAACGCGGGATCGATGTAGTCCGGACCGACCTTGACCGATGCGACGGCGACCCCGCTCTGCCGCAGGCATCTGAGCAGCGCCAGCGTCACCGTCGTCTTGCCGCTCCCGGTGGCCGGTGCAGCGATGAGCAGACCGCGGGTCATGGCCGATTCACGCGAAGTATCCCGTGCACAGTAAGTTTAGGTGCGTGCGCGCTCCGCTGGGTGAGGGCATTGGGGGTATTGCGCGCCACCGGTCATCTTCGCGCAACGGTCGATCCCATTTTCGGAGCCGGGACCGGTGGGTCATTAGGCTACAATTTTGGCTCTTCGCAAAATGCGGGGAAATGAAAGCACGGACGACGGGCTGAAGGGTATCCCGGGGCCCTGGGACAGCCTTCGGCACGTACCCCGGGTCGATGCCTTCGAACCCGGCGGTTTCCCGATTCGGCGCAAAGAACCATACTTTTGGCGGGAGGTCGCGCGCGCCCGCGTGTTACTCCCCCGACCGCGGAGAGCGTAGTTGCACAAGCTGACGATCGTGTTCTCGGCGCTGGCGGCCACTGCCCTGGGTCTCGCCCTGGGCGCGGCGGTGGCCCCCGATCGCCTGCCCGAGCTGCCGGGCGCGCGGGTGTTGCCGGACCCACGCCCGCTGGGGCGCTTCGAGCTCGTCGATCACGCGGGCGAGTCGCTGACCCCGGAGCGTTTGCGCGGACGCTGGACCTTCGTGTTTCTCGGCTACAGCCACTGCCCGGACGTGTGCCCGACGACCCTGGGTACTTTGAACGCGCTCGACGAGCGCCTGCAAAGCTCGTCGGCGGCACCGGACACGCACTATCTGTTCGTGTCGGTGGACCCGCGCCGCGATACCCCGGCGCGGCTGCGCGAATACGTCACGTACTTCAACGAAGGGTTTCTCGGCGCCACGGGCACCCCGCAGGCGCTCGCTGGCTTCGCGCGTGATTTGGGGTTGGCCTTCGAGGTTCCGAAGCGCCCCGAGACCGACGACTATCCCGTCAGCCACAGCGCGTATGTCGCGCTCATCGGCCCCGAGGGCCGGCTGCAGGCGTATTTCAGTCCGCCCCACGAAGCCGGCACCATGGCGGCCGCCTACCAGGCGATTCGCGAGCACCGCGAGGGATGGTGGTGAAGCGGGCGCTGCCTTTGGGCGTGCTGCTGGCGGTCCTGTCCCAAAGTGTGTTGGCGGAGCAGCCCGGCGGCTATCACATCATGCTGATGCACCCCCACGAGCCCCTCGTGCCCGGCGACACGGTGTCACTGCGCCTGCGCTTTCAAGATCTACCGGATCTGGCGCTGGAGGCGCCCGTGCGCAGCCAGCGCTGAAAGGCGAGGCGAGCCCGCAGCCGCATCCACCGGCTGCCGCGGCCTCGGGAACGGCGCGGCCCGTATGTCGGGCCCTGGTGCCGGGAGCGAGACTCGAACTCGCACGGGGTCGCCCCCACCAGATTTTGAGTCTGGCGCGTCTACCAGTTCCGCCATCCCGGCGTGCGGGCCGTCGAGTATAAGGAATGCGACTGGTCGCGCAAAGCAAGCTCGCGCCACCGCCAGGCCGGGCTTCTGCTACCATCGCGCGCGATGCGCGTCTCCGAATTCCACTACGACCTCCCCGAGGAGCTCATCGCCCAGCATCCGGCGCCCGAGCGCACGGCCAGTCGGCTTCTGTGCCTGGACGCCGACACGGGCGCCCTGGAAGACCGCCGTTTCAGCGAGCTGCCGGCACTTCTGCGCGAGGGTGATCTGCTGGTGCTCAACGACACCCGCGTGCTGCCGGCCCGGCTGTTCGCCGTCAAGGCGACGGGAGGCCGCGTGGAGGTGTTGCTCGAGCGCATTGTGGACGAGCATCGCGCGCTCGCGCAGCTACGCGCGAGCAAGACGCCGGCGGTGGGCCAGCGTCTGCTGCTCGCCGAGGATGCGCGAGCAACGGTCACCGGGCGCCGCGGCGAGTTCTTCGAGCTGCGCTTCAGCCGGCCGTTACCCGAGCTGTTGGAGCGCGCCGGCGTCGTGCCTCTCCCCCCGTACATCCGGCGCGCTGCGGAACCCGCCGACCGGGAGCGCTATCAGACGGTCTACGCGCGCCGCGAGGGCGCCGTGGCGGCGCCCACCGCCGGGCTTCACTTCGACGAGACCCTGCTCGAGCGCCTGCGGGAGCGAGGGGTCGGTTACACCTTCGTCACCGTGCACGTCGGGGCGGGAACCTTCCGGCCGGTGCGCGTCGAGCGGGTCGAGGAGCACCGCGTGCCACCCGAGCACGCGGAGGTCACGGCCGACACCGTGTCCCGAATCCGGTCGGCGCGCGGGCGCATCGTCGCCGTGGGCACGACCAGCGTGCGGGCGCTGGAGACGGCGGCGCAGGGCGGGGAGCTGGCTCCCTACCGCGGCGACACCCATCTGTTCATCTACCCCGGGTACCGCTTCCGCTGCGTACAGGCCATGATCACGAACTTCCATCTCCCGGAGTCGAGCCTGCTGATGCTGGTCGCCGCCTTTGCGGGGCGCGAGCAGGTGCTCGCCGCGTACCGTCACGCGGTGGCCAAGCGCTATCGCTTCTACAGTTACGGGGACGCCATGTTCCTCTACCACGGCTCGCAGCAATGACACCGAACCAGACGGCAGCTTCGCTGCGCTCGATGCGCCGTATGCGGTCGAAACGGGGCGGAGGAGCGCGCCGAGGCTTGACCGAGAGGGTTCCGGGGTATGTGCCGCGCAGTCGCAAGCCGCCGCACCGCGGGGCCGAGAACCCCGGCTACCGTGCAACGCCCTGCCGCCAGCGTCTTATCGAAGCCAAGGGCGACATCGGTCCCGCAGGGCTCGGCCCCGCGTGCGTTCGAGGTTGCGCGCCCGATTCGGCGCTTGCGACGAAGCGGTGCATGCTCCGGAGCCCATCCCCTGCACCTGGTTGGCTGCTTGCCGATATCCGGGCAAGAATCGAAACGAACAGCGTATCTCCGTGGAATTCGTAGTCACCCACACCGACGGCGCCGCACGGCGCGGACAAATGCGCTTCGCGCGCGGCACGGTGGATACCCCGGCCTTCATGCCCGTGGGCACCTACGGCACGGTCAAGGCCATGACCCCCGAGGAGCTCGCGGATCTCGGTACGCAGATCCTGGTGGCCAACACCTTTCACCTCATGCTGCGTCCGGGGACCGATATCATCGAGCGTCACGGCGGCTTGCACGGCTTCATGCACTGGGACGGCGTGATCCTGACGGACTCGGGCGGGTTTCAGGTGTTCAGCCTCGCGCAGAACCGGCGCATCACGCGCGCCGGGGTGACGTTCCGCTCTCCGGTGGACGGCGCCGAGGTTTACCTGGATCCGGAGCGCAGCATGGCGGTGCAGGCTGCGCTCGGCTCGGACGTGGTCATGGTGTTCGACGAGTGTACGCCCTATCCGTGCGGAGAGGCCGAGGCGCGCGCCTCCATGGAGCTGTCGTTGCACTGGGCGGCGCGCTCGCGCGAGGCCCACGGGGGCAGCCCGGCGGCGCTGTTCGGCATCGTTCAAGGCAGCATTCATCCGAGCCTGCGCGAGGCCTCGCTCGCCGGCTTGCTCGAGCTCGGCTTCGACGGTTACGCCATCGGCGGCTTGGCCGTGGGGGAGTCGCGCGAAGAACGCCAGGACGTGCTCGGGCATCTCGCCCCGCACATGCCGCTCGATCGCCCCCGTTACCTGATGGGGGTGGGGACACCGGAGGAGATGGTAGAGGCGGTGCGCGTGGGCGTCGATCTCTTCGACTGCGTGCTGCCCACGCGCAACGCGCGCAACGGGCACCTGTACGTGACGGACGGCATCCTGCGCATCCGCAACAGCCGCTACCGTACGGATACGCAGCCCCTGGACCCGAGCTGCGCTTGTCCCACCTGCCGGCACTACACGCGCGCTTACCTGCATCACCTCGATCGCTGCGGAGAGATAGTGGGCAGCCGCCTCAATACCCTGCACAACCTCCACTACTATCAAACCCTCATGCGAGAGCTGCGCGAGGCCATCGCGGCGGGCCGCCTGGATGCCTTCGTGGAGCGCTTCTACGCCGCCCGGGCCGATGCGCTGGAGTGAGGATCAGGGGCGGCCATCGTGTTCGAGGCGCTACCGCGGGTCGTGCCGTCCTTTCGCCGCGGCTGCTAACGCTGGGTATAATGCAGAGCTTCTCACAACCCCCTTATCGAAGGACGAGCCATGGGTTTCCTGATTCCAGACGCCTACGCTCAGGGTGGCGGCACCGGAGGCGATCCGTTTCTGGGCATCCTGCCCATCATCTTCCTCTTCGTCATTTTCTACTTTCTGCTCATACGCCCCCAGCAGAAGCGGGCCAAGGAACATAAAAAGATGGTGGAAGGCCTCTCCAAAGGCGACGAGGTGGTGACCAACGGGGGTTTGTTGGGGCGCATCACCAAGGTGGGTGATCACTTCGTGACGCTGGAGATCGCGGACAGCCTCGAGGTTCGAGTGCAACGCAACGCCGTGGCCGCCCTGATGCCCAAGGGCACGATGAAGTCCTCCTGACGCCCGCGCATGCTCAACCAATATCCCCTCTGGAAATACCTGGTTATCGCCGTCGTTCTGCTCACGGGCAGCTTCTACGCGCTGCCCAACGTGTTCGGCGAGGATCCGGCCATCCAGATCTCGGCGACGCGAGGCGCCGAGATCGGCCCGGGCGTACGGGCGGAAGTCGAGAGCGCGCTGCGGCAAGCCGCCCTCGATGCCAAGCGCATCGAGCGCGACGAACGCGGGCTCCTCGTGCGTTTCCATACCCAGGAAGCCCAGCTCAAGGCCCAGGATGTGCTGCGCAGGGAGCTCGGCGGAGACTACGTCGCCGCCCTCAATCTGGCTCCCTCGACTCCCGGCTGGCTGCGGGATCTCGGGGCGCTGCCCATGTACCTGGGGCTCGACCTGCGCGGCGGCGTGCACTTTCTGATGGAGGTGGACATGGAAGCCGCCGTGGAGCAGGCCGAGCAGCGTTACGTGGGAGATCTCCGATCGCTGCTGCGCGAAGAGCGGCTGCGCTACCAGTCCATCCTCCAGCGCGCCGACGGCGGGATCACCATCACGTTCCGCGACCCGTCCGTGCGCCGGCAGGCCTACGACCGCATCCGCGGTCAGATGCCCGAGCTCGTCGTAGAGGAGCGTGGCGACGAAGGCGGCGAGCCGCGCCTGCTCATCCGTCTGAGCGAGACGCAGCGCAACGAGATCCAGGGCTTCGCGCTGGAGCAGAACATCACCACTCTCAGGAACCGTGTGAACGAGCTCGGCGTGGCGGAGCCCGTCATTCAGCGGCAGGGCCAGGATCGCATCGTGGTGCAGCTCCCGGGCGTGCAGGACACCGCGCGAGCCAAGGAGATCCTGGGGGCGACGGCCACGCTCGAGTTTCGCATGGTGGACGAGCAGCACGACGTGCGCACGGCGCTCGAGGGCCGTGTCCCGGTGGGCTCGCGGCTGTACACCACGCGCGAGGGACGGCCGGTGCTGCTCGACAAAGACGTGATGCTGACCGGCGACTACATCACCGACGCCGCCTCGGGCCTCGATCAGCAGAGCGGCTCGCCGGCGGTGTTCATCACGCTGGACGGCAAGGGCGCCCGCATCTTCTCCAACCGCACCGCGGACAAGATCGGGCGCAGCATGGCGGTCGTATTCATCGAGAACAAGACCGACACGCGCATGGTGGACGGCGAGCCGGTCAAGACCAAGCGCACCGTGGAGGAGGTGATCAACATCGCCGTGATCCGCGATCAGCTCGGCAAGCGCTTCCAGATCACCGGGCTCGACAATACCGAGGAAGCGCGCAACCTGGCGCTGCTGCTGCGCGCCGGTGCGCTCGCGGCCCCGGTGGACATCGTGGAGGAGCGCACCGTGGGCCCGAGCCTCGGGCGCGAGAACATCGAGCAGGGCTTCCGTTCGGTGGTCATCGGATTCGCCCTGGTTCTGGTGTTCATGGCTCTCTACTACCGCCTGTTCGGACTGGTGGCCAACCTTGCGCTGGCCTTCAACCTGGTCATGATCGTGGGTGTCTTGTCGATGCTTCAGGCGACCCTGACCCTGCCGGGGATCGCCGGCATCGTGCTGACGATGGGCATGGCCGTGGACGCCAACGTGCTCATCTTCGAGCGCATCCGCGAGGAGCTGCGCAACGGGAACACGCCCCAGGCGAGCATTCACGCAGGCTACGAGAAGGCGTTCTCCACCATCGCCGACGCCAACATCACGACGCTCATCGCCGCCGTCGTGCTGTTCGGCTTCGGCACCGGCCCCATCAAGGGCTTCGCCATCACCCTGTCCATCGGCATCGTGACGTCGATGTTCACTGCCATCATGGGGACGCGCGGCGTGGTCAATCTGATCTACGGAGGGCGCCGGGTTCGGGCCCTGTCCATTTAGCGGAGCGCACACCGTGGAACTCTTCAAGCGACAGACGCACATCGATTTCATGGGCCGGCGCCGGACGGCCATCGTCCTATCCGGCGTCCTCTTGCTGCTCTCCCTCGCGTCCTTCGGCGTGCGCGGGCTCAACTTCGGCATCGACTTCACCGGCGGAACGCTCGTGGAGGTGGGCTACCCGCAGGCGACGGAGCTCGAGCCCGTACGCTCCGCGCTCTCCGATGCGGGCTTTGGTGACGCCATCGTGCAGCACTTCGGCACCACGCAGGATGTGCTGATCCGACTCGCGCCCGAGGCGGAGCTCAGCAAAGCCGAGCTCAGCACTCGCATCTTCCGGGCGCTTCAGCAGGCGAGCGGTGGCGATGTCGACCTGCGGCGGGTGGAGTTCGTCGGACCGCAGGTCGGCGAGGAGCTGACGGAGAAGGGCGGGCTGGCCATGCTCATCGCCCTGGGCGCGATTCTCATCTACGTGGCGCTGCGCTTCGAGTACCGCTTCGCCGTCGGCTCGGTCAGCGCGCTCGCCCATGACGTGCTGATCACCATCGGGTTCTTTTCCGTGACTCAGATGGAGTTCGATCTCACCGTGTTGGCGGCCGTGCTCGCGGTCATCGGCTACTCACTCAACGACACCATCGTCGTGTTCGATCGCATCCGCGAGAACTTCCGAAAGATGCGCAAGGGCACGGCGGAGGCCGTGGTGAATACTTCCATCAACCAGACGCTGTCCAGAACGTTGATGACCTCCGGCACGACTTTGATCGTGCTCGTGGTGCTGTTCTTACTCGGCGGAGAGCTCATACACAGCTTCTCGACCGCCCTCATCGTCGGCGTCGTCGTGGGAACCTACTCGTCCATCTACGTGGCCAGCACGGCGGCCCTCGCGCTCGGCGTCAGCAAAGCCGATCTCATGCCGGTCAAGAAGGAGGGTGCCGAGGTGGATGCGCGGCCCTGAATGGCGCGAGCTTGATCAGGTACCCGTCAGCCCGCCCATCTGGCGCTTGTGCGCACATGCCCGTTGTCATCGGTTGACGAGTCCCGAGCGGTTATCGATACTGCGCACTCAAAAAGGGCTCCCCCGTGCCGGAACACGAGCGAACCGCCGCCGCTGCGGAAACACCTGTAGTCACCATCCGTAACCTGCATTTCTCCCACGGCGCCCGCAAGGTCTTCGATGGCGTCGACATCGACATCCGTCGTGGCTGGGTGACCGCCATCATGGGTCCGAGCGGCACGGGCAAGACGACTCTGCTGCGGCTCATTGGCGGGCAGCTCAGGCCCGATCGGGGCGAGATCATGGTCGATGAGCGCAACGTGCACCGTCTCTCGCGCGAGCAGCTCTTCCAGCTGCGCAAGCGCATCGGGATGCTCTTTCAGAGCAGCGCTCTGCTCACCGATCTGACGGTCTTCGACAACGTCGCTTTTCCCCTGCGCGAGCACACGCGGCTGCCGGAGTCGATGATCCGGGATCTGGTGCTGATGAAGCTCGAGGCGGTCGGGCTGCGGGGGGCGCGCGAGCTGCTCCCCGCGGAGCTCTCGGGCGGCATGGGACGGCGCGTGGCGCTGGCCCGTGCCATCGCGCTCGATCCCATGATGATCATGTATGACGAGCCCTTCACCGGTCAGGACCCCATCTCCATGGGGGTGCTGGTCAAGCTCATCCACGAGCTGAACCATGCGCTCGAGCTGACCAGCATCGTCGTCTCGCACGACGTGCGCGAGACGTCGTCGATTGCCGACTATGTATACGTGCTTTCCGAGGGGAAGGTGGTGGGCGAGGGGACGCCGGCGCATCTGCAGGAGACCCGCTCCGAGTGGGTCACGCAGTTCATGGAAGGCCTCCCCGACGGGCCCGTGCCCTTCCACTATCCGGCCCCCGACTACGTCGAGGACCTGATGGGTGGGCCGTCACGATGATCAACGCGTTGCAGCGGCTGGGGCAGGGCGGTCTGCGCTTTTTCGAACGCCTGGGACGCGCGCAGATGTTCATGTTGTACGTGCTGCTCGGGGTTCCCGGGCTGGCCCCGCGCTTTGGGCTGGTGGTGGCGCAGCTCTGGTCGGTGGGCGTGCTATCGCTGCTCATCATCGCGGTATCCGGCATCTTCGTCGGGATGGTGCTCGGGCTGCAGGGTTACAATAATCTGGTCGATTTCGGGGCGGAGGAGTCTCTGGGCATCGTCGTTGCCCTGGCCCTGGTCCGGGAGCTGGGACCCGTGGTCTCGGCGCTGCTCTTCGCGGGACGCGCCGGGTCGGCGCTGACGGCGGAGATCGGCCTGATGAAGGCCACCGACCAGCTCGCGGGGATGGAGATGATGGCCGTCGATCCCCTGCGCCGCGTGGTGGCACCGCGCTTCGTCGCCGGGGTCATCGCCCTGCCCCTGCTCGCCGCCATCTTCAGCGCCGTCGGCGTTCTCGGCGGCTACTTCGTCGGGGTCGGCCTGCTCGGGGTGGATGAGGGCGCCTTCTGGTCCCAGATGCAGGACGCAGTGGACCTGTACGATGATATTCTGAACGGGGTCATCAAAAGCGTGGTGTTCGGAGTGGTGGTGACGTGGATCGCCGTGTTCGAGGGCTACGATACCGTGCCGACCTCCGAGGGGGTGAGTGCAGCCACCACCCGCACCGTCGTCAACGGCTCGCTCGCAGTGCTCGGCCTCGACTTCGTTTTGACGGCGCTTATGTTCAGCCGCCCGCTGGGCTGAGAGAAGGTACTTCGCGGAAGGAAGGCTATGCAGACACCCACCAGAACGGTAGAGATCGTGGTTGGCGTTTTCGTGGCGTTGGGGTTAGCCGCGTTCGTGATGCTCGCCATGCGCGTCAGCAACATCTCCGCGCTGACGGAGACCGGTGGCTACGACGTGACCGCGCGCTTCACCAACATCGGGGGTCTCAAAGTCCGCGCCCCGGTGACGATGGCGGGCGTGCGTATCGGGCGGGTGACGGACATCGGCTTCGACGATCGCACCTATGAGGCCGTCGTGACCCTCACGGTTCTGCCGCGCTACGACCAGCTGCCCGCGGACACCTCGGCCAGCATCCTCACGGCGGGCTTGCTGGGTGAACAGTACGTAGGCCTCGAGCCGGGTGGGGCCGAGGACTATCTCGAACAGGGTGACGAGATAATGTTGACCCAATCGGCCGTGGTGCTCGAGCAGCTCATTGGCCAGTTCCTGTACGGCAAGGCGGCGCAGTAGCCCGCTCCCGCGACGCGAGCCCTGCGCCCCGCAGCCTGTAAGGAGGAAATCCCGTGTTCAACGTGTCAGGAAGGATTGCAGCCGCTCGCTGTCGAAGCGGGCGCAGGTGCGCCGGCGCGACTGCGCTCCTCATGCTGGCGACACTCCTGGGTGTATCCGCTACCTCGGCTGCACTTCAAAAGCCCGAGGAGCTCGTGGCGGAGACATCCGATCAGGTGTTGGCCGCGCTCAAGAGCGAGGATGAGGCGCTCGAGGAGAATGAGCAGAGGCTCTACAGTCTGGTCGAGAAGGTGGTGCTGCCGCACTTCGACTTTCGGCAGATGTCGATGCGCGTGCTCGGCCGGCACTGGCGGGAGGCCACGCAGGAGCAACGTTCGCGTTTCATCGCGCAATTCAAGACGCTGCTGGTGCGAACCTACTCGAACGCTCTGCTGGATTACGCGGACGCCACGGTCGAGATTCAGCCGGTGCGGGCCGCGGAGGACGCGAGGACGGTGATGGTCCGCACCAGCGTGGAAGCCCAGGGAGTACCCTCGCTCGCCATCAATTATCTCATGTACCGCGCGGGTGACGCCTGGAAAGTCTACGACGTCACCGTCGAAGGCGTGAGTCTGGTCATCACCTATCGCTCCTCGTTCTCGCAGGAGATCAGGCGCAACGGTCTGGACCAGCTCATCGACGAGCTGGCCAGTCGCAACGGCGAGGAGCGGGGGTGACCGAGACGACTCTGCGTGCCAGCGCCGATGGAGTTTTCGTGGTCTGTGGGCCGCTGACGTTCGACTCCACGCCGGCGCTGTGGCAGGAGGGCGCTCGGGTGTTGGAGGGCGTCAATGCCCTCGTCCTGGATTTGCAGGATGTAACGCGTACGGACAGCGCGGGCCTCGCGCTGCTGGTCGCGTGGATGCGCGAGGCACGCCGGCGCGGCGTGGACATCCGTTTTCGCCACATCCCGGAGCAGCTCATGGCTATCGCCAGGACCTGCAATCTCCAGAAGCTGCTCCCGCCCGAATGAGCACCGTGAAGGCGTCGGCATGGATCCGGAAGAGATCAAAGCGATTATCGAGGAGAGCCTGCCCGGCAGCCGGGTGCTGATTCAGGGCGACGGCCGGCACTTCGAAGCCATCGTGATCAGCGAAGCCTTCGCCGGGTCATCGATGCTGGAACAGCACCGGATGGTGTACCGCGCCCTCGGTGACCGATTCCAGACCGAGGCCGTGCACGCGCTGTCTTTCAAAACCTGCACGCCGGCCGAGTGGGAGAGCGGCGGCGGAGCATCGTAACTTGGACAAATTCGTCATCACGGGCGGCGCGCCTTTGAGCGGAGAGGTGGGGATCTCGGGGGCCAAGAACGCCGCCCTCCCCATTTTGGCCGCGACGCTGCTGACCGATGAGCGGGTCATGGTGGCGAACGTTCCGACGTTGCACGACATCAAGACCACGCTGCGCTTGCTCGAGCGCATGGGGGTCGCGTTTGACAGGGGTGGTGACGGCAGGATCGAGGCGGACGCGTCCGGCGTGCGCGACTTCATGGCGCCCTACGATCTCGTCAAGACGATGCGCGCATCCATCCTGGTGCTGGGCCCGCTGTTGGCGCGTTATGGGCGTGGACTCGTCTCCTTGCCCGGCGGCTGCGCCATCGGCTCGCGGCCGGTCAACCTGCACATCCAGGGACTGATCAAGATGGGCGCCGAGATCGAGGTTCACGGCGGCTTCATTCACGCGCGCGCCAAGCGCCTCAGGGGTGCGCGCCTGGTGATGGATTTGATCACGGTCACCGGCACCGAGAATCTGATGATGGCGGCGACGCTGGCGCAAGGGGCGACAGTCATCGAGAACGCTGCGCGCGAGCCCGAGGTCGTGGATCTGGCGCGCTGCCTGAGCGCCATGGGGGCGCGCATCGAGGGCGCGGGCAGCGACCGCATCGAGGTGGAAGGGGTCGACGAGCTTCGCGGCGCCGCCTACGAGGTGCTGCCCGATCGCATCGAGACCGGAACGTATCTCACGGCGGCGGCTATCACCGGCGGTCGGGTGCGGGTGCGGCACACGCGCCCGTCGATGATCGACGCCATCCTGGAGAAGCTCGCCGAGGCGGGCGCCGACATCACCCTGGGCGGGGAGTGGATAGAGCTGGATATGGAAGGGCGCCGCCCGCGAGCGGTCAGCGTACATACCGCGCCCTACCCGGCCTTTCCCACCGACATGCAGGCGCAGTTCACCGCACTCAACGCCATCGCGGAAGGCACCGGAATGATCTCGGAGACGGTGTTCGAGAATCGCTTCATGCACGTGCAGGAGCTGCAGCGCATGGGCGCCGACATCCGTCTCGAGGGCAATACCGCCGTGACCCGCGGCGTGACCAAGCTTACCGGGGCGCCGGTCATGGCCACCGATCTGCGGGCCTCGGCCAGCCTGGTGCTCGCCGGCCTCGTGGCCACAGGCGAGACGATCGTCGACCGCATCTACCACATCGACAGAGGCTACGAGTCCATCGAGGAGAAGCTCTCACGGCTCGGTGCCCGAATTCGGCGTATCTCGAACTAGACCCCATTTGTCACCGGTCCGTCGGGTAACTGCCAAGCTCGGCGGCCCCGGGGCACGCGCCGCTTCGGCGCAAGCCCCCGAGTCGGGTTTGCAACCTCGAGCGCACGCGGGGCCGGGCCGTGCGGCGCCGTACCCTGCTTCGCTTCGGAGCGGCATTGTTCGCGGGCCGTCGCACAGGTGCCGGGTTTTCGGCCCCGCCGCGCGGCGGCTTGCGACTGCACGGCGCACGCTCCCGGGGCTCTGTGCGCGCCGTAGGGTGGGCTGAGCGCAGCGAGGCCCGACGTACACGACTGCGCGGCACGTACCCCGGGGCCCTGTGGGTCAAGCCCGGGAACACCTTTCCGCCGACTCGCCCATAGTTTCATTTCCCCGCCCCGTGGGCCGGGAGGCGCGATAGAATGGCGCCTGGGCGCCACCGCGTTGCGAACGCTCGCGCCCGCACACCGTCCCCAGAGGCGTTCGCCCGAGGTCCCGCGCCGAGAATCGACGAAGACAGACCATGCCGGACACACTGACCCTGGCGATCTCCAAGGGACGGATCCTGGACGAATCCCTGCCGCTGCTCCAGCGCGCGGGGATCCGCCCGGAGGCGGATCCCCGGCGCAGCCGCTCCCTGGTGCTGGCCACCGACCGCGCCGAGCTGCGCCTGATGGTGATCCGCGCCCAGGACGTGCCCACCTTCGTGGAGTACGGAGCGGCCGACGCGGGCATCGCGGGCAAGGACGTGCTGCTGGAGTACGGTGGTGACCTGTACGAGCCTCTGGACTTGGGCATCGCGCGCTGCCGCATGGTCGTGGCCGGGCGCGCTGAGGACGCACAGCCACGCCGGCGGCTGCGGGTAGCCACCAAGTACGTGAGCACCGCGCGCCGGCACTTCGCCGAGCGGGGGCTGCAGGTCGAGATCATCCGCCTCTACGGCTCCATCGAGCTGGCGCCGCTGGTCGGGCTCGCGCACCGCATCGTGGACCTGGTGGACACCGGCAGCACGCTGCGGGCGAACGGTCTCGTCGTGCTCGAGGAGGTCGCGCCCATCAGTGCAAGGCTCATCGTCAACCGTGCGTCCATGAAGATGAAACATGCGCGCGTGCACGCACTCATGGACGAGCTCGCGCGGGCGACGCAGGCTCCGTCCTTGAGGACGCGCCCGGCATCCTGACTCACAGCGAAGAGCTCGCCGCACATGCTTCACATCCGACGAATGCACAGCGCGTCGCCCGGTTTCTGGGAAGAGCTGGAGCGTTTCACTGGGGCGGCGGTCGAGGATGGCGCAGAGGACGACGTCGAGCAGGCGGTGCGCGAGATCATCGCCGACGTACGCCGTCGCGGCGACGCCGCGGTGCTCGAATACACCCGGCGCTTCGATCGGCGGGCGGTGCAGGTCCCGGGCCAGCTCGTCATCGAGTCCGACGATCTGCGCACCGCCTACGACAACCTCGGGGAGGCTCGGCGTACGGCACTGGAGCAGGCAGCGACGCGTATACGCAGCTACCACGAGCGGGAGGTGGCGGCCTCCTGGTCCTACGAGGACGAGCTGGGCACGCTGCTCGGGCAGAAGATTACACCGCTCGACCGGGTGGGGCTGTACGTCCCCGGTGGCCGGGCGGCGTACCCCTCTTCGGTGCTGATGAACGCGCTACCGGCGCGTGTGGCAGGCGTGGCCGAGATCGTGATGGTCGTGCCCGCCCCCGGGGACGTGCTGAACGATCTGGTGCTCGCAGCGGCGCACGTGGCCGGCGTCGACCGCGCCTTCGCCGTGGGAGGCGCCCAGGCGGTGGCAGCGCTCGCCTTCGGAACCGAGACCATCCCGCGCGTCGACAAGATCGTGGGCCCGGGGAACATCTTCGTCGCCACCGCCAAGCGCCTGGTCTACGGGACGGTGGGCATCGACATGATCGCGGGGCCCTCGGAGGTCGTGGTGGTCTGCGACGGGGCGACGCGCGAGGAGTGGGTCGCCATGGACCTGTTTGCGCAGGCGGAGCACGACGAGCACGCCCGTGCCGTGCTCGTATCGCCGGACGCGGGGTACCTGGACCGGGTGCAGGCGCAGATGCAGCGCCTGCTGCCTGCCCAGGAGCGGCGCGAGATCATCGAGGGCTCGCTGCAGACGCGCGGCGCGTTGATCGCCGTTCGGGACCTGGCCGAGGCCGTGCGCGTGGTGAACGTTATCGCCCCGGAGCACCTCGAGCTCTCGGTGGAGGAGCCTGAAGCCCTGTTGATCGACATACGGCACGCGGGCGCCATCTTCATGGGCCGCTACAGCGCCGAGGCGCTCGGCGACTACTGCGCCGGGCCGAACCACGTGTTGCCCACCGCGCGCACCGCGCGCTTCTCGTCGCCGCTCGGAGTCTACGATTTCCAGAAGCGCTCGAGCCTTATCCGCTGCTCGCCCGAGGGGGCGGCCCGGCTGGGCCGCATCGCCGCGGAGCTCGCCCGCGGGGAAGAGCTGACGGCCCACGCGCGCTCGGCCGAGCTGCGGGTCAAGGGCGGCGACACCGATTAGGCGAGCGGGCCCCGGGAGCCGGTTACTTGAACCACGAAGAGCACGAAGAGAGATGGGTCAATGGTCGGGCGGAAAGACGCCGTTTCGGGCGACGGTTCGCCATGCGCTTGAAAGACTCTCCTGTCGTGATCTCCTACGATGCTCAGTTCGTCCTACTTCGTGATCTTCGGGCCCTTCGTGGTTCAATTCTGAATTCGACATGCCGGAACCGATAAAGGACCTCGAGGACCAGATCGCCCGCTGGATCCCGCCCGAGCTGCGTGCGCGCTCCGCGTACGCGGTGCCCGACGCGAGCGGCTACGTCAAACTCGACGCCATGGAGAATCCTTACCCCCTGCCGGATTCTCTGGTGTCCTCCTGGCTGGACGCGCTGCGCGACGTGCCCCTGAACCGCTATCCGGACCCCTCCGCCCGCCGGCTGAAGGCGCGGCTGCGCGAGGTGATGGACCTGCCCCAGGAGGCGGGGTTGGTCCTGGGCAACGGTTCCGACGAGCTCATTCAGCTGGTGGTGATGGCACTGCGCGGGCCAGGACGCGTGGTGTTGGCGCCGGAGCCCACTTTCGTCATGTACCGGCTGTCCGCGCTGGCTGTGGGGTTTGAATACGTGGGCGTGCCGCTGGATAGGCGCGGTTTCGATCTTCCGCTGGATGCACTGCTGGCGGAGGTGCAACGCCACCAGCCCGCCGCCATCTTTCTTGCCCACCCCAACAACCCCACGGGAACCTTGTATTCCGCGGAGGCGGTGTGCGCCGTCGTAGCGAACGCGCCGGGGCTTGTCGTCGTCGACGAGGCTTACGCCCCCTTCGCGCAGGCCAGCCTCCTGCCGCAGCTCCTCCGCTACCCGAACCTGCTCGTCATGCGCACTCTGTCGAAGCTCGGCCTCGCCGGGCTGCGCCTCGGGTTGCTGGCTGGGCGCCGGGAGTGGCTCGAGGAGATAGACAAGCTGCGCTTGCCTTACAACGTCAACGCGCTCACACAGGCGAGCGCGGACTTCGCCCTGGGGCACTATGCGACGTTCGAGGAGCAGGCGGCGCGCATTCGCGCCGACCGGGACGCCCTCTATGTCGAGCTCGCGGCCTTGGGCGGGGTCGAGGTCTGGCCCAGCCGCGCAAACTTCCTGCTCTTCCGGGTGCCGAAGGGACGCGCCGGGGCCGTGGACGCCGGGCTGCGGGCGCGCGGCGTGCTGGTGAAGAATCTCCACGGGGCCAGCCCCATGCTCGCGGATTGCTTGCGCGTCACCATCGGCACACCGCACGAGAACCGCGCCTTTCTGGATGCGCTGAAGGCCGTGCTCGAGGAGATCTGATCAGGAAGAGCGCCAAGGGCACGAAGGGAGCAACGCCGGTTCTTCGCCGAATGTTGGGAGGTCGTAACACCGGCTAAGGCATCGAAACGTGTCGCGGGCCTCGGCTCGGAGGGCGCCGGGTTATGTAGCGCGCAGTCGCGAGCCGCCGCGCGGCGGGGCCGGCAAGCCGGGCAACCGCGAGGTCGGTCGCGAGCGGCGTCCCAGCGAAGCCGAGAGGAGATCAGTACCGCAGGGCTCGGCCCCGCGTGCATCGAGGTTGCAAGCCTGAATCGGCGGCTTGCGACGGAGCGATGCGTGCTCCGGTGCCCGATCGGATGTCTCCAATGTTCCGCGAAGAAACGAGGAAACGCTCGTGGCTTCCTTTGCGTTCGGCGTGGCGCCGCCGGCACGGGGTCAGCGGCGGGCGGCGCGGCTGGGGCGCTGCGAGGCCGTGACCTGGACGGTCGCCGCGGCGCCGTCGCGTACGATACCGAGCTGCACCTGCGTTCCCGGCGCGGCCTCGACGATGGTCTCGAGGGCCGAGCGTGCATCCGTGATGCGCTGCTCCGCGATGCGCGTGATCACGTCACCCTGCTTGAGCCCGGCGCGGGCCGCGGGTGAGTCCGGGAACACGTCGACCACCACCACGCCCTCGGTGGTCTCAAGACCGAAGGATTCGGCGAGCGCCCGGGTCAGGGGCTGGACCTCGATGCCCAGCCAACCGCGCGCCACGTAGCCCTGTTCGATGATCTGGCGCATGACGTTCAGCGCCAACCCCGCCGGAATCGCGAAGCCGATGCCCTGGGAGCCGCCCGAGCGCGAGAAGATGGCGGTGTTGATGCCGATGAGACGCCCATGGGCGTCGATGAGAGCGCCTCCGGAATTTCCCGGGTTGATGGCGGCGTCGGTCTGGATGAAATCCTCGAAGGTGTTGATACCGAGGCGGTTGCGTCCGGTGGCGCTGACGATACCCATGGTGACCGTCTGGCCGACCCCGAAGGGATTGCCGATGGCGAGCACCACGTCGCCCACCCGAAGCGCCTGTGAGCCGCGGACCGCAATGGTCGGCAGCTCGTCCCGCAGCGCTATCTCGAGCACGGCGAGATCCGTGTCGGGGTCGGTGCCGACGATCTCCGCCCGCGCCGTTCTGCCGTCCTGGAGCATTACCTGGATGCGATCGGCGTCGGCGATGACGTGATGATTGGTGAGGATGTGACCCTGCGGGCTGACGATGACGCCGGACCCGAGGCTGGTCTGCACGCGCTCGCGAGGCCCGGAGGGCGGATCACCGAAGAAGCGCCGGAAAAAGGGATCGTCCAGGAGCGGGCCGTCGGGTCCAACGACTTTGGCACTGTGGATATTGACCACGGCCGCGGCGGCGCGGGTTACGGCCTGCGCGTAGGAGGCCCGCCCCGCCCCGAACTTTTGGTCTTCGGGCGAGGGGGCGACCGCGGACGTCCGTCCCTCCCGAACCTCCATCACGGGGTTGTGCAGGAGAAGCTCGGGAAAGAAAACCACGATGACGAAGGCCGCAGCCAGCCCCGCCGTGAGGGAGTGGAAGACGAAGGTGAAGGTCTTGGTGAGGTTCATGGGCGCACGGGAGTCGAGCGCGTCGGCTGCGGGCTGCGTCCGCGGCCGCGAGTTCTGCGGCTCATGCTAACTCAAAGCGCGCACGCGCCGCGAGCGCACCGGCCCTTGACCTGATGGTGCGCATATAGGATGCTACCGTCCCGCGCCGGTTCGCGGGTCTCCGGCGAACCGCACCGAGCTGAAATAACAATCAACATAAAGCGCAGCGAATGGACTCGAGGATCTAAGGCTCAAAAACTTTCCAGCTTATGGCCAACGAAGGCGTAGATCGACGACGGCGTCGATTCCTCACGGCAGCGACGTCCGTGGTGGGCGCTGTAGGCGCCGCCTTCGTCGCAGTGCCGTTCGTCGCCTCCTGGCAGCCGAGCGCTCGGGCCAGGGCCATCGGCGCACCTATCGAGGTAGACATCAGCAAGCTGGAGCCGGGCCAGCGTCTGATAGAGAAGTGGCGGGGCAAGCCCGTCTGGATCCTGCGGCGTACCGAGGGGCAGCTCGCGACGCTGAACCAAGTCGAGGACCGGCTGCGTGATCCCAACTCCGAGGTCATCTCGCAGCAGCCCTCCTACGCGCAGAATGAATACCGCTCCATCGAGCCGGATCTCTTCGTGGTCATCGGAATATGCACCCACCTGGGATGCTCGCCGCTCTACCTGCGCAGCGACGAAGGTGCGACCCATGGTCTGGGTGCCGAGTGGCCGGGCGGGTTTTTCTGCCCGTGCCACGGGTCGCTTTTCGACATTTCGGGTCGCGTCTTCCAGGGGGTGCCGGCGCCGACGAATCTGGAGGTGCCTCCGTACCACTACCTGAGCCACAACGTCATCGAGGTCGGTGTGGGCCCCAGGGAAGCGTGATGAAAAACGCCCTCGTCGCACTGCGGGACTGGGTGGATGCCCGATTCCCCCTCACCGAGATGTGGAACGAGCATCTCGCGCAGTACTACGCGCCCAAGAACTTCAACTTCTGGTACTTCTTCGGCTCGCTCGCGCTGCTCGTGCTGGTCATCCAGCTTCTGAGCGGCATCTGGCTCGCCATGTACTACAAGCCCGACGCGGACGAAGCCTTCAAGTCGGTCCAGTACATCATGCGCGACGTGGACTGGGGCTGGCTCATCCGCTACATGCATTCCACCGGCGGCTCGTTCTTCTTCATCGTCGTTTACCTGCACATGTTCCGGGGGCTCATTTACGGCTCTTTCAAGCCGCCGCGCGAGCTCCTCTGGTTAGTGGGCATGCTGATCTACGGGACCCTGATGGCGGAGGCCTTCATGGGATACCTTCTGCCCTGGGGGCAGATGTCCTACTGGGGTGCGCAGGTCATCATCTCGCTCTTCGGCGCGCTGCCCTTCGGGATCGGCGAGGCCTTGGCGCTGTGGATCCGCGGGGACTACGTGGTCTCCGATGCGACGTTGAACCGCTTCTACTCGCTGCACATCGTGGCCCTGCCCATCCTGCTCCTCGCGCTCGTGGTGGTGCACATCCTGGCGCTGCACGAGGTCGGCTCCAACAATCCCGACGGCGTGGAGATCAAGAAGAACAAGGACGACAAAGGCATTCCTCTGGATGGCATTCCGTTCCATCCGTACTATACCGTGAAGGACATCATGGGCGCCGTCGCGTTTCTGTTCCTGTTCGCCGTGGTGATGTTCTTCATTCCGACCTTCGGGAACTGGTTCCTGGAGAAGGACAACTTCATCCCGGCAGATCCCCTGGTCACGCCCGAGGAGATCAAGCCGCTCTGGTACTTCACGCCCTACTACGCCATCCTGCGTGCCATCCCCGACAAGCTGACCGGCGTGCTGGCCATGGGGCTGGCCATCCTGATCCTGTTCTTCCTGCCGTGGATCGACCGCCACCCTATCAAGTCGATCCGCTATCGCAGCTTGCTCTACAAGGGGCTGATCGCCGTCTTTGTCGTCACGTTTCTGATCCTCGGGTACCTGGGGACCCGGCCACCGACGCCGGGCCTCTCGGAGCTCGGCTTCCGGCTGGGTGAGCTCTACTTCGCGTTCTTCCTGCTGCTGTGGGTCTATAGCAAGGAGCGAGCATCGAGCTTCTACTGGAGCACCTTCCTGGTCGTGATCCTGGTGGCTGCGGCCTTCGACGCCATAAGGTTCGACGCCGACAAAGGCGCTCTCATCGCCGTCGGCGCCTTGATCCCGGTCCTTTACTTCGTCGCCTTCTTGCTCGGCCCTATGTATACGCGACTGGGCGAGACGCTGGCGGTACCGGAGCGGGTGACCGAGAAATGAGTCGTGCCGGTCTGGCACTCTTCATGGGGCTTTGGATCGCTTCGGCGCACGCGGCGGAAGCGCCCGGCGTCTCCATGCGCACCGCCGATATCGATCTAAACGATAGACCCGCCTTGCAGCGCGGCGCGAAGCTCTTCGTCAACTACTGCCTGAGCTGCCATTCGCTGCAGTACGTGCGCTTCAAGCACGTCCAGCGGGACCTGGGCCTCACGGAGGCGCAGGTCGAGAGCAACCTCATGTTCACGACCGACCGCATCTGGAACCCCATGACGGTGGCGATGTCCCGGGAGGACGGCAAGCGCTGGTTCAGCGCCCCGCCGCCGGATCTGTCGGTCGCGGCGCGTTCCCGGGGCCCGGATTGGATATACAATTACTTGTTGACCTTCTATAAGGACGACGACCCCGCCCGGCCTGCCGGCGTCAACAACCTGGTGTTCAGCGGCACTGCGATGCCCCATGTGCTATGGGAGCTCCAGGGCGTTCAGGTGCCGGTGTACAGAGAGGTCGAGGGCTCCGACGGGCACGCGACGCGAGTCATCGAGGGACTCGAGCTCGAGCAGCCGGGATTGCTGAATCCAGCTCAGTACCGGCGCGTAGCGCGGGACATCACGACGTTTCTGACCTACGTCGGCGAGCCGGCGAAAATGGTGCGCTATGACATCGGTCTGTGGGTATTGCTCTTCCTGGCTGTTTTGTTCGTTCTTACATACCTGCTCTACAAAGAGTACTGGCACGATATCCACTGACGCGCCGGGCCGGCGTCCGACATCTCCCCCCAGCCAACGATTCGGGTCGCTGCCCTTTCGGATGCAAGGTCCTGGGGCGGCTCCTGCTATCGTAGGGCTCCGGTTCGGGCTTCAGCCGCCTCGCCGTGCCGGGGCACCCCGCATCGACTCATGGGAAGCGGGTTCCTAAGTGGCGCAGGGTCGCTTTCCGTTGCGTAATCTCACTTCTGCCGAAGCGGTACGATTGGAGGCTCTCTAATGGCGTTGTTGGCCACCCGGCGTTCCGTGATGTCCCTCTACTCAGACCCCGTGGACCCCTCGAGCCACGCGGTTCGATTCGTTCTGGCGGAGAAGGCCATCAACGTGGATATCCACAATATCTACGGGGACGAGAAGCCCGAGGACCTCCATGAGCTCAACCCATACGGCACGATTCTTACGCTCGTCGATCGAGAGCTTGTCCTCTACGAGCCGCAGATCATCATGGAGTACTTGGACGAACGCTTTCCGCACCCGCCGCTCATGCCGGTCGATCCCGTCGCGCGGGCGAGCAATCGCCTGTACCGCTACCGGATTCAGCGCGATATCTACAGCCTGCTCGCGGATGTCGAGGGCGCAGACAAGGATTCGGCGGCTGCCGCCCGCAAGCGGCTCCGCGATCACTTCACCGCCGTCTCGCCCATTTTCACCCGAACGCGCTACTTCATGTCCGACGAGTACTCCCTCGTGGATTGCTATCTGGCGCCGGTGCTGTGGCGTCTGCGCCATTACGGAATCAACCTTCCGTCCCAGGCCAAGCCGCTTCAGCAGTATGCCAGCCGCCTGTTCGAGCGCGAGGCTTTCGAGGTCAGCCTCACGGAGCTGGAGCGCGAGATGCGGGAGGGCTGACCGGCGTCAACAGGTGGGACGGGGCTGGCGCGGGGTGGCTGGACGCTCGCGCGGGAGTGACTAAAATGATGGCGGGATTACAACAAGTCGCAACTTGCCGAACGCGACGCCGAGCGGCATGACTCCGAGCCGTCCGTACCTGGTACGCGCCGTACACGATTGGATCGTCGATAACGACCTCACCCCCCAGCTGGTGGTGAATGCAGAGACGAACGGCGTTCAGGTTCCACCCGGATTTGTGCAGGACGGCAAGATCGTCCTCAACATCTCCTCCAAGGCGGTTCGCAACCTCCAGATCGGCAACGAGTGGATAGGGTTCGCCGCCCGTTTCGGCGGTGCCCCCTACGACGTGGTAGTGCCGACGAGCGCAGTGCTTGCCGTCTACGCCAGGGAGACAGGTGTGGGCATGGCCTTTCAAGAGAAGACCACCGACGGGCAGCCGCCGCCCGAGCCCCCCGAAGGAAAGCCGTCGCGCCCCTCCCTGCGGGTCGTCAAGTGACCTCGGTCACGCCGGGCAGATAAACCGCCTGCACGTGCCGTCCGAGCAGAGTCACGCTGCCGGATAGACGATCACGGCCGTCGGTGCTGTACTCGAACTCGTAGACGCGCCGCAGGCACAGTCCGCGACCCTCGCAGCGCCGAATGTCCAGTCGGCGCAGCGCCACCGTCTCATCGAGCAGCTGCACGCCGCCCGAGCGGCACGCTTGCCGGCTCACCCGTACTGCCAGCTCGCGCCCCCGCATCGTGTCGAGCCACAGCCACGCGACGAGCCCGAGGAGGAGCAGGATCACCAATGCGTTCGTCATATTAGAATGTGTCTGTCATTCGAGAGGCGCCGGGGGGAATGCCGATGATCACGGTCCAGGTTGGAGATATCACCAAGCTCGGCGTGGACGCAATCGTGAACGCGGCCAATACGGGGCTGCGTGGTGGCGGGGGCGTGGACGGCGCCATCCATCGGGCTGCCGGACCTGAGCTGAAGCAGGCTTGTCGCGAGCTCGGCGGCTGTCCGACGGGAGACGCCCGGGTGACGCCGGGCTTCGAGCTGCCGGCGCGCTGGATCATCCACGCCGTGGGTCCCGTGTGGAGCGGCGGCGATCGCGATGAGCCGAAGCTGCTCGAGAGCTGTTACCGCCGCTCCATGGAGCTTGCGCTCGAGAAGGGTGCGAGGCGCATTGCATTTCCGGCCATCAGTACCGGTGTGTACGGCTTCCCGAAGCGGCAGGCGGCGCGCATCGCGCTCGGCGTCATGCGCGAGTACGAGGACCGCTTCGAGGAGATCGTCGCTTGCTGCTTCGGCGAGGACGACGCAGCCGTGTACCGGGAAATCCTCACCGGCGGTGGCTGAGGTCGCCGTCGAAGCGTATCCCTTTGTCCAGCCTGCATTTCTCAGCAGTCCACGGCTGCGGACGCGGATCTGCCCGCATCTACGGCGTTGGGAAAAGTGGTGTCAGACACTACTTTCCCTTCCGCCGGCCTACCGTCGTGGCACCGTGCGTCGGGAAGGTAGTGTCTGACACCACTTTTCCCCGACGTACTGTCAAGTACGCGTGCGCGCCTTGTATCTACGGGCATCTCCACCCCCTCGCTTCGCGCGCTGGTGAGAAATGCAGGCTGGAGCGGCGCCGCGCCGGATGGGCCGAGCGCAGCGAAGCCCGCCCCCGTGGGCCGGAAAGTTGTATGGAGGTGACCCGGTTTTGCGGCGGACTTCGCCTTTGGCTCAGCCTACCGTAGCGACTGGCCGCTCGAAAAGAAATTGGCCACGGTCAGCCGCGGTCACCGGTCACTGCTGGTGGCTTTGGGTCGGGCCCGGCAGCAATGTCAACGGGGCTTTGTCGAGGTACTCGAACAGCTTGACCACCCGCTGAACACCGCCCACCTGGCGTGTGACCTCGGTCGCGGCATCCCCCTCTTCGGGGCTGACGAGTCCCATCAGGTACACGGTGCCCGCCTCCGTGACCACTTTGATGCGAGTTCCGGGTACATTCGTGTCCGCCACCAGCGAGGACTTCACCTTGCTGGTGATGTAGGTGTCGCTGGAGCGCGAGAGCATCGCACTCGGGGCCGCGACCTGAAGCTCGTTGTGAACTCCGCGCACTTTGTCGACCTGGCGCACGAGCCGGGTGGCCTCGGTCCGCATCTCTTCGCTCGGCGTCTCGCCCGTGAGCAGCACGACCTGGTTGTAGCTGGTCACGCTGATGTGGCTCTCGTTCCAGAGCTTTTCGTTGCGGCCCAGGGCGGCGCGCGCTTTCCACTCGATGCTCTCATCGTCCATCATGGTTCCCGCGGTCCGACGGTCGTTGGCCACCACGGCGGTCGTGGCCGCCCCTGCTCCCACCAGCGCGGCGGCGCAGCCCTCCAGCAGGGGCAGAACGGCAGTCATCACCAGGGCGGCAAACACCGCGCCCGCGCGGCCGAGCGCGTGAGGGGTCTGCGCCGGGCCGAGCGTTGCGGCAGCTCGTGCTCGATTGGAGCGGTTCATTGCGTCGATGGCGATCAAATCGCTTTCCCTCATGTTTCAAAGGCGTTTTGTATCCACTCGATACGAGGCGCGTCGTCGCGCCTCGTGATCGAGATCACGTCGAAACGACACGGATGCGAGCCGCTGGGATCATGGCGTTGCAAATACTGGCGTGCGGTAGCCAGCAACTTTCCGCGCTTGGTCCGATTCACGGTCTCGGCGCCCGTGCCGTAATCGTCTCGTTCGCGGTAGCGAACCTCCACGAAGATAACAGTATCACGCAGCCGCATCACCAAGTCGATCTCGCCGCGCGCGCCGCGGTAGTTTCGAGCCACGACTTCGAGCCCCTGGCGGCGAAGATACTGGCATGCGAGATCCTCGGCCCACCGCCCCCGGCGTTGCGCCAGGGTCTTGCTCATCGCAACGCCATATCACTGCCCCCAGTCCGTGGAATGCCATCGCGAAATTCCGCCCACATGAGCTGGCGCTCGATTCGATTCGTGGCATCGAGCGAGAGCCGACCCGTTTTTCCGTTGAACGCCGCGTAGCGACGAGCCCGCAGCTTGCCTAGATGAGGAATGACGCGGTAAGCATCGACGCCGAAGGCGTAAAGTCGGACGTAGTCCTCGAAGGAATCGGACCACGCGCTCTTGATCTTTTGGCGCAGCTCATCGGTCGCTTCCGCAAGGAGCACCCAGGGCATGTCGCCGAAAATCACGCCGTCGATGTCGCGGTCCGCGGACGCGTCCTCGACGCCCGAGAATATGTGCGAGGTGGCGTACACCGGGATATCTTCTGCGTTATGAAACTTGAGCTGCGGGCGCAGCTGCCGAGCCTGACGCGGGAAGGCGGCCATGAAGACGAAATCGATGTCCTGGCGTACGCGCGGCTCGTACTCGATGTCGCGGCGGAGCAGACGGCGCAACGCCAGCCACCGCCCCCGGCTCTCGTTCACGTTGAGCAGCCGCTCCACGGAAGCCGACATCTCGGGCGTGTCGTTCGGATACGTCTCGCTACCTACTACCGCCCCGCCCAAGCGCTCCCACGCCGCGGTGAAGGCGTCGGCGACGCGTTCCCCCCAGACGCCTTCCGGGACGATAACGCCCGCGCGTTCGTATCCGGCGAACCAGGCCCGCTCCGCCACCCGGCTCGCTTCGCCTTCGGGCGAGAGTGCGAACTGGTAGAGAGCGTCCGGAAGCTCGGTGCCGTGCGCGGCCTCGCGAGCGGGATTATCCGTTGCCGATGCGGGCCCCACCGGCGCCGTCTCCTCATCGGCGAGCGTCTCGCTTTCCGCCGGCGTCTCCTCGGCGGGAGCGGAGACGACGTTCAGCGCGAGGGTGGGCACCGTGATGCGGGCGGAGCCCGCCAGCGTGCTCACCGATTCCTTGTCCAAGGGGCCCACGACGAAATCGGCCCCTGCCTCCACGGCGCGTTCATAGACGCTTCGCACGTTGGCGGCGGAGGCGTCGCGCACGGTGATCTCGGGACGCGCTGGATTGTCCGTGTCCGCGTACCAGGCCGCGAGAAAACCGTCGCGTACCGCCTCCGCGGCTTGCGCGAACCGACCTTGGAAGGGCAGCAGGAGGGCGACGTGCTCCGGGGGCGCGGCTCGCTCCAGGCTGAGCTCGCGCAACTCGGGCACGATCTCGCGCAGACCGGAATGTCCGGGATACTGCTCGCGCCACTCGCTGAGGGCTTGCTGGAACGCACTCGGGTCGGTCAGCGTCTGATTGGCGATGTAGGCGAGTTGTATCCAGCCGCCCAACGTGTCCGGGGGCGGGACGCGTGCTTCGGCCAGCGCGTCCGGCGTCATGCGGTTGAGCGACTCCCACAGCGCCCGTCGGTTCTCGCGTACCGCGGCAGGGTCGTCCAGCCAAAGCTCCAGCGCNNCGGTAGACCTCGATGGCCAGCGACGCCCGGGTCTCGCCCTCGACGACCTGGGGCAACAGCTCGAACACTCGTTGGGGCCGCCCTTCCAAAAGGGCGATGCGCGCGAGCAGCAGATCGCGACGAGCCGTCAAGTCGGGCGCGCGCCGGAGATCCGTGGCGGCGAGCACGCTCTTCGCGGCCTGCGCATTCTTCGCTCGCACGAGGGCGTCCGCCGCGGCCAGCCGGTACTCTTCCGTCCATGGCGAGCGGACCTGATCGGCCAGGTCCAGATAAGCCTGGGCGGCCTCGTTATACTTGCCGGCTTCCACCAGGGCACGTGCGGCCTGCTCCTCCTTGGGTGCCGGGGGCGCCGTCGGGACTGTCTCGCACGCGGCTACGAATATACCGAGCACCGCGGCCGTTACGAGCCCGCGCAGGCGGCCGGGCCGCTGGGTGGCGGTGGAGCTGTGCGGTGGTGCGGAGCGTTGCAGGAACAAGGGGCCGTGGTGTTGCATTGCGGCGCCGACCGCCCTCGCTTCGTCCGGGCCCGGCGTTGTGATGGAATCTCCAAGTGAGCGCCCAGTATCTTGCCAGGGGGGAGAAGTGTCAATCGAGAGGGGGGTCGTCTATGTCGTCGCCACGCCCATCGGCAACCTGGACGACATGACGCGACGAGGGCTGTCGACGCTGAAAGCCGTCGATCTGATCCTCGCCGAGGATACGCGACACACAGCGAAGCTGCTGCGAAACTACGGAATCGACAAACCTCTTCTGTCGTTGCACGAGCACAATGAACGTCGGCGCATTCCCGAGGTGCTCGCCCGGCTCCGGCAGGGGGAGAGCGTGGCGCTGGTGTCCGATGCCGGTACACCGCTCATCAGCGACCCCGGCTGCGAGCTCGTGCGCAAGGCACGCGCCGGTGGGCTGCGCGTCACCCCGATCCCCGGGCCCAGCGCAGTCACGTGCGCGCTCAGCGTTGCCGGTTTGCCCGCCGATCGCTTCGTCTTCGAAGGTTTTCTGCCCGCGCGGGCAGGGAGCCGTCGCAGCCGGCTGCGGGAGATGGCGTACGAGCCGCGCACGGTGATCCTGTTCGAGGCGCCGCACCGAGTGGAAGCGACTCTGAGCGACCTGGCGGTCACCTTCGGGACCGAGCGCGAGGCGGTGCTGGCGCGCGAGCTCACGAAAATGTTCGAAACGGTGCGCGCCGCAACCCTCGGTGAGCTGAATGCCTGGATCGCGGAGCGAGCGGAGCGCCGTCGTGGGGAGTTCGTGATCGTCGTGCGCGGCAACCCGAGTCCGCGCCCCACCGGGGTGCTCGACGTGGAGCTCACCTTGCGCACGCTGCTCGAGGAGCTGCCGCTCACGCGCGCCGTCAAGGCCGCCGTGCGCATCACGGGCTGTAGCCGGCGTGAGCTCTACCAGCGGGCGCTGGTGCTGCGCGGCTCCTCCTCCGGCGGCACCGACGACCAGGGCGAGGCTTGAAAGCCGGATCGGATGGCCACACACTAAGCAATGGAAGTCGGCCGGACAGTCGCCGCGGTGCGGAGGAAAGTCCGGGCTCCGCAGGGCAGGGTGCCAGGTAACGCCTGGGGGACGCGAGTCCACGGAAAGTGCCACAGAAAACAGACCGCCTCGCCGGCCACCGGCGGGGTAAGGGTGAAAAGGTGCGGTAAGAGCGCACCGCGTCGGTGGTAACACCGGCGGCACGGCAAACCCCAACCCGGAGCAAGACCAAATAAGGGAGCACGTCCCACGGGACGCGCGTGGCCCGCGCGGGCTCCCGGGTAGGTCGCTAGAGGTGTGCGGTGACGCACATCCCAGATGAATGGCTGTCCTAGACAGAACCCGGCTTACAGGCCGGCTTCCACTCTCTCGATCGGTCCGTGTACCTCCCGTACGCGCCGGCAGGGCGCGTCCCACCTTCTCAGCATTTACTTTAAGAAGCGTGCTCAACCGGATGATCTAATAATATTTGCGGGCCACAGCGTTCTCGTCGCGGGACGCTGCCTGGACCTTGCGCCGTAAGTCCTTGTCCAAAAAGCAAGATCTGGTCACATTTTGAGGGCGATTGCCTTGACAGTCGCAGCAGCCTCTAACCATACTTGGCTGCGGTGGGATAAAGTGGCAAAAAATGGATCGAAGGGGTTCCGCAGGGGCGGCGTGTGTTTCGGGGAGAGCACAGTCTCAGCCTGGATGACAAGGGCCGTCTCGCGGTGCCCAGCCGCTACCGCGACCGGCTGCTGGAGACGTGCGCGGGCAAGCTTGTCGTCACCATCGGGTTGCTCGAGCGGTGCCTGGCGGCGTATCCCTTCGCCAGCTGGCAGCAGATCGAAGACGATCTGAGGAGCCTGCCGGCGCTCGATCGCAAGGCGCAGGCGATCAGCCACCTGCTCATCGGCCATGCCACCGAGTGCGACATGGACAACCACGGTCGCATTCTCATTCCCCAGTCGCTGCGGGACTTCGCCGGCCTCGACCGTCGGGTCAAGCTGATCGGCCAGGTGAACAAATTCGAGCTCTGGGACGAGAGTGCGTGGACGGCGCGGCGGGAAGAGTTGCTGGGGCAGGTGAGCGATCTGCTGGCTCAGCCCTCGGAGGCGTTGCGTTCGCTGGTGTTTTAGGAATGCGGCGGGTCGCGAGCGGCAAGTGTCAGGCTGAAAAAATGGTGACGGCGCCACGCGTGCACAGTCCGCCCTCTCAACGTCGATGCACCCCTGTCGCTGGCGCCGTGCGCGCTCGGTCCGATGGTGATGTGCATGCATCAAGGGGGATGGGGCACGGCGTGGCGCCGCTAGAGGAACGAACCAGCATGCCCCGGGGGTCCCACGAAGCGGTATTGGTGGACGAGGTGCTGACGGCGCTCGACCCGCGCCCGGGGGGCGTGTACGTCGACTGCACCTTCGGTCGGGGCGGACACACCCGGGCTCTCCTCGCGCGCATCGGTCCGAACGGCCGACTGCTGGCCATGGACAAGGACCCGGCGGCGGTGGCGGCGGCGCGCGCGCTCGCGGCGGAGGACGCGCGAGTGGTGCCGGAGGCGGGGTCGTTCACCCGGCTGGTCCGGGTGGCGGAGGCGCACGGAATACGCGCAGCGGTGGACGGAATCCTGTTCGACCTCGGGGTGTCCTCGCCGCAGCTCGAAGATCCGGCACGGGGGTTCAGCTTCCGGGAAGAGGGCCCTCTGGACATGCGTATGGATCCGCAGACGGGAATGACGGCCGCCGCCTGGCTGCGCAGCGCCTCCATGGAGGAGATCGCCCACGTGCTGCGCGAGTACGGCGAGGAGCGCTACGCGCGGCGCATCGCGCGCGCCGTCGTCGCGGCGCGGCGCCGGCATCCCCTCGAGACCACGCGCCAGCTCGCCGACATCGTGCAGGCCGCGTGCCCCACGCGGGAGCGCGACAAGCACCCGGCGACGCGCACCTTTCAGGCGGTGCGCATCTTCATCAACCGCGAGCTGGCCGAGCTGGCCGAGGCGCTCGAGCAGGCGGTGGAGGTGCTGCACCCCGGCGGGCGGCTCGCGGTCATCAGCTTCCATTCGCTTGAGGACCGGCTGGTGAAGCGCTTCATCCGGGCCCATGCCCGCCCGCCCGGCATGCCGCGCGAGCTGCCGATGGCACCGCCCGGGACGCCGCGGCTGCGCGCGCTGGGAAAGCCGGTGCGGCCGACGGCGGCCGAGGTCGCACGTAACCCGCGTGCCCGCAGCGCCGTTTTGCGGGCGGCAGAGAAGCGTGCATGAAAGGCGAGCGCAGCCGCCGGAGGACGCGCGGAGCGGCGCCGGTGACCGATAACCCGCGTGGCGTACGCTACGGGGTCGCGGTGCTCGCCGCGGCGGTGTTCGTGTCCGCGCTCGCGGTGGTGTATGTCAAGCATCGGGGTCGCGTGCTCTTCGTGCAGCTCCAGACCCTCGAGCGCGAGCGGGATGCGATGCAGGTGGAGCGCGGGCAGTTGCAGCTCGAGGAGAGCACCTGGGCCACTCACGATCGGATCGAGCGCGTCGCGCGCGAGCGCCTCGGTCTGGTGATTCCCTCGAGCGAGGAGACTGTTCTGGTGAGGTCCCGGTGAGCCCGCGCCCGCACGAGCGAAAGCGCACCGGCTATCCAGTGCGTCGAGCACTGGTATCGGGGGCGGTGGCCATGGCCACCGCGGGGTTGCTCTGGCGGGCGGTGGATCTGCAGCTCACGCATCAGACGTTCTTGCAGCATCAGGGTGCGGCGCGCTATCTGCGCGTGGTCAGCATCCCCGCGCACCGCGGCAACATGGTCGATCGCAACGGCGAGCCCCTGGCTATCAGCACCCCGGTGCAGTCGGTGTGGGCGAATCCCGCGCGGCTCGCGCGCGAACGCAAGCGGTGGCCGGCCCTGACGCAGCTGCTGGGGCTCGAGGTCGACGAGCTCCATCGACTGGTTGCAGAGCGCATGGAGCGCGAATTCGTCTACTTGAAACGCCATGTGGAGCCGATGCTGGCGGCCCGCGTCACCCGGCTCGGGCTCGACGGCGTGCACCTGCAACGCGAGTACCGTCGGTATTACCCCACGGGCGAGGTGGCGGCCCACGTCACCGGCTTCACCAACGTGGACGACGTGGGTCAGGAAGGACTGGAGCTCGCCTTCGAGGACTGGCTTCGCGGGGTGGACGGCAGCAAGCGCGTGCTGCGCGACCGTCTCGGACGTACGGTCGAGGACGTGGAACGTATCCGCGCCGCGCGGCCCGGCCGCGATCTCGTGCTGAGCGTCGACCGCCGCGTGCAGTACCTCGCCTACCGCGCACTCAAGTCCGCGGTGCGGCGCCATCGCGCCCGCTCGGGCTCGGCCGTGGTGCTCGACGCGCGCACGGGTGAAGTGTTGGCCATGGTCAATCAGCCGTCATACAATCCGAACAATCGTGCCGAGCGGGTCGGGCGGCGCTACCGCAACCGCGCCGTCACCGATGTGTTCGAACCCGGCTCGGCCGTCAAGCCGTTTACCATCGCCAGTGCACTCGAGACCGGTCGCTTCACCCCCGATACCCCCGTCGACACCCGTCCCGGCCTGCTGAAGGTGGGGCAGCACACGGTTCGCGACCTTCGCAATTACGGCGTCATCGACGTTGCCACGGTGATTCAGAAGTCGAGCAATGTGGGTGCGAGCAAGATCGCACTCGCCATCCCCCCGAAGACACTGTGGCGGACCTTCACGCGAGCCGGTTTCGGTCAGCCCACGGGCAGCGGCTTTCCGGGGGAATCCGCCGGTATCCTGACCCACTTCGCCGACTGGAGCGACATCCACCGCGTGACGCTGTCCTTCGGCTACGGGCTGTCGGTGACGCCCCTGCAGCTCGCGCAGGCTTACGCGGCGGTGGCCAACCGCGGCGTCCTTCCCTCGGTCACGTTCCAGCGCGTGGATGCGCCGGTGAGCGAGCGCCGGGTTTTGTCCGAGCGCGTCTCCCTCGCGGTGCGCACGATGATGGAAAACGTGGTGAGCGTGGAAGGCACCGGCCGCCGGGCGGCGATTTCCGGTTATCGCGTCGCCGGCAAGACCGGCACGGCACGCAAGTCGGTGGACGGTGGCTACGCCGAGGACCGCTACATCGCGGTCTTTGCCGGCATGGCTCCCGCGAGCGCGCCGCGCCTGGTGGCGGTGGTGGTCGTCGACGAGCCGCGCAACGGTGACTACTACGGCGGGGTGGTGGCGGCGCCGGTGTTCGCCGAGATCATGCAGGGCGCCCTGCGGCTGCTCGGCGTGCCGCCGGATGCACCGGACTTTGGTCGTTCCCGGGTGGTGCTGGCCGAGACCGCCGGGGGGCGCGCGCCATGAATGCCGTCTCACGCCGCACCGAATGGCGCCTGAGCGAGCTGCTCTCCGGCGAGGCAGCGGTGTCGGGGGCTCACGACCGTGCGGTTTCCGGCCTGTGCAGCGACAGCCGAACCGCGGTTCGCGGGGATCTTTTCTTCGCGCGCCGGGGGACCCGCACGAGCGGCCAGCGCTACGTCGCCGACGCCGTGGCCGCCGGCGTCGTGGGCGTGGTGTGCGAGGGTGAGCGGGGAATGACGGTGCCGCCCGGGGGCGTACCCGTGTTCACCGTGCCCGACGTCGACGCCTGCCTCGGCGTCGCGGCGCATCGTTTCTTCGGCGCACCCTCGCGGTCGCTGCGCGTTATCGGCGTGACCGGGACCAACGGCAAGACCTCGGTGGCACAGTTCCTGGCGGCGGCGCTCAGCCGTACGGAGATCAGTGATGACATCGCGCGGTGCGGCGTGATCGGCACCCTCGGGCACGGGATCCACGGCGCGCTCAGCGCCGGTCTGCACACGACGCCGGATGCGATCACCACGCACGCGCTGCTCGCGGAGATGCGCGCCGCCGGGGCGCGCGACGCCGTGATGGAGGTCTCCTCNNAGCCGGGATCACCTCGACTACCACGCAGACATGGGTGGCTACGGCGCCGCCAAGCGGCGCTTGTTCCAGCGCCCCGAGCTGCGCCGTGCCGTCCTCAACCGCGACGATCCCTTCGGCGTCGGCCTGGCCACGGCGCTGGCTCGCACCGTGGACACCATCACTTACGGGCTGACCGCCTCGCAGGTCACCGATGCGGCCGGAGGGGACCGACATGTGTCCGGGCACCTGCGCGCCACCACACCCGGCGGGCTCGAGCTGGCCATCGCCAGCCCCTGGGGGAACGGCCGCCTGGCGGTGCCGCTGCTGGGGCTCTTCAATGCCAACAATCTGCTGGCTGCGCTCGCGACCCTGCTCGTGCTCGACGTGCCCCTCGCCCGGGCGCTTGCGGCCCTCAACCGCACCGAGCCGGTGCCCGGGCGGATGCAGCCCTTCGGCGGCGGCTCGGGGCAGCCGCTGGCGGTGGTGGATTACGCCCACACCCCCGACGCCCTGCGCAGCGCGCTGATCGCGCTGCGCGCCCACTGCGCGGGGCGCTTGTGGTGCGTGTTCGGTTGCGGCGGCGACCGCGATCGCGGCAAGCGCCCGCTCATGGGGGCCATTGCGGCGGCGGAGGCGGATGCGGTGGTGGTGACCGATGACAATCCCCGCCACGAGGATGGGGCACGCATCGTGGCGGACATCCTGGCGGGGATACCCGAGGGCGCCGCGGCGACGGTGGAGCGTAACCGGGAGGCTGCGATCCGCCATGCGATCCGTGCCACCGTCCCCGGCGACGCGGTCCTGGTCGCCGGCAAGGGGCACGAGCCCTATCAGGAAGTGGCCGGCGTGCGACGGGCGTTCAGCGACGCGGCGGTGGTGTCTGCGGCGCTCGAGGAGCGACTCCCGTGATCCGGATGCGGCTCTCTCACGCGGCGGCCGTGCTCGAAGGCGTGCTGGCCGGCGCCGACGTCGAGTTCACGGGCTGTGGCATCGATTCCCGCGTCGTCGAGGCGGGCGCGCTGTTCGTCGCCCTGCGCGGGCCGCACTTCGACGGTCACGACTTCATCGAGCAGGCGCGGGCCCACGGGGCGGCGGCCGCGCTGGTGGAGCGGGGCAGCGGCTACGAGCTTCCGCTCCTGCGGGTGGCCGATACCCGCCGCGCGCTGGGACGGCTGGCCGCGAGCTGGCGCGCCCGCTTCACCCTTCCGGTCATCGGGATTACGGGCAGCAACGGCAAGACGACCGTCAAGGAGATGCTGGCGGCGATCCTGCGGCGCGAGGGCGCCGTGCTCGCCAGCCCGGCGAGTTACAACAACGACATCGGTCTGCCCCTGACTCTCGTCGGGCTGTCCGAGGCGCATCGGGCCGCCGTGGTCGAGCTGGGGGCCAACCGGCCCGGTGAGATCGCCTGCCTCGCCGCCCTCGCGAATCCGCAGGTGGGCGTGATCACCCAGTGCGGCCCCGCGCATCTGGAAGGCTTCCGCAGCATCGAGGGCGTGGCGCGGGCCAAGGGCGAGCTGCTCCAGCATCTGGACGCCTCGGGCACGGCGGTCATCAACGCCGACGACGCTTACGCCGACCTGTGGCGCGAGATGGCCGCCGGGCGCCGGGTCATGAGCTTCGGTCTGGATGAGGACGCGGACGTCACCGCGGAGTGGCGTAGCGAACGCGGCCTCTCTCACCTCGAGCTGGCGACGCCGGCGGGCCCCATCGACACCCTCCTGCACCTGCCGGGACGCCACAATGTGCTCAACGCCCTCGCGGCGGCCTGTGCGGCGCTGGCGGTGAGGGCCAGCCCCTCCGCCATCGCCGAGGGCCTCGCCGAGGCTCGCGCCATCACCGGCCGCCTGCAGGAGAAGTGCGGACCGCACGGGGCGCGCATCCTGGACGATACCTACAACGCGAACCCCCTCTCTCTCAGCGCCGGCATCGAGGTGCTGGTGAGCTATCCGGGTCGCCACTGGCTGGTGCTGGGCGATATGGGAGAGCTCGGAGAGGCGACACGCAGCCTGCACGAGGAGGTGGCCCGGCGCGCCCGCGGCCGGGGCGTCGAGCGCCTGTACGCCGTGGGCGAGCTCAGCCGCCACGCCGCCGAGGCGTTCGGGGACGGGGCGAGTCACTTCGAGGACGTGCAGGCGCTCACCGCGGCGTTGCAGCGGGACCTGGTCGAGGACGTCACCGTGCTCGTGAAGGGGTCGCGCGCCATGCAAATGGAGCGCGTGGTGGCGAGCTTGATGAAGAGGCACTGAGGCGATGCTGTTATGGCTCACCGAGTTCCTCGAGCGCTACCACAGCGGCTTCAACGTTTTTCAGTATCTGACCCTGCGCGCCATCCTCGGGGTGCTCACGGCGCTCGCCATCTCGCTCATCGTCGGGCCGGTGATGATCCGGCGCTTGGGCAAGTACCAGATCGGCCAGGCCGTGCGTGCGGAAGGGCCGGAAGCGCACCTGACCAAGGCGGGCACTCCGACCATGGGCGGCGCCTTGATCCTGGTCTCCATCGCATTCACCACCCTGGCGTGGGCCGATCTCACCAACCGTTTCATCTGGGTGGCTCTCATCGTGACCATGCTCTTCGGAGCGATCGGTTGGGTGGACGACTACCGCAAGCTGGTGCAAGGGGACCCGCGCGGACTGCCCGCGCGCTACAAGTATCTGTGGCAGTCCCTGATCGGGCTGGGCTGCGCGGTGTTCCTCTATCTCACCGCGAGCAACCCGGCCGAGACCCAGCTTATCGTGCCTTTCTTCAAGAACGTGGCCGTCCCGCTCGGGGCCGCGTTCGTGGTGCTGACCTATTTCGTCATCGTCGGCAGCAGCAACGCGGTCAATCTCACCGATGGGCTCGACGGGCTGGCCATCCTGCCCACCGTCATGGTGGCGGGCGCGCTGGCCATCTTTGCCTACGTGACCGGCCACGCCACGTTCTCCTCCTATCTGGGGTTTCCCCACATCGGCGGCGTCGGCGAGCTGGTGGTCATCTGCGGTGCCATCGTGGGCTCGGGCCTCGGGTTTCTGTGGTTCAACACCTATCCGGCGCAGGTGTTCATGGGCGACATCGGTGCGCTCGCCCTGGGCGCTGCGCTGGGGGTTATCGCGGTGCTGGTGCGCCAGGAGCTGGTGCTGCTGGTCATGGGTGGAGTCTTCGTGATGGAGACCGTCTCGGTGATGCTGCAGGTGGCTTCCTTCAAGCTCACCGGCAAGCGGCTCTTCCGCATGGCGCCGCTGCATCATCACTTCGAGCTCAAAGGCTGGCCCGAGCCGCGCGTCATCGTGCGGTTCTGGGTGATCACGGTGATTCTGGTGCTGGTCGGTCTCGCGACCTTGAAGATCCGGTAAGCGCATGATGGGCGAATCGACCCTCAACGATCGACACGCTCCGGCCACCGGGCACGGGCCGGACCGTCTGGCGGGGGGCACTACCCTGATCGTGGGGCTCGGCCACACCGGTCTCTCGTGCGCGCGCTACTTGGCCGCGCGCAGCGAGCGCATCGCGATCGTTGACAGCCGTCCCCAGCCACCACAGCTCGAGGCCCTGCGGCGGGCCTTGCCGGACGTGCCGGTATACGTGGGCGGCTTCGCGGCCTCGCTCTTCGATCAGGCCGCGCGCATCGTGGTGAGCCCCGGCGTGCCGCTGACCGAGGCGCCCATCCGCCGGGCGCGGGCCGCCGGGGTAGCGGTGCTCGGGGACATCGAGCTCTTCGCCCGAGCGGTGACAGCCCCCGTGGTGGCGGTCACCGGCTCGAACGGCAAGAGCAGCGTCACCACGTTGGTGGGCGACATGGCGCGTCGTGATGGGCGCTCGGTGCGTGTGGGGGGCAATCTGGGCCCGCCCGCGCTGGATCTTCTCGGCGACCCCGGCACGGAGCTGTTCGTCCTCGAGCTCTCGAGCTTTCAGCTCGAGTCTTCGTGCTCACTGCAGCCGGCGGCGGCCACCGTACTCAACGTCTCCCCGGATCACATGGATCGCTATGCGAGCCTCGACGCCTACGTGGCAGCCAAGCGGCGGATCTTCGGCGGCAACGGCGCCATGGTCCTGAATCTCGACGACCCCCCCGTCGCGGCGATGGGCGAGCCGCACCGGTGGGTCATCGGGTTCACGCTGGCCCCGCCGGAGCGGGGGGCGTTCGGCGTGCGCACCCACGCCGGTGAGCCCTGGCTCGCGTACGGCGACGAGCGCCTGATGCCGGTATCGGGGCTCGGCGCGCAAGGCTCGCATGCCGTGGCCAACGCCCTCGCCGCGCTGGCCCTGGGCAGCGCCGTCGGACTCTCGAAAGCTGCCATGCTCGCGGCGCTCGGCGAGTTCACCGGGCTGCCGCATCGCTGCCAGCTCGTGCTCACGCGCGACGGCGTACGCTGGTTCAACGACTCCAAAGCGACCAACGTGGGGGCCACGGTGGCGGCCATCCGCGGTCTGCAGGGGGCCGGGCCCATCGTGCTCATCGCCGGCGGCGACGGCAAAGGCGCGGACTTCGCACCGTTGCGCGAGGCGGTGGTCCCCGGGGTGCGCGCGGGCGTCCTGCTGGGGCGCGATGCGCCGCGCATCGAGGCCGCCATCGGCGATCGGGTGCCGGTGGTGCAGGTCGCGGACATGATCGAGGCGGTGGCGAGCGCGCGCGCCCTGGCGCGCCCCGGCGACAGCGTGCTGCTCTCTCCCGCCTGCGCCAGCTTGGACATGTACCGCAATTACGAGGAGCGCGGGCAGGTCTTCATCCGGGCCGTGCTCGACGGGGAGGCGCACTGAGATGACGACCCGTACGCAGCGTCAGGCCATGCCCGGTGCCCGGGCAGGCGCGTGCGCGTACGACCTGAAGCTGGCGGGGGCGGCGCTCGCGCTGCTCGGTCTCGGGTTGGTGATGGTGGCGTCGGCTTCGGTCTCCATGGCCGAGCGCGCCCTGGGAGAGCCCTTCTATTACTTCGGCAAGCAGGTCGTTTTCGTCGGCGTCGGGCTGGCCGCCGCCTGGGCCGCGATGCACATACCGCTGGTGGCGTGGCAGCGCGCGAGCGTCCCGCTGCTCGTGCTGGGGATCGCGCTGCTCGCGCTCGTGCTGGTGCCCGGCGTGGGGCGCGAGGTCAATGGCAGCACGCGTTGGCTGCCGCTCGGGGCGGTCAACCTCCAGGCCTCGGAGCCCGCGAAGCTGCTCCTCGTGGTGTATCTGGCCGGCTATCTCGTACGCCGCGGCGAAGAGGTGAGGTGCGGGCTGGGCGGCTTTCTCAAGCCTTTGCTGCTGCTGGTGCTGATCGCCGGCCTGTTGCTGCTCGAGCCGGACTACGGGGCCACGGTGGTGATCTTTGCCACCGCGCTGGGGATGCTCTTTCTGGGGGGCGTGCCGGTGTCGCGCTTCGTGTCCTGGGTGGTGCTCGCGTCGCTGCTCCTGGGCGGCGTGGTGGTCGCATCGCCTTACCGCCTGGAGCGTCTCACGGGGTTCCTCGATCCCTGGGCAGACCCCTTCGACACCGGCTTTCAGCTCACCCAGGCCCTCATCGCCATCGGGCGCGGCGAGTGGTTCGGCGTGGGGCTGGGAGAGAGCGTGCAGAAGCTCTTTTATCTTCCCGAGGCGCACACGGACTTCATCTTTGCGGTGCTCGCCGAGGAGCTGGGGTTCGCGGGCATGGTGGTGGTGGTCGGCCTGTACGCGTTCATCGCGTGGCGGGCGCTCGCCATCGCGCGGCGTGCGGAGCTGAGCGAGCAGCCCTTCGGCGCCTACCTGGCCTACGGGCTCGGGCTGCTCGTCTGCTTGCAGGCGTTCATCAACGTGGGCGTGAACATGGGCGTGCTCCCCACCAAGGGCCTGACCCTGCCGCTGGTGAGCTATGGGGGCTCGAGCATCGTGACCAACTGCCTGGCATTGGGACTGTTGTTGCGCGTGGACCACGAGGCGAGAACGAGGACGCGGCGATGAATCGCATGAGGCGAGCGCAGCGTCCCTTGAATGTGCTGATCATGGCCGGCGGCACGGGCGGCCACGTGTATCCGGCGCTCGCGGTGGCGGAGCGTTTTCAGGCCCAGGGTCTGCACGTGCACTGGCTGGGCACGCGCGAGGGTCTGGAGGCCCGGGTCGTGCCGCACGCTCGGATACCGCTGCACCTGATCCGCGTGCGCGGGCTGCGCGGCAAGGGTGCCCTGAGCTGGCTCCAGGCGCCGGCGCGCCTGCTCGTTGCCCTCGCGCAGTCGCTGGGGGTGATACGGCGCGTACACCCGGACATCGTGCTGGGCATGGGGGGGTTCGTGACCGGCCCCGGCGGCCTGGCCGCGTGGCTGATGCGGCGCCCCCTGGTCATCCACGAGCAGAACGCCATCCCGGGGCTCACCAACCGCGTCCTGGGGCGCTTCGCCCGGGTGGTGATGGAGGCCTTCCCGGGCAGCTTTCCCCCGCGCTACCGCGCGCAGCACACCGGCAACCCGGTGCGTCCCGCCATCGAGGCGCTGCCCGCACCCGAGGTGCGTCTCGCGCAGCGCAGCGGTCCGCTGCACGTGCTGGTTCTCGGCGGCAGCCAGGGCGCCCGCGTGCTGAACGAAGTCGTGCCCGTGGCGTTACGGGCCATGCCCGTACCGGAGATGGTTCGCGTGTGCCATCAAGCCGGTGCCAACCATCTGGAGACCGCGCGCGCGCATTACGCCGCGGCCGGGACGCAGGCGGAGCTGGTCGCCTTCATCGAGAACATGGCCGAGGCCTATGCGTGGGCGGATCTGGTGGTGTGCCGGGCGGGCGCCATGACCATCGCGGAGCTCGCCGCGGCCGGTGCCGCCTCGGTTCTGGTGCCGTTCCCGCATGCGGTGGATGACCATCAGACGCACAACGCGCGCTTCCTGTCCGAGCACGGCGCCGCGGTGCTGATTCGCCAGGCCGAGCTCACCGCGCAACGGCTGTGCGGGCTGCTGACAGACCTGCACGGTGCGCGCGAGCGCCTGCTGGCCATGGCGCGGGCCGCGCGGGCCCTGGCCGTTCCGGACGCGGCGGGACGCGTGACGGCGCTGTGTACGGAGGTGGTGCATGCCTGACTCGACGCTGATGTCCTCGACCCGGGCGGCGCGGCCGACCCGCGCGGGCGTAGTGCACCCGAACATCAACGGCAACCGCTGGATGCGGCGCATCCGCCGGATCCACTTCGTCGGCATCGGCGGCGCCGGCATGGGGGGTATCGCCGAGGTGCTGCACACCCTGGGCTTCGAGGTCTCGGGCTCGGACGTGCGCGAGGGCGCCATGACGCGGCGCCTGCGCGAGCTCGGCGTGGGCGTGGCCATCGGTCACGACCCGGCGCACGTGGAGCACGCCGACGTGGTGGTGGTTTCGAGCGCGGTGAGCCGGGACAACCCGGAGGTGCTGCGCGCGCGCGAGCGCCACATCCCGGTGGTGCCCCGCGCCGAGATGCTCGCCGAGCTCATGCGCTTTCGCCACGGCATCGCCGTGGCCGGCACCCACGGCAAGACCACCACCACCAGCCTGATCGCGAGCCTGCTCGCCGAGGGTGGGCTGGATCCGACCTTTGTCATCGGCGGGCGTCTCAACAGCACCGGCGCCCACGCCCGGCTCGGCGCGGGGCAGTACCTGGTGGCCGAGGCCGACGAGAGCGATGCGTCCTTTCTGTACCTGCAGCCGGTGGTGGCGGTGGTCACCAACATCGACGCCGACCACATGGATACCTACGAGGGTGACTTCGAGCGTCTGCGCGCGAGCTTCCTCGAGTTCCTCCACCACCTGCCGTTCTACGGGCTCGCGGTGCTGTGTCTGGACGACCCGGTGGTGCGCAGCCTGCTGCCGTCGGTGTCGCGACCGGTGGTCACCTACGGGCTCGACGGGGCGGCGGAGTATCGGGCCACGGATATCCACCAGCAGGAGGCTCGCTGCCGGTTCCGGGTGTGCATGCCGGACGGCGGGTCGCCGCTGCCCATCACGCTCGAGCTGGCGGGACGGCATAACGTCCTGAATGCCCTGGCCGCCATCGCGGTGGCGCGCGAGCTGGAGGTGTCCGACGCGTGCATCGCGAGCGGCCTGGGCGCCTTCCAGGGGATCGGGCGCCGTTTCCAGCTCCACGGCGACATCCGCATCGGGGACAGGACGGTACGCCTCATCGACGACTATGGACATCATCCGCGGGAGCTCGCGGCGGTGCTCGAGGCGATTCGCACGGGGTGGCCGCAGCGCCGGCTGGTGGTGGCCTTCCAGCCCCACCGCTACACCCGCACCCGGGATCTGTTCGAAGACTTTGCGCGGGTGCTCTCGGAGGCCGACGCGCTGGTGCTGCTCGAAGTGTACTCGGCGGGCGAGACCCCCATTCCGGGCGCCGACGGCCGCACCCTGTGCCGCGCCATACGCGCGCGGGGGCGGGTGGACCCGGTGTTCGTGGAAGGGGTCGCGGACGTACCGGGCGTCCTCCCGGGCGTGGTGCGCGAGGGCGACATTCTGCTGACCCTGGGTGCGGGCGACATCGGGGGCCTGCCATCCACCCTCGCCGGTGGCGAGGAGGGAGAGACCCGGGCATGAGCGCCGAGCCGACAGCGGAGGCGGGCGAGATGGCGCTGCGGGGGCGGCTGCGCATGGACGAGCCCATGGCCCGGCACACGGCGTGGGGTGTCGGCGGGCCCGCGGCACGCCTCTACGAGCCGGCCGACCTCGAAGATCTGTGCGCCTTCCTGGCGACGCGGCCCGGCGACGAGGCGCTGCTGTGGATCGGGCTGGGGAGCAATCTTCTGGTCCGCGACGGCGGCCTGGCGGGCACGGTGATCAAGACCTCCGGCATGCTGGAAGGACTCGCCCGGCTCGCGCCGCGGCGCGTGCGCGCCGAGGCGGGCGTGCCGTGTGCCAAGGTGGCGCGCTTCTGTGCGCGCCACGACCTGGCTGGCGCAGAGTTTCTGGCCGGTATTCCGGGCACCATGGGTGGCGCCCTGGCCATGAATGCGGGCGCCTTCGGGGGCGAGACCTGGACCGTGGTGCGGCGGGTGGAAACCCTCGATCGCCGCGGCGCTCGCCACGTGCGCGACGCCGCCGAGTATCGAATCGGATACCGCGAAGTGCGCGGTCCCGCGGGCGAGTGGTTCGTCGCGGCGGAGCTCGAGCTGACGCCGGCGGACGGCGCCGGCGCCCTCGCGCGCATCCGCGAGCTCCTGCAGCGGCGTGACGCCACGCAGCCCCTGCGCCAGCGCAGCTGCGGCTCGGTGTTTCGCAATCCGCCCGGGGACCACGCGGCGCGGCTCATCGAGGCGAGCGGGCTCAAGGGCCGGCGCATCGGCGGCGCGATAGTCTCGCCCAAGCACGCGAATTTCATCGTCAACACGGGGGGCGCCACGGCCGGCGACATCGAGGCGCTCATGGGCGAGGTGGTGGCCACCGTCGCGCATCGGCAGGGGGTCACCCTGGTTCCCGAGGTGCACGTGATCGGACGCCCGCGGCAGACGGAGGGCGGGTCGTCATGACCCGCTGGGGCAGCATCGGGGTGCTCACCCTCGCGCTCGGTGTGCTCGCGGCGACGGGCTATCTGCTGCGCGATCTGGCGAGCTGGCCGGTGCGGTCGGTGCGCGTGGCGGGAGACTTCGAGCACCTCTCACGCGCGGCGCTCGAGGAGGTCATCGGGGGGCGCGCCGGACAAGGGTTCTTCCAGATCGATCTGGACGAGGTGCGCCGCGCCGCCCTGGGACTGCCGTGGGTCAAGGACGTGTCCGTCCGCCGCGTGTGGCCGGACAGCCTGCACGTCGCGGTCATCGAGCGCGAGGCGGTGGCACGCTGGGGGGATGACGGGCTCATCGACGCGGACGGCGAGGTGTTCCAACCGGCGCGGGTGCCGGGAGATCCGGAGCTGCCCGTGCTGCGTGGCCCGCGCGGCAGCCATGAGACGCTGCTCCGCCGCTATCGTGAGTTCACCCGGGCGCTTGCGCCGGCGGCGGCGTCCATCCGCGAGCTCACCTGGGATGCTCGCGGAGCCTGGCGGCTGCGGCTCGCGCGGGGTATGGCGCTCGTACTCGGCCGCGAGCCGAGCCTGGATCATCTGGATCGGTTCGCGCGCGTGCTCGGCACGGCGCTGGAAGAGCGGGGCGCGCAGATCGAGCGCGTGGATCTGCGCTACGCCAGCGGATTCGCGGTTCATTGGAGAAAGGCGTCAACCTTCGATTTGGAAGGATGAGAGAGGTGAAGAAGATCGATAAGCAATTGGTCGTTGGCCTCGACATCGGGACGTCCAAGGTAGCCGCCCTCGTGGGCGCGATCACCGCAGATGACGGGATCGAGATCATCGGGATCGGCTACCACCCCTCGCGAGGCCTGAAGAAGGGAGTGGTGGTCAACATCGAGTCGACCGTGCAGTCCATCCAGCGGGCCGTGGAAGAGGCGGAGCTGATGGCGGGCTGTCAGATCAACTCGGTCTATGCGGGCATCGCCGGCAGCCACATCCGCAGCCTGAACTCCCACGGCATCGTGGCCATCCGCGACAAGGAAGTGACGCCGTATGACGTGGACCGGGTCATCGACGCGGCGCGCGCGGTGGCCATCCCCGCCGACCAGAAGATGCTCCACATCCTTCCCCAGGAATTCATCATCGACAACCAGGAGGGGATCAGGGAGCCGGTCGGCATGTCCGGGGTGCGCCTGGAATCGAAGGTGCACATGGTCACCGGAGCGGTGAGCGCCGCGCAGAACATCATCAAGTGCGTGCGGCGATGCGGGCTCGAGGTGGACGACGTCATTCTCGAGCAGCTCGCATCCAGCCAGGCGGTGCTCACCGACGACGAGAAAGATCTCGGGGTGTGCCTGGTGGACATCGGCGGCGGCACCACCGACATCGCCATCTTCACCGAGGGGGCGATCCGCCACACCGCCGTGATACCCATCGCCGGCGATCAAATCACCAACGATATCGCGGTGGCGCTACGCACGCCGACCCAGCACGCGGAGGAGATCAAGGTCAAGTACGCCTGCGCGCTCGCGCAGCTCGCGACCGCCGAGGAGACCATCGAGGTGCCGAGCGTGGGCGATCGCCCGCCCCGGCGCCTCGCCCGCCAGACGCTGGCCGAGGTGGTCGAGCCCCGGTACGAGGAGCTGCTCACGCTGGTGCAGGCGGAGCTGCGCCGCAGCGGTTTCGAGGATCTCATCGCCGCCGGGCTCGTGCTGACCGGCGGCAGCTCCAAGATGGAGGGTCTCGCGGAGCTGGCCGAGGAGATCTTCCACACGCCCGTGCGTATCGGGATCCCGCACTCGGTGGCGGGGCTGAGCGACGTGGTGCGCAACCCCGTCTACGCGACGGGCGTTGGGCTGCTCCTGTTCGGACACCGGAGCCAGTCGGAACGGCTGCCCGATCCGGCCCTCGCGAGCAGCTTCAACGGGGTGTGGGAGCGGATGAAGGGCTGGTTCCACGGCAGTTTCTGAATGAAGGAGAACGGATCGCCGCGGCCCGTGGCGCAACGGAATCGATCAACCGAGAGTGTTCCACAAACAGGTCTCTGCAACCGGTTATCAAACGGAGGGGTAATGATGTTCGAGCTCATCGACGCCTACAGCCAGAACAGCGCCGTCATTCGCGTGATCGGCGTCGGCGGAGGGGGCGGCAATGCCGTCCAGCAAATGCTGGCTGCCGAGATGGAGGGCGTTGAGTTCGTGTGCGCCAATACCGATGCTCAGGCGCTCAAGAACTCCTCGGCGCGCACGATCCTGCAGCTCGGTAGCTCCATCACCAAGGGTCTCGGGGCGGGCGCCAACCCGGAAATCGGGCGTCAGGCGGCGCTCGAGGACCGGGATCGGATCGTGGATCTCCTGGAAGGCGCCGACATGGTGTTCATCACCGCGGGCATGGGCGGCGGCACGGGCACCGGCGCCTCGCCGGTGATCGCGCAGCTCGCCAAGGAAATGGGGATATTGACGGTGGCGGTGGTGACCAAGCCGTTTCCGTTCGAGCTCAAGCGCCGCATGTCCATCGCGGAGGAGGGGATCCGCGAGCTCTCCGAGCACGTCGATTCCCTCATCACCGTGCCCAACGAGAAGCTGTTGAGCGTGCTCGGGCGCGGTATCTCGCTTCAGGAAGCGTTTCGTGCCGCGAACGACGTGCTCCTCGGTGCCACGCAGGGTATCGCCGAGCTCATCACCCGCCCGGGGATGATCAACGTGGACTTCGCCGACGTGCGCACGGTCATGTCGGAGAAGGGTCGGGCCATGATGGGCTCGGGCCGGGCCACGGGCGAGGAGCGGGCACGCAAGGCGGCGGAGGCGGCCATCAACTGTCCGCTTCTCGACGACGTGAATCTGCGCGGTGCGCGCGGGATCCTGGTGAACGTCACCGCGGGGCCGGCGCTGGGCATGGATGAGTTCGCGGCGGTGGGCGAGGCGGTCGGCGAGTTCGCCTCGGACAACGCGCTGGTGGTCATCGGAACGGTGCTGGAGGACGCGTTGGAGGACGAGCTGCGGGTGACCGTCGTGGCCACCGGTCTCGGGCAGGGCGAAGCCCGCGCCGAGCGTGACATGCGCCTGGTGGTCCCCGCTGCGAGCGGCGACGTCGATTACAAGCGCTTCGACATGCCGACGGTCATGCGCCACACACCGGGTAAAGAGCACGCGGCGTCGGGAGCGGCGCACGATTCCGATTACCTGGACATCCCGGCGTTTCTGCGCAGACAGGCGGATTGAGCTCGCTCCTGCGGCCCGCAGGCAAGGCGGCGGGTCGGGCAGGCCGCGAACGGTAGCGGGGGTCGTCTGTATTCGTTGGGGCGTTCGCACGTATGTGGTTGATTTTTATCCACTACCCCTACGGACGGTCCGTCGCTCGCTAAAAGCGTGGGCCCTGACGGCCGATAACAGATACCGGAGCGGCGGTCGGGCCTGCATGTCGGCGGGCGCTCAGCTCCTCCGGTGGCGCGCGAGCCGCCGCAGCGCCTGCCTGAGCCGGGGATCCTCGATACCCTCGGCCACGCTGTGCAGCAACGCCGCGGTGCCGGCTGAAAGTCGCGGGCGCGCCGGCGGTCTTGGGGCAGGTTGCGCCGGCGGGCGTACCCGGACCTGCGCTTCGCGCAAACCGGGTTGCTTCAATCGCCGCCGGAGCAGCGCCAGGATATCGGGCGTGCGATAGCGCAATCGTGCGGACCAGACCGGTGAGTCGGCGTGGAGCACGACGGTGCGCGGTGTCAGGTTGGCCAGTCGGCAATGCCGATTGAGCGGCGTTCCGAGATGCTGGCGCACGAGCCCGTCGACGCGTTCGAGATCCCGCGCGTGCTGGAGTAGTCCACGGAGCGGGCTTGCGGTACCGGAGACCAGCTCGCGTACGGACGTGAAGGGAGAGCGCGACATCCGGGTTCTCACTCGACGCGGGAGTGTAGCGTAGATGGAAATCATCCTGATATCAAAGTCCCATCGCGCCGGCGGACGTCTCCATCTTGGAGCAATGGGAGCCATCGGACTCTGCGGGCTGGCCCTGGCGCTGGGCGCGGCACTCGGCTGGGGCGGGTACCGAATGGGCTTGAATGCGCAGAGCGACGCCTCCGTGACCCTCGATGCAGCCATCGAACGCCAGAGAGCCGCCGTCCAGGAGGCCATACGCGATGCCGAGAACGATTTGAACGCGCTCGCCCAGCGCCTCGGTCAGATGCAGGCCCACGTCATCCGGTTGGATGCGCTGGGCGCCCGTCTGGTCGACGTTGCGAAGCTGGACCCGGGTGAGTTCGCCTTCGAGTCGTCGCCGGGCCGCGGCGGACCGGCGGATGTCGCGGCGCGGCAGCCCCAGACGGAAGCGGATTTCCTGACCCAGCTCGAGCGCCTGGCGGCGCAGCTCGAGGACCGCGAGGTCAAACTCAGAGCCCTCGAGGGGCTGCTCATGGAGGGAAAGCTGCAGGCCAAGGTGCACCCCGCGGGGCGCCCCATCGCCGAGGGCTGGATGTCGTCGCACTTCGGCTACCGCAACGACCCGTACAGCGGCCGGCGGGCTTTTCACGAGGGCATCGACTTCGCCGGCCGATTCGCGTCCGAGATACGGGCCGTGGCCGCGGGCGTGGTGGTCGAGGCCGGCTACGAGCAGGGCTACGGCAACTACGTGGAGATCAAGCACGCCAACGGCTATGCCACCCGCTACGCGCACAACAAGAAGAACCTGGTCAAGGTAGGGGAGACGGTGCAGAAGGGCCAGCCGGTGGCCCTCATGGGGTCGACGGGGCGCAGCACCGGCCCGCACGTGCACTTCGAGGTCCTCCACAACGGCAAGCCGGTGAATCCGTGGAAGTTCGTGCGCGCTGAGTAGCCGCCAGGCGCGGCGCGTCTTCTCGCCCCCGCGACCGCGGGAGTTGAAATTTACCGATCCGGAACGATATACACTTGGCAGTGCACGATGCCGCGGCGACAGCGCGCCTGCGTTCGGCGCGCCGCTGTGGCGAGTCCGCATTTCTCACCGGCGTGCGCAGCGAGGCGTGGAGATGCCCGTGGCTACAAGGCGTGCGAACACGGAAGGCGCGCAGGGGTGCCTTGACGGTACGTCGGGCTGGTCCCGCCCGCTCCGACCTGCGGCGGGATCGCGGTAAAATCTCGTTCAGCCCGGGGGTTGGCAAAGCTTGTGCCGGTGGGGCGGGTGACGGCAAGCCGATCGCGACATCCATGTTCTGCACTGACCCGGGCGTGCAAGGGATGCACGCGACACCCGACTGCCCTCGGCGAGGAGGGGCCTGGGAGAGGCGCCCTTATGACGCTCACGGTGGATAAACTGATCCGACATGGTCGGCAATCTCCTCAAGAAAATCGTCGGTAGCCGCAACGATCGCCTCTTGCGGCGATACTTCAAGGTCGTCGAGCACGTCAACGCCTTCGAGGAGGATATGCGTGGGCGCTCGGACGACGAGCTACGCCTGCAAACGGATGTCTTCCGCCAGCGCCTTGCCGACGGCGAGGCGCTCGACGACCTCCTGCCCGAGGCCTTCGCCGCGGTCCGTGAGGCGGCGAGGCGCGCCGTGGAGATGCGTCCCTTCGACGTGCAGCTCGTGGGCGCCATGGCCCTGCACGAAGGCAAGATCGCGGAGATGAAAACGGGTGAGGGCAAGACGCTGGTCGCCACCATGCCCGTGTATCTCAACGCCCTCACCGGCAAGGGTGTGCACATCGTGACCGTGAACGACTACCTGGCGCGTCGCGACGCCGAGTGGATGGGCGGTATCTATCGCCTCCTCGGCCTGCGCACCGGCGTGGTCATACCGGGGATGAGCGCGGCGGAGAAGAGGGAAGCGTACGCCGCCGACGTCGTCTACGGGACCAACAACGAATTCGGCTTCGATTATCTGCGCGACAACATGGCGTTCAGCCTGAGCGAGAAGATGCAGCGGGACTTGACCTACGCCATCGTCGATGAGGTCGATTCGATCTTGATCGACGAGGCGCGCACGCCACTCATCATCTCGGGTCCCGCAGAGGAGAGCTCGGATCTGTACGTGCGCGTCGACGAGCTGATCCCCAAGCTCCAGCGCCAGGAGACCGAGGACGGACCCGGTGACTACTCGGTGGATGAGAAAGCCCGCCAGGTATTTCTGACCGAAGAGGGCCATCAGAGCGTCGAGCAGCTCCTCGAGCGGGCCGGCCTGCTCAAGCCGGGAGACAGCCTCTACGACCCCGCCAACATCGCGCTCCTGCATCACCTCAACGCCGCGCTCAGGGCGCACGCGCTGTTCCAACGCGACGTCGACTACATCGTTCGGGACGACCAGATCGTCATCGTCGACGAGTTCACCGGGCGCACCATGCCCGGGCGGCGCTGGTCCGAGGGCCTGCACCAGGCGGTGGAGGCGAAGGAAGGCGTGCCCATCCAGACCGAGAACCAGACCCTCGCCTCGATCACCTTCCAGAACTACTTCCGGCTCTACGACAAGCTGGCCGGCATGACCGGCACCGCCGATACCGAGGCGGCGGAGTTCCAGCAGATCTACGGCCTCGAGGTGGTCGTGGTCCCGACGCACAAGCCCATGGTCCGCGAGGATATGCCGGACCTGGTGTATCTCACCAAGAGCGAGAAGTTCACGGCCATACTCGAAGACATCCAGCACTGCCGGGCGCGCGGGCAGCCCGCGCTGGTCGGCACGGCGTCCATCGAGACCTCGGAGTATCTCTCGCGGCTCCTCGACCAGGAGAGGATCCCGCATCAAGTGCTGAACGCCAAGCAGCACGAGCGCGAGGCCCACATCGTCGCGCAGGCCGGGCGTCCGGGCGCCGTCACCATCGCGACCAACATGGCCGGGCGCGGCACGGATATCGTGCTCGGTGGCAACCTCCAGGCCGAGCTCGCGCAGCGCGACGGCGACGAGGAGGCGAGGCGGCGGGTGCGCGAGGAGTGGCAAGAACGCCACGAGCAGGTGGTTGCGGCCGGCGGGCTGCACATCGTCGGCACCGAGCGGCACGAGTCGCGGCGCATCGACAATCAGCTCCGCGGGCGCTCCGGGCGCCAGGGCGATCCGGGCTCGAGCCGCTTCTACCTCTCCCTCGAAGACGACCTGATGCGCATTTTCGCCTCCGAGCGCGTCTCGGGCATCATGCAGAAGCTCGGTATGCGGGAAGGCGAGGCCATCGAACATCCCTGGGTCACCAAAGCGATCGAGAACGCACAGCGCAAGGTCGAAGGACGCAACTTCGACATCCGCAAGCAGTTGCTGGAGTACGATGATGTGGCCAACGATCAGCGCAAGGAGATCTACGCGCTGCGCAACGAGCTGATGTCCACCGAGGATGTCTCCGATCGCATCGAGCCCATCCGTAAGGACGTGGTGCAGGAGGCGATCGACGAGTACATCCCGCCGCAGAGCTTGGAAGAGCAGTGGGATGTGCCGGGGCTCGAGCGGGCGCTCCAGCACGAGTTCGGTCTCGGACTGGACATCTCCGGCTGGCTCCAGGCGGACGACGAGCTGCACGAGGAGCCGCTGCGCGCGCGCATCCAGGAGGAGGTGGAGAAGACCTACGCGGAGAAGGAGAAGCTCGCCGGCTCCGAGCTGATGCGGGTGTTCGAGAAGGCGCTGATGCTCCAGATACTCGATTCCGCATGGAAAGAGCACCTGGCGGCGATGGACTACCTGCGGCAGGGGATCCATCTGCGCGGATACGCGCAGAAGAACCCGAAGCAGGAGTACAAGCGCGAGGCGTTCGACATGTTCAACGCGCTCATTGATCGGTTTCGCCGCGAGGTGATCGAGAAGCTCTCGAAGGTCCAGATCCGCGAGCAGGAGGATGTGGAGGCGGTGGAGGCGCAGCGGCGACGCCGCGCGCCCGTGCACTTCGTGCATGCTTCGGCCGAGGGCGCGGCCATGGCGGAGGCCGAGGCCGAAGGCGAGCCCGCGCTCGCGGCGGCGGCTGCGGGCGGTGCCCCTGCGCCGGCCGGGGGGGGGCACGCTATGGCGGCCGCCGGGGGAGGCGGTGGCCCGCCCGCCCGGCCGCAGAAAGTGCCGTTCGTGCGCAAGGGGCGCAAGGTCGGGCGCAACGAGCCCTGCCCGTGCGGCTCGGGCAAGAAGTACAAGCAGTGCCACGGCCGTTTGTCCTGACGACCCGTCGTCGATCATCGGTGATTCGTGATTCGTCATACGGCGAGTCCGCCCGGGTATGCGTCGGGTCCCTCGAAATCGCGGCGGATCCTCATAGAAGGAGCGGCCGTTGACCGCGAACCGCCCAGCGCTGGCCAGCGCCGAGCTCGCGAGCAAACGCCTCCCCCGCGCCCTCCGAGAGTCACCGACCACGAATCACGAATCGCCGATGACAAACGGCTTTTGAGATGGCCGTCGGACTGAAAGAGCTGTCGTCGCTGCATCCCGTCGACGGCATTCGCGTGGGCACGGCCCGCGGCGGCATTCGCTATCCCGATCGCGAGGACGTGGCGGTCTTCGAGCTCGCACCGGGATCGCATTGCGCCGCGGTGTTCACCCGCAACGCCTTTCTGGGCGCGCCGGTCCGCGTGGCGCGCGAGCACCTCGCGGCAGCCAGCCCGCGTTATCTGCTCATCAACACCGGCAACGCCAACGCCGGTACCGGGACGCAGGGAGTCCGCGATGCGCGCACGTGCTGCGAGCTCCTCGCCGAGCAGGCCGGAGTCGCCGCGACGGAGGTGCTTCCCTTCTCCACCGGCGTCATCGGGGAGCCCCTGCCCATCGAGCCCTTCGGTCCGGCCATCGAAGCCGCTCTGGCAGCGCTCGACCGGGAGGGTTGGGCGCGCGCCGCGCGCGCGATCATGACCACCGACACCGTACCCAAAGGCACGTCGCGCCGCGCGTCGCTGGAAGGCAACGGTTACACCATCACCGGCATCGCCAAGGGCAGCGGCATGATCCGGCCCGACATGGCCACCATGCTGGCCTTCATCGGGACCGACGCGCACGTGGCGCCGCGCATTCTCCAGAGCGCACTCGAGCGCGCGGTCTCGCGCTCGTTCAATCGCATCACCGTGGACGGTGATACCTCCACCAACGACGCCTGCATCCTCATGGCCACGGGGCAAAGCGCGGCACCGCCGGTGGACCGCGAGGGCAGCGAGACGCATCGGGCATTCGTGGCCGCACTGGACGATCTGTGCGCCGAACTCGCGCAGATGCTGGTGCGCGACGCCGAGGGGGCCACCCGCTTCGTGACCGTCCGGGTGGCGGGCGGCGCGAGCGAAGCCGAGTGTCTCGACGTCGCCTACACGATCGCCCACTCGCCCCTGGTCAAGGCCGCCTTTTTTGCGGGCGACCCCAACTGGGGACGCATCCTCGCTGCGGTGGGCCGCGCGGGTCTGCACGACCTGGCGGTGGATGGCGTCCGGATATGGCTCGACGACGTGTGCATCGTGGACGCGGGCGAGCGCGCCCCGGACTACACCGAGGCGCAGGGTGTGCGCGTCATGCGCCAGGATGCGTTCAGCGTTCGTGTCGAGCTCGGCCGGGGCGACGCGCGGGCGACGGTCTGGACCAGCGATCTGTCCTACGACTACGTGAAGATCAACGCCGAATACAGGAGCTGAAAAGAATGTCACTGGTCATTCGTTCGGTCACCGATAACGAATGACAGATGACCGATGACGCATGACGAATGACCGATGACAGAGAACGCGTGCACGTCGTGGCCGCTGCCCTGTTCAACGACAGGGGTGAGGTGCTGATCGCGCGGCGCCACGATGACGCCCATCAGGGTGGGTTGTGGGAGTTTCCCGGTGGCAAAATCGCACCGGGCGAGCCTGCGCCGCAAGCGCTCGAGCGCGAGCTGCGCGAGGAGCTCGGGGTGGTGGTGCATGCGGCACGCCCGCTGATATCCGTGGCCCATGATTACGCGGATCGCTCGGTGCTGCTCGAGGTGTGGCGCGTCGCGGCGTGGACGGGTGAGCCTCGGGGTCTGGAAGGCCAGGGCATCGCCTGGGTGGAACCGGAGCGCCTGGACGAGCGGTCGTTCCCCGCCGCCGACGTGCCCATCATCGCCGCCGTGCGCCTGCCTTCGCTGTACCTCGTGACCCCGCAGCCGGAAGGGGATCCCCGGCGCTTCCTGAGCCAGCTCGAGGCCTGCCTCGAGGGCGGCATTCGATTGGTGCAGCTACGCGCCAAAGGTTGCGCGCCCGGCGCCTACCGCGCGCTGGCCGAGCGGACGCTCGCCGTATGCCGCCGTTACGGCGCGCGGCTGCTCCTGAACGCGGATCCCCGCGTCGTCACCGAGGTGGGCGCACAGGGGGTGCATCTGAGCAGCACACGGCTGCGAGAGCTCATAAGCCGTCCCCTGGAGGCGCCCTTGTGGGTGGCGGCCTCGTGCCACGACGCATGGGAGCTCGAGCAGGCCGCCCGCCTGGGCGCCGACTTCGCCGTGCTCTCTCCGGTCAAGCGCACCGCCAGCCACCCGGGCGCGCGGCCCCTGGGTTGGACCCGCTTCGCCGCCCTGGCGCGGGGCGCCGTTATGCCGGTGTACGCTCTGGGCGGCCTCGGGGCGGGCGATGTAGAAACCGCATGGCGACACGGCGGCCAGGGGGTGGCGGCCGTTCGCGCTCTGTGGGAGGGCGCAGCCCGTTGACGAGGCGGGTCAGCGTTCCAGGTACTCGAGCTTGTTCTCCACGTCTTCCCACTCGGCGGCGTCGGGCGGCGCTTCCTTTTTCTCCGTGATCACCGGCCACGCCTTGGCCAGCTCCGCGTTGAGCTCGAGAAAATGCTTCTGGTTGTCGGGAACATCGTCCTCCGAGAGGATGGCCTCGACCGGACACTCCGGCTCGCACAGCGTGCAGTCGATGCACTCGTCCGGGTCGATGACGAGCATGTTGGGTCCTTCGTGGAAGCAGTCCACCGGGCAGACTTCCACGCAGTCCGTGTATTTGCACTTGATGCAGCTTTCGACGACGACGAAGGTCATGCTGACACGGTCCGTGTTCAAGAGGCTGTGAATTAGAGCTGGATTATATTAAACCCTCTTCCTCGGTGCTGACGAGTCCTGCGCAGCGCAACCCTCACTCGGGGGAGGGCGCGGTCACGCCGGCGCTCACGGATGCCGGCACGGGGTAGTCGGGATAACGTTCCCGAAAGCGCGCCAGGTTCTCCCGCGCGGCATCGACCTCGCCCGCCGCCAGCAGCTGCTCGATCTCCGCGAGCCACACGTGGGGCGGGGGTGGCGCACTCGGCGGTGCGGCGAGGGAACGTTCCCCGGCGCCGGTCCGGGCCTCGGGCGCTTCCGCCTCGGAAGGAAAGGCCCTGCGCTTCTGTGCGCCGCCGGCGCTCGCGGCCGAGTCCTCGCGTTGACGCAGGCTCTCGCGGCTCGGGACGGTGAGCTCGGGGCGGTGCTCGGGCAACGGCTCCGGGGCCGCAGGCTCCAATCGTTCCGTGGCGGGTGCAGCCGTCCGGGCTTCCTCACCGTCCCCCGGCGCCGAGTCCGCGGAAGGCGTCGGTGTTTCCTCGAGCAGCGGGGCCCGGGCGCGTTCGTCCTCCAGTTGGACGACGAGCACCAGGCTCACGGAGAGCACGATTACCGCCGCCAGGGACACGGGCACGGTCCAGGCGCTGCTCAACCGCCGCAGTCGAGGGCGCCGCGTGCGCCCCGCCTCGCGCCGGGCGGCGGCGAGGATACGCCCATCGAGCTCCGCCGGAGGCTCCTCGCGCGCGCCTTCCCGATAGACGCGGGAGAGCTCGTCATCGCCGCGCGGGTCATCCCCTGGCTTGTGGCCGTGATCACCGGGCATCGGTCCACCCCAGCCCCTGTCGCAGCTTGGACACGGCGTATCGCAGGCGGCTCTTTGCAGTTTCGTTGCCCACTCCGCTGACCTCGGCGATCTGCTCGACGCTCAGGCCGCCTTCGTGGTGCAGCAGAAATGCATCGCGTTGTTCGTCCGGGAGGGCACGGATCAGCTCCTGCAGCCGCTGCACCTCGCGCAGAGAGTGGACCTGCCGGTCGGGGGTCTGACTCCCGCTGGCCGGGAGCTCGGCGACCGGGACCGGGTCGGGGTCCGGGACCGGGACCNNTCCACCCGGTAGCGTTCGCGGGCTCGAACGATCCTCATCCAAACCTCCTGGAACAGCTCCTCGGCCGTCGACCGATCGCGACACTGCCGGACGAGATACCGAAACAGCGCCCCCTTGTGGCGCTGGTACAGTCGTTCGAAGGCGTGCACATCACCGTCGCGGTAGCGCTCCATGAGGGCCTCATCGGAGTCGTCGTGGGGTGCGCGCATCGCTCACCGGGATGGGCCGGCGCACGGGGCTGCGACGCGGAAGGCCGGCGCCGCGGAGCCGGGAACCGGCACCGATGCCTGCCTGCCCGCGCCGTCGCGTCGAGGGATTCGCAGGGGTCCCGGGCGCTGCATGCGCTTGAGCCTAGTCCGATGCCGGCGAAAAGCAACCCACGGACCCCGGCGGTGCGTCGCCATCGAACATACATGCATCGTCGAACGAACCGCGCCCGCCACCGGGGTTAGCCCGTGGGGTCAGACACCATTTTCCTCGGGCAAGGCGCCGCACAAAGACGCCGGCGGAAAGGAAATTGGTGTCTGACCCCAATTTTGCTAGGCTCGGCGAGGGCGCCGACCGGGGGAGGCATCGACCGGTGACCTGCATCGTGGGCCGCCGTACCTTGCGCAGTCTGCTGGAGCACCGCGCGCGCGCCACGCCGCGGCGCACCTTCGTCCTCTTCGATGACCTCGACGGCGGGATCACCACCCTCACCTATGCGCAATTCGATGCGCGCGTGAACCGCACCGCGAATCTGCTGCGGCGCCTGCGTATCGGGTACGGCGATCGTATCAATCTGCATCTCTCCAACTGCCTCGAGTTCCTGTACCTGTGGTTCGGGGCGGCAAAGATCGGCGCGCTCATCATGCCCACCAACGTCGCATCGCCACCGGACGAGCTCGAGTACCTGGTGAATCATTCGCGCAGCCGACTCATTTTCACCCAGTCGGCGCATCAGGCGGGCGCCGAGGAGGTGCGCCGCCGCTGTCCGGGCGTCGAGACGGTGGTGGTGTGCGACGACGCGGCTTGCGCGGGGACGGAGGACGGCACGCCACTGCACGCGCTGCTCGCGGGGGAGTCGGCGCGGGCGCCGGCGCACTCGCCCGATCCCTCGGACGAGGTCGGTATTCTGTACACGTCGGGCACCACCGCCCGGCCCAAAGGCGTACGCGTGACCCATGCCAACTACATCTACGCGGGCGAGACCGTGGCCAAGGCAATCCGCCTCGGACCGAGCGACCGACATTACGTGGTGCTGCCGCTCTTTCACGGCAATGCGCAGTACTACTCGACCATGAGCGCGCTCGTCAGCGGCGCGAGCATGGCGCTCACAGCGCGCTTCAGCGCCAGCCGCTACTTCGAGCGCTGCATCGCCCACCGCTGTACCGTCGCGAGTCTGTTCGCCGCCCCCATCCGCATGCTGCTGGCCCAGGAGCGCAACCCCGGGCACCGGCGCAATCGCCTGCGGGTCGTGCTCTTCGCACAGAACGTGACCGAGGTCCAGCTCGAGGAATGGCACCAACGCTTCGGTGCGCCGCTGCTGCAGCTCTGGGGTATGACGGAGACGATGGGTCCGCCGCTGATGAACCCCATCGATTCCGAGCGGCGCAACATGTCCATGGGCTTGCCCGTCATGGGGTACGAGGTGAGTCTGGTGGACGAGCAGGGCGCGCCCGTCACTCCCGGGCAGGTGGGCGAGATCGCCGTGCGCGGCGAGCCGGGGTGGAGCCTGATGGCAGGCTACCTCGACAATCCCGAGGCCACGGCGCAAACCATCCGCGGCGAATGGCTCATGAGCGGCGACAACGCCCGTCAGGATGCCGAGGGCTACTTCTACTTCGTCGATCGCGCCAAGGACATGATCAAGCGCGCCGGCGAGAACGTCGCCGCGAGCGAGGTGGAGGCCGTGATCCGCCAGCACCCCGCGGTGTTCGACACCGCCGTCGTGGGTGTCCCGGACGCGATGCGCGATGAGGCCATCCTCGCCTACGTGGTGCTGCGCGAGGGCGAGTCCGCGGGCGCCGAAGCGATCATCGAATGGTGCCGGGCACGCCTCGCATCCTTCCGAGTGCCCAGTCGAGTGGTCTTCAGGCCGGATCTGCCGCGCACCTCGGTGGGCAAGATCCAGAAGCACATTCTGCGTGCCGAGGCGCTGCAAAGCGGCCACGGGCAGACGGAGATGACGTGAACGCGGATGACCTCCAGTGGACGCGGGCCGCGTACTCGCACATGCTCGCCATTCCCACGCGCTGGATGGACAACGACATCTACGGGCACGTGAACAATGTCGTCTACTACTCGTGGTTCGATACGGTTATCAACCGCTATCTCATCGAGGCGGGCCGGCTCGACATCGTCAATGACCCGGTCATCGGGCTGTGCGTCGAAAGCCTGTGCCGCTACCGGCGCGCGTTCCGGTTCCCGGAGGCGGTGGACGCGGGCCTGCGCGTGGGAAAGCTCGGACGCTCCAGCGTGCGCTACGAGATCGGTATCTTCCCCGAGGGCGTGGAGGAGGCCTCCGCCGCCGGGTACTTCGTGCACGTATTCGTCGACCGTGCTTCTCAGAGCGCACAGCCCATCCCCGACGCCATCCGCACCGCCCTCGAGCGCCTGCAGCCTCGGTCACCCTGACCGGAAACCCCGGCCCTAAAGCACCGAGCGTTCCCCGACGCTATACGTGACATCGTGCACGTGCCATCGGGGTGAATGCCATGAAGACGTCTACTCGCGCCCTAGCGGTTCTTTCCTTTGTGTTGATCGCAGGCTGCAGCAGCGGCGAGGACGACCACGTCTGGCAGGACCAGGTCGACGCGCTGGAGAAGGCGAAACAGGTCGAGAAGAAGGTACAGGACACCTTCGAGCAGCAGCGCCAGGTGCTGGAAGAGCAGAGTCAGTAACCCTGGTGTGGCTTCCGTGCTGCACCACGGGAGACACTGTACGGTATGNNTGTTCCGTTAGACACCGGGCTCAGGCCGGGGCGGAATTCGCACGCTCTGCGCTCTCTCACGTCTTTCCGACTCCGACACGGTGCTCAATTTCGCGGCCCCCCGGAGGGGGGCGCTCCACCCTTACAAGTGCGCCGTGTCGGTCGATCGCGACAGCCTAGCAAGACACTGCGGCACGCTCTTGACGCAGCTCGGGACTTCAGGCAAGGCTGGCCACGATGGCTGAAAGCTGGTCCACGTCGTCTCGGAGACCAATTTTGCGGTGAGTGTACGGTTCGGCTTCTTCTTCGCTCAGATGGCGTGTATGTTCGTCATGGGAGGCGTCGTCGCGGCTGCGGTCTGAGGACCGGTGCACTGAATCGAAGGCAATAGCCCTCTGCGGGATCGCATCGTGGCGGAGAGTGAGCCAATCCAGGACGCAGAAGAGGTTCGGCGCCGGCTGCGTGCAAGCGGGTTCCATGTCGGTGGGGCCTTGCCGCCGCTGTCCTGGTTCGGCGACGCGCCTGGGATGGCGCGCGAGCTGGGTGAGCTCGTTCGCGAAGGCCGCAAGACGGCCACCGCCGGTCTGCTTTGGAAATGGCGCCACGATGGACGGGAGCCGCCGCGGCCGCGTGACCGGCAGGTTGTCATCGACTGGGCGGGACATCCGCTGGCCGTGATCGAGATGACCGAAGTGCGCTTGGCTCCCTTCGAGGAAGTGGACGCGGCCTTCGCCCGTGATGAGGGCGAGGGCGGCGGATCGCTCGATCACTGGCGCCGGGTGCACTGGGATTTTTTCGCCCGTGAGTGCCGGCGGATCGAACGCGAACCGGACCGGAGAATGCCCGTCATATGCATGCGCTTTCGCCTGCTGCATGCCGTCGCTGAATGATGTCCGCGCGGGAGAATGCGAATGACCCCTCGTGCGCTGATCGCTTTGTGGCCCGTGGTCCTTCAAGCCGCCGGCTGCCAGGGGCTGGCGCCCGAGCCCGTATCCCGCCTGGGTGACGGCGCGCAAGGCGCTATCGCCTTCGAGAGCCACTTCATCCCGGCACCGCCGCTCGACGGGCTCACCGACGGCCCGCAAGGCGATGCGAAGAGCATCATTCGCGGCGAGCTCGCGTTCCCCGAGCCGTCTGGACGCCGCAATCAGCCCCATCCGGCGATCATTCATCTGCACGGCTCCGGCGGGCCGCAGCCCTATCACGAGGATGTTTGGCTGAAGCGCTTCACGACGATGGGATTCGCCACGTTTCGAATCGACAGCTTCGGCCCGCGCGGCGTCTCCGACACCACAGGCGCTCAGGGCAAGGTCTCGACCGCGACCATGGTGGCCGATGCCTTCAACGCCCTGAACTTGCTGCGGACCCATCCGCGCATCGATGCGTCTCGCATCGGCATCATGGGCGAATCGAAGGGCGGCTCGGCCGCTCTTCTCGGCTCCAAGGCGGTGTGGCGCCGGGAGTGGGTTGACGGCGAGCGGGGGTTTGCGTTTCACATCGCGCTCTATCCCTTCTGCCCTCAGTTCGAGACCCTCGACATCGAGGCGCCGATTCTGGTCCTCGTCGGCGAGCGAGACGAATTCACGGGCGTGGAAAACTGCCAGCGGCTCGTCGCTGCCATGCGGCGGGCGGGGATCGACGCCACCATGCGCGTCTACCAGAATGCCTTCCACGGCTTCGACTGGACGAGAGCACGCCAGGTGGTCGAGGAGGCTCGGCAGTGGAGCGCTTGCCGCTGGACCCTGCTCGACGACGGATCGGGGGTCGATCTCGACACCGGCCGCAGACTGGATTCGGTCGGGCAGTGGCGCGCCGCCATCGGGTCGTGCGCCGAGCCGGGCGGGGCGGTTGTGGCGGGGAACGCGGTTGTGCGGGAGCGGGCCGTGCGCGACGTGGAGCGCTTTTTGAGCCGCTTCGTGCAGGTTGGCGCGCACGCGCAACTCAGCCACTGAGGGAGAAGAGACACCATGCTGGAGATCCGTGGAGCGACCGAGGACGACTTCGACGGGATCTGGGCGATCTTCCACGCGATCGTACGTAGAGGGGACACGTACCCCTTCTCCCCCGAGACCACGCGCGACGAAGCCTACGAGATCTGGGTCGCGGCACCCACGGCGACGTATGTCGCAGCGAGCGATGATCGCATGGTCGGCACCTACTACATCAAGCCGAACCAAGCGTGCCTCGGCGCGCACGTGTGCAATGCCGGGTACATGGTGGCCCCGGACGCCCACGGCCACGGCGTCGGACGCGCCATGTGCGAGCATTCCCTGTCGGAGGCGCGGCGCCTGGGGTTCACGGCCATGCAGTACAACTTCGTGGTGGCCACCAACGAGCGCGCCGTGGGGCTCTGGCGGGATATGGGCTTCGAGATCATCGGAACGATCCCGGATGCCTTCAGGCACGCCAGGCTCGGGCTGGTGCCTGCGCACATCATGTACCGGTCGCTGGAAGAATGACGGGTCGCTCGCCGGTCCGCGTCGAAGCGGGTCTGACCGATATTTATCAGCCGTTGGCGGCGTGTGGGCTCACTGCGTCGTGCGCCGGGAATCGGCTGCGCAGAAAGCGCGCGGCGTCGGCGGCGGAGCAGGGCCGTCCCAGGTAGTAGCCCTGGATCTCGTCGCAGTCGCGTTCCTCGAGCAACGCGAGCTGCTCGGCGGTCTCGACCCCTTCGGCAACGACCCTGAGCTTGAGATTGTGCGCCATGGCGATG
>JABAHS010003827.1_pt1 | contig 61124 bp, 63 predicted proteins | sample 7062111 | NCBI WGS metagenome assembly JABAHS01 (sample SAMN14534600, study PRJNA622989) | marine sediment metagenome | biome: marine biome [ENVO:00000428]; feature: marine pelagic biome [ENVO:01000023]; material: deep marine sediment [ENVO:00002113]; isolation source: pool of 4 deep marine... | reverse complement strand
CATCGAAGCGCTGCGGGACGTCCTGGGCAAGTCGGGAACGCTGGTCATGCCCACCCACAGCGCCCATCTCACGGATCCCTCCCGCTGGCAGGCGCCGCCGGTTCCCGAATCCTGGTGGGAGATCATCCGCAGCCAGATGCCGGCCTACGACCCCGACCTCACCCCCACGCGCAACATGGGGGTGGTGGCCGAGACCTTCCGCCGCCAGCCGGGCGTGCTGCGCAGCGGTCATCCCCAGACCTCGTTTGCCGCCCTGGGGCCAAACGCGAAAGCCGTCATCCGGCAACATCCGGTGGGGTGCATGTTCGGTGAGCGCTCCCCGCTCGCCGCTTTGTACGAGCTGAACGCCTACGTGCTGCTCCTCGGGGTGGACCACGGCAACGACACCGCCATTCACCTGGCCGAGTACCGCGCGGAGTTCCCGGGCAAGGCGTATCACGAGGAAGGCGCGCCCATGTTGGTGGACGGCTGCCGCCAATGGGTCACCTTCTTCGACCTCGCGGTGTGCGACGACGACTTCGCCCGGCTGGGCGAGGCTTTCGCAAAGGACACCGGCGCCGAGCGCCGCGGACCGGTGGGCTGGGGGGAAGGCCGACTCGCGCCCGTGCGGGCCGTGGTCGACTACGCCCAGAACTGGCTGGCCGCCCATCGATGAGCCGCTACCGCCCGCCCCGGCCCAGATCCTCCCCCTACATAACGCCGGCTGGCCAGGAGCGTCTGGCTGCCGAACTCAAGGAGCTGTGGAAGGTCAAACGCCCCGAGGTGACCCGTAGAGTGGCAGAGGCGGCCGCGCTCGGCGATCGCTCGGAAAACGCCGAATACATCTACGGCAAGCGCCAGCTCAGGGAGATCGACGCGCGGATCCGGTTTCTGGCCAAGCGTCTAGACGAGCTGGAGGTGGTCGACCGCCCGCCTAAGGATCAGGGCAAGGTGTTCTTCGGAGCCTGGGTAACGCTGGCAGACGAGGCGGGAGACGAAGCCCGCTACCGTCTGGTCGGTCCTGACGAGTTCGACCGTGCACCCGAATTCATCAGCATCGACTCGCCCGTCGCCAGGAAGCTGCTGGGCAAGTCGGTGGGGGATGAGGTCGAACTTCCCGGTGCCGGCGGCGAGAAGGCGTGGGAGCTCGTGGCCATCGCCTACGAGCCAGCCTGACGGGCGACGGGTTTTTCGACCCCGTCCGTATAAGTGTCAGGAAACCAAGAGGAGTGACGATGAAGACAGCCGTGACACTTGCTTTGCTCGCCCTGACCGGTCTTGCCGCCGGGACAAGCTGGAGCCACCACCGGGGCCACGACTTTCCCATCTCCATCGCCGAGGCCGAGGCAGCGGCCGCTGAGGCTTTCGGCAATCTCGACGCCGACGGCGATGGAAAGGTCACCGCGGAGGAATTTGCCGATGCCGAGCGGCCGACGCCCAAAGGCCGCCGGCACGCTCACTCCGGCACCCATCGCGCCGAGCGAGGGGCGCACCATCGACCGGGGCACCACGGCAACGGGCCTCACCAAGACCGCGCCGCTCTGGACGGCGAGTTGTTCGACGCGCTGGACACCGACGGCGACGGCAAGCTGTCCCGGGACGAGTTCAGTCACGAGAAGATGCACGAGACCCATCAGCGTCTGCGAAAGGACGNNGCGCCTGAAAAAAGTCGACGCCGACGGTGATGGGAACGTCACCCGCGAAGAGATGAAGGCCGGAATGAACAAGCATCACGGCGGCGAACGCGGACCAGGCGGCTGACCCGACACACGCAAGGGTGGCAGAGCCGACGGACGAGGCGCTGATGACGCGGGTCGCAAGCCACGATCACGCCGCCTTCAGGGAGTTGCTGAGCCGACATCTCGATTCGATTCACCGCTACCTCTTGCGTCTTGCCGGTTCGGCCGAGGACGCCGACGATTTCGCCCAAGAAACGTTCCTGCGTGTCTGGCTCAATGCCAGCAAGTACGAGCCCGGCCGGGTGGCGGTCACCACCTGGGTGCACCGCATCGCCCACAACGTGTGCGTGGACGAGATGCGCCGACGCCGCGGCACGACGACGCTCGCGCAGGTGCTTAAGCCCCACACGGACGAGCCCGATGAGAGCGGTCCGAAAGAGCGGTTCGAGCACCTGCAGGCAGCGCTCGGATCGCTGCCCGAGGCGCAACGCTCGGCTATCGTGCTGTGCCGGATCCAGGGATTTTCGAACCGGGACGCGGCCAGAATCATGAACGTCAGCGTCCGCGCGCTAGAGTCCCTGTTGGCAAGAGCCAGGCGCAAGCTCAGATTGCGGTTGGCCGAACTGGAGAGATGAGCGGACAGATACCGGGGAGCGATGCATTGAACATAGACGACTTCGAACGTGGCCTGGATCGCTGGGGAACGGAACTCACGTCCTGGCCGGATGCGGAACGCGCAGCGGCGCAGGCGCTGCTGGAGCGATCCGAGCCGGCGCGCTCGCTCGCAGCCCAGGCAGACGCCATGGAGCGGTGGCTGGACGAAGGCCGAACTCATCGTGCGCCTGCGCAGCTCAATCAGAAGATCCTCGCCCAGCTGCCGCGACCAGACATCTGGCAGCAAGCGGCCAACTGGTTTTCTTCCGCTCTCTGGCGACCGACCCTGGCGGGCGCATGCGCGCTGCTTCTGGGATTCGCCCTGGGCGCGCTGCTGCCATCGACGGATCAGGACGGCCTGGTGAACGACGTCGCCGCGCTTGCCTTCACCGAAACTTATCAGGAGTCCCAAGATGCCCCGTAACAAGTGGCTCATCCTCGCCCTGGGGCTGTCGCTGGGCGCGAACCTTGTCATGGCCGGCTTTCTCGCCGGACGGGTGACCTCAGATCAGTGGGGGCCGCGCCTGTTAGACCCCAACCTGCGCGGAACCCGCGTTCTCCTCGACCAGGTACCGGAAGCCCGCCGCGAGGTGCTGCGGCCCCTCGTTCGGGACCAGCTGCGGTCGATCAGGCCGAGCATCGGTGGGATCCGCCAGGCGCAACGGGAGATCGAGGCGGCGCTCACGGCCGAGCCCTTCGACGCCGCGGCGCTAAAGACCGCACTTGCGGCGTTCAGAACGCATTTGGACCGGAGCCAGGAGACCAGCCACGCCGCCTTCGTCCGGCTGGCCGGTTCCCTCTCGTCGGAGGAGCGCCAACTGCTCGGGGACGGGCTCGCCAGCCATGGCCGCCACCGACCCCGCGGGGGCCCGCCCATGACGATGCCCCCGCACCGGCCATAGCGGGTAAGATAGCGCCTGGCTTCCATCCGGGATCACCGGTGTCCGTCCAGACCGCGCTTTCGCACTTCATCGCCCACTACGAAAAGACCTACCCCGATCTCAACGAGATCTTCGACCCCGAGTGGCGCTCGCCCTGCGAGACGGGCGAGCCTTATCGCGACGACGAAGGCGTCGTCCGCGTTCCGTGGCGTCCCGTGGCCCGTGGCCTGAACGTCCCCGAAGAGCACGACTTCGCGGGGCTGGAGAACGCCCTGGAAACGGAGATCCATCCTGACATCAAGAGCTACTACGGAAGCTACTGGTCGGGAGGGCTCGAAGCAGAAGCGCCCCAGGGTCACGTGAGCCTGATCCTGCTGTGGAACGCCGAGGACGCTGCCCGGCTGATCGAGAACCTCATCGGGCACGCGCTGGCCAAGCGGCGCGCGAAGTCAGCGCTGAGCATCTTCTTCGCCTGCACCGAACAGGACTCGGAGCTCTTTCTGTCCGTGGAGAACACCACCGGCCAGGTGCTGATCGAAAAGCCCGGTCACAAGCCGGTGGACGTAGTGGCTGAAAATCTGGCCAGCTTCATCGACGCTCTGGTACCCGCGCCCCCAGAGCTGCATCCGGAACGCCGCCTGCTGCAATAGCGCTCGCGATACGCCCGTGTTCGCGCCCGCATCTGGTTTGTCGTTTAATCCCACGCCATGCGATCTCTGATCATCAAACCCGTCGAGGCTGTCGAAGGCGACGTCACGCTTCCCGGCTCCAAGAGCATCTCGAACCGGGCCCTGCTGCTGGCCGCCGAGGCAGAAGGCCAGACGCGCCTGGTGAACCTGCTCGCAAGCGACGACACGACCCGCATGCTCACCGCTCTCGGCCAGCTGGACATCCGCGTGCTCGAGGACGGCGACGACCATCTGGTGACCGGGGTGGCCGGCCCCTTGGTGCGTGACGACCGTCGCCTGTCTCTCGATCTGGGCCTAGCCGGCACCGCGTTGCGGCCGCTCACCGCTGCGTTGACCCTAGGCAACGGGGTGTTCGACCTCGACGGCACGCCCAGGATGCGTGAGCGGCCCATCGCTCATCTGGTGGACGGCCTGCGCCAGCTCGGCGCCAGGATCCGCTACACCGGCCGGGAGGGCTTCCCGCCTATCGAGGTGACCGGCACCGGCCTTCGCGGCGGCCGAGTGACCATGCAGGGCAGCGTGTCCAGCCAATTCCTGACCTCTCTGCTGCTCGCGGCCCCCCTGGCTGCCGCACCCGTGGAGGTGCTCGTCGAGGGCGAGCAGGTCTCCAAGCCCTACCTCGACATCACCGTGGAGATGATGGGCCGCTTTGGCGCCACGGTCGGCCACGAGGACCATCGCGTGTTTCGCGTCGAGCCCGGCGGTTACCGGTCGCCCGGACGCTATCTGATCGAGGGCGACGCATCGGCGGCGTCCTACTTCCTCGCCGCGGGCGCGATCGCGGGCGGGGGGGTCTGCGTTCACGGCATCGGCTCGGGGTCGGTCCAAGGCGACATGGCGTTCGTTGAGGTCCTTGAAGCCATGGGAGCGCGGGTGACGGTTGCCGCGGAGTGGGTGCGCGTCGAGCCGGGCCAGCTCGCGGGAGTCGACCTCGATCTCAACCACATCCCCGACGCTGCCATGACGGCCGCCGTCCTCGCCCTGTTCGCCGACGGCCCCACGCGCATCCGCAACATCTATAACTGGCGGGTCAAGGAGACGGACCGCCTCGCCGCCATGGCAACAGAGCTTAAGAAAGTGGGTGCCGAGGTAGTTGAAAGTGAAGACTCACTGACAGTAAACCCTCCAAAAAATCTGAATGCGGCCACGATTGACACCTACGACGACCACCGTATGGCCATGTGCTTTTCGCTCGCAGCGCTGGGCGGGGTCGAGATCACCATCAACGACCCGGATTGCGTCAGCAAGACGTTTCCCCGGTACTTTCAGGAATTCGAGCGCCTCGCCCGCCGCTGAGCTCAGCGCGGCCGAACCTGGGGCTGCATTCGTACCCTGGGCCGCGCGCCCCCGTCACCGGGGCCGACCGGGGCGCTCACGAGCTTGCCGACATCTTCGCGCAGGACCGAGACGCCGACTGACCCCATAATCGCCGCTGCGTGTTCGGGCAACAGGGCCGGCAAGGCAGCAACGGCGAGATAGAGCATCGCCGCGGTTCCGGCCTCGATGTCGTCGCGCAACCGGCCATTTCTTTGTTCCTCGGCGAGTTGCCCGGCGAGCGCGGCCCACTGCTCTATGTTGCCCGCGGACGCCCCGTCGAGCTCCTGTCCGGCCGCCCAGACCAGGAGCCGAGCGGACGTCGCGTCCCAAGCCGCCGCGATCCGCGAGCGCCCATCACCCCGAGTCCCGCCGAGCCTGGCCGCACGATCTTCTAAAACCGCCTGAAACAGCGCCTGTTTGTCACCGAAGTAGTGGTAGAGCATGCGTTTGTTGACGCTGGCAGCTGCGGCGATGGCGTCCACCCGAGCCCCTTCCGGGCCGCGCTGGGAAAACTGCTCGGCAGCCGCATCCAGTATCCGCCGCCTGGCGCCTTCCGGGTCGCGCCTCATCGTCGTAGTATCCATATAGTTACTCTCACACACATATCGGAAAACGCCCCCACTCCAGTTATAACTATTTAGTTACTAAAAGCCTGGAGATCGCACTTCGCAGCGTCGATGGTCATACGTACCGCCGACGAAGGCTCGAGAATGCGCTAACACAACAGCCGAATAGTAACCGATTAGTTACGTAAATTCATCTCTCGACCGACGATGCGGCGGGTGGTATAAAGCGCCCCGACTCCGCCCGGCGAGGACCCGCGATGCGCTCGTTCTTCCGAATCCTCACCCTGACAGCTCTTTGCCTGGCATCTGCCGGCACTGCGTGGTCTGCCTCGAAGGTAGAGATCGATGCGCGCATCTCCGCCGCGCTGGAGTCGCTGTACGAGATCGAGCCCGCCGCGCGGGAACTGGCCGCCAAAGCTGCCGGCGTGCTGGTGATGCCACGTGTGTACAAGCTGGGTTTCGGGCTGGGCGGCGAGTACGGCGAGGGCGCCCTTCTAATCAACAACCAGGCGGTTCAGTACTACCGGGTCACCGCAGCGTCCTTCGGCTTCCAGCTCGGCGGCCAGGCCAAATCCGAGGTCCTGCTGTTCATATCTTCGGAGGCGCTCGAAAGCTTCCGCAACAGTGACGGCTGGGAAGCCGGCGTGGACGGGGCCATCACGTTCGTCGAGTTCGGCGTCGGCAAGGATTTCGACACCCATACCCTGCAGGATCCGATCGTCGGCTTTGTCTACGGCAACAAGGGCCTGATGTACGACCTCTCGCTGGAAGGATCCAAGTTCTGGAAGATCGATAAGAGCTGAGCCCGCCGCCTACTGGGTAACCGTGAACACCACCTGCCCCTTGCCCGCTCGCACGGGTTGCTGGGGCGCCCGATCGCTTTCACCGGCGAGACCTTCGAAGAGCCCGGAATGGCTGCGCTCCAGGTCCAGGAGGTACTGCTTCGTGTCCAGACCACCGCCAAACCCTGTTAGGGAGCCGTTGCTACCGATGACTCGGTGACAGGGGATCACGATGGGAATGGGATTACTGCCGTTGGCACCGCCCACGGCCCGCACCGCGCGAGGTTGACCGATGGCGTGCGCAACCTCGCCATAGGAGCGGGTCTCGCCGTAGGGGATCTCGAGCAACGCCTGGAGGACCTTTCCCTGAAACGGCGTCACGTCGGGCGCAAGCTCGATTTCGAAGTAGCGACGCCGCCCGTCGAAGTACTCGCCGAGCTGGCGCTTGGCCTGCCGAAACGGCTCGTCGAATCGTTCCCATTCCGGCTGAGCGCCGCGCGCCCTCGCGCCGGTGGAGAATCCGATCAGCTTCAGCCGCTCGCCGTCACCGGCAAGCAGCAGTCGGCCCACCGGGCTGTCCATATAGGAGTAGTACATGTGCCCTTCCCGCTCGTTCTGGGTCAAGTCCCCGCCGCCGATTGTAACCGGACCGCATCGCCGGTCGGCAGCGGCGACGACCAAAGATGCATGACGGCGTAAGCACGCCATGGGCGCCACGGCTCGGCCACACGGCGCGCAGCCCCCGGCGTCGCCCCCAGGGCTTTGAGTACCACCCAGTCGCCGTCGGGGTACGCGTCCGGATCTTTCGCCACCCGCATACCGATGTAGCCGGCCGTCCAGGGACCCACGCCGGGCAGAGCCAGCAAGCGGTCCGTCAGCTCCTGGCTGGCGGCGCCTTCATCGAGATCCACAGCGCCCCCAGCCACCGCCCGGGCAAGCTCGCGAATGGCAAGCCACCGCTTGCCCGGAATTCCGAGCGAGGTCGGAACGAACCTCGCCAGCGTGCCGGGCTCCGGAAACGCCCCTTCTCCACAGCCCTGGATCAGTCCCATGGCAAGCCGTCTGGCCCGCTCCACGCTGACCTGTTGCCCCAGTATGGCCCGCACGGCGGTCTCGAAGCCGTCCCAGGCGCCCGGCACCCTCAAGCCCGGCAATGCGGCCACCAGCGGCGCTAGGCGCGGATCCCCCGCGAGGTGCGCATCGATGACGGACGAGTCGGCATCGAGGTCGAAGAGGCGCCGAACGCGCTGCAGGATCGATGACAGCGACGCGGGGGTACCCGCCGGTACCTCGAGGATCAGCGCCCCGTGTCCCGGTGAGACGCTGATCCAGTGATTCCCCCGACCCACGCGTCGGCGATACTCGAGCCCGTGCACCTCCTCCAGACCGGGCAACGCACGCCGCCCGAGGAAACCGAAAATCCAAGGCGCGTCAAAGGGCTCCCGCACCGGCAGCCTGAGGGTCAGCGCCTGGCCATGTGCTTCGTCGCGCACGCCACGAAGCGCTCGCGGAGACCGCCCGAGCGTCGAGCTCATCTCGGCGTTGAATCGGCGGACGCTGCCATACCCCGCCTGTAGGGCCACGTCCCCGAAACCCAGATCCGTCTCGACGATGAGCCTGAGGGCGAGGTGCAGCCGCCGGGACCTGGCCAAGGCGCTGGGCGTGGCCCCCAGCTCCTTGTGAAACACCCGGTTGAGATGCCGGGCGCTGACGCCAAGCCTGGCCGCAAGCTGCCCCGTGCCGTGATTGGCAAGGAATCCCCCGTCAATGAGCCGCAGGCCCCTGATGACCGCGTTGCTCGAGATTACCCACTCGGGCATGCGCGGCGCGGCTTCCGGGCGACAGCGGCGACACGCCCGATAGCCTTCGGCCTCTGCCGCCGCAGCACTCGGAAAGTAGCGCGCGTTGGCCCGTTCCGCGGGACGAGCCGGGCAGATGGGCCGGCAGTAGATCCCGGTGGTGACGACCCCGGTCAGAAACCGGCCGTCGAAACGGGGGTCTCTCGCCAGGCGGGCGCGCTCGCAGACCTCGGGAGGGGGTAACATACTGGCCTCTTAACGATGTTCCCCGACTATAATCCCGCGGTTGCGGAAAAACTCGCCGGAACCGGACATTTGTCCAAAGCGCCCGAACAAGCTGCAATCGACTATCCCGACAGCGACGCCGGTCTGGACCAGGCCGTCAATGCCTGGCGGCAGGACCCGGCGGCGGCCGACACCTACAGGCAGGTCATATCCTTCCGACCGCCCAGCAGGGCGTCCGACGACGTCGAGCAGATCACCGCCAACTATCGCTTCGTCCGAGGCGAGCACGGCGAGACCATCGAAGCGTCGCTAGACGAGCGGCACCTGTCCCTGGACTCCCCCGTTCGGTTGGAACCCGTCGGCATCCCCAAGCCGTGGGGTCGGGAACTGTGGTACACGGGCATGGAGGATCGCGGCGAGAGTCGCGTGTCCACTACCGGGGGCAGCCTGCCCCTCTCGAGCTATCTGGCACTCGCCCCAGGGCGTCTGTGCCGGCGACGTCCGCTAGTCCTCCTGAAGATACTCGATCCCGTCATCGCACCCCAAGTGGGCGACCTCTATTTCGAAGTGCACGAGCGCAAGCGCGAGGTGTACGTCGTCACCCACGTGGATCCGACCGCCTGGCCCGGGGGCCGCGGCGCCATTCGCCTGGGAATGAGCCAGTCACGCCGCGCAGCCTTCGCCGACGACGAAGCGTTTCGACAGGCCTACCTCGCCGCGGCGCAGGCCTACGAGGGCGTCCGCCGCCGCATCGACGACGGCGAGCGGTTGCCGCGGGAAACCGAAGACCAGCTGCGCGAAGCCATGGAGAGCTTCACCAACCTCGCCCCCCTAAATGTCGGCGACGTGGTGACGGTGCCCCCCTGGCTGCCGCACTCGCTGCAGCATGGCGTCCGGGTCGTCGAGTTCCAGACCCCGACCTACGAGCGCTTCATCCTTTCCTTCGGGCAGAAGGTGCTCACCCAGAACCATTGGGACACAGAAGCCGTCCTGGACCGGATCGACCTGGACCCGCACCGCCCGGCCCCGCTCGAGCAGATCGCGCCCGGTGTTCAGCAGATCGCCGACTTCGACGACTTCTGCGCGTTTCGCGTGGAAGTTGCGCCGGGAGCCGATCGTCCGATGGGTTTGGAGCTGCCCTACGCGGTGTGCATCGGCGTTGCGGGCAGCGTCTGCGTGAACGGGCTCGAGCTGGGGTCGGAGGAGGCCTGCTTCGTCCCCGCCTCCGGCCTGCCGTTGACGTTCGCCAATGCCGGAAACACCGCGGCAGTGGCCCTCGTGGCCGCAGCGAGGCCGTAGGCGTTGGAAGCAGCACGGCCAATTCGGGTCAAGCTGTGGCGGCGCGTCGCGCCCATGGTCGTCGTCTCCGCCTTCTACTACGGCGTCCTGGTCTACCCGGTGCTGCGCATTCTCGGCCTGGCATGGCCGTACTGGCAGCCCGGAACATGGCAACTGCTTGCCATCATGGTGGGGCCCCTGGCGGGACGCCTGGCTTACGAGGCCATACCCTGCAGCGCCACCCGCTGGCTGTCGGCGGTGGCGCTGACCTGGCTGGGGATCTGCTTCGTCGCCTTCACCCTGGTGCTTAGCTGGGAGGTGGCAAACCTGCTGTTGCCGCTCCCGGGGCGCGAGTCCGGCTGGGGGCTTCTCGCGCTGACGGGCTTCGCCTGCCTGGTTGGCTACGTCAACGCCCAGCGGGTCGCGGTCAAACGCTTCGAGGTTCCCGCGCCACAGATCGGCAAGCCGATGCGCATCGCGCAGATCAGCGACGTGCACGTCGGTTCCCGCAGCGGCCGGTTTCTGCGCCGGGTGGTCAAACGGACGAACGCCCAGCGCCCGGATCTGGTCTTCATCACCGGCGACCTGGTGGACTTCAGGGACATCTCCCAGCGCGAACTGTCCTCGTTGAGCGACGTCGACGCGCCCACCTACTTCGTGATTGGCAACCACGAGCGCTACGTCGACTGCGAGGCCATCTGCGAGCGCTTGGAGAACCTCGGCGTGCACGTGATTCGAAACGCAACCGTTAAGCTCGACGGCATTCAGCTCATCGGCATCGACGATGCCGAGCCGAAGACCCAGGTTGGCAAGGTCCTGCAGACGCTCGAGCCGGATCCCTACCGGTACCGCATACTTCTGTACCATCGTCCAGATGGCGCGCGTGACGCCGCTGCCTGGGGCGCCAACCTCATGCTCTGCGGACACACCCATGCCGGCCAGATCGTGCCGTTCAATCTTCTGGTCAAGCGGGTGTTTCCGCGCATTCGAGGCATCTACCGGGTGGACGGATTGACCCTGTACGTGTCCCCGGGCACCGGGACATGGGGCCCCATTCTCCGCTTAGGATCTCGTTCAGAGATCAGTATCATGAATCTAGCCTGAAGAGATGACCGGAAGGGAGAACATGGCAGAAGAGCAGGAACTCATCGTCGAGCAGATCGAGATCGGACCCATGCAGAACTTCACGTACGTCGTTGGTTCGCGCTCGGCGCGCGAGGTGGCCATCGTGGACCCGGCGTGGGACGTAGAGCACCTGGTGCGCCACATCGAGGAGAAGGGCTACAAACTCACCGCGGCGCTGGTCACTCACTATCATCCGGATCACATTGGGGGATCGTTCGGCGGTCACAACATCGACGGCATCGCCGAGCTGCTCGACATCAATCCTGTGAGGGTCTACGCGCACAAGGAGGAGGCCGAGGGCGTTCGCAAAGTCACCGGCATATCCGAGTCCGACCTCGTTCGCGTGGAGTCCGGCGACGATCTGCGCATCGGCGACGTCAGCATCGAGTTCCTGCACACGCCCGGGCACACGCCGGGCTCCCAGTGCTTTCGGATCCAGAACACCCTGGTTTCCGGAGACACCCTGTTCATTCAGGGCTGCGGACGCGTAGACCTGCCCGGGTCGAACTCAGAGGACATGTACCACAGCCTGCAGAAGCTGAAATCACTGCCCGACGAGACGCTCCTGCTTCCGGGTCACAACTACGCGCACGTGCCTAACGCAACCATGGGCGAGACGAAGAAGTTCAATACCTACATGCACGTCAAGGATCTGCAGACTTGGCGCATGATCATGGGTTGAAGCGCAAACCGCTGATCCGCCTGTTACCGCCGTTCATCGCCGCCGCTCGCCGGGCGGCCGGGAAACGCCGACTGCTGGTCGTGCGTCCCGTCGTTTCTCACCGCTAACATTCGGCTTGAGTTGAAGAGGAACTCGACGTGAATCCGTACGATCATCTTGTTGGCCAGCAATTCGAGCGCGATGGAGTGCGCTACACCGTGGTCAAGTGTGTCGGCTCGACGGCGATCACCGCCTACCTTCGCGACAACCGCATCTACCGGGTGGTAATGCGAGTGAGCGACGTTCTCGATCTGCTGGAAGTTACCGAGATCAGCATTACCGTTCCGGCGATGGAGCCAAAGAAAGCCCTGCCTACCAGGCAGCTCGACCGGGCTTCCGGCCAGTCCTGAGGGCGGCAGCGCCGAGCAATTTTTCGGGGCAGGAACGGGGGGCCGGGCGGCGTCCAAACCACCGGTGCCGCCGAGCGCAAGCACTCTCCAAACCGGCTAACGAACCGCTTACATCACTGCGATATCAGTTCAAGCCGCACGGTTATAGTTTAACCGGATGAGAGAGCAGCCGGTTTTCGAAACGCAGGGCCTGTGGGTCCGGTGGAGCTGGAACGATAAGAACAAGTCGTTGAAGCTCGAGAAAGCAGTCCCGCGTCCCGAGCCGGGTACGGCCCAACCCACGTCCCACTGGATCTTCACCTTCCGCAACGAGCTCGTTTCTCGGAGCAGCCGTATGCTGCTTCGCGTAGGCGTTTGGGTGCTCGGACAACGGCTGTCCCGCGCCGAGATCGGCGAGTTCCTGCGCGAAACCGCGGACCGGGTCGAAGGCGGACACGACGAACCCGGCGATCCGCTCGCAAGCCACGCCAGGCGCTCCAACTGGAACCACTTCTTCGTCGCCAAATAGCGACGACCAACCGCGCACCCGCCGCGCGCAGAGATGAGCCCGATCAGCTGAGCAGGTGCGCTACCGCGTCGCGTTCCTCGACGAGTTCCCTCTCGGTGGCAGACATCTTCTCACGGCTGAAATCGTTGACGTCGTGTCCCTGGACGATCTGCCAGTCGCCTCCCTCGCAGGTGACCGGAAACGAATAGATCAGCCCCGGCTCGACGTCGTAGCTGCCGTCAGCATAGACACCCATACTCACGATTCCCTCGCTGCCCAGGGCCCAGTCGTGCATGTGGTCAATGGCCGCATTTGCCGCCGACGCCGCGCTCGACGCGCCGCGAGCTTCAATGATCGCAGCCCCTCGCTGCTGCACCGTAGGAATGAACTCCCCCGTGTACCAGTCCATGTCCACGAGCTCCATGGCGGGCGTGCCGGCAACGCTGGCGGCGTGGAGATCGGGGTACTGAGTGGCCGAATGGTTGCCCCAGATGCACAGGCCGGACACGTCCGTCACGCGCGTTCCCGTCTTGGCTGCCAGCTGCGCGGCCGCTCGATTGTGATCCAGCCGGGTCATGGCCGTGAACTGCCGTGGATCCAGGTCGGGGGCATTGCGCTGGGCGATGAGACAGTTCGTGTTCGCAGGGTTGCCGACCACGAGCACCTTGACCCCGCGGTCCGCATGATCGTTCAGCGCCTTGCCCTGCACCGAGAATATCGCGGCGTTCGCTTCGATGAGATCCTTGCGCTCCATGCCCTTGCTTCGTGGTCGTGAGCCCACGAGCAGCGCGTGGGACGCATCCTTGAAAGCCACGTTGGGATCATCGGTGGGCACGATTGCGTGAAGCAGTGGGAACGCACAGTCTTCGAGCTCCATCACCACGCCCTGCAGAGCGTTCAACGCCGGCGTGATCTCCAGAAGCTGCAGGATCACGGGTTGATCCTTTCCCAGCATCTCCCCGGACGCGATTCGGAACAGCAGAGCGTATCCGATCTGACCAGCGGCGCCGGTAACCGCGACTCGCACTGGGTCTTTCATAGCTGTCTCCCTATCAAAATCTCAATTGTCTCCGGCATCGAAACGGCAGGTGCCCCCCAGCCCTCAGCGGCGGCGCATTGTAAGGAAAGCAAATGCCTTTCGCACGTCACCCGTGCCAGAGAAACTCCTTGAACCAGTCGCCCTCGTCCCGGCAGTGCAGGGCGTCGGATATCCACATCGCGTGGGGCTCGGGAAGCGCGCCCGCAGCGGCCCACACTTTCTCCGAGAACAGCTCCGGCTCGCCTAAGCGGGGCTCGCCGCGCCAGGAAACCGCCTCGAAGACGAAGTTGAGCCCCTGGTGCTGACCAGCTTGATAAGGCATCACGCAGACCGGCACGAGGTCTACGTCGATCACGCCGGTCTCTTCCACGCACTCGCGCTGCGCCGCTTCCGCAACGCTCTCACCAGCACGCTGATGGCCACCCGGGAGCACGTAGTAGCCATCCATGAAACCGGTGCTGGCGCGCTGCAGCAGAAACAGCTCGTCACCTCTGAACATCAGCACGTGCACAACCACCGGAAACCGATCGCGTTCCACCAGACCCGCTCAAAGCCCATGTGATCCTGCTATGGTGCGCGGGTGAACGATGCCGAGCAACCCCGCGAGTGAGCGGGCCAGGCGATCCCGACACGGCCCTGACCCGCCGGATCGAAGAAGCCTCGCTGAATGCGTGGCCCGCCATGCAGCAACTGCTCATGGACGGCTGGTTGCTGCGCTTCTCCCGGGGGTTCACCAAGCGGGCAAACAGCGTCGTACCCCTCTATCCATCAATCGCGGGCAGACAGGAACCCATGGCCGAGCGGGTGCGCCACTGCGAGAACCTGTACGCCAGGGAAGGTTTGCAGACCATATTCAGACTTCCAGCTTCAGACGACCTGTCCGATCTGGATGCGCATCTCGACAGCCGGGGCTACACCCTAGTCGACCCGACCCTGGTGCTGGCCGCCCCGACGAAACCGGTTCCCGCTCACGAAGGCTTCACGCTCTTACCCGCGGAACATTGGCTCGGCGTCTATGCCGAACTGACGGGCATGCCCTCAGCCGCGCGCAAGCTGCACGGCGCCATCATCGCCGGCATTCAAACCCCCTGCGGGTTCGCCGTGCTGCGATGCGGCAATCGACCCGTTGCCTGCGGCCTTGCAGTGGTCGAACGCGACCTTCTCGGCCTGTTCGACATCGTCACCCATCCCGACGCTCGTCGGTCCGGCCACGGCACCGCGCTGGTGGGCTCGCTGCTCCGCTGGGGCCACGCGCGTGGTGCGCGTCTGGCTTACCTTCAGATGGTCGAGTCCAACGCGCCCGCCCGCGCCCTCTACCGAAAGCACGGGTTCGAAATCTCATATAACTATTGGTACCGGATCTCGCCGTAGACATAACCATTCGTTCCTAAGCGGCCGAACTTGATTCAAAACCGCATTTTTGAGATGTTTCGTCTTTCGCGCGGACGCACCGCAGCACGCTTGCCAGTAAGAACATAAAAATCAGCAAGTTATAGCCAGCAAGCGGATCCCCAACAGGACCTGCCGACTTCCGTGGCGGAAGCGGACAGCTGCGGTTGCCCCGACACCCTCCCCCAGATTGGACGGTGTCAATGCCCGGCTCCCTCTGATGAGGTCGCAGCAGCCGGGCCAAACACGAAAGAGAACAGTTGCATGAGCATTTCAGCGCCATGGGGATTTCCCCCGAAGCGAGGTCTATACGACCCAGCCAACGAGAAAGACAGTTGCGGCGTCGGCTTCATCTGCGACATCAAGGGTCGCGCCAGCCGGGAGATCATCGATCAGGCCCAGCACATGAACTGCTGCATGACCCATCGCGGCGGCGTGGGCTACGAGCGCAACACGGGCGACGGCGCCGGCATCCTCACGGGCCTGCCCGACAAGTTTCTGCGGCGGGTCGCCGCCAACGAGCTAGGCGTCACCCTCCCGCACCAGGGTCAATACGGCGTGGGGAACGTCTTCCTGCCCAATGACGAGACCGAGCGCCGACACTGCATCGGCATCTTCGAGCGTGAAATTCAGGCCGCGGGCCAGAAGCTGCTCGGCTGGCGGGAGCTACCCGTCCACCCCGACGGGGCCGGCATCGGTCACGCGGCGCGGGCCGCCATGCCGACGTTCGCCCAGCTGTTCGTGGGCGCCCAGGACGAGTCCGGCGACGCCTTCGAGCGCAAGCTCTACCTGATCCGAAAGCACAGCACGCATCTGCTGCGTGGGGACATGGAGCTTCGCGAGCGGAAGATGTTCTATGTCTGCAGCCTGTCATCGAAGGTGATCATCTACAAGGGTATGCTGACGCCCGAGCAGGTCTTTCCCTTTTACCAGGACCTCGACGATCCAGATTACGAATCGCATCTGGCCATGGTGCACTCGCGCTTCAGCACCAATACCTTCCCGTCATGGGACCGGGCACAGCCAAACCGGTTCATGAGCCACAACGGCGAGATCAATACCCTGCTCGGCAACGTCAACTCCATGAACGCCCGCCAGGGTCTGCTCAGCAGCCCGCTTTTCGGCGCGGACATCGAGAAGCTCTACCCAATCGTCGAGGAGGACTGCTCAGACTCGGGCACGTTCGACAACGTTCTGGAGTTCCTGCTGATGAGCGGCCGCAAGCTGCAGGAAGCGGTGCTGATGATGATTCCGGAGGCCTGGCAGCAGCACCCGACGATGGATCCCGCCAAGCGGGCGTTTTACGAATACCACTCGTGCCTGATGGAGCCGTGGGACGGCCCCGCCTCCATCGCCTTCACCGACGGGACCTACATCGGCGCCGTGCTGGACCGCAACGGGCTGCGTCCGAGCCGCTACTACATCACCAACGACGACAAGTGCATCATGGCCTCCGAGGTCGGCGTCGTTCCCGTCGACCCCGCCACCGTGCTGGAGAAAGGCCGCCTGCAGCCCGGAAGGATCTTCCTCATCGACTTCGAGCAGGGCCGGATGATTCCTGACGCGGAGGTCAAGCAGGAGTGGGTCGAGGCCCGCCCCTGGCAGCAATGGCTAGACAACCAGCGGATCGATCTTGCGGAAATTCCGCCGGGCGAGGATCCCCACGGCTTCCATCCCGAGACCCTGACGCCGCGCATGCAGGCGTTCGGCTACACCGTCGAGACCATGGAGATCATGCTCCAGCCGCTGGTAAGGGAGCTGCGCGACCCGCTGGGATCCATGGGCAACGACGCCGCGCTCGCAGTCATGTCCGACAAGCCGCGGATGATCTACGACTACTTCAAGCAGCGCTTCGCCCAGGTGACCAACCCGGCCATCGACTCCATCCGCGAAGAAGTCATCATGGCGCTGGAGTGCTACATCGGGCCCGAACGCAATCTGCTGGAGACCACCGAGCAGCATGCCCACCGGCTCCGGGTCCCTCACCCCATTCTCTCGAACGAGGAGCTGGCGGCGCTCAAACACATGGACCACCGCGGCTGGCGCTCCCACACCATCGACATTACGTTCAAGCCGGGCACCGGCCGGGACGGGCTAGTCGCCGCGCTCGACCGGATCTGCGCGGAGGCCAGCGGCGCCATTGCCGAGGGCTACAGCCTCATCGTTCTTTCCGACCGCGGCATCGGGGCGGATCGCGTCCCCGTGAGCTCGCTGCTCGCCGTTGGCGCCGTGCACCATCACCTGGTCCGGGAGCAGTCCAGGACCCGGATCGGCATCGTCCTGGAAACCGGTGAAGCTCGGGAAGTGCACCACCACTGCCTGCTGGTCGGCTTCGGCGCCGATGCCATCAACCCCTACCTGGCTTTCGAGTCCCTCTGGCAGGCGCGCCGCAACGGTTACTTGGACGACGCGCCTCACATCACCTCAGATGACGACGTCGTCGCCGCTTACCGCAAGGGCACCGCGAAAGGCATGCTCAAGGTCATGGCCAAGATGGGCATCTCGACCCTGCACTCCTACAAGGGCGCGCAGATCTTCGAGGCGGTGGGGTTGGCTGACGACGTCATCGACGTAGCCTTCGTGGACACCGCCAGCCGCGTTCAGGGCATCGGCTTGCAGGTGCTTGCCGAAGAGATGGAGCGCCGTCACGCCATCGGCTATCCCGCGCGATCCCAGAACGTCGCCGTGCTGCCGAACCCCGGCGACTTCCACTGGCGGCGCACGGGCGACACTCACATGTGGGATCCCAACGCCATCGCCAACCTGCAGGTTGCCGCGAGAGACAACAACGAGGATGCGTACTGGGCGTTCTCAAGACACGTCAACGAGGAGACGACGCGTCACTCGAACTTGCGCGGTCTGCTGACCTTCAACAAGAGTGTCAACGAAAGCCCGATCCCACTAGACGAGGTCGAGCCGGCCGAGGAGATCGTCAGACGGTTTGCCACCGGCGCGATGAGCTTCGGCTCGATCAGCGCCGAGGCCCACGAGACGCTGGCCATCGCCATGAACCGGCTGGGCGGCAAATCGAATACCGGTGAGGGCGGCGAGGATCCGAGCCGCTTCATTCCGCTGGACAACGGCGATTCCAAGCGCAGCGCCATCAAGCAGGTGGCCAGCGGCCGGTTCGGCGTGACGATCAACTACCTGACCAACGCCGACGAGCTGCAGATCAAGATCATTCAGGGCGCCAAGCCCGGCGAAGGCGGCGAGCTGCCGGGGCACAAGGTGGACGACATCATCGCGAGCATCCGCCACTCCACGCCGGGCGTAGGCCTGATCAGCCCGCCGCCCCATCACGACATCTACTCCATCGAGGACATCGCGCAGCTCATTCACGATCTGAAGAACGCAAACCCGAACGCGCGCATCAGCGTCAAGCTCGGTGCGGAGGTCGGTGTAGGCACCGTTGCCGCAGGCGTGACCAAGGCGCGTGCCGATCATCTGGTGATCGCCGGCGATACCGGCGGTACCGGCGCATCACCGCTGACCTCCATCAAGCACGCGGGCGTGCCCTGGGAGCTGGGCATCGCGGAAACGCACCAGACGCTGGTGATGAACAACTTGAGATCCCGAGTGGTTCTGCAGACGGACGGCCAGCTGAAGACCGGCCGCGACGTCGCGATCGCCGCCCTGCTGGGCGCCGAGGAGTTCGGCTTCGCCACCGCGCCGCTGATCGCGCTCGGCTGCATCATGATGCGCAAGTGCCATCTGAACACCTGCCCGGTGGGCATCGCCACCCAGGACCCGGTGCTGCGCAAGAAGTTCGCCGGGCAGCCGGAACACGTGGTCAACTACCTCTTCATGGTCGCCAAAGAGCTGCGCATGATCATGGCCGAGCTCGGCTTCGCGACGGTCAACGAGATGATCGGCCGGGTGGACGCGCTGAACACCGACGATGCCATCGACCACTGGAAGGCAAAAGGACTGGACCTCAGCGAGATTCTGACGCGCGCCGAGGAGCCCGCGGAGTTCCTCGGCTCGTACGCGATTCACGAGCAGGATCACGAGCTGGACAAGGCGCTCGACAACGAGCTCATGCAGCTCGCCGAGCCCGCCATCAAGCGCGGCGAGAAGGTTTACCACGAGCTCACCATCGTCAATACCAACCGCGTGGTGGGCGGCATGCTGTCGAACAAGATCATCCGGGAAGCAGGCCCGGACATGCTTCCGGACGAGTCCATTCACTTCAAGTTCTCGGGGAGCGCCGGCCAGAGCTTCGGCTGCTGGCTGGCCAAGGGCGTCACGCTGGAAGTCGAGGGCGATGCCAACGACTACGTCGGCAAAGGTCTCTCCGGCGGCCGGATCGTCATCTACCCGCCGAAGTCCAGCCCTTTCAAGCCCGAAGAGCAGATCATCGTCGGCAATGTGGTCCTCTACGGAGCCACCAGCGGCGAGTGCTACTTCCGCGGCATCGCTGCCGAGCGCTTCTGCGTGCGCAACAGCGGTGCGCACGCGGTGGTCGAAGGCGTTGGCGATCACGGCTGCGAGTACATGACGGGCGGGCGCGTCGTCATCCTCGGCGAGACCGGCCGAAACTTCGGCGCCGGCATGAGTGGCGGGATCGCCTACATCTGGGATCCCCAGGACAACTTCCGCTCCCAGTGCAACATGGAGATGGTGGACCTGGAGTCCCTCGAGGACCCGGCGGAGATCGCCGATGTGCGCAGCATGATCGAGCGACACCGGCACTACACCGGCTCAACGGTTGCCGAGCAAGTGCTCGCCGACTGGCACGCAGCCGTGGCCACCTTCGTCAAGGTGATGCCGGTGGACTACAAACGGGTGCTGGAGCAGCGCCGCGAGGAAGTGAGCGCGGGTTGAACATGGGTAAAGTTACAGGCTTCATGGAGTTCGATCGCAACCAGGCGCCCTACCGGGACGCCAGCAAGCGCCTGCTAGATTTCCAGGAGATCTACACGGATCACGACGAGTCGCGCCTGACCAACCAGGGCGCGCGATGCATGGATTGCGGCGTTCCCTTCTGCCAGTCCAACGACGGTTGCCCCATTCACAACCTGATACCGGAGTGGAACGACCTGGTCTATCGGCACCAGTGGCGCGAAGCGCTGGATCGGCTGCACAAGACCAACAACTTTCCGGAATTCACCGGTCGCGTATGCCCGGCACCCTGCGAAGGCGCCTGCGTGCTGGGGATCACCGATCCTGCGGTGACCATCAAGAACATCGAGATGGCGATCATCGACCGCGGTTTCGAGGAGGGTTGGGTGAAACCCATCCCACCGGCTCAGAGAACGGGCAAGCGGGTCGCCGTGGTCGGCTCCGGACCCGCAGGCCTGGCGGCAGCCGACCAGCTAAACAAAGCCGGCCACCAGGTGACCGTCTACGAGCGCGCCGACCGCATCGGCGGGCTGCTGATGTACGGGATCCCCAACATGAAGCTGGACAAGACGGAGGTCGTCGACAGGCGGCTGAACCTACTGCGGGACGAGGGCGTCGAGTTTGTTACCAACGCCCACATCGGCGACGGCAGCGACGGGACGATCAGCGGCAGCGAGCTGGTGAACGATTTCGACGCGGTGCTGCTGGCGACCGGCGCCACGGTGCCGCGCGATCTGCCCATACCCGGAAGAGAGCTGCGCGGCGTGCATTTCGCCATGGATTTTCTCACCGCCAACACCAAGAGCCTGCTCGACTCACGTCATGAAGACGGCGCGTACATCTCGGCCAAGGACAAGGACGTCATCGTGATCGGCGGCGGCGACACGGGCACGGACTGCATCGGCACCTCCCTGCGGCACGGCTGCAGGAGCCTGATCAATTTCGAGCTGTTTCCCAAGCCCCCTGACGATCGGGCACCGGACAACCCGTGGCCGACGTGGCCGAGGATCTTCCGGACCGACTACGGTCATCAGGAGGCTGCTGAGCGTTTTGGTAGCGATCCCCGGGTTTACGCCATCTCATCCACCGAGTTCATTGGTGACGAAGGCGGAAACCTGAAAGGCGTGCGGACCATCGACGTCACCCTGAAGGACGGCAAGTTCGAGAACGTGCCGGGATCCGAGCGGGAGTGGCCGGCCGATCTGGTGTTTCTCTCAATGGGCTTCCTCGGCCCCGAGCACCTGGTTTCAGACTCAATGGGCATCGTCTACGACGACCGCTCCAACTACGCAGCCGACTACGGCCGGTACGTAACGAGCGCGGACAAGGTTTTCGCCGCCGGCGACTGCCGACGGGGCCAATCCCTAGTGGTGAGGGCCATCAACGAAGGGCGCGAGGCTGCGCGGGAGATCGACCACTTCCTGATGGGAGCCTCTCAGCTCCCCTGACGGCCGTTCAGCCGACGCACAGGTCCTCTCCTGCCGCCAGGGTGGCTCTGAGCGAGCGTGCGTCGACGTCTTCAGTAACGGTGACCGTGCCAATGGCGCGCGCGAGCACCAGGCGCATCCGGCCGTTCACGACCTTCTTGTCGATGGACATGACGCCGAGCATGTCGTCCGGGTCGACGGGGGGCGCCACCACGGGCAGCCCGCACGCCTCCACAGCGGCTTTGATTCGCTTTCCCTCGGCGCCCGCGAGCCAACCCTGCCGGACGGAAAGATCAGCGGCCATGACCATGCCCGTCGCCACCGCCTCACCGTGCAGGACCTCACCGTACCCCGTCAGCGTCTCGATGGCGTGGCCAAACGTGTGGCCGTAATTGAGGATCGCCCGGACGCCCGCCTCCATTTCGTCCTCAGCCACCACCGCCGCTTTGATCTCGCAGGACCGGCGTACGGCCTGGGCAAGCGCTTCAGGCTCCCTTCCGAGGAGCGCGTTGGCGTTGCTCTCGAGCCAGCCGAAGAACTCGGCATCGGCGATTACGCCGTACTTCAGCACCTCTGCAAGCCCGGCGCGAAACTCGCGTTCTCCCAGTGAGTTGAGCACCGTCGTATCCGCGATGACACAGCGCGGCTGGTAGAACGCGCCAATCATGTTCTTTCCGCGCGGATGGTTGATGGCCGTCTTCCCGCCCACGGACGAGTCCACCTGAGCCAGCAGCGTGGTCGGCACCTGCACGAAGGCCACGCCGCGCTGGAACGTGGCGGCAACGAAGCCGGTGATGTCCCCTACCACCCCGCCGCCAAGCGCCACCAGCGTGGTCGATCGGTTGTGCCGGCGCTCCATGAGGAAATCCATGATGGCGCCGTAGCTTTCCAGGTTCTTGTGCTGCTCGCCGTCCGGCAGGGTGTAGACGTCCACGTCCAGGCCCGCAAGTGCGTCTTCCAGGCGGGACAGGTACAGCGGCCCCACCACGTCGTTGGTGATCACCGCGACCTGGCTGCCACGCACCTTATCGCGCAGCAGCTCTTTGCGTCCCAGCAGGCCGTCGCCGATGTGAATGGGGTAGCCGCGCTCCCCAAGGTCGACCTCGAGCGTCACGTCAGTCAAATCAGATCATCCTCGCGCAACTTGCGCTCAATGGTGCGAGCCAGCACTTTCGGACCCTGCCGATCGGTCACGAAGGTGTAGTCCGCAACCTCCGTATACAGCGGCGCTCGCTCGCTCTGCAGGCGAGCGAGGGTCTCGCGGGCATTTCCGTTCCGCAGCAGCGGCCGCTTCTTGTCACGCGCCGTGCGCTCCACCAGCCTATCGAGCGGGCTGTCGAGATGCACGACTATCCCACGGGCCGCGAGGTTCTGCCGGTTTGCGGCGCGCAGCACGGCGCCTCCGCCGGTCGCCAGCACCACGCCGCTTCTCGCCGTCAGCTCCTCGATGACCTGCTGTTCCCGATCGCGAAAGCCCTTCTCGCCCTCGACGTCGAATATCCAGGCGACTTCCGCACCCGCGCGCTCCTCAAGCACCTCGTCGGTGTCGTAGAACTCCAGGCCGAGATCCCTTGCAAGGCACCGGCCCACGGTGCTTTTGCCGACAGCCATCAAACCGACGAGAAATACGTTCTGCGTGCGCATAAAAAAGCGGCGCCTGTAGAGGCGCCGCTAGTTTAGTTTATTCGGGCTGGGCCCGCGACGATCACCGCGCGGACAGCGAGTCCTGGATGATGCGAGGCGTGATGAAGATCAGCAGCTCCTGCTTGTCATCACGCTCGACGTCCTTGCGGAACAGCCGGCCTACGTAGGGCAGATCTCCAAGAAACGGCGTCTTCGTCGTAGACACGTTCCGATCGGTCTGGAAGATGCCACCGAGGACCACGGTCTGGCCGTTGTCCACGAGCACTTCGGTCTCGATCTCGTTGGTGTTGATCGACGGTACGCCGTTGAACACCGTGCCGACCGTATCCTGCTTGACGTTCAGCTCCATGATGATCCGATCGTCAGGCGTGATCTGCGGCGTCACCTCCAGCGACAGAACCGCATCCTTGAAGGACGTGGAGGTCGCGCCGCTGCTGGTGGCTTCCTGGTAGGGAATCTCCACACCGGACTCGATGGTCGCGGCCGACTTGTCGGCGGTGATCACCTTCGGCCGGGCAACCACCTCGGCATGGCCGTCGCTGGCGAGAGCCGAGAGCTCGAGGTCAAGCAGGTAGTCTTCACCAGTGATGCCGATGCCGAAGCTGGTGGCGTTCGCAGCCGTCACACCCAGATCCACGATCAGATCGTTCGGATGCGTCGGGGCAAAAGCTCCACCGTTGACGGTGTCCTGCAGCTCGGTGAGCGTATCCAGAGAACCGCCATACTTGAGCTTGGACGGACCGTTGTTCTTCAGAGCAGCGCCGCCCCAGCGAATGCCGATCTCCTCGGCGAAGTTCGTATTGGCCGTGACGATCCTGGCTTCGATGAGCACCTGGCGAACCGGCACGTCGAGCTGCGCGATCACACGACGGAACTCTTCGAGCTTCTCCGCGGTGTCGGTCAGGATGATGGCGTTGGTGCGCTCGTCGACGATCACGCTGCCCCGCTCGGAGAGCATGGACTCGCGATTTTCGCCGGCCGCGCTGCTGAACAGCTCGAACAGCGCGCTGGCAGAAGCGTAGCGGATCTGGATGAACTCCGTGCGCAGCGGCGCAAGCTCAGAAATCTGCTTCTGGTTCTCGAGCTCGAGCTTTTCGCGGGCGGCAATCTCAGCTGCGGGTGCCACCAGCAGCACGTTGCCCACCTGACGCTTGTCCAGGCCCTTCGTCTTGAGGATAAGCTCGAGCGCCTGATCCCAAGGCACGTTCTTCAACCGGAGCGTGATGCGACCGGCTACCGTGTCGCTAGCCACGAGGTTGAGGTCCGTGAAGTCTGCGATCAGCTGCAGTACCGAACGCACTTCGATGTCCTGGAAATTCAGCGAGAGCTTCTCGCCCGTGTACTTGAAGATGTCTTCGCGCTTGTCGACTTCGTCGTCGGTCAGCGGGTTGACGTTGATCGACAGGGTGTTGTCGGCCTGGTATGCGAGGTAGTCGTAATTGCCCGTGGCCGTCACCGTGAACGTGGTGTGCGGGCCTTCCTGGAGAGCGTCGACGATCTGCACCGGGGTGGCGAAGTCGGTGACGTCCAGACGGCGCTGCAGATCCTTGGGCAGCTCGGTGTTGCGAACCTCAACGCGAATGCGGCCGCCGTCGCTGACCACGTTGACGGGCGCTTTCGGGTTGGACAGCTCGACGATCACGAGACCCTCACCGTCTTCTCCACGGCGAAAGTCGACGTTGTTGATCCGCGAGTCGCTCAGGTCCCGGTCATCCGAGGTGACGTCGTCCGCAGAAACGTACTCCTGCGGAGAGGGCACACCAGAGGCACCGCCCGATCCGACCGTCAGATACAGGGTGTTGCCCTGAATCTCGGTCTCGTAGCTCACGAGCTGCGTGAGATTGACGATGGCGCGTGTGCGGTCCTTGGTGGAAACCACGGACATGCGGCGAGCGTTGCCAATACCCAGATTGTGATGCTTATCCTCTAGCGCGCTTTCCACGCCAGGCATGTCGAGAACGATCCGAGCAGGTTGCTCGATCGTGTAACCGGTCGGCTCCGGCGGCGTGCCGTCGAAGGTCATCCGGATTTCGGTTTTGTCGCCAGGTAGAGAGGAGAATTCAACGGACTCCATGGTCACGGACCACGCCGGCGCTGCGAGCGCCAACGCGACCAGACACGAGGTCAGCAGCGTGAGTCCGCGAGCTATGCGCCGGACCACTCCTTCTTCCCTGAACGAGAGGTTAGGTCTGTTAAAAGTAGGCATCGTTTTCATCCTCTATGCTCCACCGCCCAAAGATACGGTCCGAGCGCGCTCTACCCAGCCGCCCGTACCATCCGGGACAATCTCGATGAGCTCGATAGCGCCCTCATCGATACTTACGATCTGTCCATGGTCCGTGCCCATGTAATCGCCGGCCTGGACGCGATGGACTCCGCCATCACCGTCCTTGACCAGGGCGAACATGGAGCTGCCCTTGGCCAGCGTGCCCACCATCGACAAGCGAGCGATGGTGTACTGCTCGAGAAACTGCTTGACCCGGTTGAAGTCGGGCACAACCTGCGGGCCGCCTGCTTCGCGCTCCACCCGCTTGATGACAACGGGGGGCTCGAACGGGCTGCGCTGGTTGCTAGCCTGATATGCGAAGGGTGGCACCTGCTCGAACGCCGGTAGCGGCTCGATCGGCGGTGCGGGCCTTGCGTCGACTTCAGCCATGAACTCGCGCAAATCCTTGAAATCGTCACCGCCCCAACAACCGCTCAGCGCGCTGGAAAGCAGCACGACGACCGTGCTTTTTGTCAGCTTAACCATCACCCTTCCTCATCCAGATATCGGTAGGTTTTTGCCAGGATCGTCATCTTGAGATCCTGATTTGAGTTCTGCGGAGTGACGGCAAAGTCGTGCAGGGTGACGATTCGCGAAAGATTCGCCACGCCGCTCACGAAAGAGCCGATCTTGTGGTAATCACCCTCGACAACGATGTCGATGGGCAGCTCCACATAGAACTCGGTCCTGTTCTCAGCCCGCAGGTCGATACTCTCGATGGTGAGTTCGTTATCGAGCGCGGTGAGTGTTATGTCTTCCAGTAGTCCGGGAACCTCGGTGTCGCTCGGCAGCTGACGCAACAGAGCGCCAAACGTGGCTTCCATTTCCTGCTTTTGCTGGCGATAGGCTTCCAGATTGGCTGCCTGAGCGGCCTTGCTCTCGTACTCGCCTCGCAGACCGATCTCTTTCGTCTGGGCGCGCTCGAGGAGCTCCTGCTTGTCCGTGAGGTAGTAGAAGTACCCGCCGGCGACAACCGCTGCGAACAGCAGGGTCATCACGATTCCTTTGACCGCTCCGGGCCACGACCCCATGTTGTTCAGGTCTAGGTCGCCCAGATCGACGCTACGAAGCTGCTCTAATGTGTCCTGCCAAGCCATCTTATTGCTCCTGGTCCCGCTGGTTCGGGTTTACCTGCACGAACGTCAGATCGAAGGTACTGGCCTGCTCGCCGTAATCGCTGTTCGTGGGATCTTCCTTGATGCTCTTAAGATTCGGACCCGCGAACCAATCCGAATCGTCCAGATTGCGCATCAGCGACGAGATTCGGTTGTTGGACTCCGCGGTGCCCTGCACGGCGAGCTGATCAGCCGTCATCGACAGGTTGCGGTAGTGCACGCCCTTGGAGAGGGTGCGTACCAGCTCGTCGAAGACTCGAACGATGACGGGGCGGTTGCCCTGCAGCTCCTGAATGACCTGCATCCGGGAAAGCAGCTCGTCCTTTTTCTTCCTGAGATCTCTGATCTCCGCGATCTGGCGGTCGAGCTCGTCCAGATGCGTCTGCATGAACCGGTTACGTTCGTCCTGGTGCTGCACCGAGCGATCGAGCATCAGCCCGGCGGCAAAGACGATCACCACTCCGATGATCAATACCCCGCCCAGGTTCGCCATGAATTCCTTTTGGCGGCGTTCGCGCTCCCAGTCTCGCCAGGGCAGTAAGTTGATACGGGCCATCAGTCGAAGCTCCTCATCGCCAGGCCGCAGGCAATCATCAGTGCCGGCGCGTCGTTCATTAACTGGTCCTTGTCGATGCGGCCTGCAAAGGCCATGTCCGCAAACGGGTTGGCAATAATGGTCGGCGTACCGAGCTTGCCTTCGACCATTTCAGCCAGCCCGTCGATCGATGCCGTGCCGCCGGCGAGGACGATGTAGTCCACGTCGTCGAACTGGCTGGACGAGAAGAAGAACTGCAATGATCGGGTAACCTGCTGCAACACCGCTTCCTTGAAGGGTTCCAGCACCTCGCTCTGGTAATCGTCCGGAAGCCCGCCCTGCTTCTTTGCCAGGCCGGCTTCGTCGAACGAAAGGCTGTAGCGCCTCTGTATTTCCTCGGTCAGCTGCTTGCCGCCGAAGAGCTGCTCGCGCGTGTAGACCGATTTGCCGTCTACCAGCACCGAGAGCGTGGTCATGGTGGCGCCGATGTCGATGATGGCGACCACCAGTTCCTCGGGGTTCCCGCCCAGGCGCGGCTTGACCAGATCGAAGGCACGCTGCATGGCGTGCGCCTCGACGTCTACGACGCCGGGCTTGATCTGACCAACGTCCAGAGCGGCTTCGCGCAGCTCGACGTTTTCCTTGCGGCAAGCGGCGAGCAGCACTTCCACCTGATCCGGGTTGCGCTCCGAGAGGCCTTGCACCTCGAAGTCGAGAGCAACCTCATCCAGCGGATACGGAATGTACTGATCCGCTTCCACCGTGATCTGGTTCTCCATGTCCTCGTCGGACAGAGAGGCATCCATCTCGATGGTCTTGGTGATGACGGCCGAACCGGCGACGGAGACGGCTGCGCGGCGGCAGCTGCTCTTAGCGCGGTTCACGACCTTCTTGATCGCTTCACCTACCCCTTCGACGTCGCTAATATTCTTTTCGACCACCGCGTTGAGCGGAAGGGGTTCTACCGCGTAGGATTCCACGCGATACCGGTCGTTTGATTTAGACAGCTCTAGCAACTTGACGGAAGTGGAGCTGATATCCAGCCCAAGCAGAACGTTGGACTTGTTCTTAAAGAGGCCAAACACGGTAATTTATCCTTAGCAGCGCGGGCACTTACGTCCTTTTCATGCAATGTTTTGATCAATACCAGGATCGCTACGCGAGCGATCGCTTCCCTGTAACTATGCCGCCATCATGAGACCGCGGTCCCGACGCGTCATGACACGTATTATGTGGCTCGGCATCGCCGGTTTATGTGCCGCAGTGCTCAGTCTTGCAGGCGCATTTCTCTATTTGGATCCGCAGATCCCCGGCGCGGAGACCTATCGGCAGGTGAAGCTGGAGACTCCGCTTCGGGTGTATTCGGCTGACGAAAAGCTAATTGCTGAATTTGGTGAGCGGCGGGTGATTCCACTGACTCTGGAGGAAGCGCCACCGCTGTTCGTCAGCGCCCTTCTGGACACTGAAGACAAGCGCTTTTACGACCACAGCGGTATCGACTACATCTCGTTGCTGAACGACACGATGGAGCTCGCGCTCAACCGGGAAATCCGATCGGGAGCGAGCACGATCACCATGCAGCTCGCCCGCAACATCTCCTTTTCCCTGGAGCAGACGTTCATCCGCAAGTTCAAAGAGATGCTGCTCGCGCTGCAGATCGAGCAGGAGCTCAGCAAGGACGAGATCCTCGAGCTCTACATGAACGTGGTCCCGTTCGGCAAGAGAGCCTACGGCGCCCAGGCCGCCGCGCTCACCTATTACGGCAAGCGTCTGGACGAGCTGGATCTCGCTCAGCTCGCCATGCTCGCGGGCATTCCTCAGGCGCCCACGGCGGGGAACCCCATTAACGGGCCCGCGCGCGCCGTCCGCCGTCGCAACGTGGTGCTGCGACGCATGCTGGATCAGGGCTCGATCAGCCAGGCCGCCTTCGACGAGGCAACGGCCGCGCCAATAACGGCCCGACTGCACGATCGTGCCCTGGACGTCAGCGCGCCGTTTCCGGCGGAGTGGGTCCGCGCCGAGCTGATCAACCGCTACCGCGATCTCTACACGGGCGGCTACGAGGTCTACACCACCATCGTGGCCGACCTGCAGCGGACGGCCACCCAAGCCCTGCGCGCCGGCCTGCGGAGTTATGACAGGCGCCATGGCTACCGTGGCCCGGAGCAGGCACTCGGGGAGCGGCCGGAGGATGAGTATCTGGAAGCGCTGCGCGAGGTGAGATCCTACGCGAACCTCGACCCAGCCGTGATCGTCTCCGTGGACGAGCAGGGCGCGGACGCCCTTTTCGTTGACGGTCGCCGCGCCCGCGTTGCCATGGCGGAAATGGCATGGGCCCGGCCATACCTGGACGTGGACCGCCGCGGCGCGCCGCCGCAGCGGCCCGCGGACGTCGTTCAGGTCGGGGACCTGGTGAGGGTCGAGGCCTTCATGGCGCAAGTAGATGATGCGGCATCCGAAGAGCCCGAAGATGGCCAGCCCGTCGAGCCGACCCCGGCGTGGCGCCTGGCCCAGCTGCCGGACATTCAGGGGGCGCTGGTCTCCATGGACCCCCATAGCGGCGCCGTTCTAGCCCTCGAAGGCGGCCTCGATTTCGGGATGAATCAATACAATCACGCGCTCCAGGCCGCCCGTCAGCCGGGATCGGGCTTCAAGCCCTTCGTCTATTCGGCCGCGCTCGATCGGGGCGTCACCCCAGCGAGCATCTTCATGGACGCGCCGTTGGTCTTCGACGACCAGAATCTCGAATCCGAGTACCGGCCGGACAACGACAACAACCGCTACAACGGCCCGACCAGGCTGCGGGAAGCCCTCTACCGCTCCATCAACCTGGTGTCCATGCGCGTGCTGCTCGAAGTCGGGGCGGGCAGCGTCATGACCCATGTGCGCAAGTTCGGTTTCGACACGAGCACGTTCCCAAGGAACCTTCAGCTGGCCATCGGTGGCGGGACCATGGCCGTCACGCCCCTGCAGATGGCCACCGCTTACGCCGTTTTCGCCAACGGCGGCTGGCAGGTCGAGCCGCACATCGTCGACCGGGTGGTATCGCTGGATGGCGAGACCGTCTACCAGGCGAGCCATCCCGTTGTCTGCGATCCCTGCGATCAGGAACCCGCGACGGATCTCGACAGCACGGAGCCGGCCAATCTGGAGGACCTTCTCGCCGCAGCCGACGACGGCCCAAGGACGGCGGAACGCGTCGTCGACGAGCGCAACACCTACATCATGAACGACATGCTCAAGGACGTGATCCGGGTGGGGACCGGTCGCCGGGCGCGGGTTCTCGAACGCGCCGACATCGCAGGAAAGACTGGCACCACCAACGAGGCCGCCGACACGTGGTTCAACGGCTACACTCCCGACGTGGTCACTACCGTGTGGGTCGGCTTCCCAGACCACCGGCCGCTGGGCGCCACGGAGTACGGATCCAACACGCCCCTGCCGATCTGGATCGAGTTCATGGCCGAGGCCCTGGCCACCAAGCCGGAACGGGTTCCAGCCCAACCGGCCGGCGTGGTGACCATGAAGATCGACAGGGACAGCGGCGAGCTGGCCGCGGCCCAGGAAACGGGCGCGATCTTCGAGCTCTTCCTCGCGGAGCACACCCCCCAGCCAGCACCATCGTCGGCAACCGGAGCCAGCGAGCCCGGCGCGGACCTGAAGCCGGTGGACATCTTCTGAGCCGTGAGCCCGGCGCTACTGAACGATCTTAATGTAGTCGCCCGCCCGAGGCTGCCCGATGGGATGGTCGCCGTTCAGCACGCGCAGCGTTTCTTCGGGATAGGATTTGATGGACGCCTTGCGGGCCAACTTCTCGTAGCTGTCTCCGGGTCTGGCGACCACCACCTCCAGGCGCTGGCTGTTCGCCACCATGAGATCCGCCGCCGTCATCGCCCGGAACGACTCCAGCGTCGCCCGCCATTGCGGCTCGAACGCGTTGACGTCACCCAGCGCGCCTACCTCTCCCTTGAAGAGGTAAACCCCGTTGTCCTTGTAGATCACCGCGATACGCCTAGCCTGGGCGTTGCCGGAAGCGACCTCCACGGTGCCGATGAAAGCCGAGTAGCCATTGATCTCGAGGCTCTCCCCATCGCTGACGTCGTCCCGCTTGAGCGTTTGTTTGACGTACTCCTCCGGGGTCTGCTCTGATTCGGGTGGGTTGAGGCGCTGGACGGTGATGAACGCATCTGACGTCCCGCCGGGCGCCCTGCCGAGCACTTCCGCAGCCGTGTTCGTGACGTCCCACCCCTGCGGAAACTGCACCACGACGCGCAGCCCACCATGGTAGTACGTCTCGCCCTTGATCAATCCCGTTGCCGCCTCGTCACCGTATACCATGCCGTCGATCATCTCCCAGAAATCACCTTCCGGGTCGAGCAGCTCGTCGGGGAAGAGATGCTGGGACTTCTGCACGGCGTCATGCAGCCGCTTGTCGTTTTTCGGGTGCGTGGAAAACAGGCCATGGTAGACGGCGGGCTGGCCTAGCACGTTCTTGGCGAACAGCGAGTGGTCCTTGAGCACGTGGATCACGTCGATCATCGCCAGCGGGTTGTAACCGGCACGGGCCAGAAACTCTCCACCGTACTCGTCCGCCTCCAGCTCGAACTCGCGGCCATACCCCGACCGCAGCGTCTGCGTGACGGTGTTGCCCATATCCGCGATGGCACCCGTTCCCGTCATGATCGACCCGATGAACCCGGCGACGTTACCGAAGAAACCCACCATGTTGCTGCGACGGGCATGGCGACCGACCACGTGGCCGATCTCGTGGCCGATGACGCCGGCCAGCTCATCCTCGGACCTCAGGTAGGCGATCAGCCCGCGATTCACGAAAATGTAGGCATCGGGAAACGCGGAGGCGTTTACGGTGGGGTTGTCCAGAATGTAGAAGTGATATTCCTTGCCGGCGTCCGGGCTTACCGCGAGAAGACGCTGGCCGATCTGGTTCACGTAGGCCTGCCACTCTTCGTCCTGGTAGATCTGGTCGTTGGCGAGCATCTCCTTGTAGACCTTTTCCCCCGGGCCTGCCGCCGCCGTGGCGGAGACGATCATCGAGGCGCACAAAAGCGTAAGCGAGCGCAGGCGCACGATCCGCGCGAGCGCTGGCAAGCCGATGTGCAGGAGACGTCTTCTCATTAGCCGGGATCCAGGAACCACGAGCAGGTCAGTCGTATCTTACGAGACGCTGCGAGCTCCGCCAAAGACACTGACGTTTAGACTGGGGGAACATGGAACGGTTCAACGTCCCGGCAAAGGCCGTTTGGGGCCGTAAGGTCGGTCGTTAGGAAGCCCTTAGGAAGAAACGGAGCGGTTGCCGAAGCGCTTGCGGAATCGCTCCACGCGACCGCCGGTGTCCACGATCTTCTGCTTACCGGTGTAGAACGGGTGGCAGGCGGAGCAGACTTCCAGGTGGATGTCGCCCTGCAGGGTGGAGCGGGTCTCGATGACGTTCCCGCAGCTGCAGGTCGCCTTGATCTCGTTGTACTCGGGATGGATGTCCGCCTTCACCTGGCTGCTCCCTTGGCTCGCGTTCCGGAAAAAAGGGCGCGCAGTTTAGTAAGAGGCGTGGTGAATGGCAACCCGCGCGCCGAACGAGGGATTACAATGCCAGCTCACAAGGAGAGGGCGCTGAACCCGTTGACCGAGACGACCGTGGACGTGGTGCGCGTGGCCGTGGCAAAGCCTCTGCACCAGCTGTTCGACTACGCGGTGCCGCCGGGCATGGCCCCACCCGTGGCTGGCGCACGGGTCGTCGTGCCCTTCGGCCGGCAGCGCCTTACCGCAATCTGCATCGAGCAGGACCCCGAAGATGCCCATGCCCGGCTCAAGCCGCTGGTGAGCGTCCTCGACGCCTCCCCCGCGGTTCCGGAAGAGCTGCGCAGCCTCGCCGTGTGGCTGAGCGACTACTACCAGCACCCGCTCGGCGAGGTGCTCGCCACCATAATGCCCGCCGAAGCCCGGCGCGGGCGCGAGATGAAGATCGTCAGGCCGGAGCAGTGGGCGGCTACCGGAGCCACGTGCGACCTCGCCCGCGCCCCGCGGCAGCGTGCTTTGCTGGAAGCCATTGGTGCGGCCGGGGGAAGCCTCTCCGCTTCGGCTCTCTTAGACGCCGGGTTCTCTCGCGCGTTGATCCGATCGGTGGCCGGCAAGGGCCTGATCACGCGGACGGAGACAGCCGCCGAATTCGCGGTCGGCATCGACGAGGAACCCCCGGGCCTGAACGAGGAGCAGGCGGACGTGCTCTCCGACCTGCTCGATCGCACCGACGGCTTCGCGCCATCGCTCCTGGAAGGCATCACCGGCAGCGGCAAGACGGAAATCTACCTTCAGCTCATCGACCAAGTGAGAAAGGCGGGCCGCCAGGTTCTCGTCCTGGTGCCGGAGATCGCCCTCACCCCCCAGACCGTTGGCCGATTCGAACGACGATTCGGAGCCGGGGGCGGTGTGGCCAGCCTGCATTCAAACCTCGGTGATCAGGAGCGGTTGCAGACCTGGCTAAAGTGCTTCAGCGGCGAGGTGAGCGTTCTCATCGGCACCCGCTCGGCGGTGTTCGCGCCCTTCGCCAACCTGGGCCTGATCGTGGTCGACGAGGAGCACGACGGCTCGTTCAAGCAGCAGGACGGGCTGCGCTACTCGGCTCGTGACGTGGCGGTGAAACGTGCACAGACGTTGAACATCCCTCTGCTGCTCGGCAGCGCCACGCCTTCACTGGAGAGCCTGAAAAACGCCGCAGCCGGACGCTACGCGCACCTGCGCCTGCGCCAACGGGCGGGCGGCGCCCGTCCACCCAGCTTCCATCTGCTCGACATTCGTGGCCAGACCCTAGAGGACGGCTTGAGCCAGGACCTGATACGCAAAGTGGGCCAGCACCTCAAACGCGGGGGGCAGGCTCTGGTCTTCCTCAACCGACGCGGCTACGCGCCCACCTACCTTTGTCCTCGCTGCAGCTGGCAGGCCGCCTGCGGACGGTGCGAGATGCGAATGACGCTGCACCTCTCGCCCCGGGCACTCATCTGTCACCACTGCGGTCAGCAGCGACCGCTGCCCACCGCCTGCCCGGACTGCGGGCACGCAGAGCTGGTCGCGGTGGGTGCGGGTACCCAGCGCACTGAGGCGGGGCTGGCGAAGCGCTTTCCCGAGTTCCCGCTATATCGCATCGACCGTGACACCACCCGCAGCCAGCGGCGCCTGGAGGCCCAGTTCGAGGCGATCCAGGCGGGCGATCCGGCAATCCTCGTCGGTACCCAGATGCTCGCCAAGGGACACCACTTTCCCAAGGTCACCATCGTCGCCGTGGTCAATGCCGACGGGGGCTTTCTGAGCGCCGACTATCGTGCCCCCGAGCGCACCGCCCAGCTCATTACCCAGGTGGCGGGGCGCGCCGGGCGCGCAGAGCACCCGGGCGAGGTCTGGATCCAGACCTACCAGCCCGACAGCGTGCTGCTGCGCTCGCTCATCGACGAAGGCTACGAAGGGTTCGCCCGGCGGGAGCTGGCCATCCGCAGGTCCAGCGGCCTGCCACCGTTCCGGCCCATGGCGCTGGTCAGGGCGGAAAGCCGCGACGCGGACAACGCCCGGGCTTTCCTGCTCAGCGTCCGGGACCGGCTGGAAAACCCGCTGGAGGTGCTCGGTCCGGCGCCCGCGCCCATCGCCCGCGTGGCCAACCGACTTCGTTTTCAGCTCATGGTGATGGCGGATACCCGGCGAGAGCTGCATCGTGGCATCCGGCCGATCCGCGACCTGGCCGCACCAAACACGGTCCGATGGTCGCTGGACATCGATCCCTACGATACTTTCTGACCCTCGCCGTCCCCCGGGACACCGCCTTCACCCGACGTCGTGGCAGACAACGCGCCGCGGGCCTATCATTCGCAGCCCATGGCCAACGATTTCGCCAACCGACTCAACCCGACGACGAAGCGGCGCGCCAGCGCCAGGCCGCCCTCGGGGGCACGTCGCAGGGACAAGCGGTTCAACGGCCCGAGCTTCGCCGCCGGGCTTCTAATCGGCAGCGCCGGCATGGCGGTCGCATTGAACTTGGCCGACCTGCAACCCCCGCGCCTGCCTACGGCCGACGCCACCACCGAGGCGGCACCGCCCGAGTCCGTCGTCTTCGAGTTTGATCAGGAACTGCGCGGCGCGCGCGTGGAGGCAGACCCGGAGCAGTACAAGACGGACGCCGGCCACGCCGGCGCCGTAAACTATCTGATCCAGGCGGCGGCGTATCGGGCAGCCGTCGATGCCGACTCGCTTCTGGCAAGGCTGCAGGGAATGGGTCTACCGGCGCAGTCAGAGGCGGTGCAACTCGACGCGCGCACCTGGTTCCGGGTCACAGTCGGCCCGTTCGACAGCCAGCTCGAGGCCAACCGGGCGCTCACGCGGCTGCGTGAGATCGACCTGAACGCCCTCATGATGAAGCAGCGTCTGCCGGAGCCCGGTTGACCGGATACCATTGGCGGAACTGCGTTGTTGCCACTAGAGGGCCCAAACCCCTGTTGCCGGCCCCAATGACGGACCGCATACAGCGGAATCCCGTTGAAATGGCACGCGTGCGGCCCCACTATCCTCAGTTCCCAAGCGGTTGAAGAGCTAAATGGCGGATATCCACGGGACGACCATCGTCGGCGTGCGCAATGACAGGCAGGTGGCCATTGGCGGGGACGGCCAGGTCTCCATGGGCCAGACCATCATGAAGGGAAATGCCCGCAAGGTGCGGCGCCTTCATGACGACAAGGTTTTGGCCGGATTCGCCGGCGGAACCGCTGACGCCTTCACCCTTTTCGAGCGCTTCGAGGGCGTCCTCGACAAGTTTCACGGCAACCTGACCCGCGCCGCCGTGGAGCTAGCCAAGGATTGGCGATCGGACCGCGCGCTCCGGCGTCTAGAAGCCCTGCTAGTGGTGGCTGACCGCGAGGCCACGCTGCTGGTGAGTGGAACCGGTGACGTCATCGAGCCGGAAGCCGGGGTGATCGCCATCGGATCGGGGGGGCCCTTCGCTCAAGCGGCAGCCCGCGCGCTGAACGAGAACACAGACCTCGATCCGTCCGACATCGTCGAGAAGTCGCTGTCCATCGCCGCGGACATCTGCGTTTACACCAACCACCAACGGACCATCGAGGTGCTGGATCTGTCATGACCCAGATGACGCCCAGAGAGATCGTCCACGAGCTGGACAAGCACATCATCGGTCAGGACGACGCGAAACGAGCCGTGGCGATCGCGCTCAGAAACCGCTGGCGGCGCATGCAGCTCGACGAGGAGATGCGCGAGGAGATATCACCCAAGAACATCCTGATGATCGGCCCCACCGGAGTTGGCAAGACCGAGATCGCGCGGCGTCTTGCCCGGCTGGCAAATGCCCCGTTCATAAAGGTGGAGGCGACCAAGTTCACCGAGGTCGGCTACGTCGGCCGGGACGTCGAATCGATCGTCCGGGATCTCGCAGACGTGGCGGTGAAGATGCTGCGCGAGGAACAGATGGACCGCGTGATGCACCAGGCCGAAGATCAGGCGGAAGAGCGCGTCCTGGACGCGCTCCTTCCAGCACCGCGACCGTCCGGCTCTGCTGCGCCAATGGGATTCACTCAGGAACCCTCGGAAGACACAGGCGACTCCACTACCCGCCAGCTCTTCCGCAAACGGCTGCGCGAGGGCGAGCTCGACGACAAGGAAGTCGAGATCGAGATCGACGCGGCCCAGGTCGGGGTGGAGATCATGGCGCCGCCCGGCATGGAGGAAATGACCAGCCAGCTGCAGAGCATGTTCAGCAATCTCGGCGGCGGCCGAAAGCGTGGCGTTCGCCTGAAGATCAAGGACGCGTTGCGCAAGCTCAAGGAAGAAGAAGCCGCGAAGCTCGTGAACGAGGACGAGATCAAGACCCAGGCCGTAGAGACCGTCGAGCAAATGGGCATCGTCTTCCTCGACGAGCTGGACAAGGTGGCCAAACGTAGCGAGACGACCGGAGCGGACGTGTCGCGAGAGGGCGTGCAGCGCGACCTGCTGCCCCTGATCGAGGGCTGCACCGTGTCCACCAAGTACGGCATGGTGAAGACCGACCACATCCTGTTCATCGCCAGCGGCGCCTTCCATCTGGCGAAACCCTCGGACCTGATTCCCGAGCTGCAGGGCCGGCTGCCCATCCGGGTTGAGCTCGCGGCCCTGTCGCCGGAAGACTTCAAACGCATCCTGGTCGAGCCCAGCGCATCGCTCACCGAGCAGTATCAGGCGCTGCTGGCCATCGAAGGGCTGAGCCTGGAATTCACCGACGATGGCCTGGAGCGAATTGCCGAGCTGGCGTGGCAGGTCAACGAGGGAACGGAGAACATCGGCGCCCGCCGGCTACACACGGTTCTGGAGCGGCTGCTGGAGAACGTTTCGTTCGTGGCGTCGGAGAGCGCCGACAGCAGCGTGGTCATCGACGCGGCCTACGTGGACGCTCAGCTCGCCGAGCTGGCCCAGGACCGCGATCTGTCCAGATACATACTGTAAGGATCGGGCGAGAGCCATGCAGCGTCCGAAGCAGATTACCTATCGCCAGAAATCGAAGGTTCTCGTTCTCTCCTTCGAGGACGGCGACGCGGAGATCCCTGCCGAGCTGCTACGCGTGTACTCGCCCTCCGCAGAAGTGCGGGGCCACGGGGCCGGAGAGCGCAAGCTGCAGACCGGAAAGAAGCACGTCGGTATCAAAAGCCTGGAGCCCGTTGGCAACTACGCGATCCGAATCAACTTCGACGACGGCCACGACACCGGCCTGTACGGTTGGGACCTCCTGCGCGATCTGGCCGACAACGCGGCGCGTTACTGGAAGTCCTATCTCGACGAGATGAAGGCCGCCAATGCTTCGCGGCTGCCCACCATACCGGTGGGCCACTGGACACCGGGCGTCAAGTCGGGCGACTCACCAGAGCAGGACGAATGAGCGATCAGAAGCAGGTCGACTTCGGTTCGCGCAAGGTCTCGCAGGACGAGAAGACCCGGCTGGTGCGCGGCGTTTTCGCGAGCGTTGCCGAACGCTACGACGTCATGAACGACCTGATCTCCTTGGGCACCCACCGCCTTTTCAAGCGGATGACGGTGGAGCTGTCCGGCGTTCGGGAGGGCATGCGCGTGCTGGACCTGGCCGGTGGCACCGGCGACCTGAGCGCGTTGTTCTCGGGCGCCGTTGGCCCGTCCGGACAGGTCGTACTCGCAGACATCAACGCGCGCATGATGGACGTGGGGCGCGACCGCCTGCTGGACGAAGGCTGCACAAACGTCGCCTTCTGCCAGGCGGCCGCCGAAGCGCTGCCCTTCGCCAACGACAGATTCAACTGCGTGAGCATCGGTTTCGGGCTGCGCAACTTTACGGACAAGCGGGTCGCGCTCGAGGAGCTCGAACGCGTCATCGTGCCTGGCGGCGTGCTGCTGATCCTGGAGTTCTCCAAACCCGAGAACGCGCTTGTCGAGGGGGCCTACGGAACCTTTCAATCCCTCTGGCCCGGGCTCGGCAAGCTGGTGGTCGGCGACGCACGGAGCTATCAGTATCTGATCGAGTCGATTCGCAAACACCCCCCTCAGAAAGCCCTAAAGCTCATGCTGGAGGACGCCGGTTTCGCCGACGTCGAGTATCACAACCTGCTCGGCGGGATCGCGGCCATTCACCGCGGGGTCAAGCCGTGAGCGCGTCAGATTCCCTCGAAACCGCGCTGGCGGAGCTGTTCAACAGCGCGGCCAACGCGGCCCTGGAGCTGGACCCAAAAGCCACTTCCCGACTCGCCGCCTCGGAAGGCCACTGCGCGCGCCTGATCGCAGAGCTGCCCGGCGGCGTCGAGAGGTCTTTCACGCTGGCGGTCGAGGGGGGAGATCTGGTATTCACGCCCCGCGCCGAAGCGGAGCCCAACGTGATCGTCAGGGGTTCTCTTCCCGCGCTGCTCTCCATGCTCACGGGCGGCAGGAGCGCAGGACCGGTGACCATCGAAGGCGACGTGGGCGTGCTCGAGGAGCTGGCAGCCGTGTTCAAGGGGTTTGCGCCGGATCTGGCCGAGCCCCTGTCGAAGCTGGTGGGAGAAAGCTCCGCTGACGGCATCCTGAACGCCGTGGAGGCCGGCCTGGCTCTGCTGAGGTCCGCGGCGGAGGCAACGGGGGCCTCTCTGCGCCGCGGCGTCGGCGACCGTTTCGCGACGCGCACCCGGCTCGACGCCTTCCTTGATCGGCTGGACGATGCCCGGGAACGATCGGACCGCCTCGCAGCACGCATCGACGGCCTGGAGCGCGCCCGGGACGCAAGCGCCGGTCAGGAGCCTTCCTCGCCATGAGCGCCCTGCGCCGACTCCTTCGGGTTCTGTGGATCGTGAGCCGCTACCGGCTCGACACCCTGATCGACGCGGAACAGGGCGGCGCCGCGCTGCCGCGCCGCTACGCCTTGCTCCTGCGCGCCTCGCCTGCCCGGTTGCTCCCGGTCGGTGAAGAGCCTCGCGGTCGACGCCTGCTGCTGGCGCTGGAGCAGCTCGGGCCCGTATTCGTCAAGTTCGGACAGCTGCTCTCCACCCGGCGGGATCTGATACCGCTGGACATCGCCGACGAGCTCAGCGCGCTCCAGGATCGGGTGCCGCCGTTTCCCGGCGAAAAAGCCGTGCAGATCGTCGAGGATGCCCTGGGACAGCCCATCGCGGAGGCTTTTGATTACTTCGAGACCGAGCCCATCGCATCCGCATCCGTGGCCCAGGTGCACGCCGCAACCCTGCCCGACGGCCAGAGCGTCGTTGTCAAGGTGGTTCGGCCCGACATCACGGACGTCATTCGCGCGGATCTGGAGCTGCTGAGAGCCTGCGCGGAGATACTGGAAAACGCCTCGTCAGAGGCGCGGCGCCTGCACCTGAAACAGGTGGTGGAGGACTACGAGCACACGATTCTCGGCGAGCTCGACATGCAGAAGGAGGCCGACAACACGGCCCGGCTGCGCAGCAACTTCGCCGAATCTGAGCTGCTTTACGTCCCTCGAGTCCACTGGCGCTGGTGCCGCAGCAACATACTGGTGATCGAGCGCATCCACGGCATACCGATCTCCGATGTTGCAGAGCTCAGGGCTAAGGGCACGAACATGCGGCGCCTGGCCGAGAAAGGGGTCGAAACTTTTTTCAAGCAGGTCTTCGTGGACAACTTTTTCCACGCCGATATGCACCCGGGCAACATCTTCATCGACGTGACCGACCCGGAAGAGCCGCGCTACATCGCCGTCGACTGCGCCATCATCGGTTCGCTCAACCAGGAGGATCAGGACTACCTCGCGCGAAACCTGCTGGCGTTCTTCAACCGGGACTACGCCGAGGTAGCGCGGCTGCATCTGGAATCGGGCTGGGTTCCCGACGACACCGATCCCGACGAGTTCGAGCGGGTCATTCGCGAAGTCTGCGAGCCCATCTTCGCCAAACCGCTCAACGAGATCTCGTTCGGTCAGTTCCTCGTCGAGCTGTTCGAGACCGCGAGCGCCTTCCACATGGAGATACAGCCGCAGCTCGTCCTGCTGCAGAAAACGCTGCTTTACATTGAAGGTCTCGGCCGGGAGCTGTACCCCGAGCTCGATCTGTGGGAGACGGCCAAACCGTTCATGGAGTCCTGGATGGCCGAACGGGTGGGGCCAGCCGCCGCCCTGCGCGAGCTGGCGGAGCGCGCGCCGGAAATTCTTGCCGAGCTGCCACGCCTGCCCGGCATGGTCGTGACGGCAAGCAGGCAGATCCGCCACCTCGAGAGGATGGTGGATCGGCAGACCAGGGAGCTGCATGAGCTGGAAGCGCGCGTCGGCCGGCTCTCCCGGGGCGTGCGCGGCCGCCGGGTCGCCGGCGCCGCTTTGCTCGTGCTGGCGAGCGTCCTACTATGGGGTCCTCTTGCAGAATCGCTCAGAGGCGGCGGAGACCTCGGCACCATGGCTGGTCTGGCCAGCGTGGCCATCGCTTCGTTTCTTCTGCTCAAGGCCTGAACCATGACCGAAAAGAACGACATCATCGAAGACCTGATCGAAGTCCTCGAATCCCGACGCGGCGCCGACCCCGAATCGTCCTACGTTGCCTCGCTATACGCCCACGGTCTGAACAGGATCCTCGAAAAGGTCGGCGAGGAAGCCACCGAGGTGGTGCTGGCCGCCAAGGATGGCAAGCCTTCCGGGCGGGACGACGCGCTCGTTCATGAGGTCGCCGACCTGTGGTTTCACACGCTGGTCATGCTCGTGCATCTGAATCAGGACCCCCGCTGGGTGCTCGATACGTTGCGGGCGCGCTTCGGCACTTCCGGTCACGAGGAGAAGCGCAGCCGCGACGCTGGCAGCGCCTGACGGAACCCCACGAATTCCGACGAGGTGGGCCCCGTTCGGAAGACGTATACTTGACCAACGACCAGACGGAGACTGCATATGTTTGGACTGGGCATGACCGAACTCATCGTCATCCTCATCATCGTGGTCCTGATCTTCGGCCCCAAGCGGCTGAAAACCATCGGCTCTGACCTTGGCTCCGCCATCAAAGGATTTCGCAAAGCCGTGACCGAGGAAGAAGCCAAGGCCGCAACCGCGGAGGAGCCGCGCGTGATCGAAGGTGAAGTCAACGCCGCCGAGAAGGCTGAGACCAAGCAGGACACCAACGTCTAGCAATGTTCGACATCGGCTTTCCCGAGCTCGTCCTCATCGCCGTGGTCGCGCTGCTGGTCATCGGGCCCGAGCGGCTGCCCGAAGCCCTGCGGACGATGGGGCTGTGGCTCGGGAGAATGCGCCGCAGCTTCACCGCCGTGAAAACCGAGATCGAGAAGGAGATCGGTATGGACGACGTGCGGCGGCAACTCCATAACGAGGCGGTCATGGAAGAGATGAAGCGCATCGAAAGCGAGGTGCGCGGAGCTCCGGAGAGCGCGCCGGGCGCGACGCAGACCGCGGCCGCCGACGATTCGGCGCCAGAAGAAACTTCGGCCGCAGCGGGCGATGGCGGACGCTGAAGAATCCAACGCGCCTCTGAGCCATGACGAGCGCGTGGATGCCGACGAGCAGCCGTTCCTGGATCACGTCATCGAGCTGAGGTCGCGGATCCTGCACGGTCTTCTGGTGGTCCTGCTGCTCTTCTTCCCGACCTACTACTACGCAAACGATCTCTACGAGCTGGTCGCCGCACCGCTGATGGCTCACCTGCCCGGGGAAGGCAACATGATCGCCACCGAAGTGGCGTCGCCCTTCCTCACCCCGTTCAAGCTATCGGTCTTCACCGCGGTCTTCGTCGGCATGCCGTTCCTGCTGCATCAGATGTGGGCCTTCATCTCGCCCGGCTTGTACCTGCACGAGAAGAGGTTTGCCGTACCCGTGCTGCTCTCCAGCATGGTGCTCTTCTACGGCGGGGTCGCGTTCGCCTATTTCCTGGTGTTTCCCCTGGTCTTCCAATTCATGGCCGCCGTTACGCCGGACGGAGTGACCATGATGACGGACATCAACCGTTATCTGGACTTCGTGCTCAAGATGTTTTTCGCCTTCGGCTTCGCGTTCGAGATCCCCATCGCCACCTTCATGCTGGCTTGGTCTGGGATCGCCACCGCGGACGGGATGGCTAACAAGCGTCCGTACGTTATCGTCGGCTGCTTCATCGTCGGCATGCTCCTCACCCCACCCGACGTGATCTCGCAGCTGCTACTGGCTCTGCCAACGTGGGTGCTCTTCGAGGTGGGCATCGTCTTCGCGCGCCTGGCCGAGCGCCGCAGCAATGAGCCAGGTTGAGATCGTCCGCTACTCGCCAGGAATGGCAGACGAGCTTACGTCCATGTGGCACCGCAGTTTCACCCGGGCGCTCGCACCCTTTCGCGACCCGCACAGCCCGGACGACCGGCGCCGCTTCCTGGAGGAAACGCTGTCGCAACGCGCGGAGGTTCTGGTCGCGGTCAGCGGGCGTGACATACTGGGTTTCATGGCTCAGCGCGGCCCGGACATCGAAGCTCTCTACCTGCACGTGAACCACCAGGGTCAGGGCCTTGGCGGCCGGTTCATCACCCGTGCGAAGCGCGCCTCGCCAGACTATCTGCATCTTTACGCGTTTCAGCGCAACCTCAGGGCGCGCCGATTCTATCGCCGACACGGATTCACGGAGATCGCCCAGGGCTACATCAACATGGAAGGTCTCGCCGACGTCGAGCTGGAGTGGTGGCCGCGAGGCGCCTCATGCCGCCCGCTGCAGGGTCTCAGCGATCGAGAAGAAAGGTGACCGGCCCGTCATTCACCAGCGCGACTTTCATGTCCGCGCCGAATTGCCCAGATGCCACCGCCGGGTAAAGCGCCGTCAGCCGTGCCACGAAACGATCATAGACGGGCTCCGCCACATCGGGCGGCGCAGCGGTGCTGAATCCGGGGCGCTTGCCGCGCGAGGTATCCGCCGCGAGGGTGAACTGAGAAACCACGAGGATCTCGCCCGCAATGTCCACCACCGAACGGTTCATCGGCTTGTCGTCATCGGGAAAGATCCGCAGGCCGAGAACCTTGTCAGCCATCCAGTCGAGCTCGCCGTCACCGTCGTCCGGGAACACCCCGAGGAACACCAGCAATCCCGGTCCGATCGAGGCGACGGTCTCCGCCTCGACGGTCACCGAGGCGCTCGACACCCGCTGGACGACCGCTCGCATCTAGGCGCCCTTCCGTTGGGGCCAGCGTTCAGCCAGCACGTTTCCGCTCATGTTCTTTCAGCCACTGCTTGCGGACCCGGATGGCGGCCGGCGTGATCTCCACCAGCTCGTCATCGTCGATGAACTCAAGCGCCTGCTCGAGCCCAAGTCTCAGAGGCGTGGTGAGCAGAATGTTCTCGTCGCTGCCGGCCGCGCGGATGTTGGTCAGCTTCTTCTCCTTCATGGGGTTGACGGTGAGGTCGTTGTCCCGGCTGTGGACCCCGACCACCATGCCTTCGTAAACCTCATCATTCGGGCCGATCATCAGCCGCCCGCGGTTCTGCAGGTTGAACAGCGCGTAGGCCACCGCCTTGCCCTGAGCGTTGGAGACCAGCACGCCGTTGGTACGCCGGCCGATCTCACCCTCGAAACGCGGCCCGTAGCCGGCAGAGGCGTAGGTCATGATGCCTGTGCCGGACGTCATCGACAGAAACTGGGGCCGATAACCCATCAAACCACGCGTGGGGATGCGGTAGCGCAACCGCACCCGGCCGTGGCCATCGGGGTGCATCTCCTCGAGCTCGCCGCGGCGCTCACCCAGGCTCTCCATCACCTTGCCCTGATGCTCGTCATCCACGTCGATGGTGACCGTCTCGTAAGGCTCCACCACCCGGCCGTTCTCTTCCTTCATGATGACCCGGGGTCTCGAGACGGCCACCTCGTAGCCTTCCCTGCGCATGGTCTCTATGAGGACCGAAAGGTGCAGCTCGCCGCGGCCGGAGACCTCGAACCGATCCGGATCATCGGTCTCCGCCACCGCCAGCGCGACGTTGTGTGAGGCTTCCCGGAGCAACCGCTCGCGCAGCTGCCGGCTCGTTAGGAAGGATCCGTCCCGGCCGGCGAAGGGGGAGGTGTTCACGCAGAACATCATGGTGAGCGTCGGCTCGTCCACCGTCAGCGGCGGCAGCGCTTCCACGTAATCCGGCGCGCAGATGGTATCCGAGATGCCGATATCCTCGACGCCGGTCACGCAAACGATGTCGCCCGCTCCGGCCTCCTCCCTCTCGGTCCGCTCCAGACCGTGATACCCGAGAACGGCCAGCACCCGCGCTTTCCGCTCGCGGCCATCCCGATCCACCACGACGACCGGGGTGTTGCGCGCCAGCCGGCCCCGGCGGATGCGCCCCACGCCCATCACGCCGATGTAGCTCGAGTAGTCGAGAGAGCTGATCTGCATCTGCAACGGCCCGTCAGCATTCACGTCGGGTGGCGGCACGCGGGCGATGATGCTCTCCAGCAGCGGGGTCATGTCGTCAACCAGGGCATCAGGCTCGGGCCCTGCCTGCCCGAGCAAGGCCGAGGCGTAGACCACCGGAAAATCGAGCTGCTCGTCGCTCGCACCGAGGCTGTCGAACAGATCGAAGACCTCATCGATGACCCGATAGGGCTCTGCGCCTGGACGATCCACCTTGTTGACCACCACGACGGGGTTCAATCCTGCGGCAAAAGCCTTCTCGGTCACGAAGCGGGTCTGGGGCATGGGCCCTTCGACGGCGTCCACCAGCAGCAGCACCGAGTCCACCATGGAGAGAATTCGCTCCACCTCGCCGCCGAAATCTGCATGTCCGGGGGTATCGACGATATTGATCCGATAGCCGCCGAACTCGATGGCCGTGTTCTTCGACAGAATGGTGATGCCGCGCTCCCGCTCGAGCTCGTTGCTGTCCATCACCCGCTCGGGCTGGTCGCGGTCCAGAGAGCCGGTCTGCTGCAGCAGCCGGTCTACCAGGGTGGTCTTGCCGTGGTCGACGTGGGCGATGATGGCGACGTTGCGCAGGTGGTCAGTATTCATCGATCCATTACAATGCGCGGCCTGAAGCACCGAAGCTCACAGGTAGCCAGGCGGCCCCGGTAGCGACGGGCATCAATAGGGCAGCTGCGGCAACGGTTCTGCCGCGGCAAAAAAAGGTGGCGAATTATGGCGGAACAGCGAAAGGCTGTCGCGTTAATTTCGGGCGGTCTCGACTCCATGCTGGCGGCTAAGGTCGTGATGGAGCAGGGCGTTCACGTGGAAGGGGTCAACTTCTTCACGGGGTTCTGCGTGGAGGGCCACACCCACGCCATACGCGAGAAGGATCGACACAAGCCCAAGCGCAACAACGCGCTGTGGGTGGCCGAGCAGCTGGGCATCAAGCTGCACATCATCGACGTCATCGACGAGTACAAGGACGTCCTGCTCAATCCCAAGCACGGCTACGGCGCCCACTTGAATCCCTGCCTGGACTGCAAAGTGTTCATGGTGCGAAAGGCGCTGGCCTGGAGCTTCATGGAGGAGAACGGCTTCGACTTCATCGTGACCGGAGAGGTCATCGGCCAGCGCCCGAAGAGCCAGCGCAAGGAAACCATGCCGATCATCGCGCGGGAGTCCGGTGCCGACGACCGGTTGCTGAGACCGCTGTGTGCCAAGCACCTCCCCCCCACCTTGCCCGAGCGGGAGGGGTGGGTGAACCGCGAGGAGCTCCACGACTTCCACGGGCGCAACCGCAAGCCGCAGTTCGCCCTGGCCCGCCGCTTTGGCTTCGAGGACTGGTCCCAGCCGGCGGGGGGTTGCTGCTTCCTGACGAACGCGCAGTACTCGGCGAAGCTCGCCGACCTGTGGCAGTCGAAGGGTTCAAGGGATTACGAGCTCGACGACATCATGCTGCTGAAGGTTGGACGACACCTACGGCCACGGCCTCATTTCAAGCTGATCATCGGCCGCGAGCTTGGCGAGAACCGGTTTCTGCAAGGCTACCGACACCAGTTCACGACCCTGCAGGCCACGAGCCACAATGGCCCCCTGGCGCTCCTGGACGGCGCGGCCGACGCCGACGACCTAAATCTGGCAGCACGAATCCTGGCCCGATACGGCCAGGGCCGCGACGCGAAACAGGTCGACGTTACCGTTGCAGAGCCGGGCGGCGAGGAAGTCCAGCTCACCGTCGCGCCCCTCGGCGAGGTAGACATCGACGCAGAATGGCATGTCGGAGCTTGAAACATTGGATGCTCGGGGGTTACTGTGCCCCCTGCCGGTGATAAGGACCCAGGACAAGGTCAAAGGGCTTCCACCCGGCACCGTTCTCGAGATCGTCGCCACCGACCCTGGTGTGATGCAGGACATACCGGCCTGGTGCCGAGTCCACGGGCATGAGCTCCTCTCGATGACGGAGAACGAGACAGAATCGGCTGACGCAGTAAAGGCCGATGAGGACAGACGGATCCGGGGAGGACGCGAAATACGAGTCAGGATCAAAGTGCGCTCTTGATACGCCGTTGATGCACCAAATTCGTGCGTAAGCACTGCTTTATCGCACCGATTCGCACAGTTTCCGAGCGCCTGTGAGCCGTCACTCACCTCCATTGCCAACGAATTCGCCGTGGCACGCTTATTGCGTCACGCGGACGCACGGCGCGGATATCGCAAAGAACATCACTACGCACACCTTGAAAGGAGCACGTACGCAAAATGGCCGAAAACACTCTCAAACTCATCAAGGACAACGACGTCAAATGGGTGGATCTGCGCTTTACCGATCCCAAGGGCAAGGAACAGCACACGACCATCCCGGCGGGCCGCGTCGACTCGGATGCGCTGGGCGACGGGTTCATGTTCGATGGCTCGTCCATCTCCGGTTGGAAATCGATCAACGAGTCCGACATGATCCTCATGCCCGATGACGACACCCCCGTGATCGACCCCTTCCGCGACGATACGACTCTGAACCTGCGCTGCGACATCATCGAGCCGTCGACCATGCAGCCTTACGAGCGCGATCCTCGCTCCCTGGCAAAACGCGCTGAGGCATACCTTGCCTCCACCGGCGTGGGCGACACCGCTTACTTCGGGCCGGAGAACGAGTTCTTCGTGTTCGACGACGTGCGGTGGAAAGTAGAGATGAGCGGCGCGTCCTACAGCATCGGCGCCGAGGAAGCAGCCTGGGAATCACACTCCGAGTTCGAGGGCGGCAACCTGGGCCACCGGCCATCCGTGAAAGGCGGCTACTTCCCGGTTCCTCCGGTTGATTCCGCGGCGGACCTTCGCTCGGCCATGTGCTCGGCAATGATGGCCATGGGCCTGGAGGTCGAGGTCCACCACCACGAGGTGGCAACCGCCTGTCAGAACGAGATCGGCGCGCGCTTCAACACCCTCGTGCGCAAGGCGGACGAGGTGCAGATCTACAAATACTGCGTACACAACGTGGCCGACGCCTATGGCAAAACGGCCACCTTCATGCCCAAGCCACTGGTCGGCGACAACGGCAACGGCATGCACGTGCACCAGTCCATCGCCAAGGGCGACAGCAACGTCTTCCACGGCGATGAGTATGCAGGTCTCTCGAAAACGGCCCTGTACTACATCGGCGGTATCATCAAGCACGCCCGGGCGATCAACGCCTTCGCCAACGCCACCACGAACTCCTACAAGCGTCTGGTGCCGGGCTTCGAGGCCCCCGTTCTGCTGGCCTATTCCGCCCGCAACCGTTCCGCGTCGATCCGGGTTCCGTACATTCAGGGCGGCAACCCGAGGGCCTACCGGGTCGAGGTCCGCTTCCCGGACAGCACCGGAAATCCCTACCTGACGTTCGCAGCGATGCTAATGGCAGGCCTCGACGGCATTCAGAACGAGATTCATCCCGGAGACTCCTTCGACAAGGATCTCTACGATCTCCCTGCCGAAGAGTTGGCAGGCGTGCCGACGGTCTGTGCTTCCCTTGAGCAGGCCCTGCAGGCGCTCGACGCGGATCGCGACTTCCTCAAGGCCGGTGGCGTATTCTCCGACGCGATGATAGACGGCTATCTCGACCTGAAGCAGGAGGAGGTGGACTACCTCAATTCCTCCACGCACCCCGCGGAGTTCGAGATGTACTACAGCGTATAAGACGCCCTCGCGCGGTCGACCCCGCGCGCCAGAGCCCCAACTCGTTTACGAATTGGGGCTTTTTTTTGGCTCGGTGTGGTCCAAAATGACTGTATTCAGAGCGAGGCGGGCACCATGCAGTTACCGGCAACATTGAAAGGCATTGTATTTCTCGGCATGTGCTCGATACCCGGGCTGCTCTCAAGCGCCCAGGCCGCGGCAGGAACGACGATCTATAAAACCATCGACGAGGACGGCAACGTGGTATTTACCGACACACCGCCCCGGGCCGACGGCCCCTCGGAGACGGTGACGGTTTCCTCCCCGAACTCGTTCGACCCGGCCGAAGCGGGCACCGAGGGGTCGACCCGCCAACTCTGGATCGTGGACCCGGACGCTGAGGACGAAACCCCGGGCGAGGTGTACGCGGCATTGACCATCACCTCACCCGAGGAGGACGAAAACATCAGAGAAAATGCAGGAAACGTGACGGTCACGGTGAAGCTCGAGCCGCCGAATCTGCAGCCCGGGCACAGGATCCGCCTGCTGCTCGATGGCTCTCCCACCGGCGGCACCAGTACCACTGGGCTTTTTGCGCTCACCAATGTCGACCGCGGCACCCACTCCCTGAAGGCCGAGGTAGTGGACGAGGCCGGCAAGCTGATCTACGCCGGGCCTGCGTCAACCTTCCACCTACAGCGCTACTCGGTGCTCAACGCGCCCGTGCGGCCGGCCAACCCCATAAACAACTGACTGAAACCCAGCGGGGCGACCTCGCCCCGTTGGGATCGGCGGCCGGCGTCCGCCAAACGCACCACGATCGCTCTTTGCACTATCTTGGTGCATACTACTCACCGTTACACGACCCACGAATTCGAGGTCTCACGGGATTAGGTGTATATTTTTAATAATTTTCCGCGTAAGTAAACGCTTACTTCGATCGCTCGCGAGCAACGAGGGAAGTTGGACCATTTCTTGCGTCAGGAGCACGCAGTCGATCAGCCCGACATGAACCGAACACACAGGAAAGTCGTCTACAACATGCCGTCTCTGGCCAAAACTGACATCCTAGACCAGCTCACGGGCGCAGTGATCGTCTGCGATGCGTCGCTGCGCGTCTGCTACATGAACCCTGCAGCCGAGTCGCTCCTGAATACGAGCGAGCACCAGAGCACGGGCGTTCAGCTGGCTGAGCTGCTGTTCGAGGATGCCGTTTCACCGTTTGCAGATCTGAGCGAGATCTTCAACACCGAGCAGTCCATCACCAAGCGCGCCGCCGAGCTACAGCTCAGGGACGGCACCGACGTCGTTGCGGACCTGACCGCCTCGCTGGAACCGCGCTCGGGCCACCTGGTCATCGAGCTGCAACCGTTGAATCGCCTGCTCAGGATCAATCGCGACGAGCACTCCTTCTTCTCCCAGCAAACCACCCGAACTCTCATCAGGGGGCTTGCCCACGAGGTGAAGAATCCCCTCGGCGGCCTGCGCGGCGCGGCACAGCTGCTGCAGCGCGAGCTCGAGGGAAGCGAACTCACGGAGTACACCCGCATCATCATCGCGGAGGCTGACCGCCTGACCCAGCTGGTGGACAGCATGCTGGGGTCGAACCGCCAGCCTGAGTATGCGGACGTGAACATCCACGAGCTGCTCGAGCATGTGGTGCGCCTGGTGGATGCGGAGCTGGGCGGGCGGGTCAGTTTCCTCCGAGACTACGATCCCAGCCTGCCGCCCATACGGGCCGATCGCGCGCAGCTGGTCCAGGCGCTGATCAACATCGTCAGGAACGCTGGCCAGGCCCTGCGCGAGACGGTCAATCCTGACATCACACTGAAGACCAGGGCGGTTCGGCAATTCACCATCGGCGCAACCCGACACCGGGTCGTCATTCAGATCGAGATTGCCGACAACGGGCCCGGGATACCGGAGGAAATGATCGACCGGATCTGGTTTCCCATGATCAGCGGGCGAGCCGAAGGCACCGGTCTGGGGCTGGCCATCACCCAATCCATCGTTGGCCATCACAACGGCATCATCGAGTGCGCGAGCCGCCGGGGGGACACCCGCTTCTCGGTGTTCCTGCCGGTTGAGAGCAACGGGGAGCAAAACGGACAACTGGAGGACTCCGAGTCGTGAGAAACCGAGTGTGGGTCGTCGACGACGACCGTTCCATACGCTGGGTGCTGGAGCGGGCCATGCAGCAGGCCGACATCCCCATTGCTGCTTTCGCCTCGGCGGATCACGCCATGCATCACCTGCACGACGAACGGCCAATCGCCGTCATTACCGACGTTCGCATGCCGGGCATGGACGGCATGGAGTTCATCGGGCGTATCCACGATGCCTACCCGGAGCTGCCGGTGATCATCATGACGGCTCACTCCGACCTGGACAGCGCCGTCAACGCCTACCAGAGCGGCGCGTTCGAGTACCTCCCCAAACCCTTCGATGTGGACGAGGCCGTCGCCATCGTCAAACGCGCCATGACCTTCGCCGAGGAGGAAGCGCCAGCCCCGGCTCCGGAACCGGAAGCCGCCCAGGAAATCATTGGCCAGGCGCCCGCCATGCAGGAGGTCTTTCGCGCCATCGGCCGCCTAGCGAACTCCAACGTCACGGTGCTCATCCGCGGCGCGTCCGGTTCGGGAAAGGAGCTGGTGGCCCGAGCGCTGCACCGCCACAGTCCTCGCGCGGGCGGCCAGTTCGTCGCGTTGAACATGGCGGCCATCCCCCGGGAGCTGGTGGAATCAGAGCTATTCGGCCATGAGAAAGGCGCGTTTACGGGAGCCAACTCGCGCCGCGACGGCCGCTTCGAGCAGGCCGACGGTGGCACCTTGTTCCTGGACGAGATCGGCGACATGCCGGCAGAAACCCAGACCAGGCTGCTTCGGGTGCTGGCGGACGGCGAATTCTATCGGGTGGGCGGCCACTCGCCGGTCAAGGTGGATGTGCGCATCATTGCTGCAACCCACCAGGACCTCGAGGTCCGCGTGCGGGACGGAAGCTTTCGGGAGGACCTGTTCCACCGGCTGAACGTGATCAGCGTCCACGTGCCAACGCTGGCCGAACGCCGAACGGACATCCCGGCGTTGGCCAGCCACTTCCTGGAGCGGGCAGCGGAAGAGCTGGGCGGCGAGCCCAAGATCATTCGTCCGGAGACCATGGAATACATGATGAACCTGAGCTGGCCGGGTAACGTGCGGCAGCTGGAGAACACCTGCCGCTGGCTCACCGTGATGGCCTCCGGACGGGAGATTCACCTCGCCGATCTGCCGCCCGAGCTGGGCTCCGACGTGGCCAAGCAGAACACCAATGACGGCTGGGAACATGCGCTGGAAGCCTGGGCCGACGACCTGCTAAGGGAACCTGGCGGGCTCCCGCTGCTGGATGTGGCGACGCCCCGTTTCGAGGGCATCTTGATCCGGGCGGCGCTCCGACGCACGGGCGGGCGCAAGCGCGAGGCCGCCGAGCTGCTGGGCTGGGGCCGCAACACGCTCACGCGGAAGATTGCCGAGCTGGGAATGACCGATCTCTGAGCCATGCCTCTCCACGTGGTGCTTTACCAGCCGGAGATTCCGCCCAACACCGGCAACGTCATCCGGCTCTGCGCAAACACGGGCGCCCGGCTGCACCTGGTGGAGCCGCTGGGCTTCGAAATGGACGACGCGCGGCTCCGGCGCGCGGGGCTCGACTACCACGAGTTTGCCAGCATCGACGTTCACGAAAGCCTCACCGACGCTCTGGATGCCTGCGGCGGCGGCCGTTGCTACGCGGTGAGCACCCGGGGCAGCAGGCATCATTCCGACGTCGCCTTCAAGGACGGCAACGTTGTGGTCTTCGGACCGGAGACCCGGGGCCTACCAGCGCACGTGCTCCAGACGTTTCCGGCGGATCACGTCCTGCGCATACCCATGCGGGCGGGCTCGCGCAGCTTGAACCTCTCCAACGCGGTGGCCGTTTTGGTCTACGAGGCATGGCGGCAGCTCGGCTACGCCGAGGGAACCTGAGTCAATGCTGGACGGGGTTTGCCGGCGAGGCGCGCTGCTTGAGCGCTTCCTCATAAAGCGCGTCGAAGTTCACGGGCGCGAGCTGGACCGCGGGAAACCCGCCGCGAACGGCCATTGAATCCAGCGTCTCCCGGACGTAGGGAAACAGCGTGTTCGGACACATCGTGCCCAGCACCCGGTGAACCACGGCATCTTCAGCGCCCTGTATCACGAATAGCCCCGCCTGCTGGACCTCGACGATGTAGGCGGTACGCCCGTCCTCAAGCTTGGCGCGCAGCGTCACCGTCAACACCACCTCGTACCGATCGCCTTCCTGAGGATTGGTGCGGGTGTTGATGTCGAGCTGCATCTCGGGTTTCCAGGTCTCGCCGAAAACCCCGGGGGAGCGCGGCGACTCGAAGGACACGTCCTTGAGGTAAAGTCGCTCGAGACGGATCTGGCCCCGTGCTACGCCTTCACTACCGGCAGGTTCTGATTCCGCCATTCAGCGATGCCTCCTTTAAGCCGCGTAACGTTTGCAAACCCCTGCTTGCGCAACGCCGTGCCGGCGGCACCCGCATGCTGCCCCATCTTGCAGGCAATCACGATCGGCTTGTCCTTGTGAGCATTCAGCTCGGCGACACGGCTGTCCAGCGACGAGTAGGGGATGTTGAGCGCGTGCGGGATGTGGCCCTGGTCGAAATCCTTTTTGTCCCGCACGTCGAGGACCAGAGCATCTTCGCGGTTCACCAGGTCGACCAATTCCTGGGCAGAAACGGACCGCCCGCCGCGCTGGGTCTCGTTGCGCACGAAGAACACCAGCAGGACGACGAACGCCCCGATGAGAACGGGATGATTGCCGATAAACTCGAAAAGCTGATCCATCCTTGCGCCCTCTGCAACGGGCTCCGGGGTACCTGAAAACCGCGCGATTATACACACCGCATCAACCACTCGTAGCCATGGTTTCTGTTAAACTCCGCGCCGTTCCGGGCTCTGCCAACCCGGCAACTCTAGGAGCTTTGGCCGCAATACCATGGGAAATCCTACGCTGCTGGTGGTTCTGGACGGCTTCGGCTACAGCCCGTCCGTGGAGGACAACGCCATTGCCCAGGCGCGCACGCCCAACTGGGATCGCTACTGGGCCGAGAAGCCTCGCTCCCTGATCTCCGGCTCCGGCGCGGACGTAGGTCTACCGGACGACCAGATGGGCAACTCGGAAGTAGGGCACATGAACCTCGGGGCCGGGCGCAAGGTTTATCAGGACCTGACCCGAATCAACCGCGCCATCGAGCAGGGCGAGTTCGCCCGCAACAGAACCCTCAACAGGACCTTTCAGCGTCTCAAGAAGAGCGGCGGGCGCCTGCACGTGATGGGCCTGTTGTCGCCCGGAGGGGTTCACAGCCACGAAGATCAGATCTTCGAGTTCATCCGGATGGCCGCCGAGGCAGGAACTCAACACATCTACCTGCACGCCTTTCTCGATGGGCGCGATACGCCGCCGCGCAGCGCGGAGCCGTCTCTGGCGCGGGCGGACTCGCTGCTCGCCGAACTCGGCGTGGGGCACGTGGCGTCGATCACCGGGCGTTACTACGCCATGGACCGGGACCGGCGCTGGGACCGCATCGAGCGCGCATACAACCTGGTGGTGCGCGGCGAGGCGCCCTATCACGCGGCCACTGGCCACGCCGCGTTGGCAGACGCCTACGACCGAGACGAAAGCGACGAGTTCGTCCAGCCCACCGCCGTCCATGCCGAGGGCGAGCTGCCGGTCCGGATGCTCGACGGGGACGCCGTGGTCTTCATGAACTTCCGCGCCGACCGTGCCCGCCAGATCACGCGGGCAATCCTGGAGCCCGACTTCGACGGTTTCCAACGCCGGTCGCGGGTAGCGTTGACCGACTTCGTCATGCTGACCCGCTACGCGGACGACATCGACACCTCATGCGCCTTCGAGCCGGCGGTGCTGAGCAACACCCTGGGCGAGTACGTGGCAAAGCTGGGCAAAACCCAGCTGCGCATCGCCGAGACCGAGAAGTACGCCCACGTGACGTTCTTCTTCTCGGGCGGAAGGGAGGATCCGTTCGCCGGCGAGGACCGCCTGCTCATCCCGTCCCCGAAAGTCGCCACCTACGACCTCGAGCCCGAGATGAGCGCGCGAAAGGTCACCGACCATCTGGTGGAGGCTATCCGGTCCGGGAAGCACGACCTGATCGTCTGCAACTTTGCCAACGGCGACATGGTCGGCCACACCGGCGTTTTCGAAGCGGCGGTAAAGGCGGTGGAGACGCTGGACGAGTGCCTCGGCCGGATCGAAAGCGCCATCGTCGAGGCTGGCGGTCAGATGCTCATCACGGCCGATCACGGCAACGTGGAACAGATGCGGGACGAGAGCACGGGCCAGGCTCACACAGCGCACACCTGCGAGCCCGTGCCGCTGGTCTACATCGGACCGCAGGCGCTAAAGCTGACCTCGGGGGGAACCCTGTCTGACGTGGCGCCCACCCTGCTCGAGCTCATGCACCTGGAGAAACCGGCCGAAATGACGGGACAATCCGTCGCGCAGCTAGAGGAACGCCGCTCCGCTTGAACAGTCTCCCCAAGACCGCCTGGCAAACGCGGCGCCGCGCCGGGTGCCGGGTGGCCGTCGCGCGATTCGTCGCGATCCTCACCATCCTCTTCACGGCTCCTTTGAGCTCCTCCAGCGAGCGGGAAGACGCCCAACGAGAACTGGAGGCCGTCGTCGGCCAGCTCAACGCGTTGGACGTGTGGCTCGACGAGGCTGAGGAGCGCCGGGTACGTTGGCTGGGAGAGGTGAAGGCAAAGGACCGGGAAGTTGCCACCGTCAGCGAAGCCGTCGACGAGGCCGCCGCCGCGCTTGCCGCGGTGATGCGATCTCTCGACGAGCTGGAGGATGAGCAGCGGGAGCTGCAGGCCAAGCGGGAGCGGCAGGCAACGAAGATCGGCGAGCACCTCGCCGCCGCGTACCGGCTCGACGGTCGCGACTTCGTCCAGCTGCTGCTGAACCAGGAATCCCCTGACTCGTTCGATCGGATGATCCGGTACCACCGGTACTTCAGCGCCGCCCGGCTGTCTGCCCTCCAGGAGTACCAGGAGACCCTCGAGGCGCTGGCCGCAAACCGGACCGCCCTCAAAGCGCGCGCGGCCGAGCAGGAGGACCGCAAGGCGGAGCTGGCCAAGCGCCAGTTCAGGCTCATCGAGGAGCGTGATCAGCGCATGGGGCTGATCGCCCAGCTCGACGCCGAAGCGGAGGACAAGACCGCCCAGCGACAGCGGCTGGACACTGACCGCGATCGGCTCGAGCGCCTCCTCGAGGAGCTGAACCGACGTGCCATGGCGCTGGACGGCACTGACTTCGTGGCGCGCAGGGGATCGCTGCCGTGGCCACTCAAGGGTCCCCTGCGGTCCTCCTTCGGTCGGCCTCGTGCGGACGGGCGAATGGTCTGGCACGGGATGCTGGTGGCCGCCGATGAAGGCTCTCCGGTGAAAGCCGTCTTCAGAGGCAGGGTGATCTTCGCCGACTGGCTGCGTGGCTTCGGCCTGCTGGCCATCATCAACCACGGCGGTGGCTACATGACCCTGTACGGCCACGCCGACTCGCTGACCAAAGGCGTCGGTGACTGGGTGGAAAGCGGCGAGATCATCGCCCGCGCCGGTCGCAGCGGCGGCCAGCGCGCAAGCGGCCTGTACTTCGAGGTGCGCGAGGAAGGCGTGCCCCGGGACCCCCTCGGGTGGTTGGCCAAACGCTGACGCTGGTGCCAAACTTCCGCACATGACCTTGCGCCCCATCACTCTGGTCGGGATCGTCGTCAGCATGGTCCTCGGCATCAGCCTTGGCATCGGCGCGTACCGGGCCTGGCTGGAGCCCGACGTGAAGGGCCAGCACGGCCGCGCCTTCGACGAGGTGCTACGCGAGGTGCACGAGGGCTACGTGGACGAGGTGGCCAAGGAGCAGCTCCTGGAGAACGCGCTCAAGGGGATGCTGCACGGCCTGGACGAGCATTCCGACTTCCTCGACCGCCTCAGCTACGAGGATCTGCAGGCGGAAACCAGCGGCCAGTTCGGCGGCATCGGCATCGAGCTCAAGCTGGTGGACGGCTACTTCACCGTCATCAGGCCCATCGATGACACGCCCGCCAGCGCGGCTGGGCTCAAACCCGGCGACCGGCTCACGGAGATCGACCGGGAGTCCCTGAAGGGCAAAAAGCTCGTGGACATCGTGTCCAGCCTTCGTGGCAAGCCGGGCACGGCGGTCATCTTAGGAATCCGCCGCGACGGCGGCCCCAAGATGGAGGTCAGCCTGATCCGAGCCGTGATCGAGGATCCCAGCGTGGACGCCCGTCTGCTGGAGCCGGGTTACGGCTACATTCGAATCTCACAGTTTCAGGTAGGCACGGGCCGCCGATTCACGTCCGCCGTGCGCGAGCTGGCGCACGCCAACGGGGGCAGCCTGCGCGGTCTGGTATTGGATCTAAGGGACAACCCGGGCGGGGTTCTGCAATCGTCCGTGGAGGTTGCGGACGCTCTCATGGACGAGGGCCTCATCGTGTACACGGAAGGCCGCCTGCCCTCGAGCTATCTCAGATATCGCGCAACCAGCGGAGATCTGCTCGACGGCGCGCCGGTGGCGATCCTTATCAACAACGGCTCGGCATCCGCGGCCGAGGTGGTTGCGGGCGCGCTGCAGGACCATGAGCGAGCCGTGGTCCTGGGGGCGAAAAGCTACGGCAAGGGCTCGGTTCAGTCGGTCATGCCCCTGTCCGAAGATCAGGCCATCAAGCTGACCACCGCCTACTACTACACGCCCCAGGGACGATCGATTGAGGACGCCGGGATCGTGCCCGACGTTGCCGTCGATGAGGCTTCCGGCGACGGTGACGTCTCGACGCTGCTCCTCGGCCGGGCCCTCGAGCTGCTCAAGGAAGAGCATGATGGAAAGCTCCAGGCGCGCTTGCACTAGCAAGCATCTGCGTAGAGCGCTTCCAGCGAGCTGCGCTAGCCGGCGCCGTCAAGAAGCGCCTGGCCAGCCTTGAAGTCCAGCGTTCCGGCATAGATCGCACGGCCCGTGATGGCGCCCATTAGCTCCCCAGGGCTCGCCGCGAAGGCGGTTTGCAGGGCCTTCAGATCGTCGAGACAGCTGATGCCGCCCGAAGCGATCACCGGCGTTGCCATGGCCTCCGCAAGCGCCACGGTCGCCGCTAGGTTCAGCCCCTCGAGCATGCCGTCCCGTTCGATGTCGGTATAGACGATGGCCGCAAGGTCCAGCGGTGCGGCGCTGACGGCAAAGCTCACGGCGCTGGTCTCGGTGGTCTCGTCCCAGCCGTCGGTGGCAAGCATGCCGGCGCGAGCGTCCAGGCCCAGGATGATCCGACCCGGGTACCGTTCGGCTGCGGACGCCAGAAACTCCGGCTCCCGCACGGCCCGGGTGCCCAGAATGACCTGGGAGACTCCGGCGTCCAGGTATCGGGCGATGATGTCGAGGCTGCGAATTCCGCCGCCGATCTGCACAGGGATCTCACCGAGCTCGCGGGCGACGGCGGTCACCAGAGCACCGTTGCGCGGCTCGCCGGCGAACGCGCCATCCAGGTCGACGAGATGCAGCCGGCGACAGCCCTGCTCGGCCCAGTGCGCGGCCATGGCCAACGGGTCGTCGGAGAACACGGTGGCATCGTCCATTCGGCCCCGGCGAAGCCGCACACACTGGCCATCTTTCATGTCGATGGCCGGAATGAGGAGCATCTAGAGGCTGCCCTTGGTGGACGGCACCTGACCGGCCATGCGCGGATCCGGGGCGAGGGCCATACGCAGGGCCCGGCCGAACGCCTTGAAGAGCGTTTCCGCCTGGTGGTGGGCATTTTCGCCGCGAAGATTGTCCAGGTGCACGGTCACCTGGGCGTGGTTGACGAAGCCCTGAAAGAACTCGCGCAGAAGGTCGACGTCGAAATCACCGATGCGCGGCCGTACGAAATCCACCTCGTAGGTGAGGCCCGGGCGGCCGGAAAAGTCCACCACGGCGCGCGAAAGGGCCTCATCCAGGGGAACGTAGGCATGCCCGTAGCGGGAGATGCCCGCCTTGTCACCGACGGCCTGAGCTATCGCCTGGCCCAGGACGATGCCCACGTCCTCCACGGTATGGTGGGCGTCCACGTCGAGGTCGCCGACGGCCCGTATGTCGATATCGATGAGGCCGTGGCGAGCAACCTGGGTGAGCATGTGCTCGAAGAAGGCGAGGCCCGTGGTCAGCTTCGACGCGCCAGCGCCGTCCAGATCCACGCTGACGACGATCTGGGTCTCCTGGGTGTCCCGGGAGACCGTCGCCGAGCGTCCGCTCTGCCTGCTTTTCGTGGCCATGATCTAACGTCGTCCGCTTGAGTGAGGCCGCGCAAGTATACGGACTCGAACCGAACGACTACAGCCGGTCCATCAGGTTCCCGTAGGGCAGGAAACGATTTGCGGTGTTGCTCTTTATCCAGCGCGTAAGATCGGCTGGATAGCTGCCGCGTCCCTTGAGCGCTGCAGCCAGCGGGACCACGGGCGATCCCGCTCCGGACTCCCAGCCCGCAAGCCTGGATTCGGCGAGCGTGAACAGCCTGATCAGGGCGCAGATCTCTTCTTCGTCGAGCGTCTCGGCCCGCGAGGACCAGTCGGACTCCGGGTGGCGGGAAACCGCCGCCAGGTCTCTCACCTCCTGCGCTGAGAGGCCGAAGTTCTCCGCTTCAAGGGCGCATGCGGCGTCGAGCAACCGTGCGAGGCGGGCATCGGAGATCGTGTGGTCCAGGGCTGACGGGTCGAAGGATTCTACGGTCATGGCGGCACGGTGGTCTGCGGGGGCCGAGACTATAGCAAACGCGCCGTTCAGCTGCCGGCAAGCCTGAAACCCTTATAATCGCGGCGAGGTTCCGGACTTACGGCAACACCACATGGTCAAACGCATTCTCCTGATCCTGCTGTGGATCGTGCTCCTCGGCGGCGGCTTCGTCTTCTACTGGATACAGGACGCGAACCGCATCAAGCCGGAGCTCGAGCAGCTCATCGAGGAACAGGCCGGCATCCCGGTCACCATCGGCGGAGATCTGAGCTGGAGCCTGTTTCCGCCACTGACCCTGAAGGCCGAGCAGATCGCCGCAAGCTACGAGGGGCAGGACTGGAGCGCCGAACGCCTGAGCATGGACATCGACGTCATGACCGTGCTGCGTACCCGCGACGTGAATCGCTGGCGGGTGCAGTCGCTCAGCCTGACGAACACCGTCGGCCGAGACGCTCAGACGGAGATCGACATCAAATCCCTCACCCTGCGGGAATTCGAGCTGGGAAAGCCCTCGCCAGTGGACATCGCGCTGGTCTACACCAGCGAAAGTGCCGAGCCGCTTCCCGTGGCGATGAACGGGCTGGTGACCGTCCGCACCGACCCCGACCGCTACGAGGTCGCCGACGCGAATCTTTCCACCCCTCACGCGGACGGCGTCTGCAACCTCGAGGCGACGCCGGTTTCCAACAGCGCGCCTTTACCCGCGGTCACGCCCGAGGACCTCATCCCGGTAGCCACGTGGCGAGCCTTCGACTGGTCCGGGCGGTGCGACCTGTCGCGTCTCGCCCTGGACGACCTCACCTTTGATTCCGCCACGGTTGATCTCGCCAACACCGCTGCGAAGAGCGCAACGCAGATCACGATTCCGCAGTTCTTCGGCGGAACGGCGATCCTCACGCTCGAGATCGACGCCAGCGGCACGCCCGTTCGCTGGACCTTGACCCCTGACCTGAACGGCGTGGACAGCCAATGGCTCATGGCCTGGCTCGATCAGCGGCTGGAGTGGATGGCGCCGCTGGCCTACAACGGCACCCTGCGCTTCGAAGGCAACACCACCGATGCCCTCATCGCTTCCCTGTCTGGCGAGACGCGCTTCGACGGCGGTCAGGGCGCCATCTCCATCATCAAGATCAAGCAGCCTCTTCTGGCCGTCGCCACCATGCTGCAGGAACCGGGCCGGGTTTCCGGATGGCCCGACCTGTGGCAATACGACCGTCTCCAGGGCGTGTGGCGGGCAGACCGCCAGTACCACACGCTGGACTTCGCGCTGGACAATCTGTCGGTGGTCGCCGACGGCAATTACGATCCCGCCGCTGATCGGCTCGACATGATGGCTGAGCTCACGTTCAGGACGCTGACAGAAGGCAAGATGTTCGAGCTGAACCCGGTCCTGATGGACCTGCCAATACCGGTGCGCTGTCGTGGCAGCCTGGAAGATCCGGATTGCGGGGTGGATCAGAAAGCCGCCCAGCGCATCGTGGCGTCCGTGCTGACGACCAAGGAAGGCAACAAGGCACGGGAGAAGCTCGAGGAGAAGATCGACGAGGAGGTGCCCGAGGAGTACCGGGAAGCAGCCCGCGGGCTGCTGGATCTGCTGGGCAGATCGCTGCAGGACAAAAGCCAGTAGCGGTGCGTCCCGACTGGTTCGCGCAGCGCGTTCTCACCTGGCACGACCGCCACGGCCGGCACGACCTGCCGTGGCAGCGGAACATCGACCCGTACCGGGTGTGGGTCTCGGAGATCATGCTGCAGCAGACCCAGGTGACCACGGTGATCCCCTACTACGAGCGCTTCATGGACCGCTTCCCCACGGTCACGGCGCTCGCCGAGGCTGAGCTGGACGAGGTGCTGCACCACTGGACGGGGCTCGGCTACTACGCCAGGGGCCGCAACCTCCACAAAGCCGCCCAGGTCATCATGCGCGATCATGGAGGCGAGTTTCCCGTCGGGGTCGAGGCGCTGGTCGAGCTGCCGGGCATCGGCCGATCCACCGCCGGCGCCATCGCGGCCATCTCGCAGGGCGTCCGCGC
>JABAHS010092264.1_pt1 | contig 61646 bp, 43 predicted proteins | sample 7062111 | NCBI WGS metagenome assembly JABAHS01 (sample SAMN14534600, study PRJNA622989) | marine sediment metagenome | biome: marine biome [ENVO:00000428]; feature: marine pelagic biome [ENVO:01000023]; material: deep marine sediment [ENVO:00002113]; isolation source: pool of 4 deep marine... | reverse complement strand
GCTCCGTCGCGAGTTCATCTGGTCAAAACACAGGATTACGGTGGCGAAAGATCGTTCGCTTACCTCAATGACGTCATGCTTGGCCTGTACCATACGGACACCGGTTGGGAACTCCGTCAATCTGAAGTCATGGTGGACACCATCGCGACCCCGCGAGGTTGCATGCCTCAAGTTACCAGGGTTTCAGTCAACCAACCGGAGGATCCGGTCTTTCTGATTCAGGGCATCGAGCACGTTGGCCCGGGACCGATTGAGGTAGCGTTTTTCGGCCACCTATTCCTCTATCCAGGTCAGAGGCACGGACTCCCGCTTGACGGAAGAGGTGTATATTCGATTAGCGCTTACGGCACGGCGTTCGAAGATAACAATGAGACGTTGGTCGCGAACTACCAACTCCAGCTCTATGGGCGAACTATCAACCAGGAGATGCGCCAGGTAATAGCCACGTTCCGACTGGCGACAGCAGCAGGTCCCCATCTCCTGTGGGCGGGTGACATCGACAGGGACGGCCGCCTCGACCTAGTCTATGACCTCAGCGAGGACTATGTGGGAAGTCGATATACTTTGTTCTTGTCTTCTCCTGCAGGTAGCGACAGCCTCGTTGTAAAGGCTGCCGCACTTCGTACATCCGGCTGCTAGGACAGCACTGTGGTCAGCGGCCTAACAAGCGTTTGCAGCGGGCGCTCATGGATCGGAGTGGATTCTTCTGTATGATGTTCGTGGCGGCGTCATGTTCCTCGTGGCGCCGCTGCAACGCAGAACCGTTAGGCCGCCCTCTGGGTAGCGACACACCAGCACGGCGCTCCTTCATGCTATGATCAAGGAACTGTTCGGAGGAGACATGTCCCAAACCCGTTCCAGCACTTTCCTAGCGGCCCTCGTCTTGCTCTCGGCAGCCCATGCGACCGGATGTCAGGGCAGTCGCAGGGTGAGGAATCAAATGTCGGAAGAGCAGATCGAGTTCACCTTGGCCTCCTCAGCGGAACGACTGTTACCGCTAACTCCCGCCGGAACGTTCAATCCCGGGATGGCAATCTTCCCGATCCGTGAAGACGGCCCCGTGCGTGGTGTGCCCGACACGCTTCATGACGTGCACTTGCTGCACGATTTCGTGGACAGTCACCAGTACTTCTTCCAGTCGCTTCACGCTGGAGATATCTCGGCGAAGCTCTACAACCGAATCTCCACACACATCGACTCTACCGTGCTTACGAGGCAATGGGTCGACGTCATCCTCACGGTTGCGGTCGGCAGGAACCAGAGCGGCCAGCTCATGCTAGTGCCCGATACCGACAACGACGAAGACCTTGCAGACGAGGAGCCACGAATCCTTCTTCCCGACAAGGTGGTGCTCGGGAGCCGATCGTTCTCCGGGCGGAGCGTAGAAGCCAACGTGAAGGTGGACTATTTCGAGGCTGGGATTCGGGGCCAGCGCTCGATTCCCGTGAGGTTCTTCTTGCCCGAGGGTGCAAAGGCCCATCAGCTGGATTGGTATATCCAAGTTCACCCCGTGGGATCCTGGACAGTTCGGGGCCAAGAGTATCCCGTGGCCCTGGGTTTTAGGACGCTTTTCCGGTTCGGCAGGTACGAGTTCTTCTACGTGGATGTCAATTTGGACGGGCGCTTCGATCCAGATCCGACCGGACTTGAATCGTATTCGATCGGCATGCCGTTCAACATTGGGGGGACCGGCTGGCGCATTGAAGAACTCAGGGTGGACGGTTCCAGCCTTCGATTAGCTGCTGTCGACTCGACGGTGCTACCCCGGTTGGCGCTCCGGGCTGGCAACGCCGCACCAGAATTCACCGGCGTCACACTTGCGGGGGACTCGCTCGGGCTTGAGAACCTCCGCGGTAGATTCGTGCTCCTTCACTTCTGGGCCCCATGGTGCGTCTACAGCCAGCGAGAGTTCGCCTATCTCAGAGGTGCACACGAGGAATTCGGGGAGGACGGTGGACTAGCCATCGTGGGGGTCGTGGAGGCCGAGCAGTTGGCGGACGTACATCGAGCCATACGCGAGCATCGTCTGCTGTGGCCACATATCTATCAGGCGAGGGAAGATCCCATACCGAGTGCATATCGTGTTGTCGGATTCCCCACTACGTACCTGATTGATCCCGACCGGACGATCGTGGCGCAGGGCTCGGCAGTTCGAGGCGATAGTCTCCTCGTAACCCTGCGCATGCACCTGACAAGTCGCGCCCCATGAGAGTTGAACAGGTGACGCTCTGTGATCCTCGCCGACCTAACACGCCGATGAACCTGACACCGGCGATAAGCGCACGCCCGACCCCGTTCGTTCTCACAATTGGTGCCTGAATATCGGCGGCAGGGATTCGGATCGGCGTTGGCAAACCGAGCCGCAGACGAAGCGAGGCAGCTCGCTGTCGAGCACCTATATCTGTACACGCCCGATCAGCAACACTTATACGCTCGCCTTGGCTGGTCCGTTGTTGAGCGATGCCAGTATCGAGCTCAGGATGTCGTAATCATGGAATTGCGACTCGCTGCCTAACAAGCGTTTGCCAGCGGGCGCTCACGGTTCGGGTAGATTCATGTGTATGTTGTTCGTAGCGGCGTCGGGTTCCTCATGGCGCCGCTGAAACGCACACCCTTAGGCGGCCACCCAGAAGGAGAGTGGATTGACCAAACCGCTAAGCAAGCTGCTGGTGATCTGTCACATTACAGCAATAGGTTTGGCGTGCTCTGACCAGGCGCCATCGACGGCGGAAATCTTTGAGCGCTATATCGCTGCCAGTAACGCGCACGACCTCGAGACATTGGAACGTATGACTGCGGATGATATTGTGTGGCAATTGGGCCCATGGACCCTGGTGGGTAAGGAAGAGGCTCTACGTCCACACTACGCTGATCTGGTCAATCACACCGTGTTGGAAGCGCGCGAAGTAGTTGTCCGAGGTGACACCGTTGAGTGCACCTTGGTTGAACGGAGCGATGCCACCCGCGCTTACGGCCCTGACTCGTTGATTACTCATGCTCGCTACGTTTTTGAGGAAGGCCTGGTAGTGAAGAAAGAACCCTGGGCGCCCTCGCCGAGTCTGATGGAGTTAAACGGTCGCTCCGAACCGTTCCGTAGGTGGGTGCGGGAACAACATCCCGAGGCCCTTGCCGTGATAGTCGATTCGACTGGTACTCCCCGCTGGACTCGATCCGCAGTGGATATTGTGCACGAGTTGCGGGAGGCGTGGGTTGCCACTGGCAAGCCAGGATCCTAGTTGGCCGCCTAACAAGCGTTTGCAGCGGGCCTAACGCAGAGGCGAATAGCTCACCAACCAGGGAGGTCGTCGGTCCGTGACAGCATTTCGTATTCCGGTCCGCACTGGCACCGATCGATTTCCTGGTCGGATGGAGGAGCCATCATGAGATGGGTTGCCCCCCTGCTTGCTATCGTGCTTCTGGGATGTTCATCGGAGCGGCCGGCGCCTTCCGTCGACGGCGAGCCGCCGACGCTCGCGATTCAAGGGGCGCGCGTCTTCGACGGCGAGAAGCTCCTCAGCGCGTCGACGGTGCTACTCAGAAACGATCGGATTCTCGCCATTCAGGATGCGCCGCCAGCGAGTGAGGGAGTCGAAGTTGTTCACTGCGAAGACTGCACGCTGCTCCCCGGGCTCATCGATGCTCATACGCACATAGCACTCGAGCGAGAGCTCCGGCAAGCGCTCGTCTTCGGCGTCACGACCGAGCTCGATCGCTACACGTTCCTGCCCCCCGAGCTACGGGCGGAGCTCAGGGAAGACCTGAAGGCGGGCCAGCGCACCGACCTTGCGGACTTCCGCATGGCCACGACCCCGGTCACCTGAGGCTGGCGTCATCGTCCTCGCTGGGACCGATGTGAGCAACGCTGGCACGGCGCATGGCCTGAGCACGCATCGGGAGCTCGAGCTACTCGTGCGGGCGGGGCTTACGCCGACGGAGGCTCTGGCTGCGGCAACCTCGCGGCCGGCAGACCAGTTCGGCCTCGACGATAGAGGCCGCATTGCTCCGGGGCTGAGGGCAGACTTGATGCTGGTGCGCGGCGATCCGACGATCGACATCCTGGCGACTCGAGACATCGTGGCGGTCATCCGTGGTGGGACCCGGGTGGACCGACAAGCACTAGCCGCTGAGATTGCCTCGAGCCAAGAGTAGGCATCCAACGCGCGGGAGGGGGGCTCAGTCGGAGATCGTGAAGAGATGGACAGGGCCGCTTGCCGCCTAACCAGCATTTGGACCTGACGCGAGCGCGGGACGAGGTATCGGCTTTAGATTGTCCTCAGGCAATGTCCAGCAGTCGGGCCGCGCCCGTGGATGGGCGCGGTCGTAGCCGCGCAGGTGAAACGCATAACCGTTAGGCGCCCGCCCTCTGTGGAATAGGCTGGCTGGTCTCATGAGGAGGACCACGTGCGCATAGGTGGTCGTTCACCAGTCCCGAGGCTTGTAGGACCCGTCGGCTTTGCCCTCACGTTGGCCGTCTGGTGGTGGGTAAGCCAGCAACAGTTTGGTCCGGTCCTGAGACCGCTCATCATAGTCGGTGGTACGCTCACCGCGTTTCCGGTTGTTTGGGTTGGGCGAAGAGCACTTGATCTGCAACCAACACCCGAGCGCGCTGCCTGGGTTACAACGGTGGTTCACTTTGCCCTGATGATCCTGTTCGGCGCGGCGATCATCGAGGCGATCGGGATTGGCGAGCTTTATCCTGGGTGGGCGATTCCACTCCCAAGAGAAATAGGCGTAGCGGTGATGGTGGTAGCGGCACCGGTGTTAGTGTCGACCGTAGGGAATCTTGCACTGCAGGGTCTCGGGGCACCGTTTGCCATTGCGTTGACGCGGCGGCTGGCGACCAGTTCGCTGTATGGGTGGACGCGCAACCCGATGGCTCTGAGTGCTCTTGTGTTTCTGACAGGTTTGGGGCTATGGCAGCAATCAACGCTGTTTGTTTTGTGGGTGGTCGGTCTATTCACACCAGCGATGTTGGTATTCCTGAAGGTGTACGAGGAGCGGGAACTGGAAGTTCGGTTTGGGGCATCCTACCTGGAGTACAAGGCCAACACACCCATGCTGTGGCCAAGAAAGCCTAAGGATGATCGGAGCGCGATTGATGGCCGGCGCCTAACCCGGCCATGAATTTGACGAGCGCGGCGGATGGCTGAATGATCGGCCGCGTGGCAAGATCAAGCACGCTCGGCTCTCCGTTCGCCTGGCGAGAGGGCGCTCGCAACTTATGGCCAAAACGTTAGAACGCAGGGATGATGTCAGAGAAGGTTATCGAAGACCGCATTATGCGCGATACGGGTGCATTAGGTTACCCGGACGCCCAAGTGATTCGCAACGTGCGAATTTCCCCGGACTCCGGTCGCATTGATCTGATGATATTGCCGTTGCGTGGCCGAAAGAAACTTGCGCTAGTCGAGGTTAAACAGGCACGATCGCCCGATGCGGCATCCAAGGTGATCAGACAGCTGATCATGTATTATGCCGCATCGCTTCAGATTGGATTGAGAGGCGTAGCGCAGATCCGGGAGTTTGCTGGAGACTATCAGAAGCAAGCGCGCTCCACTGGGAATACATCGATCAACAGGCTCGCCGGTGGAGCGTCCTCACAGGAGGCCGGTTGGCGCCTGCTACAAGAAGGACGTCCCCTAAAACCGAGCGAGATCGATTTGTTTCTCGCCCTCAATCGTGAACCACAACCGAAGCTTGTAAACAGCCTCTCGCTGCTCAAGAAGAGTCATGGCTTGAGAATCCGCTTGGTTGTTGCAAGCGGTCGCGGAGTCCGTCTCGGTCCTGCGGTCTAACCAGCGTTTGCACCTGACGCGGGCGCCGTACGGGGAGGTGGCCTTAGATTGTCGTTAAGTCGTTTTCCGCGGTCCGGCCGCTTCCTCAATCGGGCGCGGTCGTAGCCGCGCAGGTGAAACGCTAGTCCGTTAGGCGGCGGAATTTTTGAACTGCATTCTCAACTTCTCGTTTGGATCGCGGCGGAGCGCACCGATTGCTAGGCCGAAGCACAGGGAGGCGAGCGAAGCGCTATGGCGTATCCAGCTTCTGCGGACATAGCCGAAGAGAAATCCACCTACCTGAGCTTGCTCTGGGCGTCCGTTGGTCTGGCGATCTTTGTCGTGGCGTATCTGCTCCCATTGCAGTATGGGCTAGGCCTGCTTTTCAGTCTCTTATAATTGATCATTCCGTTGGGCATTTTGGTGCTGATTGCGTGGGTCGTTGCCGTAGTCCGGTCCCTGGCAAGAAGGAAGGCAGACTCCATTCTTCCGACAAAGACAACTGCGCCCATGATTCCCGCCAGGGCCCGTGAGAATGTGGAGAGCCGTAATTCCTTGATCGGCATATCCAGTCCAGGCCGACGGCCTGACAGGCTCTTGGGCAGCAGCGCACCGATTCCCGATTACGAACTGTGCACTGAAACGCGCGGCCCGGATACTCTCAGAGTAACCCCCTGCCCGAAGCCGCTGGCTTGTTGCTTGATCCATGGGTAAAGGCCTCCCTGGACTCCACGGGTTACACCGTCGGTGGTATAGCAGCGGTCCAATATGGAGGGGCTCGGTCTCTCGCCGCGGAGGCCGCCACTAGCGTCAAATATTCCCTCGTTCGCTACACACCGGGCAACGAGCGCGATACGGGCACTATCATAGGAATACAAGATGGGTCTGAGCGTGGCGTTGCCGGGATCTGACGTCTAGCGCCCGCTGCCCGCCGAGCCTCTGCCCAGGGTCCGAGAGTGCTGGAATAGCCGAATCCGCTTTTGGGGAGTGGAACTGATCGAATCTTCGCGCTGTGGAATCGGCGTCTTCACCCTGTCTCGACGCCGTGACCGCTCAGGCGGCAGAGATGTTCCTCACACCATTGGCAATCGGGGTCGGCCTCTTCGGCACAGCCGAGTTGTGCCTTGCGGGCGTCGTTTATCCAGCCGCAGTTCCGGCAGCGGTAGAAGGCATCGGCCGGCGACAGGTCTTTCTCGCAATGCGCACAGACGTCCATGAAACGTCCCCCGTTCGCGCTCAACGACGCAAGCTGTGGCCGTTACGGGCCTCGAGCTCGCGCAGGGCTTTCTGTCGATCCTGGGCCACTTTGCCGGAAATGTCGATCACGGAAATCAGCTTCCCGTCCTCGAACTCCAGCTCGTGGACCTCGAGGTAGCGGAGCAGCGAATCGAACCACCAGTCGAAATAGCGATCGTCGGCGAACTGGCGAGCGATGAGCAACTTGCCGGTGAAGGGTACGCCGAGGCGCACCCGATCGTAGGAGGTATCGAAATCGCAGTCGCCGTTGCGCGACGTCGGTTCCGTACGGTTCAAGGGCGGCGCCTGCGCGCCGCCCGCCGCGCGGGCGATTCCCTCCCGCAGATTGATGTCCAGGTACTCGACCTGGAGCATGCCGTAAACGACGGTATAGGTACAGACGAACCCGCGACAGCAGGCGCTATGTGGCGGAACCGGGTTCATGCCGTGCTCGCCGGGGTCGAACAGGCCCTCGCCGGCGATGCCGATGAGATCGAACAGTTTCCTCTCGAAGCGTAACCGATCCGGGATCTGAGCCGTCATGGGCGGGCTAGCTCCAGGCCGTTCGTGTTCCAGGTCAGTTATCCGAGTAGTACCAATAACGAGGGTGGTCCGGGTCTTCGCCGGAATAGCGATCGATATCGTCCGACCAGCCGTTCGGCACTTCCGAGAGCAGGAGCTCCAGCCCCTCGACGCTGAGGAAGATGCCGCAGCAGTAACAGCGGCACTCCTCACCTTGCTCGATCTCGTAGTGGAGACCGCCGCACTCCGGACAGACGATACGATTCACGATGACGCCGGTCGGCAGGAATACCGAGTACAGGTAGGAGACCAGTGGATATCGGCCCACGTTGCTCACCCCCTCTTTTCGGGAGTGGATGGACAGGGCTATCGTCAGACCGGCGGGGGATCGCGGTCGACGTCTACGGCCGTGGCGACGGTAGTGCCGCTACGGCCGGCCAATCAAAACGGCGCAACTGACGCAGAGGTCGTCCTCCCACCATTCGTCCTCGGCGTCGATATGGCTTCCGCACATGAGGCAGGAACCGGAGATCTCGTTCTCCCAGCCACAGTCCTCGCAGAGGCTCGGACTGCGGGGGCTGAGCTCGGCGCCACACCGTTCACAGATCTCCATCGATCCCCCAAGTGCAGGAATTCGGAGTCGTTACGCAGACGGAAGCGGGCGGTCGCTTCGGGATTCGGTCGACGGGGGCGGCGGGAGGATGTCCTAATACCCCGCACGCGGGGAGGGTTCCGGTGGGGGTGAGTAGTCGGGAGTGCGGAGTTGGGAGTGGGGAGTGTGACGGGCGAGGGGTGAGGGGTGAGGGTGAGGAGGCCCACCCCTCCCCTGGTTCCCTGGGTCGATCAGGATTTCGAGCGAATCCGCTCGATCATCCGTTTCGCGTTCGCGTTGCTCGGGTTGAGCTCGAGCGACTTTTCGTAGTACTCGATGGCGAGCTCGTCTTCGCCCTTGTTCATGTAGGCTTCGGCCAGGCTGTCCCACGTGTTGAACGCCTGCGGGAAGTACTCGGTGTTCAACCGGAAGACCTCGAGGGCCCGGTCGAGCTGGTCGCTGCGCATCAGGCGATAGCCGAGCGAGTTGACCGAGCGCTCGACGAACGACGCGAGGGCATCGTCGCTCGTGTCGAGAGCGGCGTATAGCTGCAGCGCTGTCTCGGCGTCGCCGGTCTGCAGCGCGGCGGCGATCGGCGCGATCTTTTTCTCCAGCGGCCGGTAGCCCTGCGCGATTTCGTCGAGCATCGCATCGATCCGCACCTGCGGCAGCCACTTCCCGTTGGCTACGACGCCGGCGATCCGCGTGGTCGCGCCGATATCCTCCAGCGGGTTCGCCTCCAACAGCACGAGGTCGGCCCGCTTGCCGGCGGCGACCATCCCCGATTCATCTTCGAGCCCGAGGAAGCGAGCCGGCGTTACGGTGGCTGCCTCCAGCGCCTCGTAGGGGGACAGCCCGGACTCGACCAGCAGCTGGAGCTCCAGGTGCAGCGAATAGCCAGGGAAGACGTAGACGAGCGGGGCGTCGGTGCCAGCCATGATCGGCACACCCGCGTCGGCGAAGGCGTCGGTGAGTTGCATCTGCAGTTGGTGGCTGGCGGCGAGCATCTCACTCATCAGCTCCAGCTTGTCGCTCCACCCTCCGGACCGGTATCGATTGAATTGCGGGCTCCACTGGATCCGGGTGAGCGGGCTGATGTAGGCCATCTGCGGCGCCCGGTGGAGCTTGTGGATCTCGTCGGTGGTGACCGCCTGGATCCGTCCGAACGAGATCAGCGTGGGCGTGACAAAGAGGCCGGCGGCTTTGACGCGCGATGCCAGTTCGTCCAGCGCGGGCTCAAGCTCGGCGGGATCGGGCGGCCCTTCGAGGACCTCGGGATGCTGCTCCGGTGTGGCGCGCCCGAACTGAACGTCGAGATAGGGCTCGAACAGCTGACCGATGGCCTCGGACGTATAGACGATCTCCTCCATGTGGTCGATGGACTTCTGGCCTTCCTCAAGCACCACACCGAACGGCAAATTACGGGGAGCGTGCCCCACGACCCGCATCCCCTCGCTCTCGGCGACCCCGATCAGCGTGGCGTACGTCTCCCGGTCGAGCGGTCCAGCACCGCTGCCGTACTGTTTGATGGCATCGTATCCCGCCGCCTTCTGTTCGAGAACGATCTCCTCCGCCTCCTTCGGCGTGGTCATGCCGACCCGGGCCGTGGTCGGTCCGGTGGTGAAGATGCGGGGGCCGAGAACCGACCCGGAAGCGACGTCCTCGCGCAGTTGCAGATGCCACGGCGAGCCGTGCATGCTCTGGACCGTGGTGACGCCGTTGGCCAGGTAGAGCTTCAGGTGCTGCGCGGCGTCGTCCTGGCCCAGGTGGACGTGCATGTCGAACAGGCCGGGAATCAGGTATTTGCCGGCCGCGTCGATCCGCACCGCCTCATCGGGAACGGAGATGCGCGAGCCTTCTCCGATGGCCTGGATGGCTCCATCGGCGACGACGACGGTTTGATCGCGTAGGACTCGCTTCCCGTCCATGGGGATCACATTGACGCCGGTGAAGGCTAACGGTGCGGTACGGGTCTGAGCTGCCGATGGCTGACCGGCGCCGTGCGTCCGGGCGGCGGTCAAGGCGGCGACGATCAGCGCGGCGCCGGCGAGGGTCGAAACGAGCGGCAGATGCCGAATTCCAGATATTCTCATAGCGTGGTCTCGTGAATTGTGAGTGGCAGACGCGTCCAGAGTAAAGCTATGCGTCCGCGCCCCGAAGAGGCCCAGGCGAGCTAATCGACATAGAGGTACAATAGGAGATCGATGTATCGCGATACGAACGAATACAGGCGGCCTCCTCGCCCGCCTTCCATTCCATTAGACGCATCCACCGCCTCGACGGTTGGGACCGTATCCCCTTTCTTCCCTTCTCTCTTCCCGGGTCACTCCCGGCCTTGTCGCTGGGGGAGCGCGACCCTCTATTCCAATGCACTCGATGAGACACGAACAACCGGCCCCATCATCCCGTTCCCAGGAGTGCGCAATGACGCATACTAGCGCCGGTTCCCGGCGCGCCGTTCAGCGCCTTGCCGCCGTCCTGGCGCTTGCCTGCGCCGCCTGCGGCGGCTCGGACACGCCCGACGGCCCGTTCGACCATCTCCTGTCGCCGCGAGATGAGCGGTACGTCCACCTCTCCTCGTGGGATACGACCGGAGGCAACGTCGACCGTCTGGAGATCGCGGCGGCCGACAGCGCGGTCCTGCTCGACCGGCGGGGGCCCGGAATCATCCGGCGGATTTGGATCACGGTCTTCAGCCGGGACGCCCACTACCTGAGACGGATCGCGCTCAAGATGTATTGGGACGGCGAGTCGGAACCGTCTGTGCAGGTCCCGCTGGGCGATTTCTTCGGCAACGGATTCGACAAGCGGCACTACGCCGCGCTGCCGATGGGAGTATCGAGCGGTGGATTTTACGCGTACCTGCCGATGCCGTTCGGAGAGCGAGCGCGGATCGTGGTCGAGAACGGGACGGGCCGAACGATCGATGCGTTCTACTATAACATAGACATGGTGGAGGTGAACGACCCGCCGGGTGACGGTCTGAGGTTCCACGCCTGGTGGAACCGGGACTCGCGCACCACGAGCGAGACGGCGCATCGCGTTCTGGCGGCGGCGGGCCGGGGCCATGTAGTCGGGCTATCGATGAACGCGGAGTCGCACGCGGGGGATCTGGGTTTCCTGGAGGGGGACGAGATATTCTACGTCGATGGGGAGTTTCGAGGGATGGGCACGGGAACCGAAGATTACTTCAACGGCGGCTGGTACTTCGATCAGGGCGAGTTCGCGGCGCCCTACCACGGTGTCGTGGTCAAGGACGATGAGCGGGCACGGATCGCGGCCTACCGCTGGCACGTGCCGGACCCGATCGCCTTCGACGACTCGATCCGCATCGAGCTGGAGCATGGACATGCGAACGAGGAAGTCGCGGACTATGCCACGGTGGCCTACTGGTATCAGACGGAGCCGCACGCTCCGCTGCCGCCGCTGCCCCCTGCCGACGACCGCCGCGCTTTGAGCGTGAAGATCGCGCCGGGCGCGATCCCTGCCGAGTCGCTGGCGTTCGAACCCCAGGCCGACGGCGTGACGGTGCGGGTACCGATCCCTCGACCCGACCTCTACGCGGTTCGGGTCTATCCCGTGGGCGCCCCGGCACGCGGCAGCGCCGACTTCCGAGTCGAGGGCGGTCCACCGCGCCGCGTTTCGCTGGAGGCGGACAGTGCGAATGCCGATCTTCCCCTCCCTGCGAGCACGATCGACACGATAACGGCCACGGGTACCGTGACGGTCCGGGCCTCGGGCGGTGAGGTCCGGATCGCAGCGGTGCACATGAAACCGGTACAGCGCTGGAGTCAGGTCTGGAACGTGGTAGGACCGTTCGCGAATCCGCAGCGGCTGGGGACCGAATACAGCCCAGCCATCGACAGCGTCTACGGGCCGGAACGCGATCCCTCGCTGGACGCGACCTACCTCGACATGCACGGCGACACGGTTGGCTGGCGCCGGGCCGAGGCCGGCAACGACGGACGGGTGCGACTCAACAGCCACTTCGAACCGAATGATTGGGTCGTCGCCTACGCCCAGGCGTTCCTGTTCGCGCCGGACGCGCGCGAAGCCACGCTGATGCTGGGAGCGGACGACGCGCACGTGCTCTGGTTGAACGGCGAGCGGGTGTCGGAACGGCAGGGCCGCCACGTGTCGGTGGCTGACGAGATCGCGGTTCCGGTGCAGCTGGAGCGCGGCTGGAACCGTGTGTTGCTCAAGCTGGCGGACCTGGACGGCGGTTGGGCGTTCCTGCTGCGGGTGGCGGACCCGACCGGCGAGCTGCGCTGGTCGCCGCGCCCCTAGCCTCGGCCGCGGTCGGGGTCCACCGCACGTTCGAGGGCGGCGCGACTGACCCCGGAATGGGAATCGCTCCAGAGGACGGTGCCGGCACGGATCACGATCGCCTGGGGCGACTGGTGACGCACGTCGAGGCGGCGCGCGACTTCTTGGGACAGATCGCGCTCCGACACGACATCGATCTGTACCACGGGAACGTCGGGATGCCGCTCGACGAACTCGAGAACCTCACGCCGGGCCCAGCTGGAACTCCCACAGATCGGGCTGTGCTTGTAGATGACCGCCAGATCCTGGTCGAGGGTCTCTTCCAGTTCGGCCTCGGTTCGAATCTCCCGTAGCATCAGCGCTCGGCGGATGGGTGTGATGTGGTTCGGGACTGGATCGGCCGGCCCGATTACGCCCTTATACAGGCGGCGGGTGCAAGTCTCGTTCCAGATGACCCTTGACTGCGCCATTCCACGGCACGAGCTTGAAGGCTCGGGGCGCGATCGAGCCTCGACTGTCCCACCGCCGCCAGCAGTCCGGACCCCGCCGAACCGGTCGAACGAGCCGATTTATCGTCGTCGACATGTCCAGCGATCAAGATAACGACCGAACGCCGCGACGACCTGGTCGCACGAGGGGCAGCAGGGACAGGAGGCGCGATTGATCTCATTGGGCTCGGGGACGAGCAGTAAGCGATTCGTCGCAGGCGTGGACGGGTGCCGCGCCGGCTGGGTCGTGGTGCTGGTGGAGCTGGGTGACAGCCGGCAGGTGGTCAGCGAGCGCTGTCGCATCGTCCCGAACTTCCAGCGGGTGATCGAGCTCCCCGAGTCGCCTCGCTTCGTCGGAGTCGACATCCCGATCGGCCTGCCGGTGATCGCGGTGCCGGGCGGTCGCGCCTGCGACCGGGAAGCGCGGAGGCTGCTGGGCCGCAAACGGGGCTCGAGCGTCTTTTCACCGCCGGTGCGGGCGGCGCTGGCGGCCGACAGCTACGAGCGGGCGGTGCAGCTCAACCGGGCGAGCTCGAAGCACAGCATCGGGCTCAGCCGCCAGGTCTACGGTCTGCTGCCGAAGCTGCGCGAGGTTCACGACGCGATGAACCCGGACCTGCAGCTGCGTATCCGTGAAGTCCACCCCGAGCTGAGCTTTGCCGCGATGAACGACGGCGAGCCGATGACGGGTTCGAAGAAGACGAAAGCGGGCCGGGAAGACCGGCTGCGGCTGCTGGAGAAGTGGTTCCCCGACGTGCGCGGCGCGCTGGAGACGACGACGGGTGAGGAGGTGGATCGGGACGACATCGTCGACGCCTACGCGGCGGCGTGGAGCGCCCGGCGCATGGCCACGGGGAAAGCGAGGTACCTGCCTCAGCAGCCGGAGCTCGATTCGCGGGGCCTGCGGATGGGGATCTGGTTCTAAACGGGTGTGGGGAAGGGTGGGACGGTGTGCAGTGTGCGGTGCGGCGGTATGCGGAGAGTGACGGTGTGCGGTCTGCAGTGCAATAGTGTGCGGTGGGGTGTGGATCGGTGTGTCGAGTTCGTAGTGGGTTAGCCGTCCGGCTCTTTCCTTTCCTTGTGGATCCAGCGGTCGATCTCTTGGGGTATCAGGAGGCGGTCGGCGATGGCGGCGATCTCTTCGGCTTCGCGCCAGGCGACCTCCAGGATCGCCAACTCGCCCTCGAGGGCGCGGCGCTCGCTCTCCTCGTGGGCCGCCATCTCGAGGGCGAGCCGGACTTCGGAATCCATCCGCGTTACCGTCCCCCGCCCTCTCATGTCCGCGTGACGCTCGGCGACGTGGCCGAACAATCGTTCCGGGTCACGGACTTCCTCGATCAGCCCGACGGCCGACCTGACCTGCGAGTCGGTGCCACCCCAGGAATTGACCCGTGGCAAGATGAGGCCGGCCGCGCGGACCGCGGTGGGGCCCGTCAGCTCGACTTCCTCCCTCCTTCCCTTCCCCCGTGCCCCGAACAGCCCACGTCTTTCGGTCGGCCGGTAGAGCACGCGGAGGGCCCAACCGCCCCCGGAGTGGGGCATGAGGCGGACGTGCTTGAGATCGCTCTTGATGACGTAAAGGTGTGACCCGTCATCGAGGCGCGGCCGCGCGACCACCTGCTTCTTGCCACCGAAGATGAAGAACCACCAGATGTCCGCACCTAACAAGGCGCCCGCGACCGAGACGACGACCTGCGTGCCGGTGACGATCATGCTTCGGATGCGGCGGCGCAGGAACTCGCGGCCGTACCGCCAGGCGGCGAATTCGGGCCGTCGCGGCCTGCCGATTCGGATCAGTTCGAGGCCATCGCCCAACCTGGCCAGTCCGATGTTGTCGGTGGAGAAGCGCCGGGTCGTATCGCTGAATCGCCGTTCGCACTCCTCGATCGCTTCCCAGCGTTCCTCCAGCGGCGTGAGATTCCAGCGCCGACAGACCTCGCAGATGGCCCACAACCGCCCCTTCTCCGCGTCGAAGGCAAGCCGACGCCCTACGGGGAAGGATTCGATCTCGTGGTTCGTACCCAGGCGGCGGTTGCAGTAGATACAGGTGCTATACATCGGTCTGCGGTGTGCGGTACGTCGGTCTGCGGAGGGATTTCGGTGTGCGGTCTGCGGTACGTCGGCTTGCGGTGTGCGGCAAGTCGGTGTGCCGTAGAGGTGGAGCGGCGGGTTCGCGGTTCATGGTGCAGCTAGCGCTCGAGCTCGTTCTTATGCCGCTCGATCCAGCTGTCGACGCTCGCCGGGGCCAGCAGGCGGTCCGCGATGGCGGCGATCTCTTCCGCCTCGCGCCACGCCGCTTCCAGCGCCGCCAGCTCGCCTTCCATGGCGCGCCGCTCGCTCTCTTCGTGGGCCGCCATCTCGAGCGCCAGCCGGGTGTCCTTGTCCATCAGGGTGAAGCGCGTCTGCGGTACGAGCGCCGGGGCGGCGGCCAACAGGCCTTCAGAGCTCCCGGTTTGCTCGATCAGTTGGACGGCGTTCTTCACTTCGGCCGTCGTGCCGCCGAAGGAGTTGATGCGAGGCAGAATATGCCCGAGCGCCCGTATGGCGAGCGACCCCTCGAGCAGTGCGATGACACGCTGACCCCTGGCTCGAACCCGACCGAACCTACCGAATCGCTCGCCCGGTCGATACGGTACGCGGAGCGCCCAGTCGCCTTCGCCCACGCCCTGAACCAGCTCGAGCTCCTTCAGGTCGCGCCGGGCGATCACCAGACGTCTGCCCCGCTCGTCTTTGACGCGCGCGATCACCTTCGAGTTCTCATCGGTGAGGAAGAACATGATGATCGGTATGCCCGTCACCCCGATCAACAGGTAGCCGATCGTCTGCCCGGCGGCCCTGATGACGCGGGAGAGGCGACGTCGGATGAACTGCTTGCCATAACGCCAGGCGGCGAACTCGGGCCTCAGGGGGCGTCCGATCCGGACGAGCTCGAGTCCCTCGCGCAACCGGGTCAATCCGATGTTGTCGGTGGAGATGCGACGCTTGCCGTCCCGGTACTGTCTTTCGCACTCGTCGATGGCCTCCCAGCGCTCCTCGAGAGGCGACAGGTTCCAACGGCGGCAGCCCTCGCAGACCGCCCACAGCCGACCCTTCTCGGCATCGAAGGCGAGGCGTCGACCGACGGGAAAGTTCTCGACGATCTCGTTGGAACCGAGCTTTCGATTGCAGTAGATGCAGGTCTGGTACATGTCCTACGCGTTCCTGCGGACACGGGTGATGCGCCGCCCAACCCTCTACACCCGGCTCAGGCGCCGAGGTCCTTGCCCTCCGATGAGACCAGCCGGGCCTTCTGCCGGCCGATCCAATCCTCGATCCGCTCGGGTATCAGCAGGCGGTCGGCGATGGCGGCGATCTCCTCCGCCTCGCGCCAGGCCGCCTCGAGCTCGGCCAGCTCGCCTTCGAGGGCACGGCGCTCGGTCTCTTCGTGGGCGGCCATCTCGAGGGCGAGCCGCGCGGTGGCCTGCATGCGGCTGACGCGGCTGGCCCGGGCGCCGAACAGGTTGGAGGCGTTATAGATCCTGTCGTTCGGGTCGGCGGCCAGCCGGTGGAAGAGGCGTTCGGAGTCGCGGGCCTCATCGAGCAGCTCGACCGCCTCGCGAACCTGCGAACCCGAGCCGCCCAGCGAGTTGACCTTGGGCAGGATCAGGCCGGCGGCGCGAATGGCGACGGGCCCGTCCAAGCTGACGTAACGTCGTTTTCCTTTGCCCCACGCGCCCAGAACGCCCCAGTTTCGCTCGCGCTCGCGGTGCGGCAGCTTGAGCTCCCAGCCGGCGTCGAGCTCGGGACGACGGACGAGCTCGATCCTCTTGGCGTCCTTGCGGGGAACGTAGAGGCGGCGCCCGTCGTTCGATCTGACCCGGGCGACGATGCGGTCTTCCTGCTCGGCGAGCAGGCCGAAGACGTAAACGCCGGCGACGGCCATCGCCGCCATGCCGCCGATACGGATGCCGGCGATGGCGAGATTGCGGACGCGGCGCTTTAGAAACTGCTTGCTGTAGCGCCAGGCCGCGAACTCGCGCCGTTCCGGCCGCCCGACACGGACGAGCTGAAGCCCCTCCGGGACCTGGGCCAGGCCGATGTTATCGGTAGAGAAACTGGTGGGCGTGTCCCGGAAGCGCCGCTCGCACTCCTCGATCGCCTCCCAGCGCTCCTCCAGGGGCGACAGGTTCCAGCGCCGGCAGCGTTCGCAGATCACCCACAGCCGGCCACGCGCCCCGTCGAAGGCGAGGCGGCGACCGACGGGAAAATGCTCGATCGCCTCGTTCTCACCCAGGTTGCGCTGGCAGTATATGCAGCTCGTGTACACGTCGACTCCGGGCAGTGGGTAACGGCGCGCCCTATCCCCCACAACGAGATGGACGCGTCCGGTGTTTCCGGCCGATCGCGATCGATTCTCGATAGGATCTACACGGCAGCGGCCTCGAATATTCGCTCCGCGACGGCCAGGCCAGCGGAGCGGCACTGGCACCCCTGCAGAGAATTTCGCTATGGCATGTCGTCGCGAGGACTCTCGTCGGTTCGGCCGTCGGAATAGAGACCGATGATCTTGACCGGCCGGCCGTCCTCGTCGAACACGAATCGAATCCGGAACGTATCGGTCGATTCGAGGGCGAAGAGCTCACGGGTCAGTGGAAGGAGGCGCGTGCGTGCGGTGGCGCCCTGGCGCTGGTAGTACAGACTTCCGTCCTCGAGGGCGATGTGACGGGGACCGTAGCTGCCGACGTAAGCCGCCAGCTGGTCGGGGCTCAAGTCCAGGGGCTGGGCGGCGGCCGCCAGCCCTTCTTCCAGCCACTCGATGCGGGGACGCAGCTCTTCCACCCGTTCGGGGTCGAGCGAGACCGCCCGCTCGTACGCGTCGAGGGCGACGCGGTATTCGCCTGCCGCGGTCGCCGCTTCGGCCAACCGGAACCAGTTGGCCGCCGTAGGCGACTCGTAGACGGCGATGCGGAAGATGGAGACCGCGTCCTGGCTCGCGCCGCGGTCGAGGGCGAACGAGCCGAGATCGATCAGCCCGGCGGCGGCCAGTTCTTCGTCGGCGGCGGCGACCTCGTGAATGACGTCGAGGGCCGCATGGATGCCGTTCTGCAGGTACGCCCGACGGAGCTCGATACGACCGCGACGCAACGGATCGTCGTAGCGGTCGTAATCGAGCCAGGCGATCGCCGGGTGCGTGTCCTCGACGACCAGCGTCACCACGTCCTCGGCGATCGACAGGCCGTTGAAGCTGTTGGTGAAGTATACGAGGCCACGGCCTTCCTCCGGATAGGCGATGACATAGCAGCGGAAGTTCCCGTTGTCTCCCCAGTGCCAGATCGCCTGCCCACGCTCGCCCTGTTGAATCCCCCAGCCCAGGCCCCAGAACAGACCGGCGCGCCGGTCCTCCGCGCCCCAGTTGTCCACCGGCACAAGCGGCGCGATCATCGAATCGGCCAGCTGGGCCGGCAGCCCCTCGCCCTTAATCACAGCGGCGACGAACCGGGCGTAATCGTCCGCGGTGGTATGCAGGCTGGCGGCGCCGTTCGCCTCGGCGGGTTTGTTCTTCTCGCGCGGGTCGCCCAGCAGGTCGTGGGGCGTGGCGGCCAGAGAGTCGTAGGCGGGAATCCACACGTAGCTGCTCCGGGTCATGCCGAGGGGCTCGAACACCTCGCGTCGGGCGATCTCATCGAGGGAGCGACCGGTCTTGGTTTCGAGTGCGCGCTGCAGGAAGACGAAGCCCTCGCCGGAATAGCCCCAAGAATCACCGGGATCGCGAACGAACTCCAACGGCGTGCCACCCCAGTTGGGCAACCCGGTCGTGTGGGTGAGCACCAGACGTGGGGTGATGCGACGACCACGTTCATCCGTCCGCAGGCGATCGTAGGCCAGCACGTTCCAGAGCGGCTCGTCGAGATCGAGCTCACCGCGGGCCACCATGCGCAGCGCCGCGTAGGCCAGGACCGGCTTGCTCAACGAAGCGGCCTCGAAGACGGTGTTGCGGTCGACCGGCTCGCCGGTCGCGACGTTCTTGACGCCGTAGGCCGCGGTCCAGTCCACCGCGCCGGAATCGATGACGGCGAGGCTGAGCCCGGGGATCCCAGCCGCGTCCATCAACCAACGTACATCGGCGTCGAGGGCGGCGGACTGAGCGGCAGCGCTGGCTGCGGCCGTGAGGCTCAGAAGGAGCGCGGAAAAGGTAAAGTGTGCGGTGTGCGGTGCGCCGGTGTGAGGTGGGCGTGCGCGGGTATGCGGTGGGCGTGCGCCGGTAGGGCGGGAGGCCGGCCGAAATCGCCTTCTAGCCGTCTGCCTCATCCACCGCATACCGGCGCACTGCATACCGCACACCAACTCACTCCGTGCCCATCATCGCTTCGCGCTTCGCCTTGAACTCCGTACCCTCGCGCCACTCGGGGTAGGTCTGCTCGTTGGCCAGCTCGTAACCGATCATGAAGAAGAGCTGCAGGTCATCGACAGCCCCTCTCAGGTCCCAGTCGGCGCTGTACTCGTCGCTCACCTGGTGGTAGTGGTTGGCGATCCACTCGTCCTTCTTGTCGCGAGTCCACTGTTCGCCGTGCTCGACATGCTCGTTGCCCGTATCGGTGTACAGAGCCGGTACGCCCTGCTTGGCCAAAGGGAAGTGATCGGAGCGATAGAAGTAGCCCTTCTCGGGCTCGGGATCGGGCTTGACCACCCGATCTTGCTCCTCGGCCGCCGCGATGAGGTACTCGTCCAGTTCGGAGTTGCCGTAGCCGACCACGAAGATATCCCGCATCGGGCCGTAGATGTTGAGACCGTCGATATTGACGGCCGCGACGGTCTGGTCCAGCGGATAGATCGGATTGGCGGCATAGTAGGCGGCTCCGAGCAGACCCTGTTCCTCGGCGGTGGTCCACCAGAAGACCATGGAGCGCTCGGGGTTGGCGTCGAGCGATACGAACGCCTCGGCCAATTCCAATATCCCGGCGGTGCCGGTGGCGTTGTCGAGGGCGCCGTTGTAGATCGAGTCGCCTTCCAGGCCGAGGTCCGCCCCCAGATGATCCCAATGCCCCATATAGATGACGTACTCATCGGGCCGCTCGCTGCCGGGCAGCAGACCGAAGACGTTGTTCGACGTCGACCGCTGGATGGTGTTGCGAACGGTGACCGAGGCGTCGAGGCCGAGGGGCACGGCCTCGAAATCGCGGGAGAGCGCCTGGCGGCTGAGGGCTTGCATGTCCTCGCCGGCCATCTCGAAGATCTCGTTCGCCACGTCGTACTGGAACCATCCCTCGACTTTGACCCGGGACATGTTGTTGTCCTCGGGCACCATGTGGAACTGCGGGCCAGCCCAGCTCCCCTCCACGGTCGACCATCCATAAGCGGCGGGCGCGGTCTCGTGGATGATCATCGCGCCGGCGGCGCCCTGGCGGGCGGCCTCCTCGTACTTGTAGGTCCAGCGCCCGTAATAGGTCATCGCTCGACCGTTGAACAGCTCGGGGTCCTCCGTGTAGTAGCCGGGATCGTTGACCAGGATCACCACCGTCTTGCCGGTGACGTCGATGCCCTCGTAGTCGTCCCAGTCGTACTCCGGGGCGACGATTCCGAAGCCGACAAAGACGAGCTCGGAGCCCTCGAGTTCGGTTTGATCGACCACCCGAGTGGTCCACGCCATGAAATCATCGCCGTACCCGTACTGATTCACGGTCCCGCCATCGCCGACGCTGAACGTCATGTCGGGATCCGCGGTGATGGCGACGAGGGGCACTTCCTGGAACCAGCTGTCACCGTTGCCGGGCTGGAGCCCGATATCCTCGGCATGGCCGACCAGATAGTCGAGGGTCTTCTCCTCGCCGACGGTACCGGGCAGCCGGCCTCGGAACTCATCCGAGGCGAGAGTCTGGACATGGTCGGCCAGCTCCTGGGCCGTGATGGTCTGCAACGCCGGTTCGACCCGAGCCTCGTCGGGCTCACCGGCGCAGCCGGCGTGGACGAGACCGACGATCGCGATCGCGATGGCTGCGGGATGGATTCTCTGCTGGCTGTTCACCTTGCTTCCCCTTTAGCTGTGTTATCGAGAGCGTGAGGCGCGGCGGACCGGCAGGCCGGCTTCGACGCGCTCCGCTGGTCGGGGTCTTTCGTTTGGGACAGTGGGAACGTTATCCCGGCTGGCCGCGGATGCAAGCTGTGCCCGGGCTCCGATCGCTCCAGCCTGCACGCGCCGCCGGAGCAGCTCACAGAGACGCCGCGACACCCAGGGCGACGGCGAGCAGCGTATTGGTCGACAGGTTCCAGGCGACGTTGGCGCCCAGCGCGGGCACCGGCAGCGGCTCCTGGGGCGACCTCAGCGCCCAGCCGACGGGTCGAGGCAGAAAGATCAGGCTGGGCACGACGGCCACGACGCCGAGGAGCGGGAGATACCCGGCCACCACGGCGGCGACGATCGAGAGCGGCACCAGGCCAGCGAAGAGCGCGTACAGTCGGGCGGCCCCAGGACGGCCCAGGAGGCGGATGAGGTTTCGACGGCCGCCCTTGAGGTCCGGAGCCACGTCCGGAAACTCGTTGAGGAGCAGCAGATTGAAGGTCATGAAGAAGGCGGGGAGCGAAGCGGCGACGGCGACGGCTTCGTAGCGCCCGGTCTGCACCAGCGTCGTCCCGATGACCGGGAGGGCCCCGAGACCCAGCCCGGCGAACAGCTCGCCCACGTAGATGCGGGCGAGAACATCCGTGTAGGCGAACACCGCAATGGCGCCGAGCGCCAGGATCGGCACCAGCGCCCATCCGACGACGGTGAGGAAGTACATTCCGATGATGATGCCGATCGCACCGCCCACCAGTCCGGTGGTGACCGCCTGCCGGTAACCGAGCCGCCCCTCCGGCAATGTGCCACTGCCGCCCGAGAACGGGGTGCGCTCGGTCTCGAGGTCGATACCGCGCTTGAAATCGCTGGCCTCGTTGAGCGCGTTGACGGCGATATGAACGCCCAGCATGCCGAGCAGGGCCAGGCCCGCAAACGGCCAGTTGACCTGGCCAGCGACGGCCGCGGCCCCAGTGCCGGCGGCGACCAGGGTGACGGGCAGCAGGAGAAACGGGGCACGGGCGACCCCGGCGAAGGGGGCGATGCCGATGCTTCGGGGTACCGCGCTGCTCATAGAATCCTCCCTGTGGCAGGAGCATGGTCTCGGCCCGCAGCAGGCGAAAAATCGCACGATGGACAACGAGCGCACATTTGGAAGGTCGGCGGAAAAACGCAAGAGGCCGGAGGGGAATGGTGCTCCGCGAACAATCGAGGGCTGGTTTGGGAGCCACGGGGGTTTCAAATTGTTGTCGAGAACCATGACAACGTGGAGGCAGAGATGATCGCGCGTCCCGATCGATCGGAGCACGATGCGTATTTCGCCCGATACATCGACCTGGTGCCGGAGGGCGACATCCTGGAGATCCTGGCCGGCGAGCTGGAGACGACCTGCGGCCTGCTGAGGGACGTGCCGCCGGACCGTGAGCGCTACCGGTACGCGGCGGGCAAGTGGAGCATCCGCGAGGTGCTGGGCCACCTGATCGATTCGGAACGCATGTTCCAGTACCGGGCTTTGAGCTTCGCGCGCCAGGATCCGGCGCACCTGCCGAACTTCGACGAGGGCGACTACGCTCGGTGGTCGAACGCGCATGATCGGTCCCTGGCGGATCTGATGGACGAGTTCGAGGACGTGCGTCGGGCGGGGATCGCGCTCTTCAAGAGCTTCACACCCGAAATGCTGGTGCGTACCGGTCGGGCCTCGGCCTACCGATTCAGCGTGCGGACGTTCCCGTACGTGATCGCCGGCCACGAGATCCACCACAGAGGGGTGCTGCTGGAGAGGTACCTGAAATGAGCCGGTATCAAGAAATGAACGGCGGCCCCGGACCGTCGGCGGGTATCGTGGGCGCGGGCATAGCCGGGCTGGCGTGCGCGCGCCGACTGGCTCGCCGCGGGTTCCGGGTCACCGTGGTCGAGAAGGCGCGGGGCCCCGGCGGCCGGATGTCGACCCGACGGACCGATCGGGGCGCGTTCGACCATGGCGCCCAGTATTTCACCGCTCGCGATTCGCGCTTCCTGGCGCAGCTTGAAGAATGGCGTGCGGCGGGGGTCGCCGCCGAGTGGGAGGCGCGGCTGGTCGTCTACCGTGGAGGGGAACGCTTCGACCTGAACGACGGGCAGAAGCGATTCGTCGGGGTGCCGCGCATGAGCGCGGTGACGCGCCATCAAGCCGAGGGCTTGAATCTGCGAACCGGGTGGCCGGTGGCACGGGTGGAACGTGAGCCCGACGGCTGGCGGTTCCACAGCCTCGATCGCGAGTCTCTGGGCCCGTTCGACGGCGCGGCCATCGCGGTCCCGGCACCGCAGGCGGGTCCCCTGTTGTCCGGCAACCCGACCCTGGCCGTTCAGGCCGAGGAAGTGCGGATGAGCTCCTGCTGGGCCGTGATGGCGGCTTACTCCGATCGGCTCGACCTGCCCTTCGATGCCGCGTTCACCGAATCGCCCTTACTTCCATGGCTGGCACGGAACAGCAGCAAGCCCGGTCGCGGGGGCGGGGGTGGGGGCGGGGGCGGGGGCGGGGGCGGCGATGCCGAGGCCTGGGTCCTCCACGCCTCCAACGCGTGGAGCGACGAGCACATCGACGCCGAGCCCGATTGGGTGATCGAGCGGTTGCTGGGCGAGTTCGATCGCCTGACCGGCGGCCGGACCACGCCGGAACTGGTGCGGGCGCATCGCTGGCGCTACGCGCTGCCGTCGCACTTGCTGGGGATCACTCATCTGTGGGACGGGGACCTGGGTATCGGTGCGTGCGGTGACTGGTGCGGCGGTTCGCGGGTCGAGGGCGCGTTCCTCAGCGGCCTGGAATTGGCCGACCAGATGACCGAGTCGATGACGGGCTAGGCCGCTGCGAGCCGTTTCTTCACCTGCCGGGCCTGCCAGAGGTGACGTTTCTGGTGGCCGGCGAGGAGCTTCAGCCATTGGCCGAGGCTGAGCCGCAGAAGCCGGGTGACGGGTGATGCCGCCCTGGCCCGAGCCAGATCGACGCCGTCGGCGTTGTGCAGGATACTGATGAACTTCTCCTGCAGGTTGGCGAACTCCTGCACGGCCTGGGGCACGGTCCATTCCCGCTTCGGCTCCGGCCGGTAGAGCCGCGGCGTCTTGAAGGTCCGCCTGGGCGGCAGGCTATCGGCGCTGTTGGCGCGGACGAACCAGTTTCCGAGGGCACCGTATTCGAAGGGCCCGTCCGAGAGCAGGCCACGGTTCCGGGCCTCGATGATGGCGGCATCGAGCCGCGGCACCATCTTCCAGCCGACGGTGAGCAGGTGATCGATACACTCGGCGATCGACCAGCCCTTGCGATCGGGGCGACGATTGAAGGTCTCATCGTCGAGTCCGGCCACGAGCTCGGCGAGCTCGTGGCGGGCCGACTGGAACTCCTCCGCGCGCTGCTCGAGCTCAGAATTCATGCTCTTCGTCGTCGCGGCCGTGCATGGCGTCGTCGGATCGCTGTCTGCGAATCCAATCGTCGATCTCCTCGGGCACGAGCAGCCGGTCGGCGATAGCGGCGACCGCCTCCGCTTCGCGCCATGCCGCCTCCAGCTCACGCAGTTCGCCCTGGAGGGCACGTCGCTCGGTCTCCTCGTTGGCCGCCATCTCCAGCGCCAGTCTCACCTCCGGTCGCATCGACTTGATAACGCTCACGTCCCGATCGAAGAGAACGCCGGGTTGCCAGCCACCCTTTCGGGATCGCTCGCCGAACAAGATTTCGGCGTCACCCGCATCCTCCACGAGTCGAACAGCGCGGCGCACGTGCACGTCGTTACCGCCCAAGAAATTCAGCCGCGAGAGGACCTTCGTCGCAGCACGGAGCGCCGCCGAGCCGGTGAGCTCGGTGATCGAGCCACCCGCGCTGGCTGTCCAGGAGAGCCACCATTCCCGCAACCCCCGGCCCGAGCGGTGCGGCACATGCAGCGCCCAGCCACCCTGCGTGTCGGCGCTGACCAGGCGCACTTTCTTCATGTCGTCGCGGTTGAGCGGCAGGATGTTCCCCTCGTCGTCGCGGACCCGAGCGATGACCATGCGCTTCCCCGTCAGGTTGTTGACCATGTGGTCGTAGAACGCGACGATGGCGTTGTAGACGATGGACGCCTCGATGGCGATTCGGCGCTTCAAGAACTCTGTGCCGTAGCGCCAGGCGGCGAACTCGGGCCGCAGCGGCTTGCCGATCCTCACCAGATCGAGTCCCTCCGGCAGCCGAGCCAGCCCGATATTATCCGTCGAGTATCGGGTCCGCGTGTCCCGGTAGGAGCGCTCGCACTGCTCGATGGCCTCCCACCGTTCCTCCAGCGGCGTCAGGTTCCAGCGCCGGCAGTTGTCGCAGACGACCCAAAGGCGGCCTTTCGCTCCATCGAAGGCGAGCCGACGGCCGACGGGGAATGTCTCGACGGTCTCGTTTTCGCCGAGACTGCGGTTGCAATGAATGCAGGTGCGATACATGGACCGTGGGTCGACGACGAACGGAAGGGGCAGCTCAAGATAGCTCCTAGGTCGGCCGACGACCAGCCGCGCAGCCAGCCGACGAATCGACCCCGGCCGCTGCGTCGCCGGATCAGTCGCTCGCCAGGTACCGGTCCCGAAGCTCGCGCCGCAGAAGCTTGTTGGACGCCGTCCGGGGCAACCAGTCGGTGAGGACCAGGTCGTGGAGCTTGAACAGCGGGTTCAACCGATCGGCGATCATGCGGCCGAGCTCCGATCTCAGGCGCGCCGGATCGGCGTCGGTCGAAGGGACAACATAAACGACGAGAGCGTCGGCCCCTTCGCCGCCCGGCTGCACGGCGACGGCGGCGCTCTCGTAAACCGCCGGGTGAGTGTCGACGACACGCTCGAGCTCCAGCGCGCTCACCTTGATGCCGCCCAGGTTCATCGTGTCGTCGGCGCGTCCCCGTGACTTGAAATAGCCGCCTGGCAGCCGGACGAGCTCGTCCCCGTGCCGGCGGAGCGGCCGGCCTTCCGGCCCGGTCGGGCAGCCCGCGTGATAGATCTGATCGTGGTCACGGTTCAACAGCGTCTCCGACAGGCCGATCGAGGGCGGCGCCAGAAAGACTTCTCCCGCTTCTCCTTCGCCCACGGGCTCACCGCTGGCGTCGAGGATGTGGAAATCGAGTCCCAGGGCCGGGGTGGTGAACGTGGCCGGCGACGCCGGCTGTACGACCGTGCCGGTGATGTAGCCGCCGCCGATCTCGGTGCCGCCGCAGTACTCGATCACCGGCGCCCGGTAGCCGGCCCGGCTCATCAGCCACAGGTAATCGTGCGGGTTGGAGGGCTCGCCCGTGGAGCTGAAGACGCGGACACCCGGCCAGCAGTCGAAGCTGTAATCGCCGGAAGCCTGCCAGGCTCGGACGAGCGAAGGGACGGTACCGAGCATCGTGACCCCGGCGTCGCGGACGAAGCGTCGGAACCCCACGCCGGCGGCCGCGCCTTCGTAGAGCGCCATGGCGGCGCCGTTCAACAGCGAGGCGTAGATGAGCCACGGACCCATCATCCAGCCGATGTTGGTGGGCCAGGCGACCACGTCGCCCTCGCGGATGTCGTGATGGAAGCGGCCGTCCATCGCGCATTTGATGGGGGTGAGATGGGTCCACGGGATCGCCTTGGGATCGCCGGTGGTGCCGGAGGAGAAGAGAACGTTGGTGACATCGTAAGGATCCGATACCGCCGACTCGAACTCGTCGCCCGAGGCCACGAAGTCGTTCCAGGCCAGGTCGCCGTCCCGAAGCCTCGGTCCGGCGGACTCGCCAGCATCGTTTATCACGATGGCGCGAGGAGCTCCGGCCTCCCGGACCTTGTCATAGAGTCGGATCTCCTTCCCGGCGCGAGAGTAGCGATCGACGGTGATCAGGGTCTTTGCGCTGCCGATACGGAGCCGCCGGGCCAATTCGGCGGCGGCGAAACTGTCGGCGATGGAGACGACACGGCAACCGGCCTTGACGATCCCCAGGTAGGCGGCGACGCAATCGACGGTCATCGGCATGTAGAGGGCGATGGCGTCGCCGGGCTCGAGGCCCTGGCGCTTCAACGCGGCGGCCACAGAATGGGCGCGGTGCTCCAGCTCGCCGTAGCTGATCCGTTCCAGATCGGCCGAGTCTTCCCGTCCGGCGAGGATCGCGGTTCGCTCCGGTGATCGACTGAAGCAGCTCGCGACGATGTTGAGCCGCGCCCCGGCCAGCCACGACGGGTAGAGGGGATCGCCGGGGTCGCCGATGACCGCGTCGGGCGCCCGGTGGAAGACGATACCGAGCCGATCGATGGCCGCGGACCAGAATTCATCGCGGCGGCTGACGCTCCAAGCGTGGAGAGCGCGATAGTCGTCCAACCCCAGCTCGGCGATCCAGCGGCCCAGGTTGGACGACTCGACGGTCTCAGCGTCAGGCACCCAGGCCGGCGTGGGCGGCGCCGCGGGTCCGCGGGCCTTCACGACGTCCTGGAACAGCGCCCAACCCTCCTCGAAGGGTGGGGCATCGACCGTCCGGGATCGCTCGACGTACTTCCGCCAGCGGTCGTACCCGACCAGATGGTAGTCCGATTTCGCGTCTGAGATATCCGCCATGTGTTTCCCCGCAGACGAGTTACAGAAGATGGGTAGCCGATCGTGCGGTGAGGGGCAAGCCAGCCGGTGCCGAGCGCGCGTCCGCATCGTGAATCAAGACACCGATCGCCGCCGACCACGTCGATCGCCGACGCCATTGCATCGCCGACTGACCGGGCCGCATCTTGCAGCTTTCCCAACTGGGAAACACGGCAATCCCTCGAGTTCCGGAGGGCTCCGAGGCGGGCGCATGTTCGACATCAAACAACTGATCCACGAGGTTCACCGCCGCTCGCTGTGGCAGGTGCTGGCGGTCTATCTGGCGACGGCGTGGCTCGTGTTGCAGGCCGTGGAGGTGCTGACCAGCAGCTACGGCCTGCCGCAATGGTTCCCCGCCCTGGCGGCGGCGCTCCTGTTGCTGGGCCTCCCGTTCGTCATGGCCACCGCGATCGTGCAGGAGGGACCGCCGGGGATGCAGCACCGGGACCCGACGCTCCTCCCCGAAAGCGACGAAGCGGCCCCCGCTCCTCCCGAGAGGCCAGCCGTTCAGCGAACAGGGCTGAGACGGATCTTCAACTGGCGGAACGCTATCCTCATCGGCGTGTCCCTGTTCGCCATCTGGGGCGTGATCGCGGCCATCTGGCTGTTCGTGGGCTTCCGGGACCTGGTGGTGCGTGCCGAGGCGGCGGAGTTCTTCAGCGCGAAAGAGGAAGTCGTCGTCACCCGGTTCGGAAACGAGACCGACCAGCCCGCCCTCCACCTGGCGGTGGCCGAGGCCATCGCCACCGACCTGGCGGGGTCGGAGTACGTCGACGTCGCCGACCGGGCCGCGCTGGAGGACGTGCTGGAGCGCATGCAGCTGCCGGACACCACGACGATCGACGAGGAGGTGGCGGTCGAGATCGCCCGGCGTGAAGGGTACCCGGCGGTGATCGCCGGCTCGGTTACCCAGCTGGGTTCAGGTTACCAGATCAGCGCGCGGATTATCGAGGCGACCACCGGCGCGGTGGCGGTGCGGGTGCGGGAGACGGCGGCCGACGAGACAGCGGTGGTGGAAACGGTGGAGCAGCTGTCGCGGCTGATCCGACGGCATCTGGGCGAGGCGCTGACCAGCCTGCAGCGGAGCGAACCGTTGCCGCAGGTGACCACACCTTCGCTCGAAGCGCTGGAGCTCTACGCGCGGGGCGTCCAGTACGGCCGGCGTGGCAAGCCGGAGCAGGCGATTCCACTGCTGGAGCAGGCGGTCGCGCTGGATACGACCTTCGCCACCGCGTATCGAGCGCTGAGCATCTATCACGGCAACCTGGGTGACGCGGGTCCGGCGCAGCGCTACGTCGAAAAAGCCTGGGCCTATCGGGATCGGCTGGCCCGGCGCGAGCGCTACCTGGTGGGCGCGCTCCATCACTCGTGGCGGTGGGACCTGGATTCTGCCGCCTACTACTACCAGCTGGAGATCGAGCGCGATCCCGATTCGCACGTGGCGATCAACAATCTCGGCGATCTGTACGAGCGGATGGGTCGGTACGAGGAGGCGGAGCGACTCTATCGGCGCACGGTAGAGCTGGTTCCCGAGATGTCGACCGGCTACGTGAACGTGGCCAGCATCTCGCGCACTCTGGGAGATCACGCGGCGGCGGAATCGGCAGAAGCCCGACTGAAGTCCGATTTTCCCAATACCTATAACACGATCTTCACTCCGGTCGCCAACGCGGTGTACGTCGGCGACCTCGAGCAAGCGGAAGCGCAGGCGCGGGAAGCCGCGGCGGACCCGCGGCCGTTCGTCTCCGTATGGGCGCGCTGGTACCTGTCATCACTCGCGGCTCTTCACGGCGACGTGGACGCGACGCTGGCGCATGCGGACACGTTGATCGCGTTGGACCAGGAATCCGGTGCGACGTTGGCGTCTTACGTCACGCTCAGGGATCTGGCCTTCGCTATGCTGGCCGCCGGCATGCCCGAGCGGGTGGTGCCAGTCAGCGAGCGGCTGCAAGCCCAGGCGCTCGAGGCGACGGAGCCCTTCCTGGCCAACTTGGGTCTGGGTGCCGTGGCCATGTCCTACGCCATCGCCGGCGACCTGGCGACGACCCGCGATTTTCTCGAGCAACTGGATTCGCTGCAGCAAGCGACCGGATTCCATCCGATGGGAGTAGGCGAGACGACGCGGGCGATCGTGGCCTTGCAAGAGGATCGTGCAGAGGATGCGCTGCGCCATCTGCAGAAGTCTCGAGAGCAGGCGTTCGGACGCCGAAGCTGGCCGAACCGTTTGCTCGCCGCAGACGCGCATGCCGCGCTGGGCCGGCCGGCGGAGGCGGCGGCGGAATACGACTCGCTGACGCGCAGCTACCGGTTGTTCTGGGGTGGCCAGGGGGCGTACGGGTCGATCAAGCCGCTGGCGCACGAGCGGGCCGCGGATGCCTACCTGGCGGCCGGGGATACGGCGCGGGCGGTCGGCCACCTGACGGAGTTCATCGAGCTGTGGCGCGATGCGGACCCCGCTTTGCAGCCGCGAGTCGAATCGGCGCGCCGCCGGCTGGCGCAGCTAGCGGGAGAGGGGCCGCGAACTGCCCGTTGATCGGAGGGTCGGGACGAAGCGGCGCGGCACACGGCGGCAATACTCGACGTACTCGGCGCCGAAGCGCTGCCGCAGTTCTCTCTCTTCCAGCACCGCCACCAGGTAGAGGGCCGGGACCAGCGCCACGGCGATGACGTAGACGGCCAGGTAATTTGTGAAGAGGGCCCACGCCACCGTACCCAACCACACGGCGACATAGCGTGGATGACGCATCCGGGCGTAGATGCCCCCGGTGATCAACCGGCCGCCTTTGCCGCTACGCTCCAACTCCGGCGCGCCGAGCAGGATCTTCAGGTCGAGCCGCTTCCGACACCGCAACTCCACGTAAACCGACGCGCCGTAGAACAGGAAGGCCAGCGGCCAAAGATAAGGGTCGGTTCCGTACTCGACCGCCAGCAGCGGCTCGCGGAAGAGATAGATGATCGCCATCATGGCGAACGAGCCGACGGTCACGACGCCGTAGAAGACCGGACGTCCCAGCCGGCGCCAGAACCCGATGAACGGGTGAGTCACGTACCACCAGCCGACGGCCGGCGGGTACATCAGGACCGCGAGCAGGGCCAAGACATATCGGGCCGTATCCATCACTCTTCACCGTTGTTGGGTGTTCCACCACCCGATCGCCTGACTCGGTAAGACGGATCCAGCCAGGCGCAACTGCGGCCTAAAGGTCTCTTCGCTTTCGCGCCCGAACGCCTGCGGACACGAGAGCGATCAGGACGACGACCATCAGGAAAGTGACCGCGTAAGGCACGGCGCGGGCGACCGGCACGCGGGCCACCACCCCGACGCTGCCGTCGGCCGCGATCGCCCGGACCCGGGGGTGGTCCAGGTAGAAGCCGAAAAAGCGGGAGAGGATCGGCAACCCACCGTACTTGCCCAGGCGCTCGAGAACGTAGACTCGTTCTCCGGCGATGGTCAGGCCCGCAGGTGCCCAAGGCCAACCCGCGCGGGCGACGGTCTTCACCATGCTGTCGGGCGTTATGACCCGCACGCGGCTGTTGCCGTGGTCGGCCACATAGATCGAGCCGATCGAATCGATGGCCAGGCCGAGTGGCCGATCGAAGAGAGCCTTCGAGACCGGTCCATCACGAAAGCCGTGCACCGTGTCGCCGGCGATTCGCTGGCGCGACCCGTCTTCGGCGACGCGCACGACCATCCCGTAAACCGTCGCATAGGTCGACCCGTCCGGCGCCTCGATCGAAAAGTAATATCCGCCGTCGGGGTAGCCGCCCGGCGGATAGATGAGCGACCCGTCCGGCCCAATCGACAGGACGTTCGTATGCACGTCTTCGGCCACCACCGTCAGGCTGCTGTCGGCCTCGATCCGATAGACGATGTCGCGTGTCGTGTCGTTGAAGTAGACGCGTCCCGCCCCGTCCACGGCCATGCCCGAACCCGCATGGACGGCGGCGGCGAGGAGGCCGCCGCCGAAGACCGTGATCAGGGCGCGAACGACGCCGACGGTCACGCCAGCTTGGCCTCGAGTTCAACCTCGAGGTTCTTCATCAGCGCCTTCGAGACCGGGCAGTTGTTCTTGGCCTCCTGGGCAGCTCCGGCGAAGGCCGCCGGATCGACGCCGGGCACCTTCCCCTGCACCACCAGCTTCATGGTCGTGATCTTCGGCCCGTCTTCCTGCATCTCCAGCGTGCAATGGGCGGCGGTAGTAATGCTCTCCGGCGGATTCCCGGCCTTCTCAAGGTTCGCCGCCAGCGCCATGCTGAAGCACGACGCGTGCGCCGCCGCCAGGAGCTCCTCCGGGTTCGAACCGGACTTCCCCTCGAATCGGGTCGCCGCCGTATATCCGCCTTCGAAGCTCCCGGACCCCGCCCCGTACTCGCCGGTCCCGCCCTCGAGCCCGCCTTTCCATGTCGCTGTCGCTTTGCTCGTCGGCATTTCGAATTCCTTTCTACACCTGCGGTTGATCGCCACCAGAAATGGGGGTGTACCGTTTGACTCTTATCACAGGTGGGGCACGGATGCAACGCCGAGGTGAGCAACCGTCGGGCCCGCCAAGGTTGGGGATTCGAGCCCTGGATGTCCGGGTTCCGGTCAGAACGACCGAACGGACACGGATGAGCGAGCGGGTCCGTGAATCGACCCTTATCCCCTAACCGACTGCACGGTCAGAGCTTAGACGGTTACAGGGCCGGACGGCTTTCAACTTGCACGCTCCATGGTCGCGAGGCGCCAGGCCGCGCCGGAGACCGGAACGAGGGAGAAAGAGAGAGAATGACAAGGGTGGTGGTAATGGCCTCCGAGTCGATCGACGTTTACCGCAGCCTTGCGGACGAGGAGATCGTCGCGGAGATCGAAGCTCTGGCGGCCCCGTTGCAGGGCGCCAGGGTGCTGCACCTCAGTGCCACCGCGCAAGGCGGTGGCGTGGCGGAACTGCTGCCGAGGCTGATCTCGCTGAAGCGCGGCCTGGGCATCGAAGCCGAATGGCATGTCCTGGCCGGAAGCGAAGCGTTCTTCGACCTGACCAAGAAGCTCCACAACGGGCTGCAGGGGATGGACGTGGAGCTGCGCCCCGACCACCATTCCCTGTACTACTCCACTCTGGAAGCGAACGTCGAGGTCTTCACGCGGGACTGGGACTACGTGGTGGTTCATGACCCACAGCCGGCGGGTCTGATCGGCATCCTGGACGGCCGACGGACCGGGCACTGGATCTGGCGTTGCCACATCGACACGTCGACCCCGAATCCGAAGGCGGTGGAATTCCTGGCACCCTTCATGGGTGCGTACGACATGTCGATCTTCACCCTGGAGGACTATGTCACCCGGGACCTGGTCGGCGGCCGCACCGCGTTCATCTACCCATCGATCGACCCGCTGTCGCCGAAGAACAGGGCGCTGGCCCCGCCGGAAGCGCGGCAGATCCTGGCGACCCGATTCGGCATCGATTCATCGCGACCGCTGATGACCCAGGTGTCGCGTTACGATCCTTGGAAGGATCCGCTGGGAGTCATCGATTCTTACCGGCGGGTCAAAGAGCGAGTGCCGACGGTGCAGCTGGCTCTGGTCGGCAATCTGGCAGACGACGATCCCGAGGGCGCCGAGTACTACGCCACCGCCGTGGAATACGCCGGCGACGACCCGGACATCCATGTTCTGAGCACACTGGATCGACTCAGCGACCAGCCGCTCACCCATGCCCTCGAGATCAATGCCTTCCAGAGCGGCAGCGACGTGGTCGTCCAGAAGTCCACTCGTGAAGGCTTCGGCCTCGTCGTTTCGGAAGCGATGTGGAAAGCAACTCCGGTCGTGGGTGGGCGCGCGGGCGGTATCGCACACCAGATCGAGGACGGCGTCAGCGGCTATCTGGTGAACAGCCCGGAGGAATGCGCGGATCGGGTAGTGGATCTGCTGCAGGATCCAAAGCTTCGCCGCGAGATGGGCGCACGCGGAAGGAAAGTGGTGCGCGACCGGTTCCTTACGCCACGGCACCTAGCGGACTACCTGAGGGTATTCCGCACGTTCTGAGCAAACCCGAGCTGTGGCGTCGCGCGGGCGCGGTGGTCTCTTCCCCACCGTGCCCGCTTCTTTAGTTAGCCATCCTACTCCGCATTGCCGTCGGGCCGGTCGCGCTTAAGTTAAGGAATAGCGCGAAATGCGCCCCAATATCCCGTGCGCCTTTTCTCATTACAGTACGGCAAATTTTAGGGAGACGAGATGTCCGCCCGCCAATCACAGCTCGTCATCGTGGCGAATCGGCTTCCGGTCGCGCGTGTCAAAACGAAGAAAGGAATGGAATGGAAGCGAAGTCCCGGCGGCCTGGTTTCGGCGCTGACACCGTTCGTTCAAAAGACGGGCGGCGCCTGGATCGGCTGGACGGGGACAACGGGCTCGGCGCCGGACCTATTCGATTTCGAGGACATCAAGCTCGTACCGGTGGGGATAACGCGGGGCCAGCTCGAGAACTTTTATGACGGCTTCTGCAACGGGACGCTGTGGCCGCTCTACCACGGGGCCGTACGCGAGCCCGAGTACCACAGGAGCTGGTGGCGTCCTTACGTGGCGGTGAACAAGCGGTACGCCAGGATGACCGCGGAGACGGCCGAGCGCGGCGCCACGGTCTGGGTTCACGACTACCACCTGCAGCTGGTGCCGGCGCTGCTGCGCGAACAACGGCCGGACCTTCACATCGGGTTCTTCCTTCACATCCCGTTTCCACCGGAAGAGCTGTTCGGCCGCCTGCCGTGGCGGCGCCAGATCCTCGAGGGGCTGCTGGGGGCCAACGTGGTGGGATTCCAGACGCCGATCGGGGCGCACAATTTCATCCGGGTCTGTCGGCGCTATACCGATGCGAAATCGAAAGCGGGAACGCTGGAGCTGCACGGGCGCAAGACGCAGGCGGATGCGTTTCCGATCTCTGTGGACGTCGAACGATACGCCTCGGCGGCGGAGAGCGACATAGTCACCCAGCGAGCTCAAGAGATCCGCGAGCAAATGGGCCGCGGCCGCAGGATCATCCTGGGAGTCGATCGCCTCGATTACACCAAAGGGATCGACGTTCGCTTGCGGGCATTCTCGGAGCTTTTGTCGCGAAGGCGCCAGGCGATTCGCGATTACGTGCTGGTCCAGCTGGCGGTGCCGAGCCGGGAGCGTGTCGACGAATACCGGGAGCTGCGCAGCCGTGTGGAGGAGCTGGTAGGCCAGATCAACGGCGAGTTCGGCGACGTGAGCCACGTACCGGTGCATTACCTGCACCGGGGGTTGCCGTTCACCGAGCTCATCGCGCTGTATCGGGCCGCCGACGTCATGCTGGTCACGCCACTGGCCGACGGGATGAACCTGGTGGCGAAAGAATACGTGGCGACCCGTTACGACGACACGGGCGTGATGATCCTGAGCGAGTTCGCGGGGGCGGCGCAGGAACTGAAGACGGCGCTCCAGGTCAACCCGCACGACGTGGACGGTTTGGCCGAGACGATCGAGATGGCGCTGTCGCTGCCCCAGAAGGAGGCGACGCGTCGCATGCGAAAGATGCGCGAGGCGATCGGGAACTACACGGTCTTCGATTGGGCTGACTCGTTCGTCACCGCGCTGTCGCACTGATAGACCGGGAAAGAGAAGCGAAAGGATAGATTCTGAAGCGCAAGTCAGCGGTCAACGATATCGAGTCGAATCGAGTAGTAATCGAGAACCTGAAACCGCAGATCGATTGCGGACGGCACCCGGCGAAACGTACCGTTGACGAGCCCTGCCGGGTCACCGCCAACGCCTACATGGAAGGCCACGACGTGGTGAGCGCGCATCTCATCGTGCGGGCTCCCGGCTCCACGAGGTGGCGCACCCTTCCGCTGAGCTACGATATCCATCTCGATCGTGTGGAGGGTTCGTTCGTGCCGGACAAGATCGGGCGCTGGGAGTTCACGGTGGAAGCCTGGCCGGATGCGTTCGAGAGCTGGCGGTCGGGGCTGAGCAAGAAAGTGGAGGCGGGCCTGGACGTCTCGCTGGAATTGTTGGAGGGCGCGCAGCTGGTGGAGGAGGCCGCCGGGCGCGCTTCGGGCAAGAAGAGCGCGGCGCTGAAGGAGGCGGCGGAGGAGCTGAGCGACGAAGAGGTCTCGGCGCGCAAGCGCGTGGAGGTGGCGTTGGCCGCCACGCTGCAGAAACTCATCGCGCCACACTTCGACCCGGCGACGGTGACCCGCTACGAGCCGGTAGGGACGATCATCGTGGATCGCAAGCGGGCGCGCTTCGGCTCGTGGTACGAGATGTTCCCGCGCTCGCAGGGCGCCCGGCCGGGAAAGCACGGGACGTTCGCGACCGCAGCAAAGCAGCTGCCGCGTCTGGCCCGGCTGGGCTTCGACGTGGTCTACCTGTCGCCGATCCACCCGCTCGGGCAGACGAAGCGGAAGGGCCGAAACAACACGCTGCGGGCGAAACCGGAGGACCCGGGGAGCCCGTGGGCGATCGGGAGCGAGGCGGGCGGCCACACGGCGGTGGAGCCAAGGCTGGGTACGCTGGCGGATTTCCAGACGTTCGTGGAGCGGGCGAACGACTTGGACCTCGAGGTGGCCCTGGACTACGCGCTCCAGTGCTCGCCCGACCATCCCTGGGTGGAAGAGCACCCGGAATGGTTCAAGATCCGTCCGGACGGAAGCATTCAGTACGCCGAGAACCCACCGAAGAAATACGAGGACATCTTTCCGCTCGACTTCGGGTGCGAGGACTGGCGGAGCCTCTGGAACGCCTGTCGCGACGTGTTCCTGTTCTGGATCGAGCGCGGTGTGAAGATCTTCCGGGTGGACAATCCGCACACGAAGCCGTTCGCGTTTTGGGAGTGGGTGATCCGCGAGATTCAGGAGGATCATCCCGACGTGATCTTCCTATCGGAGGCGTTCACGCGGCCGACCCGGATGAAGGGGCTGGCCAAGCTCGGGTTCACGCAGTCGTACACCTACTTCACCTGGCGCAACACGCCGCACGAGCTGCGGGAGTACCTGACCGAGCTGACACAGACGGAGATGGCGGAGTACTTCCGGCCCAACTTCTTCGCCAACACGCCCGACATCCTGCACGAGTACCTGCAGCGGGGCGGCCGTCCGGCGTTCAGGATCAGGCTGCTGCTGGCGGCCACGCTGTCCCCGAGCTACGGGATCTACAGCGGCTTCGAGCTGTGCGAGAGGACGCCCCGCGAACCCGGGAGCGAGGAGTACCTGAACTCGGAGAAATACGAGATCAAGTACCGGGACTTCGACGCGCCCGGCAACATCAACCAAGACATCGAAACGATCAACCGGATCCGCCGTGACAACCCGGCGCTGCAAAACCTCACCAACCTGTCGTTCCACCACTCGGAGAACGACCGGCTGCTGTTCTACCGCAAGTCGGCGCCGGGCAATGATCTGCTCATCGTGGTGAACCTCGATCCGGGGACCGCGCACGAATCGACGCTACACGTGCCGCTCGCCGAGATGGGGATCAGGATCAACGAGCCGTACGAGGTGGAGGACCTGCTGACGGGCGAGCGATTCACCTGGCGCGGCGATCGGGCGTACGTGCTGTTAGATCCGCGATCGCGGGTCGGTCACGTGTTGCGTGTGATCGCGCCGACGAGCGAGGTGGACCGAACATGAGCGGCGATCCGCGGTGGTACCAGGACGCGATCATATATCAGACTCACGTTCGCGCCTTTCACGACTCGAACGCCGACGGTTACGGCGATTTCGCGGGCCTGACCGAGAAGCTGGACTACCTTCAGGATCTGGGCGTCACCGCCGTGTGGCTGCTGCCCTTCTATCCTTCGCCGCTCCGAGACGACGGCTACGACATCGCCGACTACATGAGCGTCCATCCGGCCTACGGCACGCTGCGGGACTTCCGGACGTTCCTGCGCGAAGCGCATCGGCGCGATCTGCAGGTGATCACCGAGCTGGTGGTAAACCACACGTCGGATCAGCACCCGTGGTTCCAGACGGCGCGGCGGGCGAAGCCGGGGAGCCGAGCGCGTGACTTTTACGTGTGGAGCGATACGCCGGACCGCTGGTCGGAAGCTCGGATCATCTTCAAGGACTTCGAGAGTTCCAACTGGAGCTGGGACCCGGTAGCCGGCGCCTATTACTGGCATCGCTTCTACTCGCACCAGCCGGACCTGAACTTCGACAACCCGGCGGTACGACGGGCGCTGTACGAGGCGCTGGACTTCTGGCTGGAGATGGGGGTCGACGGCATGCGTCTGGACGCGGTTCCCTACCTGTACGAGCGGGACGGGACGAACTGCGAGAACCTGCCGGAAACGCACGCTTTCCTGAAGGAGCTGCGGCGGCACGTCGACGCGAACTACGCTGGCCGGATGCTGCTGGCGGAAGCGAACCAGTGGCCGGAGGACGCAGTAGCCTACTTCGGCGACGGCGACGAGTGCCACATGGCGTTCCACTTTCCGGTGATGCCGCGCCTGTTCATGGCCATCCACATGGAGGACCGTTTCCCCGTCGTGGACATCCTGGAACAGACGCCGCCGATCCCGGAGGGCTGCCAGTGGGCGATCTTCCTGCGCAACCACGACGAGCTGACGCTGGAGATGGTGACCGACGAGGAGCGCGACTACATGTACCGGGTCTACGCCCACGACCCGCAGGCGCGGATCAACCTGGGCATCCGGCGCCGGCTCGCCCCGCTGCTGGGCAACAACCGCCGGAAGATCGAGCTGATGAACAGCCTGCTGCTCTCGCTGCCGGGCACGCCGGTCATCTACTACGGCGACGAGATCGGGATGGGCGACAACATCTACCTCGGCGACCGCAACGGCGTCCGGACGCCGATGCAGTGGAGCGCGGACCGCAACGCGGGGTTCTCGCGCGGCAACCCGCAGCAGCTCTACCTGCCGGTGATCATCGATCCGGAGTACCACTACGAGTCGATCAACGTCGAGGCGCAGCAGAACAACCCCCACTCGCTGCTCTGGTGGATGAAGCGGGTGCTGGCAGTCCGCAAGAGGTACCGGTCGTTCAGCCGCGGCAGCTTCGAGTTCCTGCATCCGGAGAACCGGAAGATCCTGGCGTTCGTCCGTCGCTGGGAGGACGAGCGGCTTCTCGTCGTGGTCAACCTGTCGCGCTTCGTGCAGGCGGCGGAACTGGACCTCTCCGAGTTCACCGGGCAGGTGCCGGTGGAGCTGTTCGGACAGACCCAGTTCCCCGCCGTCACCGATCGTCCGTACTTCGTCACCCTGGGACCGCACGCGTTCTACTGGTTCGCCCTGCAGCCTGCCGAAACGCTGGGCGAGCCGGTGGTGATCAGCGCGGAGGAGCTGCCGCTGCTCACCGCCGCCAACGACTGGACCGCGCTCATCGCCGGGAAGGAAACGACGCGGCTGGAGCGAATCCTGCCCGCGTATTTCCGCGCCCGTCGCTGGTTCGCCGGAAAAGCGCGCTCGCTGCTGTCCACGCGGATCACCGAGACCTTGCCGGTCCGCCCGACCGGGGACGGTCCCCACATGCTGCTGGTCCAGGCGGCCTATCGCGAGGGTGACCCCGACACCTACCTGCTTCCACTATCCTTCACAGCAGGACAGGAGGGCGAGGAACTGCTGCAGAATCACCCGGGCGCGGTGGTGGCGCGGGTGCAGGTGGAGAACGACGACGAGGTGACGGAAGGCGTACTGCACGACGCGGTGGTGGACCCGGACTTCACGCGCGAGCTGCTCGAGCTGGTCACCCGACGACGTCGCCGCAAAGCCGACACGGGGGTGCTGCGCTCCTCGCGGACGCGGAAGTTCAAGTCGATTCGGGGACCGGCGGAAGAGGAGCTGCAACCGTCCCTGCTGGGCGCCGAGCAAAGCAACACGTCGGTCGTGTACGGCGAGCGGATGATCCTGAAGCTGTTCCGACGGTTGGACCGGGGGACCAATCCCGACCTCGAGATCGGTCGTTTCTTGACCGAGCGGACATCGTTCGCGAACGCCCCGCAGGTGGCGGGCGCGCTGAGCTACGAACCGAACCGCGGCCAGCCGATGACGCTGGCCATACTGCACGAGTTCGTGCCCAACGAGGGCGACGCGTGGAGGTACACGTTGGACGAACTGGCTCGATACTTCGAGCGCGTGCTGGCGCGCCCGAGCGCCGACCTCGAGCTGGGGGAAGTGGACGGTTCGCCGCTGGACAATCTGCAGAGGGAGACGCCCCAGCTGGCAGGCGACCAGATCGGCGGCTACCTGGAGTTCTCTCGGCTGCTGGGCCAGCGGACCGGCGAGCTGCACATCGCGCTGGCGTCGCGGCCCGACGAATCGGACTTCGCGCCCGAGCCGTTCAACGCGATGTACCGACGCTCGCTCTATCAGGCATCGCGGGTACGTGCGGAGCAGGCGCTCGATCTACTGCGCACGCGCATGAGCCAGTTGCCGAAGGAGGTGCGTGGAGAGGCGCGGTCGGTGTTGAACATGAAGTCGGAGATCGACCGGCGGCTCCACGCCGTGGTCGACGGGAAAGTCCGGGGCTCGCGGATCCGCTGCCACGGCGACTACCATCTGGGGCAGGTGCTGTTCACCGGTCGCGACTTCGTGATCATGGATTTCGAGGGGGAGCCGGCACGGACGATCAGCGAGCGGCGGCTCAAGCGTTCGCCGCTACGCGATGTCGCCGGCATGCTGCGTTCTTTCCACTACGCCGCCGTCTCGGCTCACCTGACCGGGTCGGTCCGACCCGAGGACGTCTCGGTTCTCGAACCGTGGGGACGGCTCTGGTACCTGTGGGTAGCGACCGAATTCCTGCGCGGCTACTTCGATACAGTGGCTGACGGCGGCTTCCTGCCACCCAACGATCAGGAGCTGGCGGCGACCCTGGACCTGTGTCTGCTGGACAAGGCGCTGTACGAGCTGTCGTACGAGCTGAACCAGCGTCCGGAATGGGTCCATATCCCGCTCCGGGGGATCACCAGCCTGCTCAAGGAGCCGGCACGCCAGGCATGACCGATCGCTGGAGCCTGAATCGTGGTGCGACGATGAGAAGCGACGGAACGGTGAGTTTCGCCGTCTGGGCCCCGAGCGTCGAGCGGTTGAGCGTGGTGGTGCGACCCGACGACCGCGAGGAGGAGGTGGAGCTGAGCCGCGACGGCGGCGGAGTGTGGCGTGGCACGGCTTCCGGGCTCGAGCGGGGCCACGACTACGTTTACCGACTGGACGGGGCGCGGGACCGTCCCGACCCGGTGAGCCGCCACCAGCCGGCGGGAGTCCACGGACCGTCCCGCATCGTGGCGCCCGGCGCGTTCGAGTGGACCGACGGCGACTGGCGCGGCCTCGAGATGGCCGACCTGATCATCTACGAGCTACACGTGGGCACGTTCACCCCGGCGGGCACGTTCACCGGGGTGGCAGAGCGTTTGCCTTACCTGCGCGAGCTGGGAGTAACCGCGATCGAACTGATGCCGGTGGCGCAGTTTCCGGGTCGACGCAACTGGGGCTACGACGGGGTCCATCCGTACGCCCCGCAGGACAGTTACGGGGGACCGGACGGGCTGCGGCGTCTGGTGGACGCCGCGCATCGGGAGGGGCTGGGGGTGATTCTCGACGTGGTGTACAACCACCTGGGCCCCGAGGGGAATTACCTGAGCGAGTTCGGCCCTTACTTCACCGACCGCTACGTGACGCCGTGGGGCAAGGCGATCAACTTCGATGGTCCCGACAGCGACGAGGTTCGCCGGTACTTCATAGACAACGCGCGCTACTGGATCCGCGAGTTCCACATCGATGGACTGCGGCTCGACGCGGTGCACGCGATCTACGATTTCGGCGCCGTCCATATCCTGGAGGAGATCGGGGCCGCGGTCCACGCCGAGGCCGCCTCGCCGGGTCGCCGCGGGCTGGTGATCGCCGAGAGCGACCTCAACGATCCGCGCTTGACGCGAAGCGCCGAGCGTGGAGGCTACGCCCTGGACGCGGCGTGGAGCGACGACTTTCATCACGCGGTGCACGCGGCGCTGACGGGCGAGGGCCGGGGGTACTATGTCGACTTCGGTGACGTGTCGGACGTGGCGAAGGCGGTGCGGGATCGGTTCGTGCTCGACGGAAGATACTCGAAGTTCCGTCGGAGGCGGCACGGCACCGCGGCCGGCGATGTGCCGGCGGACCGGTTCGTCGTGTTCATCCAGAACCACGATCAGGTTGGTAATCGGGCGCAGGGGGAGAGGCTCTCATCGCTGGTCTCGTTCGAGCAGCGCAAGCTGGCGGCGGCGTTGCTGTTTCTGTCGCCATACGTGCCGCTGATCTTCATGGGCGAAGAGTACGGGGATGAGGCGCCCTTCCTGTACTTCGTCGATCACGGCGATGAAGAACTGCTGGAAGCGGTGCGCCGGGGCCGGCAGCGCGAGTTCGCCCGCTTCGAGTGGGGCGACGCCATACCCGACCCAGGTGATGCGAAGACGTTCGAGCGGTCGCGCCTCGATCCGGACGCCGCCGATCGATCGCCGCATTCCGAGCTCCTCGATCTCTACCGCGAGGCGATCGCGGTGCGCCGGGCCGAGCCGGCGCTGCGACCTGGCGCGGCCAGGGTCGAGGTCGAAAGCGACCCTGAAGCCGGCTGGATCTCCCTGCTACTGAGCCACGAGGAGCGCGGCGCGCTGGCGGTCTTCAACCTGGGTGGTGCCACCGCCGGCCCGGAGATCGTCATCCCGGCGGGTGTGTGGGAGCGGCGCCTGGCCACCGACGATCGGGCGTACGGCGGCCCGGGCGCAGAAACGCCAGCGGCGCTGGTAAGCGAAGGGGGAAAGGCCGTAGACGTCTTGATGGCCGGGCACAGCGCCGCGCTGTTCATCAGAAAGGCAGGTTGAATGAGAATCTGGCCAGGTGACCCGTATCCGCTGGGCGCCACGTGGGACGGCGAGGGCGTGAACTTCGCGATCTTCTCGGAGCACGCCACCGGCGTCGATCTCTGCCTTTTCACCGACCCGGATGCGGCCGCGGAATCGGCCCGCATCCCGTTGCGCGAGCGGACGAACAACGTTTGGCACACGTACCTGCCGGACGTGCGTCCGGGTCAACTGTACGGTTACCGGGTGAGCGGGCCGTATCAGCCGGGAGAGGGCCACCGATTCAACCCCGCCAAGCTCGTGTTCGACCCTTACGCGCAAGCGATCAGCGGCAGGGTCCAGACGACCGACCGGGTCTTCGGCTATCAAATCGGAGATTCGGAAGCGGACCTTTCGCTGGACGACCGGGACAGCGCCGGAGACATGCCGAAGTGCATCGTGGTCGACTCGGCGTTCACGTGGGGAGACGATCGACCGCCGCGCCGGCGGTGGAACGAGACGGTGATCTACGAGTGCCACGTGAAGGGGCTAACCTATCAGCATCCCAGCGTGCCGGAGCCGCTACGCGGGACCTACCTGGGGCTGGCGTCGGAGCCGGTGCTCGAACATCTGCTCAAGCTGGGCGTCACCGCGGTGGAGCTGATGCCGGTGCACCACTGGATCAGCGAGCGTCACCTGCTGGAGCTGGGGCTCACCAACTATTGGGGCTACAATACGATCGGCTATTTCGCGCCCGACTCGCGCTTCGCCACCGGCGCGCTGGGCCAGCAGGTACAGGAGTTCAAGATGATGGTCCGGGCCCTGCACAGCGCGGGCATCGAGGTGATCCTCGACGTGGTGTACAACCACACGGCCGAGGGCAACCACCTGGGCCCGACCGTCGCCTTCCGCGGCATCGACAACCGGTCGTACTACCACCTCGACCCGAACGACCCGCGCTACTACGTGGACTTCACCGGCACGGGCAACACGCTGAACATGCTGAACGCCCGGGCGATGCAGCTGATGATGGACAGCCTGCGGTACTGGGTGCAGGAGATGCACGTGGACGGTTTCCGGTTCGACCTGGCGCCGGCGCTGGCCCGCGAGCTGTACGAGGTCGGCCGACTGGCGTGGTTCTTCGACATCATCCAGCAGGATCCGATCCTCTCGCAGGTGAAGCTGATCGCCGAGCCCTGGGACCTGGGTCCCGGGGGCTACCAGGTGGGCAACTTCCCTACCGGGTGGGCGGAATGGAACGGTCGCTACCGGGACACGCTGCGGCGCTTCTGGCGCGGCGAGGAGGGGCAGCTGGCGGAGCTGGGCTATCGGATATCGGGGAGCAGCGATCTCTACAACCGCGGCGGCCGCAACCCGTACGCGAGCATCAACTTCGTCACCGTTCACGATGGCTTCACGCTGCACGACCTGGTCAGCTACAACGAAAAGCACAACGAGGAGAACGGCGAGGGCAACCGGGACGGGACGGACGAGAACTACAGCAACAACTGGGGGGTTGAAGGTCCGACCGAGACGCAGACGATCGTTCGGATGCGCGAGCGCATGAAGCGAAACTTCATCGCTTCGCTGGCCTTCTCCCAGGGCGTCCCGATGATCTCGCACGGCGACGAGCTGGGCCGCACGCAGCACGGCAACAACAACGCCTATTGCCAGGACAACGAGATCTCGTGGGTCGACTGGGACCTGGACGATCGGGACCGCAGCCTGCTCGATTTCGCCCGGCACGCGTTCGCGATCCGTGCGGAAAACCCGGTGCTCCGACGCCGCAGCTTCTTCAGCGGGCGGCCTATCGGCGAGGACGGCGTCAGGGACCTGATCTGGCTCCGACCCGACGGCGAAGAGATGACCGACGCCGACTGGCACGATCCGGAGAACCGGGTGCTGGGCATGCTGGTCCCCGGCGCGGCGACCGACGAGGTCGACGAGCGCGGGCGCCTGATCAAGGGCGATACACTATTGCTGCTGCTGAACGCGAGCTCGCGAGCTCGCTATTTCAAGCTCCCGCAGATGGAGGGGCCGCGGGTCTGGCGTCAGCTGTTGAACACGGCTCGGCGGGGAACGCGCAACGTTCGCGGCGAGGGTCTCCAGCTGGTCGGGCAATCGCTGATACTGTTGAGCCATGAGATCCAGGATTGATCGATATGACCGAGAACAAGAAGAAAAAGAAGAGAACGAAGCCGAAAAAGGAAGACGACAAGGAGAAGCGGAAGGCCGGGGAGAAGAAGAGGGCGACCGCGAAGTCCGGCAAGTCGAAGAAGCCGACGAAATCCGCGCGGTCGAAGTCGGCGACGAAGGTGGCGGACCCGCTGCAGCCGGATCCCGGCGACCGGGATCGCCTGCTGGACGGGGAGCACCACGACCCGCACCGCCTGCTGGGGGCTCAGCCCGTCAAGGGCGGCGTCGTCATTCGCGCCTTCCACCCCGACGCCACAGCCGCGGTGTGCCTGCTTTCGGACGGCAGCGGAGTCGAACTGCGGGCGCTCGAAGGCGGCAGCGGTCTGTTTGGCGCGGTGATCCCCGACCTGAGCCTCCCGGCCGACTACCGCCTGCGCTTCCGTTTCGAGGACGGCGCGACCTGGGAGCGCGACGATCCGTACCGCTTCCGGCCCACCGTAGGCGACATGGACCTCCACCTGTTCAACGAGGGGACACACTATCAGCTGTGGCGGTGCCTGGGCGCGCGCGCGATGCAACACGACGGTGTCGAGGGCGTGGCCTTCGCGGTGTGGGCGCCCAGCGCGCGCCGTGTGAGCGTGGTGGGCGACTTCTGCGGCTGGGACGGCCGGCTCTACCCGATGCGCTCGATGGGGGCGTCGGGGATCTTCGAGCTGTTCATCCCCGAGCTGGCGCCGGGCGCCCTCTACAAGTACGAGATCAAGACGAGCGGCGGCGACCTGCGAGTGAAGACGGACCCGTACGCGACCGCGATGGAGATGCCGCCGGGCACGGCGTCGCGCGTCTACCGGTCCTCGTACCGGTGGGATGACGGCGAGTGGCTGGAGGCGCGTCGCGGCCAGGACGCCGGGCGTGAACCGATGGCGGTGTACGAGGTGCACCTGGGCTCGTGGGCCCGGGTTCCGGAGGAGAACGACCGGCCGCTCACCTATCGAGAGGCGGCCCCCAGGCTGGTCGAGCACATGAAGCGGTTCGGCTTCACGCACGTCGAGTTCCTGCCGATCAGCGAGCACCCGTTCACCGGCTCGTGGGGCTACCAGGTGAGCGGGTACTACGCGCCCACGGCGCGGTACGGCACGCCGGACGACTTCCGCTACCTGGTGGACTATTTCCACCAGAAGGGGATCGGGGTGATCATCGATTGGGTTCCGGCCCACTTTCCCAAAGACGACTTCGCGCTTCGCCGCTTCGACGGTACGGCGCTGTACGAGCACGAGGACCCGCGGCTGGGCGAGCATCCGGACTGGGGGACGCTGATCTTCAACTACGGGCGCAAGGAGGTGCAGAACTTCCTGATCGCGAACGCGCTCTACTGGCTGGAGGAGTTCCACATCGACGGTCTGCGCGTCGACGCGGTCGCGTCGATGCTGTACCTGGACTACAGCCGCAAGGCGGGCGAATGGGTGCCGAACGTCTACGGCGGACGCGAGAACCTGGAGGCGGTGGCGTTCCTCAAGCGCCTGAACGAAGTGATCGGAGGGGAGTACCCGGGCTGCTTCACGATCGCCGAGGAATCGACGGCGTGGGGCGCGGTGAGCCGGCCGACCTACGAGGGCGGATTGGGATTCCACTTCAAGTGGAACATGGGGTGGATGCACGACACGCTGGAGTTCTTCCGCCGCGACCCGGTCTACCGCCACTGGCACCTGGGCCAGCTGTCGTTCGCGATGCTGTACGAGTACAGCGAGCGTTTCGTCATGCCGCTCTCGCACGACGAGGTGGTCCACGGCAAGGGGTCGCTGCTGGACCGGATGCCGGGCGACGTGTGGCAGAAGTTCGCGAACCTGAGGCTGCTGCTGACCTACCAGTACACGCGACCGGGCAAGCAGCTGCTGTTCATGGGGACCGAGCTGGCGCCGTGGAGAGAGTGGAACCACGACACGAGCCTGGACTGGCACCTGGCGGAAGACCCGATGCGCGCCACTTTCGGCCATTTTCTCGAGGAGCTGGGCGCCATGTACACGCGCACGCCGGCTCTCTGGCGGCAGGATCACGAGCCGGCGGGGTTCGACTGGATCGAATGCCACGACCGTGACAACTCGATCGTCTCGTACACGCGCTGGGACGGTGACGATCACGTGGTCGTGGTCCTCAACCTGACCCCGGCGCCTCGTGACGATTACCGCATCGGGGTGCCGGTGGCGGGAAACTACGCGCTGCGGTTCTGCAGCGACGAGAAGAGGTACGGGGGCAGCGACTACCGTCTGCCCGACAACTTCGCCACCGAGCCGGTCGCGTTCCACGGACACGAGCAGTCGATACGGCTGCACGTGCCGCCGCTGGGCGGCATAGTCCTGGTCCCGATCTCGTAGCTGACCGTGGGAGAGTCGTCGGCGCTGGTGGCCCTGGCGGAGAGGATGGGCATCCTCTCCGCGTACGTGGACAACCTCGGAGAGTCTCGTCGTACGCCGGACGATACACGGGTGGCGCTCCTGGCCGCTCTCGGCATCGATGCGTCGAACGAGACCGCCGCCGCTCGGGCGCTCGAGTCTGTGCGGCGCGCCGAGATGGAGCGGATCCTCGAGCCCGTCCACGTCTGGCGGCGCGGCGGCCGTAGCCGGCCCCGGCTGCGTGTACGACCGCCCCCGGCCGCCGCGGGAGCAAAGCTCGACTACGCGCTCGAGATCACCGAGGAGGGCGGCCGGACTCACCGCTCGGAGGGGAGGCTGTCCGCCCGCGGGCGTGGCGACTTCCGGTGGCTGGAGCTGCCGGGAGACGCGCCGCCCGGATACCATCGCGTCCGTCTGGAAATCGATGCGGCCGAGGCGCAGCGAGCCAAGTGCCGTTATATCGTAGCCCCGCGCCGTTGCCTGACGATAGCGGAGAAGGCGGGGCCCGGGCGGCGGTTCGGCATCTGGGAGCACCTGTACGCGGTCCGCAGCCGGCGCAACTGGGGCGTGGGCGATCTGACCGACCTCTCCGGCCTGGTCGACTGGGCCGCCTCGCTGGGGGCCGCGTTCGTGGGCATCAACCCGCTGCATGCCCTGCGCAACGCGGGAAGTGACATCAGCCCGTACGGCCCGGTGAGCCGAACCTTCCGCAACATCATCTACCTGGATGTCGAGGCGGTGCCCGAGCTGTCCGAATCGGCCGAGGCGCAGGCGCTGATCCGATCCTCGGCCTATCAGGAATCGTTGGCGGGGCTGCGGGCCGCGGGCCAGGTCGACTACGAGCGAGTCATGTCGCTCAAAAGTGCGGCTCTCGAGTCGCTGCATCGGACGTTCGCGGCCCGACACCGTGACCGGGCCACGGAGCGCGGGGAAGCCTATGCGGGCTACCTGGAGGCGAAGGGGGTGGCGTTGCAGAACTTCGCCACGTTCCAGGCGCTGGCGAAGCATTTCGCCGAAGCCGGCCTGCGGGATCCACGGCGCTGGCCGGAGCCCTATCGGGACTCGGGCTCCGAGGAGGTGGCCCGGTTTCGACGGGAACACTTCGAGGCGTTCGACTTCCATCGTTACGTTCAGTTCGAGATCGACCGTCAGTTGGGGAACGTGGGCGACCAGGCGGCGCGCCGCCTGCCGTTGGGCACCTACGGCGACCTGGCGATCGGAACGGCCGCCGACGGCTGCGACCCGTGGGCGTTCGCGGAGCTGTTCGCCCCGAATGTTCACCTCGGCGCACCGCCGGACGACTACTCCACCACCGGACAGGACTGGGGGCTGCCGCCACTGAACCCGTTCCGGTTGCGGGAAGACGGCTACCGGTACTGGGCGCGGCTGCTGCAGAGCAATCTGGAGCACGTGGGGGCGCTGCGGATCGATCACGTCATGGGCCTTTTCCGGCAGTTCTGGATCCCCGCGGGACGGCCGGCGACGGAAGGCGCGTACATCCGATTCCCGGCGCAAGAGCTGCTCGGCGTTTTGGCGCTGGAGAGTCACAGAAACGGAGCGATCGTGATCGGCGAGGACCTGGGTACGGTTCCGCCCGGCCTCTCGGCCCGGCTGGCGCGCTGGGGGATCCTCTCATGCAGTGTGCTCTACTTCGAGCGAGATCGGCGTGGCAACTTCCCTCCCGCGCGCGGCTTCTCGAAGCGTGCGCTGGTCACCGTCGACACTCACGACCATCCGCCGCTGGCCAGTCTGTGGACAGGTCACGACCTGTCGCTGGCGCGCCGTGTCGGGCTGATCGAGAGCGATGAGCGGTTGGGTGTGCTGCGTCTGGAGCGGGAGAGCTTTCGACGCGCGCTGCTGCGGCGATTGGCGCGGGAGGGCTGCCTGCCGAAGCCGGAAGACCCCGGCAACTACTCGCAGCTATGCGCCGCGGTGCACGCGTTTCTGTCGAAGACCCCGTCGCCGCTGGTTGGTGTGTGGCTCTCCGATCTGACGGGCGAGGTCGACCCGCTCAACGTCCCGGGCATCGGGCTCGATCGCTATCCCAACTGGTCGCGGCGCCTCAGCATGGCGCTGGAGGAGCTGATCGCTGATCGCCAGGTGGCGGGCGGCCTCTCGGGGCTGCGAAGCCGGCGCGTGGTGCCATAACCGGCCATGGCCAGGGTTCGCGCCACCTACCGTATCCAGCTCAACTCCGGCTTCGGGCTCGGCCGTGTGCGGGAGCTGGTCCCGTACCTCGAGCAGCTGGGAGTGTCGCACATCTATCTATCGCCAATCCTTCGGGCCCGAGCCGGCAGCGCCCACGGCTACGACGTGGTCGACCCCAACGCGTTGAACCCGGAGTTGGGGACCGAGGCCGAGCTGCAAGAGCTCGCCGCGACCCTCGAGGCCGCCAGTATGGGGGCCGTGCTCGACATCGTCCCCAACCACATGGCGACCGGAGCGGAGAACGCGTACTGGATGGACGTGCTGAAGCACGGTCGCTGTTCGCGCTATGCCGATTGGTTCGACATCGACTGGGGACCACCGCGAGCGCGGAGACCGTATCGGATCTTCCTGCCGGTTCTGGGCGATCGACTGGCCCGGGTGCTTCAAAGGGGCGAGCTGGAGCTAGCGTATCGCGACGGTGAATTTCGCCTCGAGTACTACGATCAGATCTTTCCCATCGACCCGGCGACGGTTCCGGCCGTACTGGACGCGGGAGGGTCAGCCCCGGCAACGCTGGAGGAGATCGTGAGTGCGCTTCGCTCGCTGCCGCCGCGCCACGGCCCGGCGGCCCGGGACGGCGCCGAACGTGAGGCCTGGGCGTCGGCGGCGCTGGCGGAGCTGGCAGCACACGTCGCGGCGTCAGCAGCGGCCGCCGACCACATCGAGTCTGCCATCGCCGCCTTCGATCTCGAAGTGCCGGGCGGCGCGAAGCGGCTGCGCCGACTGCTGGCCGCGCAGGCTTATCGGCTGGCCTACTGGAGGCGCGCCGCCCGCGAGATCAACTATCGGCGGTTCTTCACCATCAGTCACCTGGTCGCGCTGCGAATGGAGCATCCGGCCGTCTTTCGGACGACGCACGAACGCGTGCTGGGGTGGGTGGAAGCCGGGACCATCGACGGTCTGCGGATCGATCACGTCGATGGACTGCTGGACCCCGGCGAGTATCTGGAGCGGCTGCGAGCCGCAGTGACGGAGAGGCGCGGAGCGACCGGTGACTGGGAGACCCCGATCTTCGTGGAGAAGATACTCGCCCGGGACGAGCGGCTCCCTGACGAGTGGCCGGTCGCCGGCACGACAGGCTACGCGTTCCTGAACGAGGTGGAAGACCTGTTCATCGATCCGGCGGGCGCGGAGAGAATCGAGGCGAGCTACCGCACGTTCGCCCGTCGCGAGATCGACTTCAGGGCCGTGGCGCGGCGCGGCAAACGCCTGGTGCTGGATCGGGCGCTGGGCGCGGAGGTTCAGCGTCTGACCCGGCACCTGCACGAGATCGTGAGCGGCGCGGACGGGCCCGCTCGTCGGGCGCTGGCCGAGGCGATCATCGAGGCGATGGTCTGCCTGTCCGTGTACCGGACCTACATGAACCCGCGCCGCCCGGACCACCGGCCGTCGGACCGGGCGCGACTCGTGCGGGCCCTCGAATCGGCCGGCCAACGTGGCCGCGCGCCGGTCGCGGCGCTCGATGCGTTGCGGCGCGCGCTTCTGCTACAAGAACCCGCCGGCCAGCCCGAGAGCGAGCGCGCCCGACGGCTGGCGTTCACGCAGCGATTCCAGCAGACGTGCGGCGCGGTAGCGGCCAAAGGCGTGGAGGATACGGCCTTCTACGTTCACGTGCCGCTCCTGTCCCGCAACGAGGTGGGCGGCGAACCCGACGCGGACCTGGGGGACGCGGTCGGGACGCTGCACGAAGCGAATCGCCGACGGGCCATGCACTGGCCGGCCGCGATGCTCGGTGCGAGCACGCACGACACGAAACGGAGCGCCGACGTACGAGCCCGGATCGACGTGCTGTCCGAAGTGGCCGACGAATGGTCCGACCGCGTACGATGCTGGCATCGCTGGAACCGGGACCACCGGGGTCAGAGTGGGCAGCGTGCGGTCCCGGATCGCAACACCGAGTACCACTACTATCAAACGCTGGTCGGCGTCTGGCCGCTGGGGGGCGTTGGCGCGGACGTGAACGTGGAACCAGTCGCCGGAAGCGACCTGTTTCGCCAACGCCTGGAGTCGTACATGGAAAAGGCGGTGCGCGAGGCGAAGCAGCACAGCAACTGGATCGAACCGAACGTCGAGTTCGAGGACGCGCTGCGTCGCTTCGTTCGGCTGACGCTGTCGCCGGAGACCAGCGGGCGCTTTCTGGCCGACCTGGAAGGGTTCGTACAGCGCGTCGCCCGGCCCGGACTGTGGAACTCGCTGGCACGCACCGCCGTCCAGCTGACGGCACCCGGTACGCCCGACTGCTATCAAGGCGATGAACTGTGGAACTTCAGCCTGGTCGATCCCGACAATCGACGGCCCGTCGATTTCGAGCGGCGGCGGCAAGCCCTCACAGGACTGGCCGAGGCGTGGTCGACGGGCACGGAGCCGGATCGTCGAGAGCTCGCCCGCCGACTGGCCGAGCATCCCGAGGACGGACGGATCAAGATGTTCGTCATCTGGCGGGCGCTCCAGACGCGGCGGTCCGAGCCCGACCTGTTCGGCGGTGGCGATTACGAGCCGATCTACGCCACGGGCCCGGCCGCGGATCACGTATTCGCCTTCGCACGCCGTCACCGGGACCGTAGGGCGCTGACGGTCGTGCCCCGTCGCGTGGCCAGCCTGGTGGGGGACGGGGCCACGGCGCCCACCGGCCCGGGCATCTGGCGGGAGACAGAGCTGAAACTGCCGGTGTCTCTGAGCGGCGTGACCTGGAAACACGCGTTTACCGATGCGACCGTTTCAACGCTGGCCGCACCCTCACCACACCTGCCGCTCGCGGACGTCTTCTCCGAACTACCGGCCGCCATCCTGCTGGCGGCGGAATGATCGCCGTGGAGCCACGGGACGGACCGCGGTGAACCGCCGCTCCTCCGGTATCCGGGCTTCCAGCGGCTTGACAACAGCCCCGCTTGTGCGAGTGTATCTCAGTTCCGCCGGATAGGTGGACGTGGGAGGCCGGGAGGCGCGGGGTAGAATAGTGACAAGTCTTGAGCACGGCGCCGCCACGGCGCCGATTTTGTTGTCGAGTTTCATATGAACTTCACCAGCGTTCCGAACGGGGCGACGGTCGCCTATTTCTCCATGGAGATCGCCCTCGATCCGGACATGCCGACCTACTCTGGCGGTCTCGGCGTGCTGGCGGGCGATATACTGCGGTCAGCCGCCGACCTCGGGGTCGGCATGGTGGGCGTGACATTGATCCACCGCAAAGGGTACTTCCGCCAGCACCTCGACGAGCAGGGCACGCAGACCGAGAGCCCGCACGACTGGTCTCCCGAAGAGAGGCTTCAGCCTCTGGATCCCATCGTGACCGTGGAGATCGAGGGCCGGGAGGTAAAGGTCCGGGTCTGGCGGTTCGAGGTTCGCGGCCGCAACGGGCACATCGTGCCGGTGCTGCTCCTCGATACCGCGCTTCCCGACAACACGGCCGCCGATCAGACGTTGACGGACCATCTGTACGGCGGCGACGAACGCTACCGGCTGATCCAGGAGACGATACTGGGGATCGGCGGGGTCGAGATACTGCGCGCGTTGGGGCAAGACACGAACCTCATCTATCACATGAACGAGGGTCATTCGTCGCTGCTCACGCTGGCTCTGCTCGAGCATCGACTCGGCGAATCCGGGAAGCCGCAGATTTCGGACGAAGAGATCGAAGCTGTCCGCAAGGCGTGCGTGTTCACGACCCACACGCCCGTGCCGGCCGGGCACGACCAGTTTCCACGCGACCTCGTAACCCGGGTGCTCGGAGAACGTCGAACCGAGAGGCTGGAGGCAACGGCGTGCCTGCCCGATGATCGGCTCAACATGACGTACCTGGGTTTGCGATTCTCGCGCTACATCAACGGCGTGTCGATGCGCCACGGAGAGGTTTCGCTGGGGATGTTTCCCGAGTACCCGGTGGAAGCGATCACGAACGGCGTGCATGTGGAGACGTGGGCCGCGGAGCCGATAGGGCAACTGCTGGACCGCTACATACCGGACTGGCGGGATGACAACCGGTACCTGCGCTACGCGATCAAGATACCGCTGGACGAGATCCAGCATGCGCATGCCGAGAACAAGCGACGACTGCTGCAACTGACGGAAGAGCGTACGGGCGTCTGGCTGGACGAAGGGACGTTCACGATCGGATTCGCGCGGCGCGCGACGCCTTACAAGCGCGCGGAACTGCTGCTGTCGGAGCCGGAGCGGTTGGAGTACATCGCCGAGTCGGCGGGTCCGCTCCAGATCATCTTCGGCGGCAAGGCGCACCCCAACGATGGAGCCGGAAAGGACTTGATACGGCACATCTTCGAGGTCGGCCAGCAGTTCAGTGACGCCGTGCGGATCGTGTACCTGGAGGATTACGGTTGGAAGCTGGCGCGCCTCCTGACGGCGGGGACCGACCTGTGGCTGAACACGCCTGCGCCGCCACGGGAGGCGTCGGGTACGAGCGGTATGAAGGCGGCCTGCAACGGTGTGCCGAGCCTGAGCATTCTGGACGGCTGGTGGGTGGAGGGACATATCGAACGGGTGACCGGCTGGGCGATCGCGGAGGACCACAGCGAGGCGGCAGACGAGGCGGCGGAGATCGCGGCTCTTTACGACAAGCTAGAGCACGACATCGTGCCGATGTACTACGACCGGCCAACCGACTACGCCCGCGTCATGCGATCAGCCATCGCGCTCAACGCGTCATTCTTCAATACGCAGCGCGTCGTGTCTCAGTACCTGCACAACGCCTACTCGGACTGAGCGGAGGTCGATCGGTCCGAGGCCCGGGCATCGGCGGCTAATTCGGCGTCGTCCGTTTCAGCGGAGAGAGCGAACTCTTTCCGCTCGCCACGCTTGAAGGTGTAGATCCTGTCGTGCACGGCGATCCGTGCGTACGGGGACCATATCCCCTCGAACGCGACCGCGAGGGTGTCGTGCGTGATGTGTATCGAGAACCAGTGGCCCCGGTAGAGAATCCGCGACCTGATCGACTTCAGCTCCGACGGCAGTACCGGATTCAACCACATAACGCCTTCGCGCAAGGCGATCCCGCTGTAGCAGCGCTGTACCAGGTCGACGGTGCCGGCCATCGCCCCCAGGTGGATCCCCTCCTGGGTGGTCCCGCCCTGCACGTCCTCCAGATCGCTCCTCAGCGCCGCCTGCAACCAACGCCAGGACCGCGAGCGATCCGACCGCGTCTGGACCCAAGAGTTGATCAGCGCGCTGAGCGTCGATCCGTGTGAGGTACGGTTCAGGTAGTAGTCGATGTTCCTGGGTATCATCTCCGGATCGAACCGGTACCCGAGGTGCTCGAACAGTTGTTCCAACCGCTCGGCCGAGAAGAGGTAGAACAGCATCAGCACGTCGGCCTGCTTGCTGACCTTGTAGCGGTTCGGCGTATCGCCCTCCGCCTCGAGGATCCGATCGAGCCGGTGAATGTCGCCGTACTTGGCCTGGTAGCCCTGCCAGTCGAATTCGTCGAGCTCCTCGTAACCTTCGAACTGGGCGATGATCCCGTCCTCGATGAAGGGCACGTAGAGCTTGCGGCTGATCTCGTCCCAACTGGCGAGCTCCTCGTCGGTGATCTGCAGGTCCTCGAAGATCTCGACGGCGCAATCGGCGTCGAGCAGCTTGATGACCCTTGCCGCCGTCTGCAGCACCCACGAAGCCATGATATTGGTGTAGGCGTTGTTGTTGAGGCCGGGCTGTTCGGCGTCGGGATAGGCGGTGTGGTACTCATCGGGGCCCACCACGCCCTTGATCTCGTAGCGCCCGCGCTCCGAGTTGAAGGTGGCGGCGCTGGCCCAGAAGCGGGCGATCTCGAGGATGATGCGGGCGCCGTATTTGCAGATGAAGTCGCGGCGACCACTGGCCTGATAATGCCGCCAGACATTGAAAGCGATCGCCGAGTTGACGTGCCGCTGCAGGTGCGTGTTGTCCCTGACCCAGTTGCCCGAACGGGGGTTGAGGTGCAGGACCTGGGTCTCCTCGCGCCCGTCGCTGCCGCTCTGCCACGGGTAAAGCGCGCCGCGGAAACCTTCTGCGGCGGCGATACGGCGGGCCTCGTCGAGCCGGCGGTAGCGGTACATGAGAAGCGCGCGTGCGACCTCGGGGAGACGCAACTCGAGGAACGGAAAGATATAGAGCTCGTCCCAGAAGATATGGCCGCGGTACGCCTCGCCGTGCAGGCCGCGGGCCGGCACGCCGACATCGAGCTCCGTGGTATTGGGCGAAACCGTCTGCAACAGGTGGAAGATGTGAACGCGGAGGGCAAGCTGAGCGTTTTCGCCGTCGGCGAACTCGATGTCACAGCGATGCCAGAGCCGGCTCCAGGCCAGCTTGTGGGTCCTCGACAGCTCGTCGAACGTTCCCAGGCGGCCGAGGGTCTGGCCCGCATCATGGTCCGGGGCGCTGATCGCCCAATCGCGTGACGTATAGACCGTGACGACCTTCTCGACGCGCAGCGGCTCTCCCTGCCGGCCGTCGCAGCGGATCAACTGCTCCACGTAGCTCGACTCCTCCCGCGTCGATCGATCCAGCTCCGCCCGTCCGCCGCCCCTGAATACCCGGGTACGGGCGGCTTGCGCCATCTCGAGTCGGGACTGGATGGTCTTCACCAACAAGAAGATTCGCTCGTCGTCGAGCTGTCCTTGCTTCACGTGTTCGAGATGCTGGCTGTTGAGCTGACGGTACCGCTCCACGCCCTCATTGCGGACCTGCCCGTCCAGCGCGGAGCGGATCTCCAGCCGGCCGGACCAGTTTTCGGGAATGATCGTGAGCTCGATCGCGGCGATGTGCATGTCGGCCATGTGGACCAGGCGCCGGCTACGCAGCGTGGTCTCGCGGCCCGACTCGTCGCGGAAGCGGGCGTGCCAGTAGAGCAAACCTTCCCGTAGGTCGAGTTCCTGGCGGTACTCGAGGATCTCGACCCCTTCGAAAGAGAACCAATCACCATCGTCGATTCTGAAGGTCAGGAGAGTCCAGTTCGGCCAGTTGACGAGATCTTCGTTTTCGATTTCGCGGCCGGCGATCTCGGTCTTGAGACGGTTGTAGCCGCCGGCGAGATAGGTGCCCGGGTAGTGCGGGCCACCCGCCCGAAAGAAGGGGGAGGCGCCCCGGGTCGCGAAGTAACCGTTACCGAGCGTGCAGAGGGCCTCTCGTAGCCCTTCTTTCTCCGGTTCCCACCCCTCGTAGACCAGCTTCCACCCATCCATTACCTGTTCCCCCCGGCCTGTCCGATCATGAATTCGAGAAACTTCTTCACCTCGGCGACGTCCTCGACGCCGTAGCTGGCGTGGGTCGGGTACTCGGGCTTGCCGACGACGATGCTCACGCCACGACCGGACAGAGCCCGAAACGCATCCTCGTCGGTCACGTCGTCACCCACGTAGAAGGGGACGACTTCGTCATCGTCATCGAGATCGAGGGCATCGAGCAGCCAAAAGACGGCACGACCCTTGTCCCAATCGATGTCGGGACGCAGCTCGAGCACCTTCTTGCCGCCGGACACGCGAAGTCCTTCGTGCCTGCGGGCGACGTCGTGCACCGCCTCCTGAACCCGGTCCTGATCCTCCGCGGCGACGTTGCGGTAGTGGTTCGCGATGGCGAAGCGCTTCCGCTCGACGCGTGCGCCCGGCACGTTGGCAAGACGCTCATGCAATTCGCGTTCCGCCGCTTCCAGCGAGGGCAGGTGCTCGACGCCTCCTTCGTACTCCATTCGTAGACCGTCCGGGCCCTTGATGTCGAAGCCGTGGCTCCCCGCGTAGACCAGCTGATCGAGTCCCACCAGGGGCTCGACGTCGAGGCGATCCCGGCCGCTGACGACGGCGACGGTACATACATCCGCCAGGTCGCGCAAAACGTCGCGCATGTCGTCGGATAAGATCGCGTCCTCGGGCTGAGAGACGATCGGCGTCAATGTCCCGTCGTAGTCGAGGAACACCGCCGGCCGCCTGTCGTCGAGAATCTCGGCGATCTCATCGGTGGACTCCAACGCTCCAGGAAGCTCATCGGCTTTCCGCCGCTGCGGACTGTTCCCTCCCATCAACCTCCCCCTCGAGCTTGCAGTTCTCGCATATCGTTGACGACGCGGTCGGCGCCGCTGGCCAGCAGCGCCTGACGCGCGCCCACGCGGTCGACACCGACGACCCAGCCGAAATCACCGGCCTGGCCGGCCTGGACTCCAGACACGGCGTCCTCGAAGATGACCGCGCGAGCGGGGTCGACCTCGAGTCGACGTGCCGCTTCCAGAAAGATGTCAGGAGCGGGCTTGCCTTCCAGCCCCAACCGATCGGCCTCGCGGCCGTCGACCCTCACATCGAACAGGTCGGTGAGGCCGGCCGAACGCAAGACGGGCTCACAGTTCTTGCTCGAAGATACGATAGCGGTCTTGAGTCCCATCGCGCGCCAGTCGCGGATGCACTCCACGGTATCTTCGAACACCTCGACGCCGCCCTCAGCCAGAATCTCGTTGTACAGCTCGTTCTTGCGATTTCCGAGGCCCTGGACGGTCAGGCGGTCGGGCGGATCGTCGGGCTTCCCTTCGGGCAACTGGATCCCGCGCGAGGCGAGGAAGCTGCGCACGCCGTCGTAGCGAGGCTTGCCGTCGACGTAGCGGGGGTAGTCGGTCTCGATGTCGAACGGCTGGTATCCCGACCCGGCCGCGCGACGTTGCAGGAAGTCGTCGAACACCTGTTTCCACGCCCGAGCGTGGAGAGTGGCGGTTCGGGTAACCACGCCGTCGAGATCGAAGATGACGGCATCGAAGTTCTCTCTATCGATCGGTTTCATTTCGCTCTCTGCCGGGTGATTCACGGGGCGGCAGCCGCCCTATGTTGGCATCGCGGCGCGCTGCGGACAAGCGCCGCCGAGGCTACGAGGCGAACGGTGCTTCCCCACATCGCAAGGACGGTTGTAGGAAGATCGGTCACTCCGGGCTGAAGCGATCGAGGAAAGCGCGTTCGTCCGGTGTCAGGCTCCCGACGCCCGACGCCTTGATCTTTTCCAGCACCCGGTCGAGCTCGTCACGGTTCACCGGGTGCATCTTCTCCCGATCGATCCGCTGCCAGCGCTTCAGATCGGCCCCGTCTCCACCGGGGCGGCGCGCCGGAGCGGATACCGCCTTCTTGAACTTGCGCGCGGGTGATCGGAGCTCCCGCCACTTGAGGAAAAGGTACCCACCGGCGAAGCCGCCCAGGTGGGCGAAGTGGGCGACGCTGCCCCGGGTGCTGCTGAAACCGAAATAGAGGGAGGCGACGGTCACGATAACCACCAGCAGCCACGCCTCCAGCGGCAGGATCCCCCAAATATAGATGCGGTCGCGGGGCCAGTTGCGGGCGTAACCGAGCAGAACGCCGAAGACGGCGCCGGAGGCGCCGACGATCGCGGCATACGGCGTAAGGATAGAAAGCAATGCACCGCCGACACCGGCGCTGAAGTAGAGACCCAGAAAGGCTTTGCCGCCGAGGCGCTGCTCCAGCCGCGGGCCGAAGAAGTACAGCCCGATCATGTTGAACAGGATGTGCATGAAATCGGCGTGGAGGAACATGTAGGTGACGGGTGTCCAGGGCCGCTGCAGTATGAAGGCGGGCACCAGCATGAGCGCCCGAGTCATGGCTGGCGATCCGAGTGTGATGATGAACACCACGACGTTGGCGAGAATCAGCCGTCCGACCCAGCGGGTCATCATCACGGGTTCACAGCTCCTCTGGTCACTGTCCGCATCCCTTCGCACACCGAAATGCGTGCGTCGTCGATCGTCTGCAAATCTCCGAGCCCGAATATAGTCATCGGCTCAGCGCTCAGCGAGGAGCCGCCGCATTTCGGCTGTGAAGCGCTGCGGTTGCTCGAAGAACGGGAAGTGCGCCGAGTCGTCAAACCAGACGATGTCTTTCGCTGGCGCCTCCAGCCTCGCGTGGTACTCTTCGACCAGCACAGCCGGCGTCACGAAGTCGTGACGGCCCTGGAAGAAATAGACCGGCACCTCCAGCCGCGTGACCTCTTCTATCAGCGGTCCGTCGATGGCGTTGAAATTCATGTGGCGCGACGAGAAGCTCGAGCCCCGACCGACGTTGACCGCATCGGTCAGGCTGTACTCGGGGGCGAACAGCCCGGCCAGCAGGAAGGGTGTCCAGTTCGTGTGATGGTACAGCTCGCCGCCGAAGCGGAACAGCCACTTCTCTCTGGCCGCGGCGCCCTGATCGTTCAGCTCCGCCAGCGCCTCCTCGTCGCCGGTCTCTCGAGCGCGCCGCCGGATGAACGCATCGGCGATCTCGGTCGCCCGTCGCTCGTCGACGACCTGTCCGATCCCGATATAGGCATGGAGTCGCTCCGGATGCCGCGCCGCGTAGAGCGTCCCCAGGTAACTGCCCCACGAGTGGCCGGCCAGGTAGATCCGCTCGTGTCCGAAGCGGCGCGTGAGCCGCCGGACGAGCTCGTGGGTGTCAGACAGGAACTGCTCCACGTTCATAGTCTCGACGGGCAAGTCGGGATCGTAGGACTTGCCGGCGCCTCGCTGGTCCCAATGGACGACGAGGAAATCCTGCTCGAGCCCGTGGCCGAAGACGTGTGCCATGTACATCATCGGCATCCCCGGCCCCCCGTGGAGGAAGAGAAGCAGGGGGTTCGAGGTGCTGTGCCCGCGGATGAGAATCCATTGTTCTCGACCGCCAAGCTCGACCGGCTCCAACGAGGCCACCGCGCCTGGAACCGATTCGCCGTTCTGGTTTTCGATCCGAGGCGTCCTCACGCGCGTGACGTAGAGCCCCGCCACGAGAAGAACGGCGAGCACACCGAGGATAATCGTCAGTTTCTTCACGAGCTTCTCACCTGGCGCTGATACCGGTAACCCGCCGACGTCCTTCGTGCAACCGCCGGCGCGGCCGCCCGACGCTGAAGGTTGCGCGGACGGCCCCTGGCGCCGCCTATTCCCTACCGCAAGAGGCGGAATCTTGTTTCGACGAGAGCAGACGATGAGCCCCCTCAGCCCGAAGCGTGCTCAGGGAGCGGGGGCGATCGACAGGAGACGCAACCCCGAAAGGGACGATGCGGCGATGAAAGAGTTGAGAGACAAGGTCGCGATCGTGACCGGCGCCTCACGCGGGCTGGGGCCCTACGTGGCACGTGCTCTGGCCGCCGAGGGGATGAGACTGGTCGTGGCGGCACGCTCGGCGGATCAGCTGGACGGGGTGGCGGCGCGCCTCCGCGAGAACGGCGCCGAGGCCATCGCCGTGGCGACGGACGTCACCGACAGCGAGGCGCTGGAACGGATGCTGGCGACGGCGAACGAGAGCTTCGGGCCGGCGGATCTGCTGGTGAACAACGCCGGCACGGTGACTTTATGTCCGTTCGGACAGATCGGGATCACCGACATCGAGCGGGTGGTCCGCCTCAACCTGGTGTCGGCGATGATCCTGACGCGCCTGGTGCTGCCCGGTATGCTGGAGCGCCGGCGGGGTCATGTGGTGAACATGTCGTCGCTGGCCGGGATCTTCGGCCCTCCCTACGACGCGGTGTACGGTGCGACCAAAGCCGCGCTCGTCGGGTTCACCGAATCGCTGCGGGATGAATGCCGCGCATCGGGCGTCAGCGCCTCGGTCATCTGTCCCAGCTTCGTCGAAGAGGCCGGGATCTATCACGAGGGACGCAAGTACAGGGTCGGGAAGGCGTCACGGATCGTGGGGACTACCACCCCCGACGCCGTCGCCCGGGCGGTGCTACGGGCGGTAAGGCACGACATCCCGCAGATCAACGTCAACAGCATGCCGATCCGTCCGATGGCCGCCGTGGCCCGACTCAGCCCCGGGCTGGCCCGCTGGGCGCTGCGGAAGGTGGATGCCTGGCGTCCGTTCCGACAGGGCGCCGAGGCGAACCTGAGGATGGGGGGGAAGCTGACAGGTCTGACCGAGTCGCCAGGATAGCTCCGCCATCGAAAGCGCCGCGGGCCCCGGCGGCAAGGGCGGCCATGCCAACCATCCGGGCCGTCGCCGCGTCAAAAGAACGTGAATGGCGCTATCTGCGACCCGGCGGGCGATTTTGTCTGCCACAATACCGGGTGGACCCCCGTGCCGGGATCTCCCGGGCACCGAGAGCGGCCTGAATCATTTTCGGCCGCCGTTGCGTAGGGCTGTGGAGCACGGTCACTCAAAACGGGCAGGTCACAGATGTCCAAGCCAAAAGCCAACGGGAAAGGGCTGATCACGCTGAAGGGCGTGAAGAAGGTCTTCTACACCGAGGAGGTGGAGACCCACGCGCTCGCCGACGTCCACCTGAACATCAAGGAAGGCGAGTACGTGGCGATCGCCGGCCCTTCGGGGTGCGGGAAGACCACGCTGCTCTCGATCCTCGGTCTCCTCGACACGCCGACCGGCGGCGAGTACCTGCTGGACGACCAGCCGGTGGCGAACCTGACCGCCTCGCAGCGGGCCCGGATCCGCAACCAGCACATCGGGTTCATCTTCCAGGCCTTCAACCTGATCGGCGACCTGACGGTGTACGAGAACGTCGAGCTGCCGCTGACCTACCGGGGGATGCCGGGGGGCGAGCGGAAGCGGCGGGTGGAGGAGGCGCTGGAGAAGGTGGGGATGGCGCACCGGGTGAAGCACTATCCGTCGCAGCTGTCGGGCGGTCAGCAGCAGCGGGTGGCGGTGGCGCGGGCGATCGTGGGCCAGCCGCTGATCCTGCTGGCGGACGAGCCGACGGGTAACCTGGACTCGAAGAACGGCGAGCA
>JABAHS010002068.1_pt7 | contig 62112 bp, 60 predicted proteins | sample 7062111 | NCBI WGS metagenome assembly JABAHS01 (sample SAMN14534600, study PRJNA622989) | marine sediment metagenome | biome: marine biome [ENVO:00000428]; feature: marine pelagic biome [ENVO:01000023]; material: deep marine sediment [ENVO:00002113]; isolation source: pool of 4 deep marine... | reverse complement strand
AATCTGGGGAGAGATCCCGAGACGCGCTACTCCCAGGGCGGCAACGCGGTCACCAGCTTCAGCGTCGCCACCACGGAAAACTGGCGGGACAGGCAGACGGGCGAGCAGCAGGAACGGACGGAGTGGCACAACGTGGTGTGCTTTGCGCGCCTTGCGGAGATCGCCGGCGAGTATCTGCGCAAGGGCTCGAAGGTCTACATCGAGGGCAGCCTTCGAACCAGCAGCTGGGAACAGGACGGGCAGAAGCGCTACCGCACGGAGGTGATGGCGAGAGACCTGCAGATGCTCGACAGCCGCGGAAGCGGCGGCCAGGGGGGTGGTCAGGGCGGCGGTTTCGAGTCAGCCACGCCGGCCGCGTCCGAGAATGCGCCTACCTTGGCGGACGACGACTTCGACGACGACATTCCCTTTTAGTCCCGGAACTTGTTTACCAGCCGGGTCAGCTCCTGGAGACGCTCTTTCGGCAGTTGCAGCTGCAGCAGGCTCTGCTTGATTTCGGGTTCTATCGGCAGCAGCTCGGCCAGCCGTGCGCCCACCGATCGTGCATCACCGAAATCGATCTCCAGGCCGAGCTTCTGCACGCCCGGATGCTTGACGAGCTCTTTCAGGATATCGACCAGGGGCTCGTGCTCGGTTGGGACCGTGCTCTCGGGCTCGGCGGGGAGAAACTCCACTTCTCCCAGCAGCAGGTGGTCGGTTTGCTCTCGGGTGGAGACCACGCGGAACTTGCGGCCGCCCCGGACGATGATGCCCAGCCTCCCGTTCGGTAGCTGATTGAAGTCCACGATGTGCGCCTCGGTGCCGACTTCGAAGACGGCAGGCTGGGCGGAATCCGGGTCCAGGCGAGCGTCGCTCCCGACTCCCCGTATGAGCACGACCCCGAACGGGATGGCTTCCCGCATGCAGCGGCTCACCATGTCCAGATAGCGGGTCTCGAATATCTGCAGCGGCAGGCGGCCACCATCGAACAGCACGACGCGCAGGGGAAACAGAGGGATCTCCATCAGTCCACCTTAGCACGCCGCCGCATCGCAGTCGCGCCGGGGCCGCGCCGGGGCCGTGCCGGGGCCGTGCCGCGGTCGCGCGAGGGGTTGCCTGGCTGTAGACTGCGCTGCCGTGGACTGGCTGCAGATCATCATTCTCGCTCTGGTGCAGGGCATCACGGAGTTCCTGCCGATCTCCAGCTCGGCCCACCTAATCCTCCCGGCGGTGCTCACGGACTGGCCCGATCAGGGGCTTGCGTTCGACGTTGCCGTGCATGCCGGGACGCTGCTCGCGGTGCTGTCCTACTTCCGGCACGAGATCGGCCGCTTCGCAGCGGGTGGTGCTCGCCTGCTGGTCGGCGGGCAGCGCGATGAAGACACCGACCTGCTCCTGAAGCTGATTGCGGCGACCTTGCCCATCGTGGTCGTGGGTTATCTGGCCCACGACTGGGTGGAATCCAGCCTGCGCACCGTGCCCGTCATCGCTTCCGCCACCATCGTCTTTGCGCTCGCCCTGTGGTGGGCGGACCGGCGACGGGGAGGCGCCGATCACCCCTCCTGGACGGCGGCAATGCTCATCGGCGCCGCCCAGGTGCTCGCCGTCGTGCCGGGCACGTCCCGATCGGGCATCACCATCACGGCGGCACTGCTACTGGGTCTAAGCCGCACCAGCGCCGCCCGCTTCTCCTTCCTGCTCTCCATACCCACGATTCTGGGCGCGAGCGTGCTGGAGATCGCGGCCCTTGGTGCCGAGGAGCAAGTCGCACGATGGGCGGAGCTGGTGGCCGGGGCGGTGCTGGCCGGGGCAGGGGCCTATTGCTGCATTCACTTCTTCATCAAGCTGGTGGAGCGCACGGGCATGCTGCCGTACGTCTTGTATCGGCTGATGCTGGGGGCATTGCTGCTCGGTCTCGCTCTGTGATCGCGGCTTGGTGACCTCCGGTATACTTGCGGGTCCGTAATCTCTGGACGAGAAGCCCACGACAGTCATGACAGACATTGCCGCCTACATGGGTGAGGTCGCCAGGAGCGCACGCAGCGCCTCCAGGGCGATCGCTGCGGCCACCAGCGAGAGCAAGTCTACAGCGCTGAAGGCCATGGTTGACGCCCTGGACGAAGACCGAGAGACAATCAAGCGGGCGAACGAGATCGACGTGGGTGCTGCGGAGGATAAGGGCGTCGATCGGCCCCTGGTCGATCGCCTGGTTCTCGACGATCGTAGCATCGACCGGATGCTCGAAGGCGTCCTGCAGGTGGACAAGCTGGCGGATCCGGTGGGGGCGATCACCGATCTGGCCTATCGCCCGACGGGTATCCAGGTTGGCCGAATGCGGGTGCCGCTCGGCGTCATCGGGATCATCTACGAGTCCCGCCCCAACGTGACCGCGGATGCCGCGAGCCTGTGCCTGAAGTCCGGCAACGCCTGCATCCTAAGGGGCGGATCGGAAGCCATCGAATCGAACCGCGCAATTGCCGCGGGCATTGCCCGAGGCCTTGCGGCGGCAGGATTGCCGGAGAGCGTCGTCCAGCTGGTGAACACCACGGATCGGGACGCGGTGGGAGAGCTGCTCAAGGCGGATCGGTACGTGGACGTCATCGTGCCCCGGGGAGGAAAGGGCCTGATTGAGCGCATCACCCGGGAATCACGAATCCCGGTGATCAAGCACCTCGACGGCGTGTGCCACGTATATATCGACGACGCCGCCGATCTGGAGATGGCGGCTGCCATCGCCGTCAACTCGAAGACCGAGAAGTACGCGGTCTGCAACGCCATGGAGACCCTGCTGGTGGCCAACGGTGTGGTGGAGCGGGTCCTGCCCGTGCTCGGTGACCGGTATCGTCAGGCCGGGGTGGAACTGCGGGGCTGCGAGCGGGCTCGGGCCGTCGTGCCGGACATGCAACCGGCGACCGAGGACGACTGGTGGGAGGAGTACCTCGGTCCGGTGCTGGCCGTGAAGGTGGTGGACGGGGTCGACGAGGCGATCGCTCACATCAACACCTACGGTTCGCAGCACACGGATGCCATCGTGACCAACGACTATGGCAGAACCCGCAAATTCCTCGCGGAAGTGGACTCTGCATCGGTCATAGTCAACGCCTCGACCCAGTTTGCCGATGGGTTCGAGTTCGGCCTCGGGGCGGAGATCGGCATCTCCACGGACAAGCTCCATGCCCGCGGGCCGGTGGGCCTCGAGGGCCTCACGTCGCAGAAGTTCGTGGTCTTCGGCGGCGGAGAGATCCGGCACCGTTGATTGCTCTGTTTGGCGGCACATTCGACCCGGTTCACCGGGGGCATCTGCATGGGGCGGCCGCGGTCTGCGACGCGCTCGGGGCCGAATCCATCGCCATGGTGCTGTCTGCCCGACCCGGGCATCGCGGCTCGCCGGGCGCTTCGGCCGAGCACCGCTGGGAGATGCTGTGCCTGGCCTGCGCCGACGATGAGCGCCTGGTTCCGGATGATCGGGAGCTCAATCGTGACCGGCCGTCCTACACCGTGGATACGCTGCTGGAAATCCGTAAGGAAGTCGGTGATGAGTCGCTGGTCTGGGTGCTTGGAAGCGATGCCTACGCGGACCTAGCCAGCTGGCATCGCTGGCGTGAAGTTCTGAGCCTGGCCAACCTCGTGGTCCTTCAGCGGCCTGGCGGGCCTCGCAGGTGGCCGGCGCCGGTGGACGAGCTCACCGCTCGTCATCGAGTCGACGCGATGCTCGATGCGCCTTGCGGGCAGATCCTGTTCCTGAAGGCTCCCATGCAGGACGTTTCCGCCTCGGAAATCCGTGCTGCCATTGCCGGCGGGCGCCCGGTGGGCCATTTGCTCCCGGAGCGAGTGGCAACTTATATTAGCCGCCACGGACTGTACGGAGCACCGAGTGACAGCTGAGGCCCTGCGCGATCTGGTCGTGGATGCGTTGGAAGAACGGAAAGGCCGGGATGTCGTGGCTTTGGACGTGACCAAGAGTACCGACATTACGGATTTCATGATCATCGCCAGCGGCACTTCCAATCGGCATGTGAAGGCGCTTGTCGATCAGGTGGTGGAGTCAGCCAAAGCGGGCGGCAACGCGCCGCTCGGCGTCGAGGGACGGGAAACCCACGAGTGGGTGCTGGTGGATCTCGGTGACGTGCTGGTGCACGTGATGCAGGCCGATACCAGGGAGTTCTACGACCTCGAGCGGCTCTGGTCCGACATGCCGTGGGACTCCGAAACGCTCAACTGAGGCGCCCGGGAAGGCTGCCGTGAAGATTCGGGTCATCGCCGTGGGCTCACGGCCTCGCCCCTGGGTCGTCGACGGGTTCCGCGAATATGCCCGTCGGTTGCCGCGCGAGATGCCGCTTTCCCTGGTCGAGGTCGTACCGGGCGGGGGACGTGGCCGCTCTGCCGAGCAGGCCATGGCAACCGAATCGGAACGATTGCTCAACCATCTGGGTCCAAGAGACTGGGTCATTGCCCTGGATGTAGGAGGTGAGGGTTGCAGCACCCGGGAGCTGGCGCTGAGGCTGGAGGAGTGGCGCATGCAGGGGCAGGACGTTGCGTTCCTCATCGGCGGCGCCGAGGGTCTCGCGCCCGCCTGCCTGGCTCGCGCTGACATGACGCTCTCGCTGTCCCGGCTGACCTTTCCCCACGAGATGGTGAGGGTGATGGTGGCCGAGCAGATCTACCGGGCCTGGACCATTCTCTCCGGCCACCCCTATCATCGGGACTGACATGCCGCCTGTTCTCGCCCTTAAAGACAGCTCGACGGAACGCCGGTCCTTTTCTGCCCGGGCTGCGGGGCTGTTCGCGCTGGCCTCGTGCCTCGTGTTCGGCCTGATCTTCCGTCTGCTGCAGCTCCAGGTGTGGGAGTACGATACGTACCGCACGCGGTCGGAGGAGAATCGCATCCAGGTGCAGCCGCTGGCGCCGCCGCGGGGACTCATTTTCGATCGCAACGGTGTGCTGCTGGCCGACAATCGGCCCGTGCACAGCCTGGCTCTGGTGCGCGAGAGGATCGATGACCTGGATGTGCTCATCGGCGAGCTCGGCTCGCTGGTGAGCATCAGCGAGGCGGAGATCGAGAGCTTCCGCGGCCGGTTGCAGCGTCGTCGGCGTCCTTACGAGCCGGTGGCTCTCAAGCTGACGCTGAGCGAGGAAGACATCGCCGTGCTTGCCGTGAACCGGCACCGGCTCGTCGGCGTCGAGATCACGACCCAGCTCGTCCGTTACTACCCCTTTGGCCCGCTTCTCGCCCATGCGGTGGGCTCGGTGAGGCGCGTCACCGAGGAAGATCTCCGCGAGCTCGACCCCGTTCGCTACAGCGCGACGAAGTTCGTGGGACGCAGGGGGGTGGAGCGGTTCTACGAACGCTCGCTCCATGGCGAGGTGGGCTATCAGAGGGTCGAAACGGACGCTCACGGACGCATTCGGCAGGTGCTCGAGATCAACGAGCCCGCGGCCGGCCAGAACATCACGCTTCAGCTGGACAGTCGCCTGCAGATTGCCGCGTCGGCCGCGCTCGGGGAACGCCGCGGCGCCATCGTGGCGCTGGACACCCGCAGCGGTGGCGTCCTGGCCCTGGTGAGCCACCCGCAGTACGACCCAAACCAGTTCGTCACCGGCATGACCTCGGCCCAGTTTCGGGCGCTGGCTTCTTCCCGGGACACCCCGTTGTTCAATCGTGCCATCAACGGCCAGTACGCGCCGGGCTCGACCTTCAAGCCCATCGTCGGGCTCGCGGGCGTGGCCAGCGGCGTCACGCGGTGGTCCGAGCAGATCGACGATCGGGGCTGGTATCAGCTGCCCGGGCAGGAGCGCATCTACCGGGACTGGAGCTGGGCCGTCGACGACTCGGGCGGTCAGGGCCTGACCAACCTGACGCGAGCCATCTACCGGTCGTCAAACGTCTACTTCTACGATCTCGCCACCCGACTGGACATCGATCGGATCGCCACTTTCGCGGCCCAGTTCGGCTACGGGCAGCGCACGGCCGTCGACATCCCCGATTCAAGCAAGGGCCTGCTGCCAACCCGCATATGGAAGCAGGGCGCCAAAGGCGAGATCTGGTACCCGGGTGACAACGTGAACATCGGAATCGGCCAGGGCGATCTGCTCGCCACCCCGCTTCAGCTCGCCACGGTTGCGGCCGTTCTGGCAAACCGGGGAGAGTTCGTGCGGCCGCAGATGCTGCTTTCCAGCGACCGGCCGCTCATGGAGTTCGACCCGGCCCGACCCATGCCCCGGGTGGAGGGTCCGAGCGCCGAGGACTGGGAGCGCATGGTCGACGCCATGGAAGACGTGGTTCATCGGGGCAATCGCGGCATGGGCCAGAACGGAACGGCCTGGGCCCACATAGGCCGGGACGTTCCTTATCGGATGGCCGGCAAGTCGGGCACGGCCCAGGTAGTGGAGATCAAGCAGGGCGAAGAGTACGACGAGCAGGAGCTCGAGGAGTATCAGCGCAAGCACGCGTGGTTCGTTGCTTTCGCGCCGGCCGATGATCCGAAGATCGCGGTGTCCGTTCTGGTGGAGAACGGCGGAGGTGGCAGCTCGGTGGCGGGGCCCGTTGCCCGCGAGGTCATCGACGCGTTCATGCTGCCCCAGCTGGCCGCGCGGTGAGCAACCAGGACTTTGTCAGGCACCTTCCGGGCGGCCCGGCCGTAGGCGCGGGCCGTCGCCTGATCCAGATCCATCTCGACCCGCTGCTGCTGTTGCTGCTGCTGACCATCGTCGGCTACGGCCTGGTGGTTCTATACAGCGCGGTCAACGGCAACGACGAGCTTTTTTCGAACCAGGTCGTCCGCATTGGTCTTGCGCTGGCGGTGATGCTCGTGGCAGCGCAGCTGGAGCCGCGCTTCTACCTGCGCTGGTCGCCGGTCGTATACGGCGTGGGGCTGGTGCTGCTCGTGCTCGTGCTGCTGATAGGCGTGAAGGTCAAAGGCTCCCAGAGGTGGCTCGACCTGCCCGGCCTGCCCCGTTTCCAGCCGTCCGAGCTCATGAAGATTGCGGTGCCCATGATGGTGGCCTGGTACCTTCACGAACGGCGCCTGCCGCCGAGCTTCCGCGACGTCTGCGTTGCCTTCGCCATCATCGCCGTGCCGGCGGGATGCATCATCCTGCAGCCGGATCTGGGGACGGGAATCCTCGTGGCCTGTGCGGGCTTTGCCGTGGTGGTGCTGGCCGGCGTCTACTGGCGCTGGATCTTCTTTGCCGGGCTCGGCATCGCCGCGCTCGCGCCTGGCCTGTGGTTGCTCCTGCAGGATTACCAGCGGCAACGCATCCTCACCCTGTTCGATCCCCAAAGCGATCCCCTGGGCGCTGGCTGGAACATCATCCAGTCGACGACGGCCATCGGGTCGGGCGGCGTGTGGGGCAAGGGGTTGATGCAGGGTACCCAGAGCCGTCTCGATTTCTTGCCGGAGAGCCAGACGGACTTCATCATCGCCGTCATCGGCGAGGAGCTTGGGCTCGTCGGCATCGCCTCGCTGCTCGGCCTGTATCTCGTCGTGGTCGCCAGAGGGCTGTACATTGCCACGCGAGCGGTCAACACGTACCAGCGCCTGCTGGCCGGCGCGTTGACCCTGACGTTTTTCGTGTACGTCTTTGTCAACATCGCCATGGTCAGCGGTCTGTTGCCGGTCGTCGGCGTGCCGCTGCCGCTCGTCAGCTACGGAGGGACGTCTGCGCTTACGCTCATGGCAAGTTTTGGCATCATCATGGCCATCCGCACCGAGAGGGCATGGTAGTGCGCACAGCTGCGGGCCGCTTCTTGCACATTGGACGGGTAAGGATAGGAAGACTCATGCGTTACGCTTTTCTCTGGGCGACGACCCTCCTCGTTCTGTTCGGCTCCGCTCACGCGGACTTTGCCGGCAGGGCAGACGTTCGCGATTACATTGCCGAGCTGGTTCGCGAGCATGGCTTCGGCGACGAGGAGCTCGCCGGCGTTTTCGCCGACGCCGAGCGCAAAGAGAGCATCCTAGAGGCCATCGCCCGTCCCGCCGAGCGGGTTCTGAAATGGCACGAGTACCGGCGGATTTTCCTCGGGGAAAAGCGCATCGCGCAAGGTCTGGAGTTCTGGCAGGAGCATGCGGCGACCCTGGAACGGGCGGAAGCGGACTTCGGCGTGCCGCCCGAGTACGTCGTGGCGATCATCGGGGTAGAGACTCGCTACGGACGCAACCGCGGCGGCTACCGGGTCGTGGATGCCTTGACCACCCTTGCGTTCGACTACCCGCCACGCTCAGCTTTCTTTCGCGACGAGCTCACGCATTTTCTGCTGCTCACCCGGGAGGAGGGCATGGACCCGCGGGATCCGAAGGGTTCCTACGCGGGCGCTATGGGATACGGACAGTTCATTCCGTCCAGCTATCGCAGCTACGCCGTGGACTTCGACGGGGACGGCCAGCGGGACATCTGGACCAACCCGACGGACGCCATCGGGAGCGTGGCCAACTACTTCTCGCGGCACGGCTGGAAAGCGGCGCAACCGGTGGTGTTTCCTGTCGCCGTGGAGGGTGACGGTCTCTCGACGGTGGCCAACAAGACTCTTGACCTCAAGCTCACGGTTGGTGAGCTTAAGGAGATGGGCATGCGGCCGGCGGGTGAAGCCGCTGGTCTCGCCGAAGACACCGCAGCGGCGATCTTTCGTATGGAGATGGAGGATGGAGCGGAGTATTGGCTGGGGCTCAAGAACTTCCACGTAATCACGCGATACAACCGCAGCAGGCTGTACGCGCTGGCCGTTCACCAGCTGAGCCAGGAACTGCTGGAGCGGCAGACCGGCGCGGCGGCGGTGACCCAGGCGTGGTAGTCCGGCTGCGTGCTGCGGGCTGGCTGCTCGTGGTGACCCTGGTGGCCTGCAGCGGCCCCGGCGTTCGGCCGCCGGACCGTAGCGATGGGCCCCCTGACCACACGCCGGTAGACCTCGCCAGGTTGCCGGACCCTATCCCCCGCGAGGAGCCCAAGAGCGCGCGGGGCAACCCGCCAAGCTACACCGTGCTGGGCCGCACCTATCGCGTGATGGACAGCGCGGCGGGATATCAGTCCACGGGGATCGCCAGCTGGTATGGCCGCAAGTTCCATGGCCGCCAGACCTCCAGCGGCGAGACCTTCGACATGTTCGAGCTGACGGCCGCCCATACGACGCTGCCGATCCCCACGTATGCCCGGGTGACCAACCTGCACAACGGGCGCTCGACCATCGTTCGGATCAACGATCGCGGCCCCTTCCATGCCGATCGGCTCATCGACCTCTCCTACGCGGCGGCCGTGAAGCTCGGCTTCGCGCAGCGGGGGACCGCGCGGGTGCGCGTGGAGGCTCTGGTGGACAGCCCCGATTACTTTCTTCAGGCGGGTGCTTTCAGTGACATGGGCGCGGCGGATGCGCTCAAGGATGCCCTCGGGGCGCTCACGGGAGCGCGGGCCTACGTTGTGAGGGTGTCCAGCGATGCGTTGTTCAGGGTCCGGATCGGGCCGGTAAAGTCCAAGCCCGAGGCGCTGCGATTGCAGGCCTTGATCGCGTCTTCGGACTTCGATCGTCCGCTGATACTCGAGCAATGAGCTAGAATCACCTCACGCGAACAAGCATGCTGAGAGGGCTTCTCATGTCGTTCTGGGCCAACCATCTCGGAGCCTGCTGCCTAGGCCTGGCGGCGATCGCCGTGCCCGCCCACGGTGCCCAGGGGCCCATCATTCCGCCGCCGCCGAAGATCGCCGGGACGTCGTACCTGCTGGTGGATGCGGACACCATGAAGGTTCTGGTGGAAAACGACATCCACGAGCCCGTCCCGCCGGCAAGCCTCACCAAGATCATGACGGGCTACATCGCCGCCGTGGAGCTCGAGGCTGGTCGAATCGACCTGCAAGACCAGGTGCCCATCAGCGTCAAGGCATGGCGCGCGCCGGGCTCGCGGATGTTCGTGCGGGAAGGCACGCAGGTCGGGCTGGAAGATCTGCTGCGCGGCATCATCGTGCAGTCGGGCAACGACGCCAGCATCGCCATGGCGGAGCACATTGCCGGAAGTGAAGATGCGTTCGCGGACATGATGAATCAGCAGGCGATCCAACTTGGCATGACGATGACCCAGTATCAGAACGCCACCGGGTTGCCGAACGAGGATCATTACACGTCCGCCTGGGATCTGGCGGTGCTGACCCAGTCGCTCATCGAGCGGTTTCCCGACAGCTACGATATCTATTCGGAGCGTTCTTTCGCCTTCAACGACATCGAGCAGCCGAACCGCAACCGGCTGCTCTGGCGAGACCGCACGGTGGACGGGGTCAAGACCGGGCACACCTCCGCGGCCGGCTATTGCCTGGTTGCCTCCGCCAAGCGCGGCAACATGCGACTGATCTCCGTGGTGCTGGGCACGGAAAGCGAAGAAGCCCGGATGCGCGAGAGCCAGAAGCTGCTTTCCTACGGTTTCCGCTACTTCGAGACTCAGAAGCTCTACGACGCAGGCGTGGCTTTGAAAACGGCCGAGCTCTGGTATGGCGAAGCGGAGGATATCCAGCTGGGCCTCGAGGATGAGGTGTTCGTGACCATTCCCCGCGGTCACTATGACGACCTCAAAGCAGAGCTCAGCGTGGTGAAAACCATAGAGGCCCCGGTGGCTGCGGGTCAGGAACTCGGTGAGCTGCGTCTGCACTTTGCCGACGAGCTGGTGCTCAGCGCACCCCTCATCGCCCTGCAGGAAGCCGAGGAGGCGGACATGTTTTCGCGCCTCTGGGACGGCACCCAGCTTCTTTTTCGCGACCTCTTCGGCATTGACTGAGCCGCCGAAAATCGAGTTCCCCTGCGAGTACCCCATCCGGGTGATTGCGGAGAACCACCTTACGCTCAGGGAGACGGTGTTGCGGATCGTGCGCCTGCATGTTCCCGATCTCTCAGAGAGCACCGTAACGGTCAAAAACAGTCGCGAGGGCCGCTATTGCTCAGTGCGCTTCTCGATCACCGCCAGCGGCGAACCACAGCTGCGGGCCCTGCATCGGGCTCTGATGGATGAGCCCATGGTCAAGATGGTGCTATGAGGTGGCCGGCGTCCCCGTGATCGTCAGGCGGTTGGGGCGGACCCGGTACGATCCGGTGTTTCGCGCCATGCAGCGCTTCACCGAGGAACGTTCCCAGGCCACCGCCGATGAGCTGTGGCTCACCGAGCACGACCGGGTGTTCACTCAGGGGCAGGCGGGCAAGGCGGAGCATCTGTTGGCGCCGGGCGACATTCCCGTGGTGCAGACGGATCGGGGCGGGCAGGTGACTTATCACGGCCCGGGCCAGATCGTCGCCTACCTGATGTTCGACCTGCGTCGGCTGGGCTTGAGCGTGCGCGGCCTGGTCAGCGGCATCGAGGAAGCCGTCGTGGGACTGCTGGCGGATCACGGCATCGAGGGGGCGCCGCGCCGCGATGCGCCGGGCGTCTACGTCGGGGGCGCGAAGATCGCGGCGCTCGGGCTGAGGGTTCGGCGCGGGTATTCCTATCATGGCCTGGCCCTCAACGTGCAGATGGACCTGGAGCCCTTCTCCCGCATCAACCCCTGCGGGCTGCTCGACATGCAGGTGACCCAGCTAGCCGATCTCGGCGGCCCGACGGACATGCCCACAGTTGAGGACGAGCTGCTGACGAAGCTGGCCGACGTTTACGGGATCACGCCGAGCAGTTCGGACACGCCGGATCCTTAGGCAGCTTCAGCTTTCTCCAGTCCATCCGCTTGGCGTCGAAGTAGAGAACGCGGCCCGTCAGCGTCTCGCCGACCCCGGTTAGCAGCTTGATGGCTTCCATGGCCTGGCAGGTCCCGATGATCCCTACCAGGGGCGCTATGACGCCATTCTCGGCGCAGTTCAGGGTCTCGTCCTGACCCTCGGCATACAGGCACTGATAACAAGGACTCTCCGCGTCCCTCGGATCGAAGACGGCAACCTGGCCCTCCCAGCGAATGGCGGCGCCGGAGACCAGCGGAACCCCGGCCTCCCAGCAGGCGGCGTTGACCGCGAAGCGGGCGGCAAAGTTGTCGGTGGCGTCCAGCACGACGTCGGCGCCAGCCACGGTTCGGAGGAGCTCGTCTGACTCCAGCTTATGGTCGATCGCGGTTATGCGGGTCTCCGGATTTGTCTGGAGCAGCGACTGGCGCGCGGACGCCACCTTGGTCTGGCCGATGGTGGCGTCGTGGTGCACGATCTGCCTCTGCAGGTTGGACGCTTCGACCCGATCGTGATCGACGATGACGAGGTGGCCCACGCCGGCGCTCGCCAGGTAGACGGCGGCGGGCGCGCCCAGGCCGCCCATGCCGATGATGAGCGCCGTCCCGGCGACCAGGGATTCCTGACCGGCAACGTCGACCTCCGGCAGCATGATCTGACGGCTGTACCGGAGCAGCTGATCGTCGGTCAGCCCCGTCAAGGTCTTCGCCCTCTCGTGACGCGCTCGAGCCCCGCCAGATCCCGAAAGGTCTTCACCTGACGGTAGCCGCTGTAGCGCATGAGCGAGCGGACGGCTCGTCCGTGATCATGGCCGTGCTCGACGACGAGCCAGCCGTCATCGTTGAGGAAGCGCTTGGCAGCGGGCACGATGTAGCGGATGGCGTCCAGCCCTTCTGCACCGCTGACGAGCGCGGAGGTGGGCTCGGCTTCAAGCGAGCGGAGATGCGCATCTCCCTCGGCCACGTAAGGCGGGTTGCTGATGATGGCATCGAACGCAGGTGTGAGGTTCTCGAACCAGTTGCTCGCCACCCAGGTTACCCGCGCGCCGTGCGCTGCGGCATTTGCGGCGGCGACTTTGAGCGCGGCCTGGGAGACGTCGCTGGCGGTCACCGCCGCGCCGTCAAGCTCGCGCGCCAGCGCGATGGCGACCGCGCCGCTGCCCGTGCCGAGGTCCAGAAGGCGTTGATCGGCTGTGGCTACCTCCAGCGCGCACTCCACCAGCAGCTCCGTCTCGGGCCTGGGGATCAAGACGGTGGGGTTCACGGCAAGGGTGAGCCCCCAGAACTCCTTGCGGCCGAGAATGTAGGCGATGGGCTCGCCCTGTCGACGACGGCTCGACCAGAGGTCGAGGGTGCGTTTCTCGGCGTCTTCCAAGACCCGTTCGGGATGGGTCATGACGCCCGCGCGGTCGGTTCGCAGCAGCTCTGCGAGCAGGAGGTGGCGGTCCAGCAGGTCGAGCCCCCGCTCGCGCGCGATCCAGCCTCCCACCGTGATCACTGCTCTTCTCCCAGGCTGCGCAGCTGGTCCGCGTGATGCTCGCGAACCAGGGGGTCGATCACGTTCTCCAGCGCGCCTTCCATGACTTCGGCCAGCTTGTAGAGCGTGAGGTTGATGCGGTGATCGGTGACGCGACCCTGGGGAAAGTTGTAGGTCCGGATCCGCTCCGAGCGGTCACCCGAGCCCACCAGGTTGCGACGCGTCTCCGCCTGTTCGGACCGTTGTTGCGCCTGGGCGGCATCGAGCAGCTTCGCCTGCAGCAGCGCCAGCGCCCTGGCGCGATTCTTGTGCTGTGAGCGTTCATCCTGACACTCCACCACGATGCCGGTCGGGAGGTGCGTCAGCCGGACCGCGGAGTCCGTCTTGTTCACGTGCTGTCCGCCGGCTCCGGAGGCACGGAAGGTATCCTCGCGCAGATCGGATTTGTTGATCTCGACCGTGTCGACCTCGTCGACCTCCGGCATCACGGCCACGGTGCAGGCCGAGGTGTGGATGCGGCCCTGGGACTCCGTTTCCGGCACGCGCTGAACCCGGTGGGCGCCGGACTCGAATTTCAGCTGGCTGTACACGTCCTTACCGGCGACGCGGGTGATTATCTCCTTGTAACCTCCGTGCTCGCCCGCTCGTGCCCCCAAAACCTCGAAGGTCCAGCCGCGGGACTCGGCAAACTTGCTGTACATGCGGAACATATCCCCGGCAAACAAGGCCGCCTCGTCTCCGCCGGTCCCCGCGCGTATCTCCAGGTAGACGTTCGAGGCGTCGTTGGGATCCCGCGGCAGCAGCAGGGTCTGAAGCTCCTCTTCCTCGCTATCCAGCGCTTTGGAGAGGCGTTCCACGTCCTCTCTGGCCAGCTCGCGCATCTCCGGATCTTCGTCTCCCTCTAGTTCGCGCGCTTCGCGCAGCTCCGTATCCAGCTCGTCACGGCGGCGAAACGTCAGGATGACGGGCTCGAGCTCGGCGTACTCCTTGGACAGGGCGGTGAACCGGTCCCGGTCGGCCATGATGTCGGGATCCGAAAGGAGGGCGCTGACCTCGTCGAAGCGGTCGGTGAGGTCCGACAGCTTGGCCATCATTGAGGCGGACAGGCTCATGCTTCAGTCTAGCTGGTAGAGGGACTTCAGATAATCCAGGAGATCGCCGCGATCGTTGGCGCTGGCGTCTCGAATGGCTACGGTTGGCTGATGAATCAGCTTGTTGGTCAGCGACCGGCTCAGCGACCGGAGCACCTCTTCGGCGTCGGCCCCCCGGCTCAGCGCCGTCACCGCCTTGTCGAGCTCCGCCCTCTGAATGGCCTCGGCATTCTCGCGGAAGCTGCGCAGGAGCGTCTGGCCCTCGTGGGCCCGGCGCTCCCGGATATATGCCTGCGCTCCCTCGGTTACCAGATGCTCGGCGCCTTCGGCAGCCGAGCGGCGCTGCTTGATGTTCTCCTCGATGATCTCGGTGAGATCGTCGATGGTGTAAAGGTAGACGTCCGGTAGCCCGCCCACCTCCGGCTCCACGTCACGCGGCACCGCGATGTCGACAATGAATATCGGTTTGTGGCGTCGCCGCTTGATGGCAGCCTCCACGGTTCCTTTGCCGAGCACGGGCAGAGAGCTTCCGGTGGACGTGATGACGATGTCGTAGTCGGCGAGGTGAGCGGCGATGTCCGTGAGCTGCATGGGAAGGGCGTTGAAGCCCGCGGCCAGGGCTTCTGCGTTCGCCAGGGTCCGGTTGGCAATGGCCAGGCCCGCGTTGCCCAGGGCGGACAGGTGCTCGGCGACCCTCTGAATCGTGTCGCCGGCACCGATGAGCAGTGCTTTGTTGTGGTGCAGGTCGGTAAAGATCTGCTGCGCCATGGTGACCGCGGCGTAAGCTACCGAAACCGGGTTGCGACCAATGTCGGTGTCGGTGCGAATGCGCTTGGCGGCGTTCAGCGTGAGGCGCGACAGCAGGCTCAGCTCGGACCCGAGGGTGCCCGCCGCCCGGGCGAGCTCGTAGGCTTGTTTCACCTGCCCCATGATCTGCGGCTCGCCGAGCACCTGAGAGTCCAGGCCGGCCGCTACGCGAATGAGGTGACGGGCGGCTTCCTGGTCCCAGTGGCTGTAGGCCATGCTGTTCAGCTCGCTCATGCTCACGGGCCGATAGCTGGCGAGCCATCTGGCCACTTCCTCCTCGCCGTCGGGCGCGGCGGAGACGATGAGCTCGGTGCGGTTGCATGTCGAGATGATGGCGAGCTCGCTGATACCGGGAATCGACGCCATGGCATCTTCCAGGGCCGCCGGCAGGCTTTCCTCCGGAAATGCCACGCGCTCCCGGACGTCGATGGGAGCCGTGCGATAGTTAATGCCGTATGCCAATATCGCCATGTTCAGCTGGTCGTGGGCCCAGGCGGGCGCCTGCTTGCGAACCGCTCATTCTAGCAGCTTCGGAGAATTGTGAACGTACTTAAGCCATTCATTTTTAAGTTGTTTTGTTTGTCTGTCTGTACGAGCTGCACGTCCATCAGCCCGCCCGTCGATGGGCCGGCCGACTTCGAGCTTCGGGGCAAGGCGGGCGTGGTCGACGGCGCGGAGAGCTTCTCGGCACGATTCATCTGGCGGCAATACGGCTCCGCGTTCTCCATCGATCTGTGGGGGCCGCTCGGCCAGGGACGGGTCCGGCTCGACGGCGACGAGCGGCGGCTGGCCATCGTCGATGGCAGCGGCGCCGTGCTCTCCGAAGGGCCGCACGCCGACGTGATGCGCGCGCATCTGGGCTGGAGCCTGCCGCTGGACGTGCTGCCGAGCTGGGTGCTGGGCACGCCCGGGGACGGAACGGGCGCTGGTGACCGGCAGTACGACGACGACGGTCGGCTGGTCGGCTTCGAGCAGCTCGACTGGTCCGTGGCCTACGCCCGGCACAGCGAGGTGCAGACGCTCCGTGGCCCGCGCTGGCTGCCGGGCCGGATTACGGCCACCCGCGGCGACTATCGGGTGCGGCTTTCCATATCCGACTGGATGCTCTGAAGGGGCGCGTTTCATGCCGCGTCCTCCCAGCTGCCGCTGGTTTGACAGCCAACAGACCCAACATCACAATAGCGGCCCGCTCGCGGGGCGATAGCTTCGAACATTGGTAAAAGCGCCGTCGAGCGCGAGTGAAAACGAGCAGTCTGTTGGGGTGTCGCCAAGTGGTAAGGCACCGGGTTTTGATCCCGGCATTCGCAGGTTCGAATCCTGCCACCCCAGCCAATTTAACGGTCTCTTGAATCCGCAACCGAACTGCTGGCGCCTAGGGTGCTGATGAGGGGAAGCCAATTGTCAAATCTCATGATCTTCTCGGGGAGCTCGAACCCCCTGCTAAGTGGCCGGATCGCCGACGAGCTGCGCATGGATCTCGGGCACGCCGATCTCGGGCAGTTCAGCGACGGCGAGGTCAGTGTAGAGATCCACGAGAACGTGCGGGGCCAGGACGTCTTCGTCATCCAATCCACCTGCGCGCCGACCAACGACAACCTCATGGAGCTGATGATCATGTCCGACGCTATCCGTCGGGCGTCGGCGCAGCGGGTAACGGCGGTCATCCCTTACTTCGGATATGCGCGGCAGGACAGGCGTGCCCGCTCGGCGCGAGTACCCATCAGTGCCAAGGTAGTGGCCGACATGCTCGGCAGTGTTGGCATCGACCGAATGCTCACCGTCGACCTCCATGCGGACCAGATCCAGGGCTTCTTCAACATGCCGGTGGACAACGTTTACGGGTCGCCGGTCCTCATCGATCACCTGCTCGGCGAGCGTTACGACAACCCCATCATCGTCTCGCCGGACGTGGGCGGGGTGGTGCGTGCTCGAGCGGTGGCCAAGCAGTGCAACGATCTGGATCTGGCCATCATCGACAAACGTCGTCCCCAGGCTAACGATAGCCGGGTCATGAACGTCATCGGCGACGTTCGTGGCAAGACCTGCATACTCGTCGACGACATCGTCGACACGGCGGGCACGTTGTGCACGGCGGCGGAAGCGCTCAAGGAAGAGGGCGCCATCGGCGTGGTCTCCTACATCACCCACCCGGTTTTGTCTGGACCCGCCATAGACAGAATTGCCGATTCTGAGCTCGACAGGATGGTCGTGACCGACACGATACCGTTGAGCGATTCGGCCGATAACTGCGCGAAGATCGAGCAGCTGAGCCTTGCCCGCCTCCTGGCGGAAGCCATCCGGCGGGTGAGCAACGAGGAATCCATCAGCGCGATGTTTCGCTAGCGGGTGGTTGTAAGTGAGCTTTCGGGATTGGTCGCGAACTCGGAAGCATTGGAAAACGGAGAAATCTGATGACGCAGCGTATTGAGATTCATGCCGAGCTGCGCAAGGACGTGGGGAAAGGTGCGAGCCGCCGCCTGCGTCGCTTAGCGGACAAAGTGCCCGGCATCATTTACGGGGGCGACGTGGACGCGGTCCCGCTCACCCTGAACAGCAACGAGCTTGCCAAGGCCATGCAGCTGGAGGCCTTTTACTCGCAGATCCTCAACGTCGTGGTGGAAGGAAAGGGTGAGCAGGCGGTGGTTAGGGACATGCAGCGCCACCCGGCGTCGGAAAAGGTCCAGCACATCGACTTCCTGCGAATCCGCGCCGATCGGCCCATCCAGGTGTCGGTCCCCATCCACTTCATCGACGAGGACAAGTGCGTCGGCGTGAAGCAGGGCGGCGGTCAGATCGTGCACAACATGACCGAGGTCGAAATCAGCTGTCTGCCTGGAGACCTGCCCGAGTTTCTCGAGGTCTACATGGCTCAGGTCGAAGTGAACCAGTCGGTGCACCTGAGCGATCTGGCGCTTCCGGACGGTGTCAGCATCGTCGCGCTGATGCACGGTAGCGATCGTGACGCCAACGTGGTCAGCGTCCAGATGCCGCGGGGCGGCCTGGAAGAGGAAGAGGCTGCCGAGGCTGCGGAAGCTGCCGCCGAAGAGGGCGGCGAAGAGCCCGGCGAAGGTGCTGGTGGGGATGCCGAAGGCGGCGAGGAAGCCAGCGAAGACTGACCATGGCGGACGTCCGTCTGATCGTGGGCCTGGGAAATCCGGGCTCACGATATGATCTCACCCGTCACAACGCCGGTGCCGGATTCGTTGCGTACCTGGCGGGTCGCTTTGGCATCACGCTCCGCGACGAGTCGCGCTTCAAGGGCCGGATGGGCCGCGGCGAGGTCCTCGGCCACGATGTGCGCATGCTGGTACCTACCACGTACATGAATCTGAGCGGCAGCGCGGTGGCGGCCGTCGCGCGTTTCTACAAGCTGGCCGTGGACGAGATCCTGGTTGCTTACGACGAGATGGCCTTCGAGCCCGGCGTGCTGCGTCTCAAGGCCGGCGGCGGTGACAATGGGCACAACGGGGTGCGCAGCGTCATCTCCCAGCTTGGAAACGCGGCGGATTTTCTGCGGCTGCGCATCGGGGTCGGGCACCCGGGAGACAGAGGCAGGGTGGAGGCATACTTGACTTCCGAGCGCATGCCGGAGGCGGATCGCCGCCAGATGGAAGCTGCGTGGCGGATGGAAGATGGCGTGCTCGCGGCGATGCTTGCGGGAGACCTGCAGGCTGCCATGAACGCCCTTCACGCGCCTGAAGGCGAGGGCGATGAGGGGAACGACTGAATGGGCTTCAAGTGCGGGATCGTCGGGCTGCCGAACGTGGGCAAGTCCACCCTGTTCAACGCGCTGACCCGAGCGGGCATCGACGCGGAAAACTTTCCCTTCTGCACCATCGATCCCAACACCGGGGTGGTGCCCGTCCCCGATTCACGGCTCGATCGGGTTGCACAGCTTGCCGGTTCGGCAAAAGTCGTTCCGACCAGCATGGAGTTCGTCGACATCGCCGGTCTCGTTGCCGGCGCGTCCCGCGGCGAGGGGCTCGGCAATCAGTTCCTCGCGCACATTCGCGAGACGGACGCCATCGCTCACGTGGTGCGTTGCTTCGCGGACGAGAACGTCACCCACGTTTCCGGCGCGGTCGCGCCCGCGGACGACATCGAGATCATCAACACCGAGCTCGCCCTTGCCGACCTAGAGACGGCGGAGCGCGTCTTCGACCGGACGAAGCGCGTAGCCAACGCGGGCGACAAGGGTGCCAGAGCGCTGGTTGCCGTGCTGGAGAAGGTCGTCGAGGGCTTGAGCGCGGGGCACCCGGTGCGCGCCCTGGGGCTTCAGCCCGAGGAGCTGAGCCTGCTGCACGAGTGCCACTTCATCACCGCCAAGCCCGTTCTCTACGTGGCCAACGTGGCGGAGGACGGCTTCGAAGACAACCCGCTGCTGGATGGGGTTCGGGAAATCGCCTCAGCGGAATCGTCTGAGGTCGTGGTGATCTGCAACAAGATCGAGGCGGAGATTGCCGAGCTGGAAGAAGATGAACGCGCGGATTTTCTGGAAGACCTCGGCATCGAAGAGCCGGGGCTGAATCTCGTGATCCGGGCGGGTTACCGCCTGCTCGGCCTGCACCATTACTTCACCGCGGGCCCCAAGGAAGCCCGGGCCTGGACGGTGCGCATCGGCACGCGGGCCCCCCAGGCGGCCGGCGTCATCCATACCGACTTCGAGAAAGGATTCATCCGCGCCGAGGTCATCGCCTACGACGACTACGTCGCCTGCGGCGGCGAGCAGGGCGCCAAGGATGCCGGCAAGTGGCGGCTCGAGGGCAAGGACTACGTCGTCCAGGACGGCGACGTGATCCTCTTCCGCTTCAACGTCTGACCACCCCCGCGCGCGAGCGGGCCCTTGGGCCTGGGGTCAGCCGGGTTGCCGCGACGGCTGGGCCGGGCGTTCACCTCGCGGGGACCTTGAAGAGTCGGCGGGTCCACACGGACTGAAACAGCGGGTCGATCCAGCGGTATAGGCGGCCGGAGACGTAGACGCTGCGGCCTCGCTCGAGCGCGCGCAGGCCTTCTCTCACCACCGTCTCCGTCTCGTACCAGACGAAGCTGGGAGTGCTCGCCTTCAGCTCGGCTGCGGGCCCCTCGTTGTGAAACTCGGTGTGGGTGAACCCGGGGCACAGCGCGCACACCTTGATGCCCTCGGGCTTGAGCGTCAGCGCGAGTTCTTCCGAGAGGGCTACCAGATAGGCTTTCGCGGGGCCGTAGTTGCACCCGCCGGCGCGCGGGATGCGCGCCGCCACGGATGCAACGTTGACGATCCGTCCCCACCGGCGGGCGCGCATGGCGGGGACGTACAGATGGCAGAGATGGGCCGGCGCGATCATCATCAGCTGATGGAACTCGGCGTTCGCCTGCCAGGTGTCGGGAGCGAGCAGGTCGGGACCGGCAACGCCGGCGTTGTTGATGAGGTAGTCGACCATCAGGCCCTGGCGCTGCGTCTCCTCGAAGATGCGCACCGGGGCCGCGGGATCGGAAAGATCCGCGGTGATCGTGGTGACCTCGATCCCGTGCGCTGCTCGCAGCGAGCTTGCTGCCTGCTCCAGACGATCGGCTCTGCGAGCCACCAGCACCAAGTTGACGCCGTCCTCGGCGAGGGCGTCCGCGAACGCCTTGCCGATGCCTGCGGACGCCCCTGTGACGAGCGCCGTTCTGTGCTTCTCCACGCCGTCCTCCCTGTTCTGGCGCACGTTGACAGCTCATCGGCTTGTCAGGACAATCGCGTTCCTTCGCCGGCACAGGCAAGCCGTGGCTACGTAGCTCAGCTGGTTAGAGCACAGCATTCATAATGCTGGGGTCGTTGGTTCAAGTCCAACCGTAGCTACCAAATCCCTTCTCGACAAATGGCGAAGCGCTACGGCGAGCTCGTTACTTGTTTCTGCCGGCTGCCAGTCGGGAATTGATAATCGGGGCCACGGCTCCGACCAGGGTGCCTGTGGTGTTCAGCACGAGGTCCTGTAACGATGAAGACCTCGTAACCATCAATGATTGTGTCCACTCGATGCCCAGACTGATGCTGAAACCAACCAGCGTTGCGGATAGGACGATGGGAATTGGTTTCATTCGCTTGCGCAGCAGAAGTGAGATCAGAAGACCTAAGGGCGCAAAGCCCAGAACGTTCAGCATCGCGTCACCGACGTTCCAGAGTGCTGTGCGCTCAGCCGGATCGACGCTCTGAAGCAACCCACGGCCCGGTGGGCGAAAGTACTCGGGTAGCCAAAGATCGTAGGCTCCAGTTGCTAGGTCTCGAACGGTGCTACCGGCACCCTCGTCGAAGGAGTAGGCGGCAATCGCTCCTGATTGCGTCGCCCGCTCGGCGAAACGGGCCCCGGGCCCGACGCTCGAGTGTTGCTCAATCTCATCGGCGTTCAGCAGTCGGCTGTGTATGGCGAGCCCGAGAATTTCCCCACTCCACGACGCGTTCCAGGGCGGCCCAGCGCCAATGACCAAGCGCCCGCCGAAAGGCTCGCTCATGCGAGCGAGCGGAATTGGATACCCGGCATTGGTGCCTGCCTTGATGCCGCCTACGTAGATTGTTGGTGCACCTTCATGTGAGGTGATCGCGATGTGCTGCAGGACGCCTGGCCTTACGGCGAAGGGCACCCTGAAGTCGTTGTACCAGCGGTCCCCGTCCGGATTCGTCACGGCGTCCCAGATGACGAGGTCGGCCCCCTCCTGCCGAATGCCGAGTGGCGTGAGCCTCGAACCGTCCACAAGGACCAGCCAGGCTCTTGGCTCGGCGTCTGAGACCTGATGTGCGCGCACCCACATTTCCACTGTGATGGGCGCAGGACCCTCATCCGACTGCCAGGCGAACTTTCTGGTGGAGATAGCAAGCCCCGTTCCGTCGAACTGCAGGCCTGGTGTCGGCTTGAGCCACTCGACGTTGTTGCTTCGAGCGAAGTCGAAGGGTCTCAATCCGAGGTAGAGAATCAATCCAACGACTGCGAAAAGCGCTAGGCACAAACGACGATCTGTGTGACTCACTTCTGGTCGTTTCCCGTTGGCGCGGCGCGATTGAGGTCAGAGCATGCTCAGGCAATCCAGGTCCTGGATGGCCGAGGCATTGCGCTGCACCATCTTCGACATCCAGGCGAAGGCACGTTCGCTGCCCACCTCCAGCGTGCCGCTGACGACGACAACGTATGCCCACAGGTATAGGGTTGCTACGCGGTAGTCTTCCCAAGCCTGATCAAAGCCGTAGCCGCTCACACCCTGGGCGGCCAGGTTTTGCACGTAGCGCTCTACCAGCGCTCGCTCATGGGCCTGGCGCACCCCGGTCTGGGTGCTCTGAACCAGCAGCTGCGCGACGTCGTAGATGCCCCGGCCGCGCAGCGGGCCCTGCCAGTCCAGCATGATCAGCGGGTGCTGCTCCGGGCGCTGGGCGAAGAAAAGGTTGTCCATCCGGAAGTCGCCGTGCAGCACGGTCAGCGGTGGCGTGTCCAGCCGCTTCTGGAGGGGTCCAATGCTCTCGAGAAGGCGATGGCGTTCGGCGTTGATCTCGTCGGGCACGAACTCGCCGAAAATCTTGAGCATGGTGTCCCAGCCCATCTGCGCACCCGTGATCATGTTGCCGGCGTGCTCGCTGCCGTGGATGTGCGGCAGCCAGTCCAGGTCGTCCACAGCGGACCAGAACGATGCATGAAGCTTGGCCAGCTCGTCCACGCATACCTCGGATTGCGGGAGGTCTGCACCGACGATCTGATCGCCGATGTGGTAGTCGGAGAGATCGTCCATCAGGATCACGAAGGTGTAGTCCGGATCGATCTCCGAGAGGTGGATGCCGGGTCCTTGCGCCGCGCAGACCGGGTCGAGCTCTGCAAAGTAGCGAACCTCCCGGGCGTAGGTGTTGTACTTCACCGCGACCAGGCGATTGTTCTCGACCGCCGAAGGTTGTTTGACCACGAGTGTGGCCGGCGCGCTGTCGCCATCGCCTTCGTAGGTCATCGTCAGGCGGGCGAGGTCGCTCATCATTCCGGCGCCTTCACCGAGTTTTTCCCAGGTAACGCTCTTGACGCTGGCCCCAGTGGGCAGCGCGCCGCTGCCGTGCAGAACCTCGGTCAGCCACGTGGGGCCGATGTCGGCGGCGGTTGGGGGCAGTGGATGGATGGCCATCGTCGTCCTCCAGGATGTACTCGATACCCAGGATCCCGAAGGATAACAGGGTGTTCGCCCCAAACCATTCTTCGGACAGCGCGTTCAGCGTCGGCAACGCGAACGGCCGACGGTGTTGCACCCGCCCTCGATGGGATGCAGTCTCGGAAATGCACGGCGCCCGCCCGGCCGCGCGTTTTGTAACTGCTGGATCATTGGTCAGCAAGAGTCAGGATGGATCAAGGAGCGGAATTGCTGATGTCCCACGGCCGTTTCGACAATCCGGTAATCGCCGCGCTGGCCGGCTTCAAGGACCGCTTCCGCGAACAGCCGCTGGCCGCGCGGCTGACCGATGCCGATCGTTTCGATGGCAAGCGGGTGCTCGTTACCGGCGCGAACTCGGGTCTTGGTTACGCCCTTGCCGTAGACGTCGCCCGCCGCGGCGGGAGCGTGACCATGGCGTGTCGCTCGCAGATTCCGGAAGCCGGTGAGCGTGCGATCGCGGACAGCCGTTCGGCGGACGTCGAGATGCGCTACTGCGATCTGAGCAGGCTGGACACGCTCCACGAGTTCTGCCGTTCGGCGGCTGCCGACGGGTTGCGTTTCGACGTGGTGATCCTCAACGCGGCCACCACGCTTCCCCGCGCGCGGCCCGCGCCATGCGGCCAGGACGAGATGTTTGTGGTGAACTACCTGGCCAACTTCGCGCTCGTGCATCTGCTGCTCGAGCATCGCCTGCTCGTGCCGGACACGCATGCCCAACCCCGCATCGTCGTCATTTCCTCGGACAGCCATCAGGGTAGCTCAGCCATCGACTACGACGAGTTCGGGCGCTATTTCGATTACGGAGTCCGCAAGGCCATCGCCAACTACAGCTACTTCAAGCTCCTGCTCAACACCTTCGCAACGGAGCTCAGCCGGCGGCTCAACCCCGGCGAAAAGACGCAGGTTCAGGTCAACGTGATCTGTCCTGGTCCGGTCAACTCGAACATCATCAAGGCAGCGCCCTGGGCGTTGCGGCTGGTACTGCGCGCCATATTCACCGTGATCTTCAAGTCGCCGGCGCAAGCGGCGCGTCCGGTCATTTACATGGCGGCAAGCAGGGATTTTGAGAACAGGACCAACGAGTACCTTCACATGTTCGGTGAAAAAAAGATGGACGCGAAGGTCTACGACGAAGTTGAAGGAATCAGGCTGTGGGCGAATTCTGCCGAGCTGTGGGCCCGGATCGATGATAATGCAGCCAACGCGTTGTCAGCGATATAGCTGCCACGCTCAGCGGGATGGGTTCGTGAGTTCAATCGTGATCACCGAGACTGTGATAGGCTTTCAAACATCTGGTTTGTGCAACGTCCGGCTGTCATGCGTTTAGTTGAAGTTTGTTGGTTTTTTGCGTTAGTTGTTTTGTTAGCGATGGTGCCTGGGCAGGTCGTCGGCAAGGAGCTCAACGTCGGTGACCCGGCGCCAGCATTCACTCTGCAGGGCAGCGACGGTCGGACCCACTCGCTGTCCGACTACGTCGGTCGGCAGGCGGTGGTTATTGCGTGGTTCCCCAAGGCCTACACGAGGGGCTGCACCATCGAATGCAAGTCGCTGGCTGAAAACGGCGACCTCATCCGGCGCTACGACGTCAGTTACTTCATGGCGAGCGTAGATCCCATCGAGGACAATATCGGTTTCGCCGAGGAGCAGAATGCCGATTTTCCGCTCCTGAGCGATCCCACCAAGGAAACGGCGCGTGCTTACGGGGTGCTCAGCTTTGCCGGGTTTGCGAAGCGCCACACCATCTACATCGCCAAGGACGGCACCGTCGCCGCCATCGACACCGACGTTCGTCCGGCGACGTCCGCCGAGGACATCGCGACCCGTCTTGGCGAGCTCGGCGTAGCGCCCGCTCCAGAGAGCTAGAGCGGCTCAGCAAATGATCTGGCGGTTGTCGGCGTCGAAAGGCGCGCGCAGGTGGCACACCGCTTCCACCATCGTATCCTCGATCTCGATCGTAAAGCGCCCTTCCGTGAGCGAGCGGCGGGGAAATGGCTGGTCCGCAACGATGTAGCCGAAACCCATCGCGCGACCCAGCGAGTGGCCGTAGGCGCCGGACGTGATACGTCCGGCTGGCCTTCCATTCCACCAGATGGGCTCGTCGTGATAGAGCAGCGCGTCAGGGTCCTCCAGAGCGAACAGCGCCAGCCGTTTCGACACGCCGTCGGCCTTCTGCTTGAGCAACGCCTCGCGCCCGATGAAACCTGCCGGCTTGTCCCAGGCGGCGGTAAAGCTCAACCCCGCCTCGATGGGCGTGTCCTCATCGCTGATGTCGTGGCCCCAGTGCCGATAGCCCTTCTCGATCCGCAGGGAGTCCATGGCGTGGTAGCCGGCGTGCGTCGGTCTTGCCCCGGCAACGGCGTCGTACACGGCCGGGGCATCCGCCCACGGCACGTACAGCTCCCAGCCCAAGGCGCCGACGTAGGTGATGCGCGTGGCGCGCAGGGCGGTATTGGCGATAGCGATCGGTCGCGACGTGGCGAAGGGAAACGCCTGGTGGCTGAGATCGGCATCAGTCAGTGACTGCAGCAGTCGCCGGCTATGGGGTCCCATGACGCCGATGACGGCGTGCTGCTCCGTGATGTCTCTCACCTCGGCATCGAACCCGGTGCGGTGCTCGGCGAGCCAGGCCAGGTCCCGACGTTGGCACGGTGCTGCGGACACGACCCAGAAGGTGTCGGGACCAAGCCGTGTCACGGTGACGTCTGCTTCGATCCCGCCGCGCTCGTTCAGCCATTGGCAGTAAACGACCCGGCCGACGGCTACGTCCAGGTCGGAGGTGCTCAGATGGTTCAACAACCTGCACGCGTCTGGGCCGGTGATCTCGTACTTGGCAAAGCTCGACTGATCGAACACGGCCACGGCTTCCCGGGTGGCGCGATGCTCCTGCGCTGCGTTGGCAAACCAGTTCTGCCGGCCGTAGCTGTATTCGTACGCGGGGGCCTGGTCCGGTCGGGCATACCAGTTTGCCCGTTCCCAACCCGCCAGCTCGCCGAAACAGGCCCCGGCGGCGGCCAGACGTTCGTGCAGTGGCGAGCGGCGTACCAGTCGTGCGCTTTCGTGCTGTCGGTACGGCCAATGCATGGCGTAGAGCAGGCCCAGGGCCTCCGAGGTTCGCTCTACGAGGTAGCCGGTTTCGTTCTGGAAGGGGAGGAAACGTCGTGCATCCACCTCCCACAGATCCATGGGCGGGCGCCCTTCGGCAACCCAGCGGGCCATCACCTGGCCGATACCGCCGGCGGACTGGATCCCGATGGAATTCATCCCGCAGGCTGCGAACAGCCCGCGGATTTCGGAAAGGGGACCAACGATGTAGCGGCCATCCGGGGTGAAGCTTTCGGGCCCGTTGAACCAGGTTCGAATTCCCGTCTCGCCCAGAGCCGGCAGGCGGTCGATGGCGTTCTGGAGGTAGGGCGCGAAGTGTTCGAGATCGAACGGCAACTCCTCGAAAGCGAAGTCGTCCGGCAGGGACTCCGGCGCGAGGGGCTTCGCGGTGGACTCGAAACACCCCACCAGCAGCCGGCCTGCATCGGGTTTCAGGTAGATGCCCTGGTCCGGCGAGCGCACGATGGGTAGACGGCCTGCCGCGTCCAGCGGCTCGGACACCGCATAGAAGTGTTCCGCGGGATACAGCGGCAGGATGGCGCCGGCATCGGCCGCCAGCGCCCTGGACCAGAGACCTGCGCAGACGATCACCCGGTCGCAGGGGATTCGGCCTTCCGCCGTGACCACCCCGAAAACCTTTCCCGAGGCGACCTCGATGCGGGTCACGGCGACGCCCTCGATGACCCGCGCGCCGTTTCGCCGGGCCTGGTTCGCCAGCGCCCGGGTCGTATCGACCGGGCTCGTCTGGCCGTCACGGGGCATGTGGACGGCGCCCAGCACTCCGGACAGATCGATGTCGGGCCAGCGCTCGGCCAGTTCTGGCGGCTCTAGCCAGTTGCAGGCGACCTGGTTCTGGCGCGCCATCGCCGCCTGTCGCTTGAGCTCCCTGACCCTCTCCGGTTGGCAGGCCAGGGTCAACGCGCCCACCCGCCGGAATCCGGTGGGCTCGCCGGCAGACCCCAAGGACTCGTACAGCTCGGCCGAATACCGGGCGAGCCGTGTCAGGTTGGGCGATGCCCGCAGCTCCGCCACCAGCCCCGCCGCGTGCCAGGTGGTCCCGCAGGTGAGTTGTCCGCGTTCGACCAGGCAGACGTCGAGCGTGCCCAGCTCGGCCAGGTGGTAGGCGATGCTTGCGCCGACGATGCCGCCGCCGACGATCACCACGTCGGCGCGGTCGGGTAGTGCCAACTTTGTGGTCCTGGGCGTGAAACCGGTCCTATGTTGCTTGGTCCAACTGGTGACAGGCAAACTTGAAATAGGCTCGGTAAGTACTTATATACAGGGTTCTGGCAGCGTGTTTCTGCCCTCGGAACGTTTTAGCAGTAAGGAATCAGTAAAGAAAATGGCAAATTACGAAGTGTCCTCGGTCAGGGCGGCTACCGCTCCTGCCATCGAGATCAACAAGGTTCTGCGCAACACCTACATGCTGCTGGGCCTTACGCTCGCGTTCAGCGCGGTGGTTGCCACCGTGGCGATGGTCGCAAACGCGCCCTACCTTGGTTTTCTCCCGACCCTGATCGGCTTTTTCGGTCTGTTGTTCGTCGTGCACAAGACGGCCAATAGTCCGTGGGGCCTTTTCTGGACCTTTGCCTTCACCGGCTTTCTGGGCTACGGGCTCGGTCCGATCCTCAACGCGTATCTCACGCTTGCCAATGGCGACGTCCTGATCGCGTCGGCCTTCGCCACGACGGCTCTCGCGTTCGTCGGGCTATCCGCCTTTGCGCTCATTACGCGCAAGGACTTCAGCTTCTTGAGCGGTTTCCTGGTGGTGGGCTTCTTCGTGCTGATGGGCGCAGTGCTGCTGGCCTGGCTCTTCGACCTTTCGGGCATTCACATGGCCATATCCTGCGGCTTCGTGCTGTTTGCCTGCGCGGCCATCCTCTGGCAGACGAGTGCTATCATCCACGGCGGCGAGACCAACTACATCCTCGCGACGATTACCCTCTACGTGCAGATCTACAACCTGTTCATCTCGTTGCTGCACATCTTCGGAGCGTTCGGCGAAGACTGAACCCCGCGACGGATCTCGATCAGCCGGTGAGCGCTTCGTAGACCTTACCGAGCGCCGCCGGCAGATCTTCCGTTTCCTCGATGACCAGGTAGCGCGCGTTGGGGCACATGCGCCTTAAGTAGTCGTGCCCTGAGCGATCGACCGTCACGCAGAACGTCTCTATGCCTTTCTCCTCGGCTTCCCGGAGCGCTTTGGCCGTGTCCTGCACACCGTACTCGTGGTCGCCGCGTTCCGGCCCGTAATCGGAGTCCTGGGGAAACCCGTCGCTCAAGATCATCAGCACCTTCAGCGCGTGGCCTGAGCGCAGCAGCTTGGTGACGGCGTGTCGTATCGCCGGGCCCATGCGGGTGCTGCGCTTCGGTTTCATCCCGGCGATGGCGGACAGGGTGTTGCTCGTGAACGGCTGGTCGGGTTCCTTGGCGACGAAGAACTCGACGCATTCGCGGCCGTACCCCGAAAAGCCGTAGATCCCGTAGCTGTCCCCGAGCTGTTCCAGGGCGGCCGACATGGCCAGCATGGATTCTTTCTGCACGTCGATGATGCGGCGGGGTTCCGTTGCCGGGTCGACGTCGGACGAGAGAAGATCGTAGGGATCACGAAGGTTGGGAAAGGCGTCATCCTCGTCGAGCGGCTCGGTGGGTGGCGGGTCGACGGGATCGTCCGTGGATGCCGACAGGTCGACTAGGAACGCCGCGCAGACGTCGCGGTGAACGCGCTCCCGTCGGCTGTAGACGCGCTCGTCCGGCGTAAGCCCCGCACGGATGTCGCTGCGGGCCTGGATCACCGCATTGAAATCCAGCTCGTCGCCGTCCGCCACGCGGGTGACGCGCTGATAGCCCAGAGGTTTGATGTGCTCGAGCTGGCGCTGCACCGCCGGGCGGTGGCGGCGGATCGCCTGCCTCAGCGTATCGAGCTCCTGCTGGGTGTCCGGGGCCAGATGCTCTTCGAACAGTCTGCACCAGTGGGTGCGGTACGTGCGCTTCAGGTAATCCCACTCGTCGTAGCGGTAGCTGCGCGCCTCCGGTCGGGGTCTGCCCACGGCGTCGCGGATCGTCGCCCGCTCCATGTCGAGCCGCCTGGCCAGGACGTCGCGCTCGTTGCTGACGGTGCGCAAGTCTACGTCTTCCGGACGGATCTCGCCGTCTTCGAGGCCCTCGACGTCCGCGGCGACGGCCTCCTCGCCCTCGGCCGCCTCGGCGGCGAGGATCAGGCTGCTCATCTGCTTCAGGTCTTCCTCCCAATCCTCTAGACGGGCTTCCCGCTGAAGCCAGCTGGCCGCGTCCTCCAGATCCTCCTCGAATTCGGTCCCGGTTCCGGGGCCGGCGATCGCGGCCGATGCCATGCACAGCTCGTAACAGCGGTATGCCGCCGCTGCCGAATCGAACACGTCGGCGTCGAGGCGAGCTACGCCAAGCATCACCTTCAGGAGGGCACCCACCAGGGGATGGGATTCAAAGGCAGCGTGGCGTCCCCCCAGAACGCGGTAGCCCAGACCATCGAGGATGGCGGCGACGCTCGACGTGTCGCCCGCCGGCGCCGACTGGCGCAGGACGGCATGCAGCGCGTCCTGGTGCCGCCTGATGCCGGGGTACTGGTGTCGCAATTGAGCGTTGAGGCGGACCCGCTCGCAGAGGGCGAAAAGTCGGCCCAGCAGGGATGGTCGAGCGACGTGGTTGAAGAAGCGCTCGAGATCGCTGGCTCTGTCCGTGATGACCGGCTCGGCCAGTGCTTCCACTGCAGGGATGCGGTTCCTGGCTTCGGCGATGGAGAAATCGAGGGTGCCGAACTCGGCGATGCTCAGCTGCTCCAAGGCCAGCACCCGGTAGCAGGCCGCATCGTCCATCTCGAAGGTTTCGGGTAACAGCAGCGCGTCGCCGGTCAGCGCGCCGCGCGTCGGGTCGAAAACCATGCGGCTGCCCGAGTACTCGCTCACCGCCTTGATGTGGTAGTAGCGCCCGGCGATGCCCTCGGCGAAGAGCGCCAGGGGCTCCTCGACGTCGACCAGGGCCGTCATGGCAGAACGGCGTCGACGATGTCGGCGATGGCCTGCTGCACGGTCGCGTCGTCGGATACCGCCTGGACGACGGCGGCATCCACGGCGCGACGTGAAGGGATTCCGCGCTCGATGAGCTGGGCAGCGTAGATGAGAAGGCGCGTGCTCACGCCTTCCTCGAAGCCGTGCTCGCGCAGGTTGCGGACCTTTTCGCCAATGGCTGCGAGGCGCTCCGCCATGGCGGGCTCGACGCCTGATTCGTGCGCGATGATCTCGGCTTCCCGCTCGCGGTCCGGGTAGTCGAACGAAAGGCTGACGAAGCGCTGACGCGTACTCGTCTTCAGGTCTTTGAGCACGCTCTGGTAACCCGGATTGTAGGAGATCACCAGAAGGAAGTCGGGGTCTGCCGGAATCAGCTCGCCCGTCTTCTCGATGGGGAGCAGGCGGCGGTGATCCGTAAGCGAGTGGATGAGCACCGTGGTGTCCTTGCGCGCCTCGACGATCTCGTCGAGGTAGCAGATGGCGCCGGTGCGCACGGCCCGGGTCAGTGGCCCGTCGCTCCAGACCGTCGAGTCTCCCTGGAGGAGAAAGCGGCCCACCATGTCGGTGGCGGTCAGGTCCTCGTGGCAGGAAATGGTCACCAGCGGCACTTCCAGCTCGGATTCCGGATGCCCGGTCTCCCGGTAGATGCGCCAGGCCATGTGCTCCACGAAGCGCGTCTTGCCGCAGCCCGTCGGCCCCTTCAGCAGCACGGGAAGACGGGCTTCGTAGGCGGAGCGGAAGACGCTCACCTCGTCGGCGATCGGCAGGTAGTAGGGCTCGTCTGCAAGCCTTGCCAGTTTCGCTGCTTCGCTCATCCCGGAGTGAAGGCCTCGTTGCCCTTGCGATAAGTGAAGAAGTTCACCGCGGGATTCCGGTTCACCAGCGGTCGCCGATACATGGGATGACCCAGGCTGCGCACCTCGTGCTCCAGCTCGAACAGGGGCTCGCAATCCCCGGTCTCTGCCGCGGGGTCCACGATCTTCGTGAAGCGGTACTGGTGCTGATCCGACTCCTCGCTGATCAGCCCGCGGTCGTGCAGAAAACGATGCGGACCGGAGAAGTCGCTGACGTAGATGGCGATGTGATGGCCGTCGTAGGGGGGCAGCGGCGCGTCGGTCTCGGTGTAGATCAGCTTCTGGTTGTAGCCCATGGCCACCTGGACTCGGCCCGGCTCCGTCGCCACCGGGCAGCCCATCGCGGACTCGTAGAACCGGGCGATCCCCGGGGTGGTTCCCGGACCGACCGACATGTCCACGTACGCCATGCCGAGGTCCATCGCGGGAAAGACGCCGGCGGGGTAGGCGACGATGCGATTGCCCCAGGGGCAGCTCAGCACTACGCGGTTGTCGGCTGCTGTCCACGAGAAGCATGTGTCTTTCAGGGGCTTGGAGATGAACTTCAGGCGCTTCGTGAGATCTTCGAGGTTTGGGACCACCACGCCGATCTCGCCGCGAAGGACCTGGGCGTCCGACTGCGGCAGGTGGAACTGCTGCTCGCCGAGATTGACCCACATGTTGTAGGTGCCGAAGTCGATGTACGGATCGCGGGTGAAGCCGAGCCCGGTCACGTAGAACAACGCGGCCAGGCCCTGATCGGGAACGGTCACGTTGACGTGCTCTAGCATCTGGACGTTGCCCACGTCCTCGGCGCTGCGATCGTAGTTGGCCAAAGGGGTGCCTTGAGTGGCGGAACCGTCGACTTTAATCAATATGCAGACGGTGATCCAACGATGTAGTCGGCGGGTGCCTGATCGGGCGGTGGTCCGTTCCGCGGGTTATAGTGCGGCCATGGGTCAAGACACCGATGTCCTTCTCGACGCAACCATGGCGCTGGTTCCGCCGCTGCTCACGGCGCTGGACGCGCTTGCCCACGCGAGCCGGCACCTGCATCCCCAGAACCTGGAGCACCTGGTCGCTCAGATCGACGCGTTTGCCACGCCGCTCCGACAGGGCGCCGACCGGTTCGAAGAGGTGACGTGGCCGCCCCACCTGGAGCGGTTTCGCGATCACATCACCGGTGCGGCGGGGGAGGCTCTCGGGGCCGTGGACGCCATGAGCTCGTGCCTGGAGCAGGCGAACCCCGTGCTCGCCGCCTACCAGGCTATGGGTGCCGCGACCCGAGCGATGGAGCGTCTTTACCCGGTCTCCTTCATGCTGCCCCCGGTCAGCCGCTTCTTCCTCAACGATGCCGGCCGGGACGACGACGCGCTGGCCGGCCGTCTCGAGGTGGCGGACCCCGGCCGTGAGGACGTGGGGGTGATGCACGCGCGCAACGGGCCCGGTGAGCGGGGCGGATTTTCTCTCTACGTTCCCGAGTACTACGACGGGGGTGAGGCGTGGCCCCTGGTGATCGCGCTGCATGGCGGCAGCGGTCATGGCCGCGGCTTTCTCTGGACCTGGCTACGAGACGCCCGCTCCCGCGGCGTGCTGCTGGCCTCGCCCACCTCGCGCGATCGAACCTGGTCGCTGATGGGCCCCGATCTGGACAGCTCGAGCCTGGACGCCATCGTGGACCATGTCCTTGAGCACTGGCAGTTGGACGAGGGCCGCATTCTGCTGACGGGCATGTCCGATGGCGGAACGTTCAGCTATCTGAGCGGGTTGCGCGGGGATGCCCCCTTTACCCACCTGGCGCCCATCTCGGCCAGCTTTCACCCTCTCATCATCGAAGGCGTCGATCGGGAGCGCCTGGCCGGCCTGCCCGTTTACCTGGTGCACGGCGCGCTGGACTGGATGTTTCCCGTGGACGTGGCGCGCACCGCCCGCGACGCCCTTTCCGCAGCCGGGGCTGACGTCACCTATCGCGAGGTAGACGACCTGTCCCACACCTACCCCCGGGAGGAGAACGCGCACATCCTGGATTGGCTGATGAGCCCCCGGCGTCCTCAGCCTTCAGGCTCCAGCTGAAATGGAGAAGTTGAGGCGGGCGGCCGCTCGAAAGGCGGGCCGCTCGTGGATGCGCATCCGGTACCCGTCCAGGTCCGGCGCGAGGGCCAGCCCGTAGGCGTGGGCCCAGTCCAGGCAGGTGACGAGGAGCAGGTCTGCCGCGCTGAACGCGCTGCCGATGAGGTAGCGTGAATCCCGCAGCGCCTCGTCGGCCACGCTTACCTGCTTTGCGAACCCGTCGATGGCGGTGTCCACGGCGGCGGGGGCCTCGCCGTAGATGCCTGCCAGGTCCCGGTGCTTGCGCATGACATACAGCGTGTGCGCATCGAGCTCCATCTGGATGAAGCTGGCCCACTCGTTGTAGCGCGCCCGGTCCCGGGTGTAGGGCTCGGGCACGAGGCCGCTGCCGCGGCCGTAGGTGTCGCCGAGGTACGTGACGATGGCCACGCTCTCGGTGAGCGCGAAATCGTCGTCCACCAGCACGGGTATCTTCTCCTTGGGGTTGAGCGCTCGAAAGGCGTCGGTCTGCGTGGCGCCCGTGCGAGAGCCGATCAGGCGGGGCTCATAGTCGAGCCCAAGCTCGTGCAGCATCCAGTGCGCCCGCAGCGTCCGGCTGGTCGCGCCTCCCCACAGAGTCAGCATGACGGCTCAGCGGGGCAAGTCGATTTCCTGGGCGTCGTAACAGTAAGCGGTGCGGTTCTTCGGCGGGTTGGCGGCCATGGCCTGTAGAAATACCGCCATGTGGGGCGTCTGAAAATGGGCGGCCAGAGCTTCGATGCTGTGCCAGCGCTCGGTGATGCGGATCCGCGTTGGATCGTCGAGCTCCACGCTGAAGCAGTAGTCGTCGCAGCCGGGCTCCTCCAGCGTGGCCGTTACCATGCTGGTGATGGCGTCGCGCATGGCGGCGATGCTGCTTTCTTCCCACTCGATGATGGCGTTGACGATGATCATTGTCCCTCCCAGAGTTTGGTCTGTTCCGTTCTGCGCTGGCGAGTGAAGGTCTCCATGGCGTAGTCGACCCGATCCTCGACGTTGTGCGCGAATGACTCAAGATTTTCTATGTGTCGCAGGCGCGGCACCAGCCCCGCGTCGTTGGCGAGCTGTATGCTCAGCCCCGGACGAGCGTTCAGCTCCAGCAGCAGGGGCCCGCGAAGCTCGTCGATGACGATGTCGCAGCCGAGGTAGCCGAGCTGGGTGACTTCGTAGCATCGAGCCGCCAGCTCCAGAAGCTTGCGCCAGTTTGGAACCAGCAGCTCGGTCAGATCGGCGCCGGTGTCGGGATGCGTGCGAACGATCCGGTTGCTCTGCACGGCGGTCACGCTCTGGCCCGTGCCGATGTCGAGCCCGACGCCTACCGCGCCCTGGTGCAGATTCGCCTTGCCGTCCGATGCCAGGGTCGCCAGGCGCAGCATGCCCATGATGGGGTATCCCTGAAAGACGATGAGCCGGATGTCGGGGACCCCCTCGTAGCTCACGTTCCTGAACAGCGGGCTGACCCGGACCAGGGATTCCAGGATCGCCACGTCGGCACGCCCGCCCAGGGAGTGCAGCCCGCTGATGACGTTGGACAGGTGGCGTTTGACGTCCAGAATGCCGATCTGCTCGCCGCTGCTCTTCGTAAAAACCCCGTCCTCGTGGCGTTCGATCACGAGAATGCCCTTGCCGCCGCTCCCCTGGGCTGGCTTGATCACGAACTCCGCCAATGCCTTCAGCTTCGCGGCAATCGTCTCGATCTCGTGCTGCGTTCTCACCACGTCGATCAGCTCGGGCACCTGGACGCCCGCGTGCTGGGCGATGAGCTTCGTTTTGAGCTTATCGTCGACCAGCGGGTACTGCTCGCGGCGGTTGTACCGACCGATGAACTCGATGTTGCGTCGGTTCATCCCCAGAATGCCCCGTCTCGACAGCTCCCAGGGAGCGATCCAGGTGATCATTGCTTGAAACCGATGAACCTGCGAAGCTCGAGCAGGCGGTAGCCGGTGTAGCGGCCGACCAGCATGACGAGCCCCAGCACGGCGAGGTGCAGCTCGGGAAAGTTGAAGGCCATGTGGCGGACCACGGCCAGGTCCATGAACAGGAAGGCGAGCACCGCGACCAGCAGGCTCCCGCCCCCTTGAATGAACACCTCCCGCGGCCCTTCTTCCTCCCAGATGATCGACATCCGCTCGATGGTCCAGGCCAGGATGATCATGGGGAAGAAGGTGATGGTCAGCCCCCCGATGAGACCGAGGCGGTAGCTGACGATGCTGAACACGCTGATGATCCCGATCACCAGGATCACTAGGGTTGCGATGCGGGCGACCAGCAACAGGTTCAGGTGAGACAGATAGGAGCGTATGACCAGGCCGATCGCAATCACCAGAACGAAGCTGACGATGCCGGGCAGCAGCTCCGTCTGCAGGAAGGCTAGGGCGATCAGCACCGGCATGAACGTGCCCGCCGTGCGAATGCCGACGATGATCCTCATCAATACCACCACCAGGGCGCCCACGGGCAGCAGCATGATCAGCTTGAACATCCCCTGCTCGGCGATGGGCAGGCTGTGCAGCGAAAAGCCCGTCCCCGCCGAGGGGTCGGCCAGGGCCAGCATGGATCGGGGTTGGCTGATCATGGAGAAAGACACGCGGCTGCGCGCCCCGCCAACCACCTCCAGAACCGAGGGCGTATCGGTCTGCCAGAGCAGGAGGTTGTCCAGGTCGGTCACCGGTCCGACCCTGGGGTTGAAGAGGTACCAGCGGCCGTCGTCCCACACCTGAACGTAGTCCTTCAGGCTCTGACGCCGGCGGCCATCCTCGAGCTCCAGCACCTGCACCGTCCGCGCGTTTGCGCCGGCGGTGACCACCAGGTTGGCCAGCAGGCTCGCTTCATCGAAGCGGTCGCGCAGAAGGCTGATGGTCTGATCGGCCGGGATCAGCAACATGCGGTTGATCAGCTGCTGGGCCAGCGTGCGCGCGTTGGCGCTGACGGGCAGGGCGGCTTGGACGATCTGCTCGGCCGCGGTCTGGTACGGCTCGTCCAGTATGCTGACCGGGGCCGCATCGGGCGGGGGGCCGTCCACGCGATACTCCGCGTCGCGCACCAGTTCGAGCTTGTAGAACAGCGTCTGGGGCCCGTCTGCCTCCCGCTTGGACCAGTGGGCCCGGCGCTGCCGGCGTTGGGTCTCCACCTCGAACCCAAATCCGGACGACGCGCCGGTTTCGTTGACCACCCGGAAGCCGTCCTGGTTGGGCGGCAAGGTCAGAAAGGCCTGGGTGGGCGTGCCTTGGGCCATGTACTCGATGCGCGCCTCCACCTCCCAGACGTTCTGCTGCTCTCCCGGTAGCCAGGGTATCCGGTACTCGGCGTTCCGGAAGGCGGCGGTGCCGACGCCGGCGATGCAGAGGAGGGCCACCAGGAAGAGGAATGGCCCCTGTTGGCTCATCTGGCGGGTGAAGAGGGATGATAGGGTGATTGGACGAACTGCTTGCCGACGTCCACCAGCGCCATGTCCGTGAGGAAATTACGTCCCAGCAGCAGCTGAAAATCGAGGTGCGACCGGTCGGCCAGAGTAAACTCGAAGGAGTCGTGCACGTCGCCCAAACGCAACCGCATGTTGACCACCGGCCTCCGGCTGCCCTCGGGGTCCGCCTGCTGGTACACGCGCACGTACCGGACCACGCGCCGCTCCAGCGTCTTGATCTCCTCGTCGAGGATCAGGTCGAAGCGAACCCAGTCCTCGCCGTCGCGTTCGAATTCCACCAGGTTTTCCGCGTGCAGGGAGCTGGAATGGGCGCCCGTGTCGACCCGGGCGATGAGGCTCGCGCCGGGGGGTTCGAGCCAGACCCGCTCCATCTCGCCGACCACCATCTTGTCGCCGCTCATGACCACGGTCCGGATCAGCTGGTCGGATTCGCAGGCGGTGACCGGGGTGGTTTCCGGGTTGGCGCAGACCGCACCAACCGCCTCGGGCACGCGGCCGAGCTCGGAATTGAGGTCGGTGAGCTGTCGGGAAAGGTCGGCCTGGCCCGACTGCTGATCCTCGGTCAGCTCCTGGACCGCCACCTGGGTGGCCAGCACCTGGTATTCGAGGGCCTGAACGCGGCTCACCAGCTCGGCGTTGGGATCCTCAAGGCCTGTGTTGACGGCGCATCCCGTGAGCAGCAGGGCAAGCACCAGGGGGCGGCCCGGACGGGCAGCGTCCGCCAAAGCGCCGCGCCAGTCGTCTTCATTGGCCGTTGTCGATCGGATCATCTACGGATCAGGTTGGGCTTCGGCGTCGAAGTCTACTGTCGGTATCCGGTGCTTGATACTGTATATACATACAGTTACGCTGTCTGCACCAGAAAGGTTCTGCGACGGTGAAGAACAAAAGCGTGCAGGAAGGCTCCCAGGCTCGTCGGCAGGCGACCGTTTGGGCAAGCGGCTGGATGAAGGGACGTGGTGCCACGGAGAACGAGGGGAGCCGCTTTCTGTCCCGTCACAGCGTCCCCGTAGACGACGGCTGGGCCGCTGAGGACTCTGATGAGACCGCCGGGTCGAAGGTGGGCACGGAGCTCTACCCGGACAGAACGGTCACGCTGATCGCCCGCAACGCCTCGCCCGACATCCCTTTCGAACAGTCCATCAACCCCTACAAGGGCTGTGAGCACGGCTGCGTCTACTGCTTCGCCCGGCCCACCCATGCCTATCTGGACCTCTCGCCGGGCTTGGATTTCGAGACGAAGATCTTCTACAAGACGAACGTCCGCGACAGGCTCGTCGACGAGCTGGGCAAGCCCGGCTATCGGTGTCGAACCATTGCCATGGGCACCAATACGGACCCGTACCAGCCCGCGGAGCGGCACCGGCGGATCACCAGAACGATCCTGGAGACGCTGCTGGAGGCCCGGCACCCGGTGAGCATCGTCACCAAGAGCCAGCTGATCCTGCGCGACCTAGACCTTCTCCAGGAGCTGGCTGGTCATCAGCTTGCAACGGTGGCGGTGAGCGTGACCACGTTGAGCAACGAGCTCAAAACCCGCCTGGAGCCGCGCACGGCGGGACCGGCCGCCCGGTTGAGGGTCATCGATGAGCTGAGCAGAGCCGGTATCCCCGTGGGGGCCATGGTGGCGCCGGTCATCCCGTTCGTGAATGATCACGAGATCGAGGACATCGTCGCCGCGGCGACGGGTGCCGGTGCGCGAACCATGAACTACATCCTGCTGCGCCTGCCCCTGGAGGTGAGTGGCCTGTTCGAGGCGTGGCTTAGAGTTCATTGTCCGGACCGCGCCGAGCGGGTCATGAATGCCATGCGCTCGGCCCGGGGTGGCAAGATTTACGACGCCGCCTGGGGCAAGCGAATGCGCGGCGAGGGCGAAATGGCGGAGCTCATCGGCGCGCGCTTCAAGGTCGCGCTCAAGCGCAACGGCATCCTCGGCGCCGCCCAGCCGCCCCTGCGCACCGATCTGTTCCGGCCACCGCAAGGCAGCCAGCTGAGCCTGATCTGATAAGCTTCAACCGCTCATAGCGGAGGGTGGGCATGGATCTGGTTGGTTGGTCATGGTTTTTCCTGGTGCTCTACGTGGGGCTCATGCTGACGTTCGGCATCATCGGCCGGAAGCGCATCAGGAGCGCCGACGACTTCGCCACCGCGCGGGAGTCCTACGGGCCGGTTTTTCTCGCGTTCGCCTTCGCGGCGACCACAGCCAGCGGCGCAACCTTCGTGGGCTTTCCGGGCATTGCCTACGATGCGGGGCTGCCCGCGGTCTGGTCCGTCTTCCTGTACCCCGCCGGCGTATATCTCGGCGTGCTCGTCTGTCTGAAAGTCGTGAGCAATACCGGTCACGAGTTCGGCAGTCGAAGCATCCCCGAGTATCTGGGCACCCGCTACCAATCCGACTGGATGCGCGTGCTGGTCTCCGTGTTTTCCCTGCTGCTCTTTTTCTACCTGGCGGGGCAGCTGGTCTCCGGGATCGTGATGTTCGAGATCATGCTCGGGGTGTCCCCGGACTGGGCGTTGGCCATCACCGCCGTCGTGCTGATGGTTTACGTGGTGCTCGGCGGCGCCCATGCGGACATCCTCACCGACGGCGTGCAGGGCCTGATCATGGTGGCGATAGCCCTGGGCCTCGTCTTCCTGTTCCTTGCGGGGTTCGGCGTCGACGGCGGGTTCACTGGCATGATCCGAAGCCTGGAGAGCCAGGATGAGAACCTCGTGGGCTGGCTGAACCCGGATTACGTCCTATATCACTCCTGGTGGTCGGTCGCGGCGGTGCTCCTCGCTCACATACCCCTGGGCATGCTGCCGCACATCGGCAACAAGCTCTGGGCGCTCGAGCAGCCGAGTCAGCGGCGACGCTTCATCCGCCTGGCGTTCACGTTCGGCCTCGCGCTCGGGATGCTAGGGCTCGGCGGGCTGCTCGCCCGAGCCATTCTGGGGGATGCGCTGCTGCAGCCGGGCGAGTCCAGCAACACCGCGCTGTCCATGCTGTTCGTTGAGCTCTTTCCGGGGTGGCTGGCGGCGCTGCTGGGCATCGGCATCCTCGCAGCGGTGATGTCGACGGCGGACGGGCTTGTGGTTTCCTCATCTCAGATCATCGCCAACGACTTGTACCGCTGCACCATCGTGCCCCGTTTTGCGCGCGAGCTGCCCGAGCGCACCGTGGACCGGCAGGTCCTCGTCATCAGCCGCATCGCGACGGTCGTGGTCATGGCCATCTGCACCGCCATGGCCTGGGCGCTGGTGGACAGAAACGTTGCCCTGATCGTCTGGATCGGGACCGGCGGCATGATGGCGGCGTTCGCGGGGCCGCTGGTGATGGGGGCCGTGTGGCGCGGCGTTACCAAGGCGGGGGCGTTTGCCGGCCTGGTAGGCGGGGTGAGCGTGTTCTCCATCACCCACGGCGGGCTGATCGATCCGGGCTGGTTCGATCCCGGCACGCTGCGCAACGCCGCCGACTGGCTCCAGCGGGAAGCCCCGAACCCCTGGTCCTGTGCGGCCATGGGCGAGATCGTGTCCATCGCGCTGACCTGGGGAGTGTCCAAGCTGACCCAGCCCCTGTCGGCAGATCATCTAACTCGGATGTTTGGCGCCGTAGGCGAGAAATAACACCGCCCCCACGACGCCCCAGGCCAGCACGATGGCCCACTCGTAGGGCCAGATCAGCGCGGACGGGCTGCCAGGCAGGTAGGCGGTGAGGAGCGCAATCGCGAGCACGAAGGCCCCGACCCCGACCAGACGTGGATGCGAGACCATGAATGGCCGCGGCAGGTCGGGCTCCTTGCGACGCAGCGCCAGAAACGCCAGGGGCACGAACAGGTATGCCACCACCACGGCAAAGCTCCCCGCATCGATCAGCCACACCAGCACCGTGCGGCCAAACAACGGCGCGAAGCAGCACATCACGCCGATGGTGATGACCCCGACGTAAGGCGTGCGGTAGCGTGGATGCAGCCGGGCGAAGATGGCCGGGATGGAACCTGACTCCGCCATGGCGAACATCACCCGGCTACCGCCGATGACGAAGGCGTTCCAGCTGGTCAGGATGCCGGCCACGCCCCCCAGGACGAGCAGGCGCCCGGCAACGGGGTCGCCCCACAGCGCTGTGGCCGCATCGCCGGTGGCCATGGTGCTTGTGGCCAGCTCGGGTTTGCTCAGCGCCGTGGCGACCGCGAAGGCGATGAGCCCGTACCAGGTGACGGCCAGGAGCACGGATACGATCAGCAGCCGGCCGATCCTGGCGGGCTTTAAGTTGATCTCCTCGGCGGATTGGGGGATGACGTCGAAGCCCACCAGCATGGCGGGCACCATGATCAGCACGCTGAGAATCCCGCTGGCCGGGGAGGCGATCCAAGGTCTCGCGTTCTCCGTTTCTCCGAAGACGGCCGCTCCGCTGACGAGGAGCGCGCCGGCCAGCAGGATCAGCCCGATGGCGGCGCTTTGCAGGCGCGCAGCGGTCTTGATACCCAGCACGTTGACCACGGTGACCAGCAGCGCGCTGCCCGCGCCCACTGCGACGAAGCCGACGTCCACTTCGGCGCCGAGAACCGTCCACAGAGTGCCCATGCGAATGCCCGGCACCAGATACTCGACGGCCGTGGGCAACGCGACGGACTCGAACAGGCAGACGTTCACGTAGGCGAACAGAAGGGCCCACGTGCACACGAAAGACCAGCGATGCCCCAGGGCGCGATGGGTGTAGACATGCTCGCCCCCCGCTCGCGGCAACGCCGAGGCGAGCTCGCTGTAGGTCAACCCGATCAGCGCGATCGCGAGACCGCCCACGGCAAACGCGATCAGCGTGCCCAGGCTGCCGGCCGTCTCCACCCAGAACCCGGTCATCAGAACCCAGCTCCAGCCGATCATCGCGCCGAGCGCCAGCGTGATGACCTCACGACTCTCAAGAACGCGGGCAAAGCGGGGCTGGCTCGGACTTGCTGGCATCGTGCGGCGCCTGCGGGCAGAATTCGAGCGCGCAAGCTTAGCGGCATTTGCCCCTTCCCTCGACCTCCCTTGTTCAGCACCGGAGCGACGGTTGCCCCAAATCCTCCCATTAAGTCATCGCGGTAAGGATTTCGAGATCCACCTGGCCGACGACGGCGCCCTGGAGCTCCACGTCGACGGATGCCTGCGCAAGCGTCGCGAGCCGACGGGCCGTGAGCCCCAGTACGTCTGGACCAACATCGAGCTTCAATGGGAGGAGCACCATTACATAGAGGCCCGCTACTGGGCAGGGAACCGAAGGCTCCTCGTCACGGTCAATGGTGATGAGATTTGTAACCGCCCGCTTGCCTGAGCGTTAAGCCCCGCCCGGCGGACGGCTGGAAGCAGCGCGTCGAGATCGAGCAGCAAGGCGGGTATGATTGCCGGTCCTTCAATCGCCGAGACTACCAACTGGGAGCAGACATGCAGGACATGACCCGTGAGCAAATGCTGGCGCTTCTCGAACGCCAGCGTGACGACTACCTGGCGGAAGGGACCGTTCCGCTGGACAAGCGGCTGGATCGCCTTGAGCGGGCCGTGGGCCTGCTCCAGACTCATGAGAGGCGGCTGGTCGAGGCGATGACGGCCGACTTCGGCCACCGCAGCGAACACCAGTCCATGTTCACGGATGTGGCCGGATCCATTGGGCCGCTTCGGCACGCGCAGAAGCACCTCGGCCGCTGGCTGCGCCCGGAGCGCCGTAAGGTCGGACCCTTCCCGCTCAACCTGCTGGGCGCCAAGGCCCGGGTGGAGTATCAGCCCCTGGGCGTGGTGGGCGTCATCAGCCCCTGGAACTTCCCGGTCAACCTGACGTTTACGCCGCTGGCCGGCATTCTCGGGGCGGGTAACCGCTGCATGATCAAGCCGTCCGAATACACGCCAGCCACCTCGGAGGTGATGGCGGAAATCTTCCCGACAGCCTTCGACGAGCTGGAGATCGCGGTGGTCACCGGTGGTCCCCAGGTGGGCTCAGACTTTTCCGGCCTTCCTTTCGACCATCTCCTGTTCACGGGGGCGACGTCCATCGCCAGGCACGTGATGCGGGCGGCGTCGGAAAACCTGGTGCCAGTGACCCTCGAGCTCGGGGGCAAGTCGCCGGTGGTGGTGGGGCGCTCCGCAGACATGCAGAAGACGACGGACGCCATCATGACGGGCAAGATGATGAACGCCGGGCAGATCTGCCTCGCGCCCGACTACGTCTTCGTGCCCAAGGAGCGGGTCGACGAGTTCGTGGAGTCCTCGGCGCGGTCCGTGGAGAAAATGTATCCGACGCTGCTGGACAATCCAGACTACACGTCGGTGATCAACGATCGTCACTACGACCGGCTCCAGAGCTACGTGGAGGAGGCCAGAGAGAAAGGGGCGAAGGTTGTGGAAGTGAACCCGGCCAACGAGGATTTCCGGCAGCAACCGCACCACAAGATTCCGCCCACGCTGATCGTCGAACCGGACGAGTCGCTGCAGGTCATGCAGGACGAGATCTTCGGCCCGGTGCTTCCTGTCAAAGGATATACCGACGTTGCCGAGACCATCGACTACATCAATCATCGTCCCCGGCCGCTGGGTCTTTACTACTTCGGCGACGACCGGCAGGAGGAAGGAACGGTGCTGTCCCACACCACGTCCGGCGGCGTGACCGTCAACGACGTGGTGATGCACGTGGCTCAGGAGGATCTGCCCTTCGGCGGTGTGGGGCCGTCCGGCATGGGCGCATACCATGGTCACGACGGTTTCAAGACCTTCAGTCACGCCAAGTCGATCTTCACCCAGAGCAAGGTCAACGTGGCCGAGCTGGCCGGCCTGCGTCCGCCCTACGGCGAGAAGATGCTCAAGGCCGTTCGCGCCCAGATGCGCTGAGGATCCTTTGGAAGCCGGTAGCCGCGAGATCGACCGTCTTGAGTCGCGCGCTTTCGAGCGCGACGGCTTCGTCGTTGTGCGCGGCTGCTGCGATCCCGAGTTGGTGAGGCGGATTCGCGATCGAGCCGACTCCTGCCTGCAACCCCTTCTGGGGCCGGCGGAGTTCGAAGCCGACGTGGGCTACCCCGGGTCTCCGGCGAGCCGCGCTTCCGACGGAGGGGATACCTGCCGCCGTCTGCTCCACGCCTACGCGCGCGACTCGGCTTTCAGGGAGTGGGCGACCGGAAGCGCGGTGCGCGCCAACCTCAGGGTTCTGTTCGGCAACATGGACCTGACGATGTCGCAATGTCATCACAACTGCGTGATGACCAAGCATCCGGGCTTCAGCAGCGCCACCCTCTGGCATCAGGACATCCGGTACTGGTCGTTCGACCGTCCGGAACTCATCTCAGTTTGGCTGGCGCTGGGCAAAGAGAGCGAAGAGAACGGAGCGCTCAAGGTCATCCCCGGCAGCCACGCCATGAGCATCGATCGCGGTCGGCTCGACCGGGACCTTTTCCTGCGGCCCGAGCTTGCCGAGAACGCCGAACTCATCGAGCGTGCCCAGACGGTGCCGCTGGAGCCAGGCGACGTGCTGTTCTTTCACTGCCGGCTGTTCCACGCCGCAGGGAAGAACCTCACCGACGAGGTCAAGCTATCCATGGTGACCACCTATCACACGGCCGACAACCGGCCGATTCCTGACACCCGGTCCGCTCAGTATCCCGGGGTGCCGTTGTAACCCGGCCATGGGCGACGAGGACGTTTTCCGTCAGGCCATGAGCGACGTTGCGCCGCTGCAGCGCAAGCAGCGCGTACAGCCCGAACGGGGGCCGACCGAGGCGACCCCGGCGCAGCTGGAACGCCGAGAATCGGCCCTGGGCAATCGTGACCGCAAGGCGGCGGACCCGAACTATCTGACCCTGGGCGAGGTGCCTCAACTACAGCCGCGTGAGGTGCTCGAGTGGAAGAAAGACGGCGTGCAAAACGCCGTGTTTGCGCGGCTGAAAGCGGGAAAGTACCCGGTCGAGGGATCGTTGGACCTGCACCGTCACACCGTGCGGGAAGCCCGTGCCGCCGTGTTCCGGTTTCTAAACCTCGCCGGGGCAAAGGGGTGGCGCATGGTGCTCATCGCCCACGGTCGGGGTGAGCAGAGCGAGACGCCGGCGCGGATAAAGAGCTACGTCGCGGCGTGGCTCGCTCAGGTGCCCGAGGTGATTGCTTACCACAGCGCCCAGAACAACCAGGGCGGCACCGGCGCCTGCTACGTTCTGCTGAAAAAGTCCCCCCAGGCCAGCGAGGACAACCGCGAGCAATATGGCGGCAAGGGAGAGGCCGGGGAGTCCGGCTGAGGCCGCGCCGCTGGCGACGGTTCTCAGATGCGTCCCTTGTCCAGGTCCAGGCGCCCTCGTGCCAGGTTGAGTCGCAGGACGTCACTGCCACCTTCTGCCAGGCGCAGCGCGCGCAGCCGGCGGTAAAGCTCGGCCAGCGGGTGGGACTCCACCAGCGCGCTGCCGCCCACAAGCTGGATGGCGGTATCGACGATTACGCCCGCTGATTCCGTGGCGAATACCTTGCAGGCCATGCCTTCGTTGATCACGTTGGCGCCGGAGTCCGCGAGCCTCGCCGTCCGGTAGAGCATGCTGCGGGCGGCGTACGCCTTGATGCGCAGATCGGCGTAGCGTAACCGCACACCCTCCTTGTTGCCGCGCGCGCTGCCCGAGCGGTCGGGCGCTTTCAGATGCGTCGTGAGCAGGTCGAGGACGAAGCGCATGGCGCCCACGCACTGGGCGGCAATGGCCAGACGCGTATCGCCGATCTGGCGCATGGCTCGCGGCAGCCCCTCGCCGGGCTCCCCGATCACGTGCGAGCGGGGCACGCGCACTTCCTCGAAGCGGAAAGCGGCGTGGCGGCTGCCGTCCAGCGACGCAAACGTTCGCTCGCGTATCACGCCGGCAGCGTGGGTATCGATCACTACCAGAGCAGGGCCATGATCCTCGATCTGCACCAGGGTATTGATGAAGTCGGCATGCTCGCCGCCGGTGACGTAAGACTTCTGCCCGGTGACGATCAGTTCATCTGCCTCCAGCCGCCCACTGGTCGGCCGGGGAGCGTCGTCGGGCTCGGTGAAGCCGAAAGCGCCGCGCTTGGTGCCCGCCAGCACGGGCGCCAGGTAGCCGCTCGCCAGAGGTTCTCCCACGCCGGCGAGCACGCCCGGACCCGGTCCGAACACGGCGTCGGCGTGGGGCGCGTTGCTCGCTGCCAGCTCGTCCCGGACGATGGTGAGCTCGACAACCGTGGCCGGGTTGCCGCCGAACTCTGCCGGCTGGGTCATGGTGTAGAACCCGGCGGCCTTGGCGGCTTGTACGACTTCCTCACGGGCCGACTTGTGATCCATCCCGCGCCTGGGCATCAGCTCGTCCTGGGCAAAGGCCGCCGCCCGTAAGCGAAGCGCCCGCTGGTCGTCGTTTAGCAGCTCGGGCACTTAGACCGCCGGCCCGACGAGGATGACCACGATGAGCAGAATCAACAGCACCATGCTTCCTACCGCGTAGAGCATCAGGCTTTCGCGCCGGGCTGCCTGGTGGAGGAACTTCTCGACTTCTTCCGGCGACTTCGCGGCGGTGGCGCTGGTCAGTCGATAGCGCGTTATGCCGTCCGGGCGTTTCGGCAGGCGCACGAAGAGCTCGGGTGTAGCCTCCAGCCTGGCGTTCACCTCTGCCAGACCGAGGCCCGTGTAGCGGGAAATCTGGGTTGGATGCAGACCGGTTCCGGGATGTTCCCGGAAGCAGTGATACATGTCCTCCAACCGCATGATCTTACCGCGGAAGCGAAAGCTGATGGGTATGATCCCAAGCATCATTGTCGTGGTCTGCGGCTATCCCGTCCCGGGACCGTACGCGGTTTCAATCCGCATTTCCACGCCTGCCCGGGCGCGTCAGCCCGGTTTGCGAGCGACCACGATGGCGCGCACCGGCGTGGGGTGACCTTCGACGGTTCTGTTCGGGTTTTCGAGATCCAGCGCGTCCTCCAGGGACTCGAATCGCATCCACGTCGTTGCGCGCTGCTCGGCGACCGTGGTGGGGGTGATATCCACCAACTCGGGATTCACGAAGCCTGCGTCCTTGAGCCAGCGTGCCAGGCGTTTCGTCGTGGGCACCACGTGGACGTTGCGCATTCTGGCGTAGCGGCCCGCGGGCTTCAGCGACTTGCCGTGCTCGACGACGAGAGATTCCAAGACCACCTGGCCCCCAGGTCGGGTGAACGTGGCGAGCCGGCGCGCGTGCTCTGCCGGATCCCGACGGTGATAGACCACCCCCATGCTGAAAACGGTATCGAACTGGTGGGGTGGCAGGTCCTCGAACTTCAAGGGCAGCACCCAGTTTGCCCGATCGGTGAGGTAGCGGCTGATGGCGAGATGCTGCATGCAGAACACCAGGGCGGGATCCACGCCGAGGACGGCGGTGGCGCCGGCTTCCAGCATGCGCCAGCCGAAGTAGCCGTTGCCGCATCCGACGTCGAGGACGCGGCGCCCCGGAAGGGCGTCTAGATGGGGAAGCACGCGCAGCCACTTCCAGTCCGAGCGCCATTCGCAGTCGATGTCCACGTCGAATAGGCGGAACGGGCCCTTGCGCCAGGGATGCAGCTGCATCAGCGATTCCCGCAGGTCGCGCCGCTGATCTTCGGATGCATCTCCGGTCACGGTGACCTGGTCGCCGAGCTCGACAGCATCCGCCCGAAGGTCGGGCAGCGCGGCGAGCGCGGCCTCCCATCGCGGGAAGTCGCCATGCCCGGCAGGCGACAGACGCGCATCGATGTCAGGGGCGAGCTGGCGCCAGTCGGGTATGAGTTCCAAGGCCGGTGCGCAGATCATGGGGCGACGAGGTAAGAGGCCCAGTTCAGGCACTGAAACCACTTGTCGACGGTCGCGAATCCGGCCGCTTCGAATCGGCCGCGATGCTCGGCCTCGGTATCGACGATCATCACTTTTTCGAGTGCCGACCGCTTCTGACTGATCTCCAGCTCAGAGTATCCGTTGGCACGCTTGTAGTCGAGGTGGGCCTGCTCGAACCGGGCCTGCGTGTCACGATCCTCGAATCGCAGTTTCTCGGACACGATGAGCAGGCCATCGGGTGCGAGCGCTTTCCTGACTTTTTGCAGGAGCGGCACGCGCTCCTGCGGGTCAATGAACTGAAGGACGAAATTCAGCAGCACGACGCCGGCAGGCTCGAATTCCAGCTCCGTGACGTCGGCAACCTCGAAGCGCACCCGCGGGTCATGGATGGCTTCGCCGGCCCGGGCGATCATGGCGGGTGCGTTGTCTACGGCGATGACGCGAGCGGGCCGTTCGTCCAGCTGGCTCAGCACGGCTGCCGTGGTCGCGCCCAATGAGCATCCCAGGTCGTAGGCGAGCCGGCGCGCGCCGGCCATTTGCCCGAGATGGCGGGCTGCCAGCATTCCGGTGATCGGGATCACGGTCTCGTAGCCGGGGACAGAGCGGCGAATCATGTCGGGAAATACGTCGGCGACGGAATCGTCGAAGACGAAGTCGACGATCTGCCCGTGCTCTTCGCGGTAGACGCGGTCGCGGCCGCTCAAGGAAGCGGTCCCTCGCCGACGACGCCAAGCTTTAACATTGGCCTCCGGGGTGCGTGGTAAAATGCGGGGCCAATTGTTAGTCAGAGTGTCAGTTGAGCGCAAACCCTTCCACGGACGTTGCCGAGCTTGCCAATCCCGAGTTCTACATCAACCGGGAGCTCTCGCTGCTCGAGTTTCACCGCCGGGTGCTCGCCCAGGCCCGGGAACAGCGCGTGCCGCTTCTAGAGCGCTTGCGCTATTTGTGCATTTCGAGCGCCGTGCTCGACGAGTTTTTCGAAATCCGGGTCGCGGGGCTCAAGCAGCAGGAAGCGTACCGCGCCACCCAGCGAGGGCCGGACAACCTCACCCCGACGGAGCAGTTGCGGCGCATCTCGGAGACCGTTCGAGGGCTTGTTGATGAGCAGTACCGGGTGCTCAACGAGGATCTGCTGCCCCGCCTCGAGGATCAGGGCATCAAGATTCTGGATCCGGAGGAGTGGAGCGGAAAGCAGAAGCAGTGGCTAAAGCGCTACTTCAAACGGGAGCTCGCGCCCATCATGAGCCCCATTGCGCTGGACCCGGCACACCCGTTCCCCCAGCCGCTGAACAAGAGCCTCACCTTCATCGTCACCCTGGAAGGAGAAGACGCCTTCGGGCGTCGCAGCGGTAAGGCCATCGTTCAGGCCCCCCGCGCGCTCTCCCGGGTCGTACGATTACCCGAATCGTGTGCCTCCACGCCGAACGAGTTCGTCCTGCTCTCGTCGATCATCGAGGTTCACGTCGGCGATCTGTTCCCGGGCATGAAGAGCACGGGCTGCTTCCAGTTTCGGGTGACGCGCAACAGTGACCTGTTCGTCGACATGGAAGAGGTGGATGATCTGCTGCGGGCGCTCGAAGGCGAGCTTTCCTCGCGCCGCTTCGGTGACGCCGTGCGGCTGGAGGTTGCCAAGGACTCCCCCGACCCGCTGGAAGCCTTTCTCACCGGTCAGTTCCATCTGCATTCGGGAGACGTCTATCGCTGCAATGGTCCCGTCAACCTGATGCGGCTGGCGACGGTTCCGGATCTGGTCGATCGTCCGGAGCTGAAGTTTCCGGGTTTCACACCGGGCATTCCCGATCGGCTGCGCAACGCCAACGACATGTTCGAGGTCATCCGCCATGGCGACGTGCTGCTGCATCACCCGTTCGAGTCTTTTGCTCCCTTCATCGATTTTCTGCGCCAGGCGGCTGCCGATCCCCAGGTGCTCTCGATCCGTCAGACGCTGTATCGAACGGGAACGGAGTCGGCGGTGGTGGAAGCACTCAGGGACGCGGCGACCAATGGCAAGGAAGTGCTGGTGGTCATCGAGCTGCGCGCGCGGTTCGACGAGGAAGCGAACATCGAGCTGGCCAACTACCTGCAGCGCGCGGGCGTGCAGGTCGTTTACGGCGTGGTCGGGCACAAGACGCACGCTAAGATGAGCATGGTGATCCGCCGGGAAGGCCGACCGCTGCGGCGCTATGTGCACCTGGGCACCGGCAATTACCACACGCGCACCACGCGGCTTTACACCGACTATGGACTGTTCACTTGCGATCCCGACATCGGCGATGACGTTCAGCAGCTGTTTCAGCAGCTCACCTCAATGGGCAAAACCAGCGGGCTGAAGAAGCTGCTGCAGGCGCCGTTCACGATGCATTCCTCGATACTTGCGTTCATCGAGCAGGAGGTAGAGAACGCCCGCGCGGGGCGAGCCGCCCGCATCTTCGCAAAGATGAACTCGCTCATCGAGCCCCAGGTCATCCAGGCGCTTTACGCCGCGAGTCAGGCAGGGGTGCAGATCGACCTCGTGGTCCGCGGCATCTGTGGTCTGCGGCCAGGTGTCGAGGGGGTTTCGGAGAACATCACCGTTCGTTCGATCATCGGGCGGTTCTTGGAGCATACCCGGGTGTTCTGTTTCGAGAACGGCGGCGATCCGCGCGTCTACCTGTCCAGCGCGGACTGGATGAACCGCAACTTCTTCGACCGGGTGGAGACCTGTTTCCCCATCGAGGATCCTATCCTGCGTGACCGCATCTATCGGGAGCTCGGGATGTATCTCGGCGACAACTGCCAGTCGTGGATGCTCGGACCCGACGGTAGGTACCGGCAGCTGGCCCCCGGGGATGCCGAGCGCCGCAGTGCCCAGGAAGGACTTTTAGAGGAGTTAGCCGGCGACTGACCGCGCGACGTTCTCGTCCGCGTCGATGCTCAGCTTGACGCCGACCGCCGATAGGTAGTCGGCTTCCTGCTCCAGATCGAGGCGCGTGAGGGGGTGGCGCTTCAACCAGCCCCGCGGAAACTTCAACAGCAGCCTGTCCGCGTCCGCCCGCAAGGCAACGTGGGGGAGGGCGGTGTTGGCGCGGTTGCGGTGCAGGAGCACGGCGAGCCGGAGCAGCACGGCGAGCCTCAGCGCTCCCGGCGTGTACTCGCCGTCCTCCAGCGCAAACTTGCGTCGGTGAGCGCGTACTAGAGCGGCCAGGGCCAGCTGATCGCCCTTCGAGAAACCCGGAAGATCCATGTTCGCGAGCAGGTAACCACCGTGCTTGTGGTACTGGCTGTGGGCGATGTCCATGCCGATCTCGTGTAGATCGGCGGCCCATCCCAGCAGGAGCTGATGGCTCGGCTCGGTGAGTTCCCAGTCGAGGGCGACCTGGGCCAAGAGGGCCAGCGCCATTTCCCTTACCCGACGAGCGTGGATCGAGTCGACGTGGTAGCGCATGCATAGATCCCGGACGCTGTTCTCGCGCACGTCCTGGTGATGCACGCGGCCGAGCAGGTCGTAGAGCAGGCCTTCGCGGAGGGCGCCGCTGGTGGCTTCCATGGTCTCGATATCGAGCTGCTTGAACGCGGCGATGAGCACCGCGAGCCCTCCGGGAAAGACGGGCGCCCGCTCGGCCGGCAACCCGGGCAAAGCCAGCTTGTCCACATGACCAGCATCGATCAGCGCCTCGCGGACTCGCTCCAGGCCATCAAGGGTAATCTCCCGGCTTCCATCCAGCTCGGTGAGCACGGCTTGAGCGGCCAGAATGGTTCCCGACGCGCCGATCACCGTGTCGCGCGACTCCCTGCCGAAGTTGCCGGCTACGGGAACGAGCTGCTGTCTGGCGTGGTTGATGGCGGCGCGGAACGGCACGGCCTGGATGCGCCCATCGTTGAAGAACTGTCGGGAAATTCCCACGCACCCCATGTGCAGGCTCTCGGTCTTCTCGGCTTCGAAGTGGCGGCCGAGAATGAGCTCCGTGCTGCCGCCACCGATGTCGATGACCAGGCGGCGTTCGTAGTTGTCCTCGATGGAGTGAGATACGCCCAGGTAGATCAGGCGGGCCTCCTCGCGCCCCGAGATGATATCTATCGGGTGTCCGAGCGCTTGCTCGGCCTGGGTGATGAAGTTGGCCGCATTGCGCGCGCGCCTCAAGGTGTTGGTCCCTACGATGCGCACGTTGCGGCGCTGCAGGCTTTGCAGCCGTTGGCCAAAGCGCTCCAGGCAGGCGAGCGCCTTGTCCGTGGCCGGACTGGTCAGCTCGTTGCGCTCGTCAAGACCGTTGGCGAGCCTGACCATTTCCTTGATCTTGTCGATGATCTGCAGCCGCCCGTTGGTTTCCTGGGCGACGATGAGGTGGAAGCTGTTTGAGCCCAGATCCAGGGCCGCGAGCTGGGTGACGTCGCCGGCGTTGAGGGTGGCTTCGGTCATGCGGCCCGGTGCGGATCGAAAGCGTCATTCTATAGGGCAAGGTCAGACAAGCAAGCGGACGGCGCTGCTCCGGCTCAGGTGGGCAGCGCGTATATGGAGGGTGGCAACGGGCAGTCCAGCGTTGCCGCGATGCCTTGCAGCAGAGCGCCTTCGCGGCCGCTGACATGGCCGTCGGCCAGCGCAACCGCCGCGCAGGCTTTGAGGACGCGCGGTTTCACGAGCGGCTTGAGATGGCGAAGCTGCCACAGGGCCTCACCCAGCCGGACGAAGTTGGGATCTTTCTCGGTGTCGAATCGCGGGGCAAGATCGAGGAGCCCGGCGCCGGCGGCGAGAGCATCGGCCTGGGCCGGGGCGTCCTCGTGGCCCGATCGCGCCAGGGCGGAAAGCACCGTGAGCGCCGCATCGGCCACCTGGTCCGTTGAGCGGTAGCGGGTTCTGATTCGCTCGGGCCCATCGAAGTGCGGCCGCAGCTCCTTGATGAGAAGCCTGTGCATCACCCACTCGAACAGGTCGACCTGACGGTCCGATTTGATCATCGCCACCACGTTGTTGATGAAGCGCCGGAACTGGGGATCGGACAGCTCCTTCAATGCCGGTACCGCCATCTCCACCAGCGCGAGCTTGCGGGGCTCGTCGAGATGCTTGACCGCGGGAACCAGACGGAAGACGTGCTCGGGTACGCCGGGCTCCGCGTTTTCCTCGACAAAGGCGAGCTGGCGGTCGTGCGCGTAGCCATCGGGGTGGGTGAGGGTCGCGTAGATCAGACCGCGACCGGACCAGGGGTCGTGAGCGGCCTCACGCAGCCTCGGATCGATGCTGGCGATGATGCCGACCGCGCTGTCCAGGCTCGTCTGGTCCAGGCGCCCGACCTCGTCGGCGATGCCTTCGGCGGGAACCCTGACCTCCATGCGGTCCTGGCCGGCGGAGGGGCCCGCGCCCTTCCCTGCGAACCCCGAGGCACCCGCCGGGCGGGCCGGGGAAGGCTGGCCCCGTTCCAGAAGCCGGCCGTCCCAGCGGGGTTCGATGGCGCGAATCCTGTCCTCGAGGGGGGGATGAGTTGACATCCAGCCGCTGAAAAACGACTCGGAAGCCTGGCCGAAGAACATGTGGCTGATCTCCCGGGCGCGAGCGCCCGACATGGTCGATCCCACGGGCAGCCCGCCGATGCGTTTGAGCGCGTTGGACAGCCCGCTCGGGTTTCGCGTGAACTGCACCGCGGCAGCGTCTGCCAGATACTCGCGCTGTCGGCTTACCGCCGCCTTGATGAGGTTGCCGAAGAACGTTCCGGAGTAGCCGATGATCAGCAGCCCCAGTCCCAGGGCCATGACTGGCACCGCGGCGTTGCCGCCGGACCTTCGGTTGCCGCCGTGGGCCATGCCCCGGAGGATGCCGTAGCCGATGATTCCGATGAAGAGGATGCCGTGCAGCATGGCGATCAGGCGGATGTTGAGCCGCATGTCGCCGTTCAGGATGTGGCTGAACTCGTGGGCGACCACGCCCTGCAGCTCGTCGCGGTTCAGCTGATCCAGGGTGCCCTGGTTGATCCCGATCACCGCGTCATCCGGGGTGAACCCTGCCGCGAAGGCGTTGATGCTGTGCTCGGGAATGAGATAGACCGGGGGCACCGCGGTACCCGAGGCGATGGCCATCTCCTCGACTACGTTGAGCAGACGCCGCTCTGCCCGATCCGTGGTGTTGGCGTGTATCAGACGGCCGCCGAGGGCTTCGGCGATGGTCTTCCCCCCGTCGCGAATGACCAGATATTTGTACAGGCTGGCCATTCCCACCACGGCGACGACGGCGGCGGTGACGATGAGCCACTGCTCGGTGGGCACGTTGGTGAAGGCGGCGGTGGCGTCGGGCGAAGTCGCCACCCTCGGGTCGGTGGTCCAGCGGTAGACGCCCATCAGCAACAGGTTCGTGAGCACGATCAGGGAGCCCACGGCAGCGGCGAAGAGTGCCGCTAAGCGCCAGGTTTTCCGCTTTGCGTCGTCCTGGGCGCGAAAGAAGTTCATTCGAACGCGGTGGCGCTCAGGTGAAGGAAACCTTCGGGGCGTCCTGGATCGCCTCGCTGTCCTCGTACTCGAGCAGGGCCGCGTCGCCGATGTGGCCGAAGGTGCTGGCGAGGAGCACTGCGGGGAAGGTCTGCTTGTAGGTGTTGTACTCGGTCACCTGGTCGTTGTAGGCCTGTCGCGCGAACGCCACGCGGTTCTCGGTGCTGGTCAGCTCCTCGGAAACCTGCATCATGTTCGCGTTGGCCTTGAGGTCGGGGTAGGCCTCCATCACCACGTTCAGCCGCCCCAGCGCGCCGCCCAGAGCCCCTTCGGCGCTCGCCAGCTGGCGAATGGCATCGGCGTTGGCGGGATCCTGAGCGGCCGCCTGCAGGCCGGCCATGGCCTGGTTGCGGGCGGCGATCACGGCCTCCAGCGTCTCGCGCTCGTGGGACATGTATCCCTTGGCGGTCTCGACGAGGTTCGGGATCAGGTCGTAGCGGCGCTTGAGCTGCACCTCGATCTGCGCGAACGCGTTCTTGAAGCGGTTCTTCAAGGTCACCAGCCGGTTGTAGATGGCGATCACCCAGAAGGCGAGCGCCGCGACGATGACGAGCACGATGATGGTTTCCACGATCTCCTCCTTGGCTGCGTGGCTGACCGGGATTTCCCCGCTCAGTCCGGCAGGCCCAGTACTCTCTTTGCGATGACGTTGAGCTGCACCTCGCTGGTTCCCCCCTCGATGGAGTTCGCCTTGGAGCGCAGCCATTGGCGAGTGGTGCCGAGCTCCTTGGCTGAGAAAGCTTCGCCCTCCCAGCCCGTGCTCTGGGTGCCCATGGTCTGCAGCATCAGCTCGTACTTGCGCTTGTTCTGCTCGGTTCCGTAGTACTTGAACATGCTCGCTAGGTTGCCGTCGGCCTGGCCGGCCTTGGCCTCGTCGCCGCTGCGGGCCAGGGTGAGCTGGAAGGCCCTGTCGTTCATGCGGTGCTCGATGACGCTGGTTCGAACGGCCGGATCGCCGATACGGCCCCCGGACTCGCCGACGTACTCCTTGGCGACGTCCTCAAGCCGGCGTCCGGTCCCGCCGAGCGCGCTCATGCCGCCGATGCCGGCCACCATCTGCCGCTCGTGCTGGAGCAGCCGCTTGGCGATGGTCCAGCCCTTGTTGAGCTCGCCCACCAGGTTGGCCTTGGGCACCCTGACGTTGTCGAAGAACGTCTGGCAGAAGGGCGAGGCGCCGCTGATCAGCTCGATGGGGGAGGTGGTGACGCCCTCGGAGTCCATGTCGAAGAGCAGGAAGCTGATGCCCTCGTGCTTGGGCGCGTCCGGGTCGGTGCGGACCAGGCAGAAGATCCAGTCCGCAAGGTCGGCATAGGAGGTCCAGATCTTGGACCCGTTGACCAGGAAGTGGTCGCCCTGATCCTCGGCCTTGGTCTGCAGGCCGGCGAGGTCCGAGCCGTAGCCGGGCTCCGAGTAGCCCTGGCACCAGCGAATCTCCCCGCGGACTATCTTTGGAATGTGCTCGAGTTTCTGCTCCTCGCTGGCAAACTCCAGCAGGGCGGGACCGAGCATCCAGATGCCGAAGCTCTGCAGCGCNNAGGCCGCCTCCACCGTACGCCTTCGGCCACGTAGGCGCGGTCCATCCGCGCTCGGCCATGCGGTCCAGCCACACCCGGGAATCCGGGTTGACGAACTTCTCCTTGCGGCCGCCCCAGACGGTCTCGCCCTCGGGCGTAGACGTGCGCATGCTGGTCGGGCAGTTCTCCTCCAGCCAGTTCCTGACCTCTTTGCGAAACCCGTCTAGATCTGTCACCGCGTGTCGAACCTCTGCTGCGCTCTGCTTGCTGGAGCCGGAATTCTAAAGGAATCCGGCTCGTTGGCCAGCGGCCCGGCGTAGGGTTATAGTCCGCGGCTCTTTGCCTCGGGGATCGGGATGTCGGACATCGACCAGCGCGTGCTTCGCAACACCATGGGGCAGTTCTGCACCGGTGTGGTGATCGCAACGGGCTGCCTCGACGGCAAGCCGGCAGGCTTTGCTGCACAGTCCTTCAGCTCGGTGTCGCTGGATCCGCCGCTGGTCGTCCTCTGTCCTGCCAAGACGAGCACCAGCTGGCCGATGCTCAGGGATTCCGGCAGTTTCTGCATCAACATTCTGGGCGAGGATCAGAAGCCCGTGTGTGACATGTTTGCCCAGTCCGGGATCGACAAGTTTGCCAGCCTCGCCTGGTCGCCGGGGGTGACCGGATCGCCGGTGCTGGCCGAGGTGATCGCCTACGTGGACTGCGATCTGCACGCCGAGCACGATGCGGGCGACCACACACTGGCCGTAGGGCTGGTTCGAGAGGTCAGCATCGTGAATGCCGACAAAGCGCCGCTGCTCTTCTTCCGCGGCGGTTACGGTCAATTCGAGGGAATGTCATGAATCTGAAGACGCGTGTCTGCGAGATACTTGAGATCGAGAACCCCATCGTGCTCGCAGGAATGGGCGGGGCGAGCTGCCCGGCCCTGGCGGCGGCGGTATCCAACGCGGGCGGGCTCGGCGTGCTTGGCGCCGCGGGATGTGGTCCCGGGCTCCTGCGCCGTTGGATCCGGGAGACGCGCGAGCTCACGGACAGGCCCTTTGGCGTCGACACGCTGCTGCCCGCCTCGGTCCGGCGAGCCAACTACGATCAGGCCGAGGGGCCGACCCCCATGGACCTGCTGCCCGACATGCAGGCCTATGCGGCCGAGTTCATGGAGCGAGAGGGGCTGGAATCGGTGGCTTCCGAGGCCCCGCGTCCGGCGCGGACGTCCGATGAGCCTGCCGTGTTCACGAAGGATTTCTTCGAGGCGCAGATGCGCGTGGTCATCGAGGAGCGGGTGCCCGTGTATGCGTCCGGTCTCGGCAATCCGGGCCCCTGGATGGATGAGCTGCGCGCCAATGGCACCAAGGTGATGGCCGTGGTGGGCGCGGTCCGTCACGCGATCCAGGTGAAATCCTCCGGGCTCGACATCATCGTAGCCCAGGGCCATGACGGCGGCGGGCACAATTCGCCCATCGGGACCATGGCATTGATCCCTCAGGTGGTGGACGCTGTAGGCGATACGCCCGTGCTTGGCGCCGGCGGCATCGTGGACGGGCGGGGCATCGCCGCGGCCATGATGCTCGGGGCTGAGGGGGTCTGGGTTGGCTCCGCCTTCCTTGCCTCCCAGGAAGCCAACATCTTCGATTTTCAGAAACAGGCCATCGTCGACGCCACGGAGGAGGGCACCTCAGTGTCCCGATCCGTCACGGGCAAGCCGGCACGGATCATTCGCAGCAAATGGACCGATTACTGGGCCCGAGGTGAGAAGGAGCCGTTGCCCATGCCGTTCCAGGGCATGATCTCCCAGCCGGTCCTGGCGGCCGCCAACCGCGACGGCCGGGGCGACGTCAATCCGGGATTCGCTGGTCAGGGCATCGGCATGATCAAGGCCGTCCGTCCGGCCCGTGAGATCTTCGACGAGCTGGTCTACGGGGCCGAGCAGGCCCTGGCGAGGACGTCCAACCTGCTGCGCTGAAACGCGCGCCGGGATCGGGTCGAGGACCGGCAAGGCATCTGCGGCGAGCGTGAGGGAAGTGGGAAGAACCGGGAAATCGGGGTAATCGCGAAAGGAGAGAAGGAAAAGTGAGCGACAGCCAGACCAACATGAACAATGCCCTCGCGGTGCTGCAACAGCGCCTCGACCAGCCGAACCCGTCCTCGGACTGGTTCGAGATCACTCAGGACCGGGTCAACGACTACGCCGATGTGAGCATGGATCACCAGTGGATCCACGTGGACGTGGACAGGGCGAAGCAGGGCCCGTTTGGCGCGCCCATCGCCCATGGCAACCTGACCATCGCCGTGATGGGCCACCTGCCGCAGTCACAGTCGGTCTCACAGCCACCGCTTGAAGGGCACAAGCTCAGCATCAACTACGGGTTCGACCGGATTCGCTTTCCGGCGCCCGTGCGGGTTGGCGACAGGATCCGCGCCACCAGCACGCTGCGCCGTGCCGAGATCAAGGGCGGCATGATCGAGACCATGAACGAGATCGTGGTCGAGATCGACGGCCAGGAAAAGCCGGCGCTCGTGGCCGAAAGCCTGGGCCGGCTCGTCTTCTGATCCGACAGGTCCGCGCGAGGCGGCCATCGCCGTCTCGCCGACGATGTATCGGTGAGGGCTGACTGGCATTGGCCGGCAGCCCGCAGGGCTTAGGCCATGACCTCCACCGCCACGCCGCGTTCTGCCATCAGCAGGGCCAGGTCCCCTTCCAGCAGAGCGTGGGCATGGTCGAGCTGCCTCACGTGCGCGTCCATGTGTGCCAGGCCTAGCCCCTGGAGCAGCGCGTAGGCGTGGTCCCCGGGGCAGAGCTCGGCGCTCGGCTTCATGCTGGCCAGCATGGAGTGGGCTGCGGGATCCTCGGCCTGCTGGCCGCCGAATATCATCTGCCCCATCATCCTGACCATGTCATGAGTCTCTTCCACCCGATCGCAGAAGTGAAAGTGATCCGCGTTGAGGAGGTTCACGGCCCGGCGCGGGTGCGGCGTGCGCTCGATGAGGTCGTGCATGCTGTCCAGCGGCAGGATGGCGTCGTGTTCGGCGACCAGGAACAGGGTCGGGACCTCCCGCTCCCAGGTCATGGCCAGCGCGTCCGCTAAGTGTCCGGCGATGCTGGACGTCCATTGGCGCGACTGACCCCCGGCTGGCGCCAGAGGCAGTGCGGCCCGGACGCGATTGTCGTTTCCGGCCGATGCCAGCGTGGTCCAGCCGCCGAAGCTGTGCCCGGAGACCCCGACGCGTTCGGGGTCGATCTGCAAATCGGCATCGCCGGCCAGCATGCGGTCGATGACGAAGCTCACGTCCGTTGGCCGGTCGGTCACGAAGGAGTTCAGCCGCTCGACCATGGTGGCTGGATCCATGGGCTGGCCGGCGGCTGCCATTACGTCCTCGGTGGTGTTGCCCACATGGTCCATGGCGGCGACCACGTACCCGTGGCTGGCCCAGTGGGTGCACAGGTGGGTCGTCTGGCGTCCGGTCCCGCCGAAGCCGTGGGAGAAGAGCAGCAGCGGCCGGGCACCGCCGTCCGCCGCCGTCGCGTCGCGTACGGCTTCCTGCGGAACGGGTGGCGAAATGCTCACCGGCTGGAAGTGATCCTGGGTGGTCGGGTCCAGATCCTGCCCTGCGTACTCCTCGCGGGCCGGGTACCAAACTTCCACGGGCAACGTTCGTTGCCTTGTTTCGTCGGTCCAGTGAAAGGTGCGCACGCCGACGGGATGCGGGCCACGCAGGAACGGATCATACGAATTCATCGTCTACCTCAGCGTCTGAACGGTTGGGCGTCGGGCTCGCAATCCGGCAGCATGGTGCTGCCCGAATCGAGGCCGGCTCGATTCGCGAACCCCGACGGCGCGCGAAGGATACCGCGAGCGCTCCGATGGCGCCACGGTTGCCAGCGGGTGCCAGTCGTTGCTGCGTTTAAGCAAGCTGAGCGTATACTCTGACGACGGGTGAAGAGGACCCTCAGCGGGGTTTGGGTGGAGAAGCCGTTTTCAGCCTATCGGGGCGATGGTCCGTACGTCTTCGTGTGCTACGCGCACGAAGATTCGGATGCCGTGTTCCACGAGATTGCCCAGCTCAACGACTACGGCGTAAACGTCTGGTATGACGAGGGCATCAGTCCGGGGCAGGAGTGGACGAACGAGCTGGCCGCTGCCATTCAGGGCTGCGCGCGGGTTCTGTTCTTGGTCACGCCAAGATCGGTTTCCTCGGAGCACTGTCGCCGGGAGCTAAACTTTGCCCATGAGGAAGGCCGTGAGGTGGTCGCCGTTCACCTGGAGCCGACGGAGGTGCCCGCGGGGCTGCGCCTGAGCCTCAACAATCGCCAGGCCATCTTCAAGCACGAGCTCGAGGACGTGGAGTTCCGCAAGCGGCTGGTGCGGATCGCCCACGGTGGTGGTCCGCCGCCGACCCTGGCGACCGGTCCCGATGCAAAGTCGCCACGGTCCCGGGCGGGGTTGTTGGTGGCGGCGGTTGCCTTCGTCGCCATCGCGATCGGGGTCGGGTGGCTCGTCAATCGGGCTGTGGGACCTTCAGAACCGGAAGTTGATGCCCCGACGGCCGGGGAGGCGGTGGCCGGGCAGCCGGCGCCGGACAACTCGATCGCCGTACTGCCCTTCGTCAACATGAGCTCCGACGCGGAGCAGGAGTACTTCTCCGACGGCATCTCCGAGGAGCTGCTGAACCTGCTGGCGAAGAACCCGAAGCTGAAGGTGGTATCCCGATCGTCGGCTTTCACGTTCAAGGGCAAAGAGGTGGACATCCCCACGGTGGCGGCGCGCCTGGGCGTCGCCCACGTGCTGGAAGGCTCGGTGCGCAAAGCGGGCAACCGGGTTCGCGTGACCGCGCAGCTCATCGATGCGCAGACGGACACGCACCTCTGGTCGGAGACCTACGATCGCGAGCTCGACGACATCTTTGCCATCCAGGACGAGATCGCCACACAGGTGGTGGAAGCGCTGAATGTCACCCTGTTCGGCATGGCCACCCCTCGAAGGACGATTGACACCGAGGCCTATACGCTGTTTCTGCAGGGGCGACATATGGGCCAATCGGATACGCCCGAGGCGCTTGATGCCGCCGAACGCCTGTTGAAGCGAGCGGTCGCCATACAACCGGACTATGCCGACGCCTGGATTTGGCTTGCCGATGTCTACGTTGGTCGAAGAGAACTGAGCCTGATGCCGGCCGAAGACGCCAATCGTCTGGCTGCGTCGAACCTCGAGCGCGCCCGAGTCGCTGACCCTGAGAACGCGAATGTGTACGCCGCGATGGCCCTCATGGACATGTTCGTCGATCGTGATCTCAACGCCGCGATACGTCACCTGGAACGTGGGGCGGCTCTGGAGCCCACGAATCTTTTCGTCATGGATGCCGCCGCGACGCTCTCACTCAATCTCGGACGCCTTGAGGATGCGGAAGCGCTCATGGAGCACGTGGCGGCCCATGACCCGCTGTGTGCCAACTGCCTGGGTCGGCTCGCCGTGACTTACATGTTGCAGGATAAGCTCGACGAGGCGTCGGTCGTCCATCAGAGGATGAAGCAACTAGGGGCTTTTGGTGCGGATCAGAACCTCGTCGTGGCGCTGGTCATGCTTCTACAGGGCAGGCTCGAGCAAAGCCTCGGGGTGTGGCAGGAGGCGAATCCAGGACCGTTTCGGGTGTATGGGGAAACCATTACGCTCTACAGCATGGGCCGCCAGGGCGAGTTCGCTGCGAAGTTTCATGAGCTCAAGGACCAGTACGGGGCGGAATACCCGACCATGGTGGCCCGGGTCTACGCCTGGATGGGTGAATTGGACGCCGCCTTCGAGTGGCTTGACCGCTATCAGGTCGAGCATCCGGAGCTTGGCCCCGTCATTGGGAATCATTGGGAACTGCTGTCAGTCGAGTTGAAGAGCCTGCATGGGGACCCTCGCTGGCACGCTCACCTGCAGACGCTGGGCATCGCCCCGGAGCAGCTGGCCGCGTTCCAGTTCGACTTTCCGCTACCGGAATGATCCCGGCGCCGTGGCCTGAGCGCTTCAGCTCAGCCCGCTGACCGGCACGGCGGCACCGTGAATGGGATCGGCTGCCAGTGATGCCAGAAAGCCTATGACCTCTGCCATGGCGGACGGTTTGACCCATCGGTCGAAGTCGGCGTCGGGCATGTCGGCCCGGTTGCGCTCGGTATCGATGATCGATGGCAGGACGCAGTTGACGTTGATGCCGCTCTCCTTGAGCTCCGCCGACATGGCCTCCGTCAGCCGGATCACCACGCTTTTCGAAGCGCTGTAAGCGCCCATGTTTGCGATACCGGCGAGCCCCGCGCCCGCGCCGACGTTGACGATCTTGCCTTGCCCCTGCTGCAGCATGGCGGGCACCACGGCCCGGGCCATGTTCAGCACCGATCGCGCGTTCAGGCCCATCATGAAGTCCCAGGTCTCCTCCGAGGTTTCGTGCACGGCTTCGCCCATGGTGAAGCCGCCGGCGATGTTGGCCAGCACGTCGATGCGGCCCAATGTCTCGATGATCAGGGTGACCGCCTGCCTGCAGCTGCCCGGGTCGGTCAGATCACAGGTCTCCGAGAAGTGCGCGTTGTCGATGCTCACCACGTCCAGTTGCGCCACGGTGGCGCCGCATGCGGCGAAGTGCTCGACCACGGCGCGGCCCAGAGCGCCAGCCGCGCCCGTCACGACGACGACACTACCGGAGAAGTTGCCGCTCATGGTGCCAGTGCCTCCAGGGCTTCCCA